>Ga0194130_10008079_pt1 | contig 11333 bp, 10 predicted proteins | sample TA2KigsurfametaG_FD_160084 | JGI IMG/M metagenome (GOLD analysis project Ga0194130, IMG submission 160084) | Freshwater microbial communities from Lake Tanganyika, Tanzania - TA2015050 Kigoma 12 surface | ecosystem: Environmental > Aquatic > Freshwater > Lake | place: Tanzania: Lake Tanganyika... | reverse complement strand
AGGTGTTTGGCGATGCCCGGGGCTTTTTCTACGAGAGCTGGAACCAGCGCCGCTTTGATCAGGTGGTGGGCCAGCCCATCGCCTTCAGCCAGGACAACCACTCCCGCTCCAGCCGCGGCGTGCTGCGCGGCTTGCATTACCAGCTGGGACCCGAGCCCCAGGGCAAGCTGGTGCGCTGCCCGGTGGGGGCGATCTTCGATGTGGCGGTGGACCTGCGCCGCAGCTCACCCACCTTTGGCCAGTGGGTGGGGGCGGAGCTGAGCGGCGAGAACCACCGCCAGCTGTGGGTGCCGGTGGGCTTTGCCCATGGCTTCCTCACCCTGACCGACCACGCCGAGGTGCTGTACGAGGCCAGCGGTTTCTGGAGCAAAACCTGCGAGCGCTCCCTGCGCTGGAGTGATCCGGAGATGGGCATCACCTGGCCGCTGGAGGCGCTGGGGATCCGTGAGCCGCAGCTGGCGGACAAGGACTCCGCCGCTCCCATCCTGGCCGAGGCATTGGCGCCCGGGGAGGTGTTCGGATGAGCACGATGGCTCAAGGCCGCGGAATTCCCAGATCGCTGCAGATCTTGCGCACCAGCAGGTCGTTGATCACGTTGTGCCTGGGAACGGCGCTGCGCCTGTTGAGCTCGGGCTGGTGCCACCAGGAGTGGTTGCCGCCTTCGCGCAACAGGGCGCAGCCGTGCTGGGTCAGATGGCGCAACAGATCACGGCGCTTCACAGGGCCAGCGCCAGCTCCTCGTAGCAGCTGCCGGCGGCAGCGCGGGCGTCGGCGCGGTTCATTTCCAGGGCTTCCTGTAGCACCTCCTTCAGCGAAGCCAGCAGCCCTTCTCGGGTGGTCTCCTGGGCATTCACGCCAGGCACCTCTTCTACCCAGCCGATCCACCAATCGCCATCTTGCTTCACCACAGCGGTGTAGGTGCTCACAAGGCCAGCCTCGCTCAGATCAAAACCATTGCCGCAAGACTAATGAGTGCATCGGGGAGGTGTTCGCATGAAAGTCCTGCTCACCGGCGCCGCCGGCCAGCTGGGCCAGGCCCTGCGCCAGCAGGTGCCTGAGGGCATCGAGCTGATCGCCACCAGCCGCAGCGGTGAATCCGCCACTGGCCTGTTGCCCCTGTATCTGGCCGATGCCGCACCCTGCCGCGCGGCGGTGCTGGAACACCGGCCCGACTGGGTGCTCAATGTCGGCGCCTACACCGCCGTGGACAGGGCTGAGAACGAACCGGAGCTGGCCCTGGCGGTGAACGGTGGGGCACCGCGGGCCTTTGCCGATGCCCTGGCAGACACCGGCAGTCGCCTGTTGCAGGTGAGCACCGACTTTGTGTTCAACGACCAGCAGGGCAGCCCCTACTGGTCCGAGCAGTCCCGCGATCCCCTGGGGGCCTATGGCCGCACCAAGGCCGCCTGCGAGGGAGCCGTGGAGCAGGTGCTGGGCGGCAGCAGCAGGGGCGTGATCCTGCGCAACAGCTGGGTGATGGGCCCGGTGGGCAAGAACTTTGCCCTCACCATGCTGCGGCTGCACCGCGAGCGCGGCGGGAGTGGCCAGGCCCTGGGGGTGGTGGAAGACCAGGTGGGATGCCCCACCAGCACCGCCACCCTGGCGGCGGCCTGCTGGCGGGCGATTGCAGTGATTACGGCGGCAACACCGATTTCTGCACCGGTCCCCTCGCCCATCCCATGCGCTGCCGGGAGGTGCCCATCCCCCGCGGTGCCTACCCATGCGCCGATGGGCACCGGTGGGGGGAACCGGATCTGGAACATGCCGCCGAGCTACTGCAGCAGGTGGCGGCGCGGCGGTTGGCGCTGGCCGCCGATCCCGAGGCAGCGGGGGTGGATCCCAGCAGGAATCCGGCAGTGTTGGCGGGGTATCGGCAGCAGTTTTCGTGGGCGGCCGCTGGGGCGCGCTATCGGGCCCGGCTGGAGGAGCTGTGGGGCCAGCGGCAGGAGCTGGCGGGGCGGTTGAAGTGGAGGGTGGAGCTGCCGGTTTGAGGGGTTGGCCGGTGCCCGCCGGGGGTGGGCTGGTGGCGGAGCGGGTGTGCCCGCCGCAGGCGCCTGGAAAGAAGCCGTGGAATCACGGACGCCCCACTTCTAGTACCCGCTTACTATCTCTAATTGCGCCAGTGCCGGCTGCGTGAAAACAACGGCCAACTTCCGCGATGTGGTGCGCCAGAAGCACCCAGGAATCGAGGAGTCTTGGATTCGGTGGGTGATAGCCGCGCCCCTCGTGGTTCGCCGCCAGGCGGATGGCCGTTTTGCCTTGTGGGGCCTGGTGCCGGAGGCGCAGAACCGTGCGCTCCGGGTCGTTACCCTGAGGTCAGGGAGACCGTTCACAAAGCCTTCTTAGACCGGGGGTTCCTCAAAGCGCGCACCCGGTCTCAGTTCGCACCACCCCCTGAGAAGCCAGCGCCATGAAAATCCGCTACTTCCCAGATACAGATACCCTTTACATCAATCTGGCCGATCGGGTGAGCAGCAGCTCAGAAGCGGGCAGCGACAACCTGATTGTCGACTTCGATGAACTGGGCAAGCCAGTGGGTGTGAGCTGGAGCACTACTCACAGATCAGCGACACCAGCACAATCGAGACCCTCCTGCCGATCAGCCCGGCCCTCCAACCAGCCTGATCCAACAACACAGAAGCCAGGTGCTACTCGAAGCACCTGGCTTCAAAGGGCTGATTTGGGATGCAGGCACATCAATCGCTTTGGCCAGCCAGTACAGACTGATGCCAAGCGGTTGCAAGAACTCCTGATCAAGAAGTTCCCCTGGAGTGATCGGTGTGAGGCGGTTCATGGCGGGCATCAGTGGTCGTCGACAAGTTCAACGGCTTCAGGCCCTGCATCCGACCAGATGAAGCAGAGGTGGAATTGGTCGTTGATGCGGATGCTGTGTTGCCCCGCTCGGGGGCGTCCCGCTGAGGCTGTCGCGGTCACGCCTTGGTCGTAGGCGAAGCCTTCTGCGCAGGAGTTGAGCAGCAGGATTTCAATGGGCCAGCCGACCTGGCGGCCCCGCAATGATCTCAACCTTCTCGCCCCAGGGCGCGAGCGCGATACAGACCCGTTGCTCCCGGTTTTCGGATTGATCGGGAGGAAATCTGGATAGTTTGAGGGTGGATGGGTTGAGGGTCGCCCTGGCTAGCGTTGCTCCGTGGGGATTGCCGTTGCCCCGATGCCTGCCACGATCTACCTCCACTGGAGCGCCACGCCCTACCACTGGCTGCGCAGTGGGCTCTATCACACCATCATCAGCGGGGATGGTCAGGTGCACCGTCTGCATGCCTATGCGTCAGACCTACCGGCCCACACCTGGCGGCGCAATGGCAATTCCATCGCCTTGAGCTGCGCCTGCATGGGTGGCAGACCCGATCCGTGGTCGATTCCCCCCACGCCCGCCCAGCTTGAATACCTCTGCCGCGAGGCCGCTGCCGTGGTGCGCAGCTGGGGCTGGAGCCCAGCCGACATCACCATCCAGCGGCTGATGACCCACGCCGAGGCTGCCGCCAACCGCGACGGGCGCCAACCCCATGACAACTACGGCCCGGTGATCTGGGGCGGCACTGGCGAGCGCTGGGATTTCCTCCAGCTCGAGAAGGGCGGGCCGCCCACCGGTGGCGAGCAGTTGCGTGAGCGCATCCGCCGCCACCTGAGCAAGCCCGCTGATGCAGAGGGGACAGCCGCAGCCCCCTTGGCCTTTGGCGGCTCCACCAGCATCAGCGCCCGCGGCCGCCAGCTGGCGGTGCAGCTGGATGCCCATGGCCGCTCCTGGGCCCTGGCCACCGATCTACTGGAGCGCTACGACATCCCCCATGCCTGGGAAGCCAGCCACCGCCGCATCCTGATCGGCAGTCTCGATGTGGTGCCGAGCTTTCAACCCAACCAGGTGCAGCCTTCGGTGGGCTGGCCCCTGTTCGACATGACCCTGCAGGGCGCCAATGCCCCGGTGATCCTGCGCGGCATCCTGCGCGAAAATCGGGCATGGTGCCGGGTGCTGGAATTTGCCGAAGAGTTCGGCATCAGCGTGCAGTTCGATCCCCTCACCCTGCACGAGCGTCGCGGTGGCTGACCCCCTCGACGCCGCGCAGGCGCAGCGGCGCCTGTTGCGCGCCCTGGCTCGGCAACGGCAGGGGGATCCCCAACCCTTGATCCAGCTGCTGCAGCGGCATCGCCGCCTGCCCTTCTCCGCCGCCGAGTGGCAGGAACACCTGGCCCCGCTCTGCCCCAGGCTGCCTGCTGCTTGCCTCCATCCAGCCCTGCTCCCGGCCCAGCTGCTGGCAGACCCGCAGCAGTGGCAGCCCGCCAGCAGTGGCATTGATGGGGTGGCGCTGTTGGCCGCCCATCCCGGCCTGCCAAACCCTGAGGCCCTGGGCGAAAGCTCCCTGCTGGCCCAGATCCTCGCTGGGGAAGAGCCGCTCTACCAAGACCTGCCGCCGGTGGCCCTACCGGCCTATGCGGCCCAGCTGCGCGCCGAGGAGCGCCGCCGCTGCCGCCAGCAGCAGCTCAGCGCCCTCAGCCATCTGGCCAGCTGGGGCTGGCAGCACTTTCGCCTCGGCCGCTCACCCAGCAAGGTGCTGGATCGTTTTCTGCCGGCGCCTCCCGATCCAGCCCCGCCGCCGCTAGCAGCAGAGCTGCCGCAGGGCTGGCCCCAGCTGCTGGTGGTGCTGGATGCCGATCAGCCCACCGCCCTGCGCCAGGCCGCCCGCGGCGGCTGGTCGCAGGTGCTGGCCTTGCAGCCGAGCCACCTGGCCCCGCTGGCGGCGACCCTGGCCCAGCTGCCAGACGAAGCCCTGGTGAGCTTCTGCCATGCCAGCGACCAGCTCGATCCCCAGGCCTGCCAGCACATCGCCGCCGCTGCTGCAGCCCAGCCCCAGGCGGCCCTGCTGAGCAGCGACGAACTGATCCAATGGGCGCCGGCTGGGGTGGCCCCCGCCGCCAACCGGCAGTGCCGGGTGGCCCCCACCCCGCTGCGCCTGCTCACCCGCGGCGCCCTGGGGGGGGTGGTGAGCCTGCGGGCCGGCGCCCTGCAAACCCTGCAGCTGCCGGAGCGCTGCAGCTGTCTGCATGCCCTGCTGCTCAACCTGGCGCTGCAGCTGGCCCAGCGGCCCGCGCCATTCGGCCACTGCGTCCAAGCCCTGCTCGCCCGCACCCTGCAGGCCAACCCGAGCGTTCCGGATGTGGCCACCCTGCCCGACCGCCTGGCCTTCCGGGACAGCCAGCACGCGGAAATCCACCAGATCGCAGCCCAACACGCGGGCGCTCTGCTGGCCCCCGGTGGCCGCCTGGAGCCCCACCCCAGCCTGCGGGGCTGCCTGCGCCTGGCCTACTCGCCGCCCCCGGATCTTTTGATTTCGATCCTGATCCCGTTCCGTGATGGGCTGGCGCTCACCCGAGCCTGCGTGGCTTCAATTCGGCGCTTCGCCGGCAGCATTCCCTATGAGCTGGTGCTGATCGACAACGGCAGCAGGGAGCCGGCCACCCTCGCCTGGCTGGAGCAGCAGGCTGTGCTGCCCGATGTGCAGGTGCTGCACCTGCCCATCCCCTTCAACTACGCCCGCCTCAACAACCTGGCCCGCCCCCACTGCCACGGCAGCCATCTGCTGCTGCTCAACAACGACGTGGAGTTCAGCGGCCCCAACGTGCTCGACCGCCTGCTCGATCCCTTCGCCTACACCCACACCGCCGCCGTGGGAGCCCGACTGCTCTACCCCGACGGCAGCATCCAGCACCAAGGGGTGATTCTCACCAGCGGCGAGCGGGGCTGTCTGCGTGAGCCCGGCAAACACCTGGCTGAGTCAAGCGTGCTGCACACGCTCACGCCCTTGTTGGTGCAAGAGGAATTCAGCGCCGCATCTGCCGCCTGCCTGCTGGTGGCAGCCAGCCAGTTCGATGCCATCGGCGGATTCAACGAGGAGTTCGAGGTCATCTTCAACGATGTGGACCTCTGCCTGCGCCTGCGCCGGTCTGGCGGCAGCGTGGTGGTGACCCCGGAAGCCCAGCTGATTCACCACGAATCGATCAGCCGGGGCAAGGATCTCGGCGGCACACAACTGGCTCGCCATGCCCGGGAGCAGGGGCTGTTGCGGCAGCACCATGCCGATCACTACGCCCACGGCGATCCGCTCACAAGTGCCCTGCTCTTGCCCAGCACCACCCAATACGACCTGCGAGCACCGGCCGTGCAGCCCCTCGGCAGGGTGCGGGAACAGCTGCTGTACAGCTGGCGGCGGCCGCGGTTTCGCGCCCGGCCCGATCGCCCCCTCCTGGTGGTCGCCCAGTTCGGCGCCGATGCACAACTCAGGCCGGATCTGCTTCCCCTGCTGCGGGCCTATCGCGCCCATGCCGACGTGGTGTTTGTGGGTGCCACACCCGGCTTGCTCCACCAGCCCAGCGTCATGCGGCAGCTACAGCGCACCTGCGCAGTGGTGCTGATTCGCCGCAATGAGGGCTATGACTTCGGCAGCTGGATGAGCGCGCTCAGCTTCTGTGCCGCCGACTTGCCACACTGCCGCGACTTGATCCTCACCAACGACAGCTTCTACGGCCCCGTGCAGCCGTTGGCTCCGCTCTTTCAGCGCCTAGAACGCTGCGAGGCCGATGTGGTGGGCCTCACCGACAACCTGCTCTACCACCCCCATCTGCAATCGGCCTTCATGGTCTACCGCCAGCCCGTGATCGACAGTGAACCCTTCAATCAATTCTGGCAACACCTCGAGCTCTGGCCCAGCAAACGGGAGCTCGTCAAACACTGCGAAGTAGGCCTGTCAGTGCGCCTGCGCGAAGCCGGCTTTTCTCTGGCCAGCCTATACAGCCACCATGCCAACGGCAACATTCTTCATTTCCACTGGAAACAGCTGATCGAAGAGCAGGGATTTCCCTTTATCAAGGTAAGCCTTCTACGCGACAACCCCACCCATCAAGCCATCGACGACTGGCCCCAGGTGGTGGGCCGCCACAATCCAGCCCTGGTCCGCCAGATCCAGGCCCACCTCGCCAGTCTTCCCAGCCCCGAACGCCTGCCCAGTCATGCTTGAGAAGGCCATTCTTCACATCGGTCTGCACAAAACAGGCAGCAGCTCCATCCAGGCCTCCTTGCAGGGCTACAACGACGGCGGTTGTTTTTATGCCGAGCTTGGCTGGGCCAATCACAGCATTCCTCTCTATACAGCCTTCTCCCAGAACGCCAACCCCTATCACATTTGGGCCAAGCAAGGAGTCAACACTGAACAGATTCACCAAATCAAAGAGGACATTCAGCGCCAATTGGAGCAGCAGCTCTCCAGCCCCAACCACCACACGATCATCGTTTCAGGGGAACACCTCAGCCAATTCAGCCAAGGAGAGACCGATGCCTTCGTGGCCTTTCTGCGCGAGCGATGCCAACGCATCATCGCCGTCGCCTATGTGCGCGACCCGCTCGACTATGCGGCCAGTGCATTTCAACAGCTAGTGAAAGGCGGATCCAAGCAGATCCCCAGCAGCATTGGCCAGCAGATCCAGGCCAAGATCAGCATCTGGCAAAAGGCCCTGGGCGCAGAAAACGTGCAGATTCGCCCCTTTGATCGAGACACAATGCGCAATGGCTGTGTTGTGCAAGATTTTTGCCAACTAGCCGGCCTGGATGCGGCAAAAATCGCCGTCAAACGACGCAACGAATCCCTCAGTGGAGCTGCGATCAAGATCCTCTTTCATCTCAACCACACCAGCCCGCTGCAATATGGCGATGCGATGCTCGCGCGCACAAGGCAGCGACTGATCAACCTCCTCGCAGATAGTTTTGCCGATCTCCCCGGCATCGACAAGCACCTGCTGACCAGCCGCATCGATCAACAGGACATGGACTACATCAAAGCCAACCAGCTGATCGGCTCCTCCAGCAGCAGCCCGATCGATCCTTCCCCATCAGGCTTAACCCTGGAGCAATGGCTCAGTCAGCTGGATGCGGAAATCCACGCCCGACTCTCCGACTGGCTGATCGCCCAGGGCCAGATTTCCTCCTGGCAGGGCACCACCTCGCAACTCATCCACCGCACCTTTTACGCAGTTCTCCACACCGACCAACTCCACACCAGCGCCAAACTGCTGATGAAGAGCGCCCTCGGGCTGCGAAATCACCCAGCCGGCAACCTTTCCGACGCAATGGAGCTGCTCGAATTAGCCCGCCTGGGGCGCCCCTCCAACAACAAAATCAACCTGGCACTTCAGCAGTTGAAGCAGCAAGCGGACCCGCCGAATCCAACAGGGCCAGGATCTCGTCGAGCTCGCGATTGATCTGGGCCAGCCGATTCTCAAGCTCGTCCACGCGCTGCTGCAACCCATCCCGTTCCTGGGTCAGCGCTTCACACTCCAAGCGGCTGCTGGCGAGCGGATCCCGTTCCCACGCCTGAGGCTGATCCGCATCAGCAACAAATCCACGTTGCAGCAGCCAGGCCTCCACCCCTGAGCCCCACAGCTCCTTCGCCCCAGGACCGTCCAGCACAACACGCTGCAGGCGCCGCTCCCAGAGGCCCAGGCCAGCGAGGGCCGCCAGGGCGTCGCCCTGGCGCAAGACCACTTGAAACTGCGAAGCAGACCTGTCACCTGGCTGCCGCTGCGCCAGCCAGCCCTCCAGCAGACAGTCCAGACGTTGACCGGGGAAGGACAACCGCTCCAGCTCTGTCACGTTGGGGAAGACAACCTGCCACTGCTCGGCCGCCACCACCCCATCCAAGCGGCTGTCGCTATAGCGATGCCACTGCACCGGCCCATCGGCCTGTTCAGCCAGCACAGCCTGAACGCACGCCAGATCCTGGTGGTTGGGGCCGCTGCTGCGCAGCGCATCCAGACGACTGGCCGTGGCATCGATCACCAGCACAGGGCCAGTGGGCAACTGCCGCGCCAGGCTGGGAGCCCCCACAATGACCGACAACCGTTCGTTCAAAACCAGGGCGGCACCAGCGCCGCATCAACTTAAGGTCTTCCTATTCCGCCTGACCACCATGCTGCGCTGGTATGCCCCGTTTCCCCTGCCCCCCAGCCTGGAGCAGCGCCTGAGGGAGGCGGGTCTGGAGGCTGGGACGCCCGATGAGCCCACCATTGACCTGTGGATCTACGACAGCCCCGATCGCCTGCTGGGCCTCTGGCGCCAGCATGGCCCAGCCATCCCCAGCCTTGAGCAGCTGCTTAAGGGCTACGCCAGCCTGGCCAAGCGGCCAGCCGCAGGCCGATTGATCAGCAGCTGGCGGCTGGAGCAACTCGATCCGCGAGCCCTGGGGGGCTGGTTGCTGGGCCGCGACCCAGCCGTGTGCGCGCTGGTGGTCGCTGCTCCCCAGCAGCCACCGGCAATTCAGGCACTGGAGGGGCAGCTGGTGCTGCGGCTGCTGGAGAAGGCGCCCAACCTGCTCGATGCCTACCTCGATCTGGAATTACAAGCCGAGCTGGCGGGGCATCCCGCAGATAGCAGCTACATCGAACGCCTGCACAACGCCTGCACGGCCGAAGCACTGCTGGCCAGCTGGTGGGAGCAGCACACCAGCAACCACCGCATCGAGCAACTCACGAGCGAGCGCGATGCCCTAGCGGCTGAGCGGGATGCACTCTCTTGCCTGCTCCAGGACGCCAAGGAAGAGGCTGAACTCACCTTGCTGCAGCTGCACCAGGTGCAGAAGGAGCTCGAGCAAGTGTTTCTCCAAGCCAAAACACAGGAAGAGCAACTAGCGACACAGGCTGAAACGCTGCAGCAGACGCAAAAAGACCGCGATGAGCAGGCTGCCAAGGTGCAGAGCTCGAAGGTTGATCTGGCTAGGGTCAAAGATGAACGGGATGCACTCTCTTGCCAGCTCCAGGACGCCAAGGAAGAGGCTGAACTCACCTTGCTGCAGCTGCACCAGGTGCAGGAGGAGCTCGAGCACTATTTCCTTGTGTCCCGCGATCAGGCCAACCTGCTGAGCCGGCAGAACCAGCTCACTCAGAACGCCATCAAACTGGCATCAGGCCAGTTGACATGAGGCGCAGGTCGGTCTTCAACCTGAGCTGCGGCGGCGCTCAAGGGCGTCGAGCAGGCGCTCATTCACCTGCAGATCCACCGTGGCATCGCGCAGCTCCGGTGCCAGTGCAGTGCCGCTGCGCTGCTCAATCTCCTGGCGCACGGCCTCCACCAGCAGTTTGCGGTAGTCGCGGGAATCGGGGTCGGCCGCCAGGGCGTCGGCCAAGATCGTGGCGGCAGCCTCGCACGCTGGCGGGGTGGCCTGGAGCAGGCCCTTGGCCTGGCTGAGCACATTGGCCTTGGCCGCTTTCGCGCGAGACCGTTGCAAATTCTCCTGAATGCGCGGATGTTCGAGGCCCAGCACCGCTGCTTCCGTGGCCAGAGCCACAACCAGCGCATGCTGGCCGGCCTGACGACTTCGCTGCATCTCCAGCGCACAAGCCAGCGCCAGATCGCCCCCATCGCCAGACGCAAGGCACTGCGGGGCCCAGCCAGCCTTCAGGCACACGGCTTGAAGGGCCTCAAGCTGCTGTTGCCGCCTGGGCAACCCAGCGCGTTCCGCACTGACCGCCATGGCCGAGGAGGGAGCTTCCGCCTTGGTTCGGCGCTTGGGCTGCGGCGTGGATGGGGTTGACCTTCCCAGCGCAAAGGACAACTGACGCCAAAACCCCTTGGGGCGCGCGGCAGCGATTGTGCCCTGGGAACGGCGCAGTCGTTTCTTGGCAGCTGGTGTTGCAGGCGGCTTGGCACTATTCCGCTGTTGCGCGCGCTGAGCCCGCTCCCGATTGGCTGCGATGCGGGGATGCTGCAGGCCCTTGGCATCGGCTGCATCGCACAACGCCAGGGTGAGATCCAATTGCCCGGCTTCCCGGCAAGCCACCAATTCCTTGATCAGCAATTGGGTCAACTCCTGGTTGGATGCGGCCGGCTGGCCCAGGTGCTGGGGCGCCCAGCCGGCCTGCCGGCAGAGATCCAACAACGGCTTTCTGCGCACTCCGCCTGCTTCTGCGGTCGCCTCGGACGTTGGTTTCACGCGGGCACCCTGCTTGGCTCCGGCCTGGCGTTGAGGACGCGAGCGCTTCGGCTGGGATGACGGCATCGGGCTGTCAAATCGGCATTGGGGTTGAGGCTACGTCCTGGCAGGCTGTGAGCTGCGTGCCTCAGGCACGCTTCACCACGCCCACCAGGAAGCCACCCACACCCCACACCACCAGCAACCCGCCGAGGCTTGCCAGAAACGCCTTCCAACGCCAGCTCTGCTCCGGCTGGGCGGGCAGCTGGGGCTCGCGGAGCATCACCAGAAACTTGAGCTGGCGCTGGCTTTCCATGCGACTGTTATCGGCTGCGAGCATGGCGGCCTTGAGGGCCTCGGTGG
>Ga0194130_10008072_pt1 | contig 11347 bp, 8 predicted proteins | sample TA2KigsurfametaG_FD_160084 | JGI IMG/M metagenome (GOLD analysis project Ga0194130, IMG submission 160084) | Freshwater microbial communities from Lake Tanganyika, Tanzania - TA2015050 Kigoma 12 surface | ecosystem: Environmental > Aquatic > Freshwater > Lake | place: Tanzania: Lake Tanganyika... | reverse complement strand
GACAGCCCCAGGAAGCGGTGCACCTGGCCCATCCACTCAGCATCACGGCGGGCCAGGTAATCGTTCACTGTCACCACGTGCACGCCGCGGCCGGTGAGGGCGTTGAGGTAGGCTGGCAGAGTGGCAACGAGTGTTTTGCCCTCGCCGGTTTTCATCTCGGCGATCTGGCCGTCGTGCAGCACCATGCCGCCGATCAGCTGCACATCGAAGTGGCGCATGCCCAGCACCCGCTTGCCGGCCTCGCGCACCACGGCGAACGCCTGGGGGAGCAGCTCAAATAACAGCGTGCGTTCTCGCTCGAGGGTCGCCTCCAGGCTTAGGCGGCGGCTCTGGCAATCCTCTTGGAGATTATGGACCTTACCACGGAGCTCGACTGAGAGACCGCGTAGTTGGTTGTCGGAGAGGCTTTCCACCTCCTCTTCCAGAAGATTGATGTCAGAGAGGATAGGTTGATATCGCCGCAGCTTGCGGGTGTTAGGGTCTGAAAATAACAGGTTGATCATGGCTTTTTCTCGAATTTTAGCAATGAGGAGAGGTGGCAGAGCTTTCTGAAACAGATTTAAACCGATAGAACCAGCGAAATAAAGCAGTCTTTGGAACACATTCTGACAACTAATCATTACAGAATGCTTATTTTATCTAATCCGCGTATTTCTAAAAAAGCATCCGGCAGTATATTTCTATTAAATCAAGGAAGTACAAGAAAATATTAGTTATATATAAAGAAATATTTCAAGCTTACCTTGAATGCAAAGCGCAGTAATTGCCATAGCTTCAATTTGACTTCATAAAGCCCGACAGTCTAAAATTAGTGTCTGCATTCAGCCAATATTTATGAAGTACTATTTGCATTAGAAATCAAAATATAGATTAGAAGAAATGGGATAGTTTCATTGTTCTGTTGAAGCTCAAAGCATACATAAATGAATTTCATATAGATAGTTTAGCACGAAAAGGGACAAATATAAAGGTAGTGATTTGGCGTTGATCCCGTAAATCTCAAAAGACGGCCTCTCTTTCATGTGATTTATTAAGAATATACCTAATTTTATCTTTTGATCTGACAATCATGCTAAAGTAGAAAAATAGCAAATCAAAATGAGCAAAGAAGGATTCCTTTATGTTGCCACTGGGCAACAGTACGTTGATGAAGCTGTAAGGTCTGCCGCTAAGACCAAGCAGTTTGCTGGTGATCGCCCAATATTTATATGCACAAATTCGTACGTTTTTTCTGGCAGTAGTATTTTTGATAAAATACTACTTCACCCAGAGCCAACTTTTACTTATAGAGACAAGATAAGCCCACTTTTAAAGTTACCCTTTAAAAGGACACTATTTTTGGATACGGATGCCTATCTAGTCGAACCTATTGATGATGCATTTGATATGCTTAAAGTTGTTGACTTTCTGGGTATACATGCGCCTGTTAGATCATTTTTGTATAATGATAATCGGATTCCAGATGTTTTTTCTGAGATAAATAGTGGTGTAATTGGCTTAAGAAGGTCCTGGATGCAAAAGAAGCTGGTATACTCCTGGCTTCTGAAATATGATCAACTGAATATCTTGCCCGACCAGCCTTCATTAAGATGTGCACTATGGTGGGGCCTCTCAAAAGGCCTTAAGGTATGGGTAGCTCCACCGGAATACAATCTCAGAACACCCAAGCCATGGCTTGTAGGCGAAGGCATGAAGGTTAAAATACTTCATGGTCGAACTGACGGAATTAATCACTCTGAACTCATAGATTACCTAAATAAAACTCCGTACAGATTTAGATGTAGTTCAGAATTTAATACAAAACAGAACTCCAGCATCCTTCCATACTCCAGCGGTGTACCTAAGCGAATATTTATTCTTGGAAGTGGCAGAAGCGGTACTAGCCTCGTCACAAGCCTTTTCACCGATTGTGGTTTATATATGGGACAAAATAGCTATCTTAAACGTGGGTCAAATCCTGATGGATTCTATGAAGATAGTAACATCAATACTATAAATGAGGATATTCTTCGTCCTTATGTTCAAGATAAATATTGCGACGGCCAGAGGTGGCTTGCAGTCTTAAATACTGATTCACATTTATCAGTCACACCAAAGATACGGCGAGAAATACGTATTCTTATGGCTCGTGGTGAGTGTTGCCTGAAAGACCCTAGGTTCAGCTATACAATTCAGAATTGGCTTGAAGAAATACATCCCGAAGAGCATTCAGGTGTTTTTTGTATCGTAGTATTCAGGAATCCCTTAGAGTTTCTGATGAGTGTCCGCAAGGAGATCAAGGAGGCACCCTATTTAAATGGTCTTAATCTTGACGATGAGGAACTATTAGAAGCATGGTACTCCCAATATGACAATATCCTGCGGATTCACAAGGAAAGTTCTAACTGGATCTTTATTGATTATTATGATATTATTCACAATAAAGCTCACCTAATATTAGAAAAGTATACAGGACTGCAGGTAAGAGGTAATAATATTAACCCGCTTTATTACAGAAATAGGGCTTTGGACGCAAAGCCGCCGAAAAAATATCAAGATATGTACAATATCCTAAAAAGACAATCAAAAAATACTGTTTTACACTCTACACAATGAAGATATTTGGTATCGGTCTTAATAAAACTGGAACAACATCACTTGGTGAATGCTTAAAGCAATTTGGTTTTAGGCATAAAAGCTTTGACCTGGAATTATTAAAAGCAGTAAAAAAACAGCAATGGTCGTATATATATACCATAATCGCTCAATATGATTCCTTTGAAGACTGGCCCTACCCACTTATCTACGAACAGCTTGACTATATGTTTCCCAACAGTAAGTTCATTCTTACTCTCAGGAAAGATACTGAGTCTTGGTTGAATAGCCTTCTTTCACACAGCATGCGAACGCATCCTGTAGAGGGAATAACGACACGTCTTATGGCGTACGGTTGGTCATACCCACATCTCAATATTGATGCACACAAAACATTTTATACAGCACACAATGAAAAAGTACGTGAATACTTTAATCATCGCAAAGACGATTTACTTGAGGTTTGCTGGGAAACAGGCAGCGGCTGGAGTGATTTAGAAAAGTTCCTTGATATTCCCTGCCGTACTAGAGAAAAACCCCCTTTCCTTAACCAAGCATTGTCAGGAAGCACAACCTATTATAGAGATAATCAGTATGAACTCCTGAAAAGGAAAATTTTACGACAACCATAGACTTATGTTTAAATTACACCATTATCTTCTTTATCCCTGTATTATCAAGCACTATATTATGCACCCCATTTCGAGAATACAAATTTATTGGATGATTGCATAATGTTTGTCGAGATAGAATCTGAAAGCTGTGAAAGAATCTCCGAATTGGGGTCGATTACGCTTGCCAATTCAAGATATTTCTTTGCTAGATCAAAGTCTGAACGCATAGACGCCAAAGAGGCCAAATTAATATAGTGGCTAAGGGTCGGCCCTTGTAAAGTAAGACAATGAAGATATGCAGTCTCAGCGTTGCTGAACTGTTGCAAAGCAATATAAGAATCAGCAGCTAGCGAATATAGTGTGTGGTTGCAACCCAGAAATTCCTTGGCTTGACTGCAAAGTTTGAGAGTTAGTTTGTAGTTTTTTTCTTTTAGTGCTTGCTTCGCCAACTGAATGAGCTCAAATGCTATTTCTTGTTGGCCTGAGACTGGAAGCTCAGATAAGAATATCTCCTTTGGCGTATCGAGAAGCCTATGATTTAATGGATTGGTGAATACTTCTTTATCAGCAAAAGCACTTTCAAGTGGATCTTCTGGACTCCACTTATGACCTCCTAGTTCTGTGTCAGGGTGAGTGTTCGAATTTGATGAAGAAAGAAAAGACAATCTACGCTGGTTTTCCTTGGCTTCCGCCATATTTGGATCAGCTCTAAGAATTTCCTTTATAAGAATGTCGGCTTCTGAGTATTTGCCAACATCAATTAGCAAATTAACGTAATTATTTTTGATTTGGGTAGATTCTGGTTCAATATTTAATGCTAGCCTAAATCTTTCTTCGGCTTCTGAGGTTTTTCCAACTCTTCTTAATGCTGCTCCATAAAGTGATTGTATATTGGCATCATCTTCAAAGAATGGGGCTATTCTTTCTAAAATACTTAAAGCAGCTTCGAAATCGTTAAGCTTAAAAAGTGCCAGCGCATGGTACTGGGATGCATAAGGATTTGACTCTGGGCTTAACTTATATTTCTCAAAGTACTTTATTAAGTCATCCCATGACTCGCTGCTATATAATTCTGTAACATGACTAATTAAATCATGACTTGTCTTTTTCGCCTTTTTCATTTTCCTTGATTACTCCGAACATATCTTACCAGAGGGATACGGGCAGCGCGCAGCAATCCAATTTCTGACGAGCGCTATGGCATTTGTCCAATCCATATCTTGGGACTGCCTTGCGATACCAACCGAATCGTACCAGTAGCTTTTGTCTACATTTGCCGCATTAAACCACCTCCAATCGCTGTGAATACTCAAGAGACACATAGTGGGTATACCTAGTCCACCTGAACCATGTATTGTGGTATTTGCAATACTTATTACAGCATCGCATGCGTCGACTTGTGACATCCATTTGTCCATGTCAACCAGAGCATTTATTCTACTGTCAACAATTATATCTATTCCATTCTTACGCAAGTACTCAATATCATTAGAATGATCGCCGTACTGTAAGCTAACGTATCTTATTTTATTGTAACCTTTCATTGCCCTAACCAATAAGTTAAGTGGTAATGACTTTTGCAACAGCCTCTCTTTTGTGCCACCACCTCTCCAGCTGACACCAACTAACAACTTGTCTTGATTATCTAAGTATTCTTCCTTTAGTGTTTTTTTCAATGAAGAGTCTGTTCTGTACAGTCTCTTATGGGATGCGTAGAGCTTCAAGTCCGTAAATCTATACCTGCAGATTGTACCTATTGGCGACTGGTAGTCGTATTCAGAAAGAACGAAATCTCTTTTGCCTAAGTCGATAAATGTTTTGATATTAATATTATCTGCATGTTGAAATGTGCGCTTATATAAAACCTCAAGTCTGCAGTTAACTAACATAGTAATCTCTTTGGCTTCGAGAGCCAATTGAGGTATTAACGTAGTAAACATCATGATGTCACCTACAGCCTGTTCTTCCAGTAATAATATATGTTTGTCAGACAAATCTTCTCCTTTCCACAATTTAATCTCTGAACTAGTAAATGGCTTCACAAGTGCTCGTTGCCACTTTTGCGGCCCTAATGCAGCTGTCACAAGCCCATAATCAAAGAACGACCAACCCTTTGCAAGTTCTTCATTTTTTAGCAGTAATATACTGAAGTTCCATGCATTTGTATTGACGATGTCTTTCCAAGCCTCAGTCTTTTCTGGTTCGATCGTCCCAGGATTTAATGCGTATTCCATCCCTTCTTCAAAGAACGGAAGCGCATCGTGGAAATTTGCTAACTTAGTGAGATGACTTCCAAGTGTGAATAAAATCATAGTACGATCATAAATATCTATGTCCTTTATTTCTTCAAGAAGTTTTGTCTTGCATTTTTCGAACGCCCTAACTGCTAGCAAATTATTTGTCGAAGAGGTAAGTCTGTTAAGCGTTAAGATAAGGCATGTAAGTACATTATTAATAGGACCAAAGAGCTTTAATGCAACTAAGCTCACAGAATAAGCGGTATTCACTGCCCCAAGCTCTAATAACTGAGTTACTGTTAGTTTTATAAGGGACAAAACGACTATTTTTTCTTCCAATTGGTTTGTAGCTAAATAAATGCTTATTGCATACAGGTTATCTGAGACCGCCGAACATGGCTTGGTATCCCATAAAGCGCAGGCCCTGTTACTAAATATAGCTGGGTAATCCGGATGCAAATCTGCGCCTTTATTTAAAACATCTAAAGCACATTGAATATTACCCTTTTTCCTTAATAGTGCGCCAAAATTTTGAAACAAGACAGGATTACTTTCACCCGCTTTGTAAGCTTCCTCGTAATTCTTGAATGCTTGATTTATGTCGCCGTTTTTATGGTGATTAATTGCCTCTTGTAGATACATTTAATGAGCAAATACTCTTATACTATACTATTTTTATAATTATACCACAAAAACGCTGATATCCTCCTCGTTTGTGTGTGTCAGTATCTAGACCGTCCACCCATAGCGTGCTCTCGTCTGCTGCTCCTGACGAAAGCTAGCGCGACTTGTTCGCACTGTGTTACCATCCTCTTGGTGGACTTTTTCCTCCGACCACCTGATCCCCTGAACATGGCGAATTTTACCGTCAATTCAGCGAGCACCCTCTATTCGGGGACTGATCTCGCTGATGCTTTTCTAATTAACACCGCCGCTTCCATCACCGTCAATGGTCTTGGTGGCGACGACGTCATCACAGCCGGCCTCAATCCCACGTTCAATGGCAGCTTGCTAACGGGCGGCGATGGCGCCGACACTTTCAACCTCAACGCCGGTAGCAACTTCTCTGCGACAACTGTCCAGGGTGGTGCAGGCACCGACACTTTCACCATTTCTGGTGGCGCAGCGGTAGGCCTTGTTCTTCAAGCTGGAACTGATGTTGACACCATCACCCTTACAAACATTAGCCTTACCAATTCTACGATTGGTGCTGGTGGTTCTATTGACACATTTGCCGGCGACAGCCTGACTGTCCAAAATACGCGTATCCAAGCTGGTGCAGGCGCTGACAACGCTACCTTCTCTGCTAGCACCGTTAGGGGTAACTCCTTCCTCAGCTCAACTTTTGAATTGGGCGGAGGCGACGATTTCCTTAACGTATCTGCAGTTCTTACCAATGTCACCATTGGTGGTGGTGCAGGCGATGATACTATCACTGCTGCCGTTAATAATGCTACCAATATTTCTATTGGTGGCGGAGCTGGGAACGACATCATTAATTTGACAGCTCTCCCATCCCAAAACTTCGGCACAATCCAAGGTGGCGGTGGCACAGACACCATTGATCTCGATGGTGTCGCCAATTCTGATGGCGGTCTTCTTTTTGGTGGCGCTGGTGCCGACACCATCCGTTTGAGCGGTGGTGCCGCAGCTGATGCTGCCATTGTCGTAGGAACCAATGCAATCAACGCTGCATCTGGTCAATTTATTTCCTACTCTGCCTTCTCTGAGTCAACCCTTGGCAGCAATCAAGGTGTTGGCACCATGGATACCATCAACGGCACTATGGCCGTCTCTGGTTCCGTCTTTACGCTCAATGCTCTAGTAAACGGTTTCAGTTTTGCTAGTGTTATCTCCGGTAACTACAGCAATGGTGCAACTCTTAATGCTAGTGGCCAGTGGGCCTTTGGCAATGACGCTGCTTCTTTAACTACTCTCGCAAGTCGAGTGGGTGTCCTCGATACACAGCTTGCGGGAATGGGCCAAGCTGCCAGCTTCACCGATGCCAATGGTGCACGTTTCCTCTTTGTACAAGGTGGTACCAGCGGTACCGCTGACGACCTCCTTGTAGGAGTGGGCATCACTGGCATCTCTGGTGGCATCACACTCGGTTATTCCAGTTCAGCACAGATGAAGGTCTTCGTAGCTAATTAATTTTAGCTTCTGTTATCACCTTCCAACAACCTTACAAGCCCGCCTCGGCGGGCTTTTTTATGTCTCCAATGCCTACTAGTTTTCGAATATAGTTCAACCCTATTTCCAGCTACTATGCTTTCACGATCTTTTATGTAGTGGCTCCCAGTCTAGTCGTCATATGCCAACTTGATCAAGAGTCGGTTTTACTTCTTTCTCTCCAAGCTTTCATTTATCTCATTATGGTTTTATCTAATCTTAGCACTAGATGTCTGCCATTTATAGCTACCTGGTTGTATCTCACTTTCTTTTAAACCTAAGTGATAAATCACCGTCTGACTTCTTTTTATTCATATTCTATTTTGATACCTGCAACCTTACAAGCCATCAGCAAGCTTATGCTTTTCTGTTCTCTTAGTCGATTTATCTGCAAGTTCCATATATCACTACGTGTCACCAAAACACAAACTTCGTACATGATTGGCTTATTGATCCTTGCCAGCAAAGTGACATCTATATATACAATGTCTGTACAGCAGAACTAATAACGGATCTTTTAATTCAAAAGCCATAATAGGCATTTCTAATGCTATCTTGTTAGTATGCCTCACTCATTAGTCCAAATGAATATGTTTGACTCTAACTACGATCTACTATCTGCAAAATCCTATCCCCAAATCAGACAAGTTTGTGGTTTTCCCGTTACTGTTTCATTTGGCATACTGTTTACAATTAGAATAACATCCCCCTTCTTTTGATTGTTGCATGCCTGTATTTCTCCTTCTTTCATGAATATTCTACTCGATAACGTAGATGATAGGTTACGCGGCTCTCTACGCATCTGGGCGACTCAACCTCCATTTGCTATAGTTACTATTTAAACTAATTCGGAAACTTTTTCCTAAACGCCTCTATAAACTGATCAACAGATTCAAAAAGTGGTGGTTCAGGAAATTCTGTCAAGGAATGGTCCCACCATCTAATCTGCTCTAGTTCCTCTATTTTATCTTCTGAAAATCTTTTCCTAATTAGTCTTGCCGGATTTCCTACGTATATACCATATGCTTCTGTTTGTTTTGTAACTATTGCCCCGGCTCCAATCACTGTCCCATTTGCAATATTTGCTCCGCTTAATATTACAGAATTATCCCCAATCCATACATCTGACCCCACTATTACACGATTTTCACGATACTTGGACTCAAAAGGAATTCTTTGATCTTCTCTAAGAGTCTCCCCAAAAAATTCTGAAAAGTCAGTATATGATAATTCATTTGAAACTGGCCTGTCCATCGGATGATTAAGTGGTCCTATGCATACTCTTGAGCCTACACTGGTATAGTGACCTATAGAAGCCTTAGAGACAAATGAAAATGAGCCTATACAGAAAAAGCGACCTATAGTACTGTTATTTATTGCTGTTAGTTTACCTAAATGAATTGATCCCTCAAGTCTGCTGCTGTTTATCTCAGCAAAACTCTCAAGCCTTACCCTTCCATGCGGTGAACAATAAACAACAGTTCTTGCTGTCTCATTTTGATAGTGTTCCTCTTTTTTTGATATGTTACTTTTGCTTTCCATGGCCGCAGTTTCTTGCCTGCTTGCAAAGTCTTCTTTATCTTATCCCCTTAATCTACCTATCTGTAGTCATATTCGTAAATGTTACAATTATGATTCTCTATAAACCTTTAATAAAGACATATTAAAAGTCCCATCATTTTATCCCTTCGTCTAAGGTAAGTTATTTCGTATACCCGCGATATGTTAGCATCATAGGGCATTGTCTATATTATGGCCTTTTATTTTTCAACCCTCAGCGAGGCAGAGGATTATCTTTTCAGATCTCTCGACGAGAATAATATTAATCAAACTATCATGTGGTGGAATCACATGATTGTTTCTTTCCCTCCACTTGCTTACAAATATTGCGATCTTCTTGTTTCCCGGGTTGAATCTTTTCAACTAACTTCTATTATCCTCAGACAGGTTCAGTTCGTCAGGCCTGGTTTAGTCAATGAATATGTCGCTTCCAGTATTGCACTCAGGACATTATTTTTCGGTTCTAAGGCTTCCCCTGTTCTACGCAATAAATCATCAGACTCAACCATCCTAATCTACTCTAATAAGTTTGGCACTGGATTCAGGTCTAGTCAGGAATGTCTCCAGCCTATTATAGCATCATTAGTGCAGAAGTTTGATGTCATCTTTATCCATGAAAAAAATCAAGAACCGGATCAGTACTATAAAGAACTTGCAACCTGCATTCCCTTTGATTCAACTTCTAATGATTCTATTCTGTCTTCATTAAGCGTTATCCGCTCTCAATCTCCTTGCGCTCTGATTCCCCTAGCACATCATCCTATACTGGAGGCTCATCTTTCCGACGTACCACTGTTTTCAATATTTCCATGGGATTCATTGTATGGAGTTCGTGCTCTAGATTTTCGCCTTTCTTCTTGCACCACATCTCAACTCGATATCTACCATAGTGGTGTTCAAATACTTGATAATGTTCCATGCACAATCTTTCCACCAGCTCCTTCAGAGATTCGCAGCTATCCATCAACCCTAAATTCTTCAGAATCCCGACATTTAGGTCCTATTCTTCTGGGGGCATTTTGTAGGCTTCAAAAACTTGATTGGCAAACTCTTTCTATGTGGGCTGCTACTTTGCAAGCGATTCCACAATCTATACTCGTATTTTCTTACATTGCATCTAAGTCCATCTCTCATCATTACCTAAGACTCTTTTTTAATCGCTTCGGCATTTCTGATGATAGAATTGCCTTTATCAATGATACTAATACAACCCAATATCTTAAGAACTTATCGCTTATGCATTTAATATTTGGATCAACGCCGGAACAAGGTGGTGTAAGTTTTACCGATGCAATTCTTTGTTTACGCCCATATATTATCAATTCATCGCTTTCATCTACAACAGTTTCATCTTACTATCTTAGCGATATGGGTCTGAAGCACTGGGACGTATCTTCTGTCCAGGAATTTATTAACATAGCTAAATTGTTAACTTCAAAACCCCTACCCGAACCTGTGTTGTTCAAGCATCGTGATGCCTGTTTAGAACTTGGCACTATCTACCAGCGCCAGTGGTTCGATGCTATTTGCAATGGTATAAATAAGATCTCAAGCTTGTAGTTTCGGCTTTATCTGCCCCACATATGTTTCGAAGCCAATCTCTCCTCATTCACTCCCGACGAACTTTTATTAGTTTGCCATTTGGCTCCACACCTTTCTATCGCACCAAATTGCAATATAATATTTTATTATTTGCATTCACATAAAAATGTAAATACTCTATACATCTATAATCTATTCTTATGGAGCACTTTGCTTCAACACGATGTTATAAGGTTTTGATTCTTTTGGTTTTGTCTTTGTCCGCCCTCTAATTGGTCCACATGCTGCCCCAATTCAGACGCTTGACTTATCCATGACTTAATCCCTCGTTACGCGTATATATCTTGCGTTCTCTGTTGCGCAAGCAATTTGTTTACATTGCTCGATATTCTATTTTAACCTATTTACTTTCCAGTATAAATCTTGCTTTCTCGACCACCTTCTCCACTGTAAAGCCAAAGTTTTTCATGAGAAGTTGCCCAGGCGCCGAGGAGCCAAAGCAATCAATAGAGATGGTGTCTCCTTCAAAGCCGGTGTACTTGTGCCAGCCGAAGCTGCTGGAGGCTTCCACCACCAGGCGCTTGCGGCAGGCGGCGGGCAGCACGCTGTCGCGGTAAGCGGCGTCCTGCTCTTCGAACAGTTCCACGC
>Ga0194130_10008071_pt1 | contig 11347 bp, 14 predicted proteins | sample TA2KigsurfametaG_FD_160084 | JGI IMG/M metagenome (GOLD analysis project Ga0194130, IMG submission 160084) | Freshwater microbial communities from Lake Tanganyika, Tanzania - TA2015050 Kigoma 12 surface | ecosystem: Environmental > Aquatic > Freshwater > Lake | place: Tanzania: Lake Tanganyika... | reverse complement strand
GATTTCTTCTCCTCGGCGTTTTTCTGCAGCAACCCCTCATACAGATCCCCCAGCCCCTCCTGGCGGGCGCTGTACCAATCCAGCTTGTCGATCTCACTCACCAGCTTGTTGAGCGTGGTGGGCTTCTTGATGAACGAGCTGGCATTCGCGTAGATCTCCTGCACCAGCGGCGAGGCGCCGCTACCGCTGGCGCCCAGCTCCAGCAGCATCAGCTTGTAGTGCTCCAGCTGCTTGATGCCCTGCAGAGTTTCCAGACTGGTCCAGCGCCATTCCTCGGGGATCCCCTGCTCCTGGCCCGTTTCCTGGGCCATCTTCAGGAACAACAGATAGGTGAGCTCACTCACGTATTGGTGATAGGTCACCCCGTCGTCCTTGAGGACTTTGCAGAGGTTCCAGAGCTTGGCGACGATGTCGCCGGTGGTGTGGCTGTTGCGCGTGATGCCTCCAGCCATCACCAGGCCTCCAGCTGCAGCTCGGCCACGTTGGCAAAGGCCTGATCGGCTGTCACCAGGGCGCAGCCTTCACTCAGGGCATGGCTGGCGATCAGCAGGTCGAGCGCCGCAAGTGGCTTGCCCTGACCTTCGAGATCGGCGCGCAGCCGGCCATAGATCCTGGTGCAGGATTCCGACCAGGGCAGGATCTCCAAAATCTCAAGGGTGGCCTCCGCCAGCGCCCGCAACCGCGTTGCCGCTGGTTGCTTCTGGAGCCCGTAGCGAATCTCGGCCACCACAATCGCCGACAAGCAACAGCGTTGCTCACGCATCCAGCCATCCAGGCGTGGCGAGCGTCGTTTGAGGAAGGCGCTCACGGCGTTGGTGTCCAGCATCAGCCTCTCTTTCCCAGCCGCCATCAGGGGAAGTCCACCGGTTCGGCAGGGCTGGTATCACGCAACCCCTCGAACAAGGCGTCCAGCTCCTCCCGGAAGCCTGGCTCCTGCAGCAGCGCATCCCTCAGCTCCAGCACAGCGCTGGCCGAGGGCCGCACTGGCGTGAGCACCACAGCACCGCTCTCGGGATCGCGATGCACCTCCACCTCCGTGCCCTCGAAACGAAATTCAGCCGGCAGCCGCACCGCCTGGCTGCGGCCGTTGCGGAACAGCTTGGCGCGCATGGGGCCCTCCCGCCGTGGTCGATACCGAGACTAGATCAGGTGGGCTGGCTCAGCCCGGAGCGAACGCTTTCTCTCACTTGGCCACGCTCCCCGGGATGTTGGGGCTCTCCGGGTTCACATCCACGCTCTGCAGCTGGGGCCGCAGCACCAGGTCCATGTCTTCCATCGGGATGGCGCCCAGCAGCACCTCAGTGCCCAGCACCATCGCGCCGGTGAAACAGCGGCGGTTGCGGAAGCGCACCTCCACCGGGCCCACGTAGGGCACCGTGCGCCGGTGGCCATCGGCCAGCACCACCTCGCGCCGCTCCAGTTCCGCCAGGCTGAGCTGGAGCGCCAGGTGCTCGGGGATGCACAGGTGCACCGCCCCGCTGTCGGCCAGGGCCGACACCTCCAGCGGCGCCAGATCGGGCCGGGTGGGGTTGCTGAGGAAGAAGGTGCCGCGGATCAGTCCCATGGAGCCACGCTAGCCAGCCTCTGGCTTCACGCCGCCCAGAGCTCCTCCAGCTCCAGCACCAGCTCCGGCAACACGTCGCCGCCTTCCAGGCGCATGGCGTTCTCCAGCCGCTGCGGTGCAGGTGCCGCGCCGGCTGAGGCTCCGGCAGTGGGGCGGGCCGGCCAGATCTCCACGGCCCGCTGCTCCGGGAACAGCAGCCAGCCCAGCTGGGCGCCATTGGCTTGGTAGAGCGCCATCTTGCGCCGCAGGGCTTCGGCAGCGCGAGGGCCTGCATCGCTGGCGCTGGCCAGTTCGATCACCAGATCGGGGCAGAGGGGAGGGAATGTGCGGCGCTGCTCTGGGGTGAGCGCTTGCCAGCGCTCCGGGCGCATCACGGCAGCATCAGGGCTGAGCACCGAACCGTCCTTGAGGCGAAAGCCGGTGGAGCTGTCGAAGACCTCCCAGCCTCCCTGCAGATCAGCCCAGGTCTGGAGGCGGGTCAGCAGGCGTGTGTTGCGGCGACCTGTCTCGCCTCCGGTGGGGGTCATCGTGATCAGGTGGCCATCGGCTGCCAGTTCCAGCACCGCGTCAGGATTGGCCTCGCACACCAGCGCGAACTGCTCAGGGGTCAGCCGCAGATCATGCGGCAGCAGCAGCGGTGCCAGAGCGGTGTCGGCAGCATCGGGCGCGGTTGGGGCTTCAGCAGGTGGAGCGCACGTCATCGCGCCGGCAGGGCATCAGCTTCAGGCTACGCGGCCTGGCTTAAAGGTGCGTTGGGGACGCTTCCAGGCTCGCGCATGCATCGTGCATGCAAGACCAGTAGGCTGAAAAACCTGTCGCGATGCCCCATGCCATCTCTCCAGATCCGCGACCTGCCCGAAGCGCTCCACCGGTTGCTGCAGCACCGCGCCCAGGCCCACAAGCGCAGCCTCAGCCAGCAGGCTCTGGCTGATCTGGAGGCCATCGCTGGCGGCGATCCACGCGAACGCCGCCGCCAGGTGCTCGATCGCATTGCCCAACGCCGGCCCAGCTCCCGATCGCTGAGCGCCGCCCTGATCGGGGAGCTTGCGCCGGAACACCTGATCCGTGCTGACCGCGAGCGTTGATGGCCCTCGCCTGTGTGCTCGATGCCTCAGCGGCCGTGCGGCTGACCCTGGGTGATGCCGCCGCCTCTGGGCTGGCGGAGTCGATTCGGTCGGCCTCCCTTGTACTGGCGCCGGAGCTGATGCTCACCGAAGTGGCCAACACTCTCTGGAAACTTCAGCGGGCCGATCAACTCGCTGGCCTCAATCCCCAGCAGCTGCTGTTGGATGCCCGCGAGCTGGTGGATCGGGTGGAGCCGGATCGCCACCTGCAGGCCGAGGCCCTGGCTCTGGCCTGCCACCTGAACCACCCGGTTTACGACTGTCTCTATCTGGCACTGGCCCGGCGCGAGGCGGCCACCCTGGTCAGCGCCGATCGCCGCCTGAACGCATTGGCAGAGCGGGTGTTGCCCTGAGCCCGGTTTGGCCCGCTCACGCCGCCCACACCTCCCGCTGGAACTGCTCCAACACCCCATCGAGCTCGCCGCCGAACAGCTTGTTCAAGCGCGGCCAGCCGCCGCCCTCGCGGCGGAACAGCAGGGCGTCGTCGTCGAGGGCTTCGCGATCCACGATCGTGATCGCCTTGGTCTGGTTGGCGATGCGTTGCAGCCAATCGCGCTGCGGTTTGCTCCAGCTGCGGGAGGCCAGGATCCGCTGCAGCGCCCGCTCCACCCGCTGCTCGTAGGGCACCAGGGGATCGCCGAGGGCCGCCTGGCGGATCCAGCCCATGATCGAGGCGGCCATCTCCTGGTTTGTGGTTTCCCGCCAAGCGGTGGCCAGGGTGGTTTCGCTATAGCCGCGCTGATCCAGCGCCAGCCGCAGCTCGCGCAGATCCTTGCGGCTCAGTTCCCAGGGTCTGTTGAGCACCAGCGTGAGGGCGGGCAGGTCGTTGCCGGGATCGCGCACGAAGGCGCTGAAGCCCTCCAGGTAGTCCTCCGGGCGCTGCGCGTCGCCGTAGCCCCGTTCGATGCTGCGCAGTTCGTCGTCGTGATCCGACAGAAAGCGCGGTTCAGCGCGCACCTCCCATTGCGTATCGAGCAGCTCGCCCAGCCCCTCGATCCGGCCCAGCCAGGCTCTTGCTTCCGGCTCCGGCAGCTGTTGCAGGCGTTCGATGAAGGCAGCGGGTTCCTCGCCGCTCAGCAGCCGGAAGCGGGCCTCGGCGTTTTCATTCAGTCGCCGCTGCTTGCGCCGCAATTTGGCGATCAGCTGCTCGCGCACCAGCTGCCAGTCCTCGCTTTCGGTGCTCTGGATCTCCTCCAGCAGCTGCGAGAAGGGGATCTTCGGGTTCACCACCACCGGCTTCATGGTAGTGAAGTTCTGCAGCGCGTCATAGAGGCCCACCGCATCGAAGATGCGGAAGCTGTCTTTGCCGATCGCCTCGCACAGCCGCGTGGCGCGGCCGATCATCTGGTCGTAGAGGATGCGGCTGCTGACGCGGCGCAGAAACACGATGTTGCAGATCTCCGGCACATCCACGCCGGTGCTGAGCAGATCCACCGTGACCGCCACATTGGGAAACGCCTCATTCTTGAACCGGCGGATCAGCTGCGCGGGCTTGTCGCTGCTACCCGTGATCTTCGCCACCGCTTCATCCGGCACACTGCCATAGCGGCGCGCAAACGCTTCTTTGAGCAGCAGCACCACCAGATCGGCGTGTTCATTGCTGACGCAGAAGATCACCGTTTTGAACGGTGAAAACGGGTCGAGCTCATCGGCCAGCGCCTCACACACCACCCGGTTGAAGGCTTCGGTGATCACCTGGCGGTTGAAGGCCTCCACATCAAACTTCAGCTCATCCGGGGTGGTGAACAGGTCCAGCTGGCCCGTGCGCGGATCAAATACCTGCACCTCATCGCCCGCCTCCCAGCGGATGCCTTCGCTGGAGAGCCTGGTGCGGATGCGCAGCGGTGGTTCATGGTCTACCAGGTAGCCATCCACCACCGCTTCGCGGTAGCTGTACACGAACACCGGCCGGCCAAAGATCTGCACCGTATGCAACGCCGGTGTAGCGGTGAGGGCCACCTTCACGGCCGCAAACATCTCCAGCACCCGCCGGTATTTCGACACGTAGTCGTTGAAATCACGGAAGTTCAGCTCGCGATCACTCAGCTCCCTATCCAGCAGATAACCCCGGTGGCATTCATCCACCACGATCAGGTCGTAGCTGTCCACCGTGGGGCGGCCCTCCTCATCCCCCAGCAACAGCCGCTGCGCCATGGCCTGCACCGTGGCGATGTGCACCCGGGTGTCGCCCTCCAGCTCCAGCTCCCCCAGCTCCTTGATGCCGAAGATCTCGGCAAAGCGCTGGGTGCTCTCCACCTTTGTTTCCTTGAAGGCATCCCCCGCCTGGATGCCCAACTCTTCCCGGTCCACCAGGAACAGCACCCGCCGGAAGCGGCCGGTCTTCAGGGCCCGGTAGATCAGGGCCACGGCGGTTTTGGTCTTGCCGGTGCCGGTGGCGCAGGCCAGCAGGATCTCCCGCTGCCCCGCCGCAACCGCTGCCTCCACCGCTTCGATCGCCCGGCGCTGGTAGGGCCGCAGCGGAAAGCCAAAGCTGAACGCTTCGCGGCGCAGCTTCGCTTCGGCGTCGTCGACGTTTTGACGGGCCAGCTGGCGCAATCCCTCCGGCGAATACCAGCCCTCCAGGGGCATCGGCAGGTTGGTGGGGCGGCGCAGATCCCGGAACCAGATGCCACTGGCGCTGCGCAGCTGCTGCAGGAAGGGCCGGCCGTTGCAGGAGAAGGCAAACGGCAGCTGGAATTCCCCCTCCGCGCCCCAGCCCGCGCCGCTCAGCTCCGATTCCTCGCTCGGCTGGAAGTCGCGGCTGTAGCGCTCAGCCTGCGGCAGCACCCCCGCCACATCCTTGTTCGCCCGTTTCGCCTCCACCGCCGCCACCGGCGTCAGCCCCACGAACAGCACGTAGTCGGCCGGGCCGCTGCGGGTGGGCCATTCGGCGATCGCCAGGTTTCGGTGCTTCTCGGGCGGGGCGCCCTGGCTGTAATGCAGCGTCTGGCTGTCGGCTTCCCAGCCGGCCTGGCGCAGCTGGCCATCAATCAGCAGGCGGGTGGCGGCTTCATCGAGATCGATGGCGCTGGCGGCCTGCTTTGCCGCCTGCCGCAACGCCGCCAACGCCCGGGCGCCCTGGCCCTGGGCCTGGCGCTGCAGCTCCGTGAGCCTGGCCGCCAGCGTTGCCTTGTCGGCTTCGGCGGCGGTGGCCAGCGCTTCCCACTCCTGCTGCTCCAGCAACGCCTCGCGCAGCTGGGCCTCCGTGCGGGCGAGCTGGTCGGCCGCCAGGTCTTCGGCGCTCTGGAAGGCGTCCAGCGCTTCGCGCAGCCTCTGCAGCTCCTCCGCCAGCCCTAGGTCCCCGGCCGGCGGCGGCTGGGGCGCCTGGAACGGTCCGCTGCGGAACTGCGGATCGCCGAAGGTGCGGTGAAACCACACCCCCAGCTGCCAGGCCACCCGCAGGATCTTCAGGGCCGTGGCGTGGTCTCCCTGCAGGTCGTGCGTGGCGAGATTGCCCTTGCGGCGCAGGCCATGGAACAGCTCGGCCACCTCCCGCTCCAGCACCCCGTCGCTCTCCAGGCGCCGCAGCAACTGCTGCTGCGTTTCCTCCTGCCGCAGCTCCACGCCCAAGCGTGAGGCCACATGCTGGGCCAGCCATTCCCCCAGCTGCCGCAGCTTCAGCAGCGACGTGTTCGGATCCTCGGGGAAATAGCGCTCCGCCAGCGAGCCCAGCCGGAACAGCTGCTCGTCGTAGGGGCGGAGGTGGGCGAAGTTGGGGCTCATGGCAAGGCCAGCAACTGCCGCACCAGGGCGATCAGCTCCTTCTTGCTGAAGCTCTCCAGGGGCGGCGGCGGTGGCGTCACGCCATGGTTCTCCAGGGCCTTGGCCAGGGCATCCTTCTGCAGCTTCGAATAGCCCTTGATCCCGTTCTCCTTGCACAGTCGCTTGAGGCTCGCCACCGATTGCTTCAGGAAACTCCCCTTTCCCAGCAGGGCTTTCGTAGCCGGTATTCCGCTGTTCTCGGCATCCTGCAGGTTCTGCAGGGCAGCCCCCGTGCGCTGCAGGTGCTCACCCACGCGGCGATACACCCGGGCATCTGTGCCCGCGAGTTCTCGGTTGGTCTGCTCCAGAAGATCGGCGATCGAGATGCTGCTCATGATCCTCCTCCCAGTTGTTCTGGCGAAACAATCTCCTGGTCGGCTTCTGAGGCCAGCGCGGCAGCTCTGGCTTTGACCATGCGCCAGCGTTTCGCCTGTTCCATCAACCGACGGAACATGTCCACCAGCCAGTAGCCACTCTGTCGCTCGCTTTCATCAATCAGCCCCACCATCGCGTCACCCGTTTCCTCAAGATCGCGGATCACGCCGCTGAACTTGGCGTTGAGGGCATAAAGCCGCGCCTTGGCCCGGGCCTCATCGGCCAGATCCGCCTCCAGCTCCAACAGCTCCCGCTGCAGCTCGGCAATCACCAACCCCCGCCGGTCGCTCAGGGACTTCAGGGCGCCACGGGCGCGGTTGGCGGACACCAGGGCAGCGCGGCACTCCTGGTAGGTGGCCTCCAGAGCGTCAGGGTCAGGAGAGGGCGGGAAGTCGGCGGCGGGGCGGAGCGGCATGGGCCGAACATGCTTCTCAATTCAGGATGACGCATTCGGGGCTTTGTTGCAGTAACGCTCAGCCATTCGCAGGTCCCGTGGAGCCACCCGATCTGAGTCAGATCTCGGAAGGCTGATCACGGCTGCGGATGCCGCGCTGGAAGGGTGCAACCCCTCTGGGGTTTTCGATCAGCTGTGGCTGCAGATCGGTCGTCCCCTGGACCGTCACGCCCGGGTCCATCGCCGGACATGCGGGTGCTGAGAGGCCGCATGGAAGTCCCGATCCACAGCACCAGTCCTGGCCTTTCGGCGCCAGCATCCCCCCATGCCTCCGCCCCCCCCTCCGCCACCTACCAGCGCCTGCGCAGGAGGTGGCCCGCCGGATCCTGGGGAGCGCATGGTGGGCAAGGTTCAGCTTCAACGGCATCACCCGCTGCGAGCGGGGCATCTGCGCCCTTGGTGAGCGGCGCAGCAGAGGGCTTCTGCGCAGCATTGGAACTGAGCGACGCCGCTACCTGGCCGAAGGCCAGGGGGCGGAGCCACAACGCGACCAGCTGCTGGCCTCTGCCGGCGCCAGGATGCAGCCATGCACCCTCAGCCCTCGGCCGCCAACGGGAATGGCTAGATCCACCAGAATATCTGTCATGACACCCCCTGTTGCCCTGCCGATCGATGCGCGCCTGCAGGAGATGGCGGCGCTGATCCATGGCGTGATACCGGGCTCAGAGGTACGCCTATTCGGATCCAGGGCCAAGGGCACCGCCGGACCTGACGCGGACATCGATCTGCTGATCACCGCCCCGGATGCCTGGCTGGAGGGGCGCAACCGCTTCGAGGTGCTCAATCAGCTGTGGGGGCTGCTGGCGCGAGCGGATGTGTCTCTGGATCTGCTTCTGTTCTCCGAGCGGGAGTGTGAGGAACGCCGCCAGTGGCGTAGCCATGTGATCGGCAGGGCGTTCCGGGAGGGGCGGTTACTGGATGATGCTCTCTGAGCCGGAAGGCCTGCTGCGGATCGCCATCGCCGGGTTCTGGTTGCAGCAGGCGGTGGAGAAGGCACTCAAGGCCTGGTTGCAGCAGCTCGGTGGCGATCCTCCACTCACCCATGACCTGCGCCGGCTGCTGTTGCTGCTGGAGGCAGAGGGAGTGGCCACGGCTGATCTCGAGCCGCTGGCTCAACTCACCGTCTATGCCGTGCAGTTCCGCTATGAGGCCGATCCCACATCCCTGGGGCTTGATCGGTAGGCCTTCAACCGGCAGGTGAAGCAGCTGATTTGCCGGGTGCAGGCACTGGTTGTGCCGGGTTCCGAAGCTGAGGCCTGAGGGCTCGGCCATGCCCCCGCCCCCCTCCGGCTTCTACCAGCCGCTGATGCTGTAGCCGCAGGCCATGGCGGTGGAGCAAATCGTGCCGCCAGCTAGACCCTGCACGAGGCAGGCTGTGTGTTCGGCGCGCTGGAGCTCATCACCGGGCAGATGGTGTGGCCAGCGAACGAACTGCGATCAGATCCTGATCTCCAATCGCTCGGAGACTGCTCCTGGAAAGAGTCAACAGTGATTGAGTGCGACCCGATGCGGCGACAAACTCAACCTCGACATTTTCTGGATCGTAAATAGCTACGACAGCACCAAGATCGCCCAACTGCAGACCAGCAGCAGGTATGTCGTGGGTGAGAGCAACCGTTTGGTGCAAGACGAACATGGCTTACTCCGGAAATGCGGTGACGAGCTTTGCCTGACTGGGGTGCTCGGGGATCACCCAGACCGTTCTGAATGGCCTGGCTGAACCGTTCGTGCCCTTCAACGTAGCACTGATGACAACTTTTATCCCATAGGCGCTCCTCTCGATCCGCTGAACCGACCCAGTCTGCCCATGGTGGAGCAGATCATCCCGAAGACGTGTCCAGGATTCAGCGGTGTAACCGAGTGAGCGAAATACCCTGGCCTTGAAGCGACCGACAGGATGCGTGGCTGACAGTAGGTAGTCGCAGATCTTGGCCTCGTCAACAAGTACGTGGTCTGCATGGGGGAGCATCGTGGGCCAGGGTGCCCCCATGCCCCCGCCGCCCTCCGCCACCGACCAGCGCCGGCGCCCTGCTCCATACGAACAGCCCACCGCCGAACGGATGCGCATCAGACTTGTGGCCCAGCCGCGGAGTGCGTCAAGGGGACGGTGGGCCGGGTTCACCTTCAACGGCATCACCCGCTGCGCGCGCGACCAGCTGCTGGCACTGAACCGCAAGCCCTCCTCACGCCATTGGCTGGATTGGCTCGATCGTCGGCAGCACGCTTTCCAGGGCCTGCTTCGCCAGCTTCAGATCGTGACTCCCTTGCATCCGCAGCCAGAAGCCCTCGCTCAGGCCGAAGAAGCGGCATAGGCGCAGATCGGTGTCGGCAGTGATGGCCCGTTTGCCCTTCACGATTGCGTTGATGCGGCTCTCCGGCACACCGATCGCCAGCGCCAACCGGTACTGGCTGATGCCCAACGGCCGCAGGAACTCCTCCAGCAGCACCTCGCCAGGTGGCACGAGCATCACGTCAGTGGTAGTCAACGATCTCAACCTCCTCCGGCCCGGCTTCCGTCCAGACAAAGCAGATTCGGAACTGGTCATTGATTCGGATGCTGTGCTGGCCATGGCGGTTCCCCCTGAGCGGCTCCAGGCGATTGCCTGGAGGGATCTGTAGATCGTTGAGGCATCCGGCGGCATCAAGGATGGCGAGCTTGCGGAACGCAACCCGAGCGAAGCCTCCAAAGCGGCGCCCTGGCTTCCCTTCAAAGAGGGCCTGGGTGTCGCGACAGCGAAACGACCTGATCAAACCGTCACCTTACCCCCGCCGGACGTAGGCACGCAAGGCGGGGGTGTACAGAGATGGCGATCGTGAGCTGGCATGGGGGCCTGGCTTGCTTGTGTTCCTCCCTCTACAAGTGCCACCCCCCGTCACACCCCGCACCAGCACTGGCCTCACGGCGCCTGGATGCCCCCATGCCCCGGCACCGGCGCAGGACGTGGCCCGCCGGATCCTGGGGAGCGCATGGTGGGCAAGGTGCTCACGGGCAACGGCATCACCCGCTGCGAGCAGGGCACCTACGCCCTGGTGGGCGGAGACGAGCTGAGCGACAGCGAACGTGACCAGCTGCTGGCGCTCTGCCGCCAGCGCCTCGATGCCCTTCCGCGGGCTGCGCGGCGAGGTTGTGCTGCTGTGCAGAAGCCTTCGGCTACGCGTACCGAATGTCACCGACAGGGTCAGGAACCGTGAAGTGGCTTTACCCCAAAAGGTTGATCAGGCAGGCCAGGGCGTCTGATCACGCCATTGGCAAAGTCTTCTTCAGTGAGCTCCGGGATCTCTTCATATTCCTCGGGCTGAATCTCATGCGCATCAACGCGCTCCAGATCAGAGTGGATCTCCCGATGAGCGGAGGTGCGGGAGAAAACGACGTTGTTCTCGGTCATTTGCCTTACGCATGGAGATGATGTGCTTGATGCCGTTGCGCTCCGTATAGACCACGATCACAGCGCGACCTCGAAGCAATCCAAAACAAACGATCCTTTCCTCACCATAGTCTAACCTGCGATCGGGGGCTTCGATGGTGGGACCAGCAAAAACGCTCTCCGCATCGAGAAAGTCGAGGCCCCGCTCCTCAAGGGTGCGCAGCCGCTTGCGCGGATCAAAGCGGATCCTCATGCGGGGTGGCTTGGGCCGGACAGGCGACGTGACCTGTCAGAGCGGATCAACATGGCTATGGGAGAAAGACTGCAAGGGACAAGCTCCACCCCCCGTCACACCCCGCACCTGGTGATCCCGCGGCGGCATGGGGCCGACGGGCTGGCGCTGCAGAAGCCGGAGTGGAAAGCGGTGGTGGAGCTGCTGAAGCAGCGGCGGGAGCAGCTCAGTGCCCACGACGCGTCGATTAGCGGCTGGGCTGGTTCTTTGGTTGAAAAATCGGGGGGTTGAATTCAGGGGAGGCGTCGGGGCAGACGATGTTTCATTCGCACTGGCATCTGATTCCGCGGCGGGAGGGGAATTGCGAAGAGCCGAGGGGTGGGGAAAGGGGGGTGAGTCGTGAAAAGCAGAACTACTATCTACCTCAGCTAACGACCCCAAGCTCAGCGACATGCGGAGGTGTGTTCCCTG
>Ga0194130_10008070_pt1 | contig 11347 bp, 9 predicted proteins | sample TA2KigsurfametaG_FD_160084 | JGI IMG/M metagenome (GOLD analysis project Ga0194130, IMG submission 160084) | Freshwater microbial communities from Lake Tanganyika, Tanzania - TA2015050 Kigoma 12 surface | ecosystem: Environmental > Aquatic > Freshwater > Lake | place: Tanzania: Lake Tanganyika... | reverse complement strand
TGGAGAGCCACCAGCTCGCCGTGGGGCCGTCCCTGGTCGCCGCGTGAGGACCTGCCCGTGAGCGAGCACTTCATCCAGTTCCAGAACCTGCCGCTCATCTACGGCCGGGTGCCGAAGGTGGCCAATACCTCGGTGAAGGCGGCGCTCACCCGCCTGCTCGAGCAGCCGCCGGAGGAGGGGTATCGCACCACGGCTGACGCCCTCTGGCGCAAGGGCACCCACGGGGAAACCACGATGATCAGCGCCCAAGACGCGCTGCAGCGGCGCAGCAGCCACTTCATCTTCAGCTTCGTGCGCAACCCCTTCGATCGGCTGGTGTCGGCGTACAACAACAAGCTGATCGAGAACGACAGCCTGTCCACGGCGATGCAGCGGATGGGGCTGGAGCGGCAGATGCCCTTCCGCTGCTTTCTCGAGGTGGTGGCCGCCACCGCCGACGCCGACCTCGACGTGCACCTGCTGCCCCAGAGCAGCATCCTCTGCGTGGAGGGGGTGCCCGTGCCGGGGTTCATCGGCCAGATGGAGGCGATGGCCGAGCACTGGCAGCTGCTGCGCCAGCGGATGCGCCAGGCCGGGCTCCCCGCCCTGGGCAAGCTTCCCAGCAAGAACGTGCGCCGCGCCGGCGGCAGCGACCTGGGCCAGTACTTCAGTGATGACAGCCTGATCACCCTGGCCCGGGACCGCTACCAGCAGGACGTGGAGGTGTTCTACGGCGACTACCCCCTGGAGCAGCTGGCCCGGGGAGAGCTGGGCGGCTCAGCCAGCCCGCTGGAGCGTTTTGCAGCGGTTGCCCCCATCTGAGACGGCAGGGCTGCTGGCCTACGATTCAGCGCTGATTCCATCATTCAGGGAGACATCATCTTGGGCCTCAACCGCCGACTGCGCACGGTGATCGATGCCGGTCTGCGGGGAGATCACCAGGCAGATGTTGAAGCTCTCGGCAAAAGACTGCCCAATTTCATCATCATCGGCGCGGCTAAATCAGCCACCACCACCCTCACCACAATCCTGCCGCGCCACCCCGACATCTTCATCAGCCATCCCAAGGAGCCGAAGTTCTTCGGTCGGCGCTACGACAAGGGATGGGAGTGGTACGGGCGGCTGTTCAAACCCGGCAAAAGCTGCAAACTCCGCGGTGAGGGCAGCACGATGTACGCCAGCGCCCTCAAGAGTTTTGCCCAGGCACCGGCCCTGATGCACCGCTACCTGCCCGAGCTGAAACTCGTGTATGTGGTTCGGGATCCGCTCAAGCGCATCGTGTCGCAATGGCGCCATCGCAAGGGCCGACAACCGCGCACCCGCGACTTCCAGCATTTGATGAGCTCCCGCCATCTGCGTCGCTTGGTTGTGGGCTGCTCGCTCTATTACGAACGGCTGCAGAGTTTTCGGCAGTTCTATCCCGATTCCCAGATTCACTGCCTCACCTTTGAAGACCTGATCGCCGCACCCAGGCCCACCCTCACGGGGCTGCTCACCTTCCTGGGAGCCTCCACCGCCCCTGAGCAGGTTGAGCTCCTGCTCGATCAGGGCGCCCTGCCCCGGGTGAACGAAGCCGGCGACAAGGGCCGCATCCTGGTGGCGGAGCCCGAGTGGAGCGACAAACTGCGGCGCCAGGCGCTGGAGGTGGTACGGCCCGACGCCGAGCAGATGCTCGCCTACATGGGCAAGCCGCTCAACAGCTGGGAGCTGTAGGCCGTGACCATCTTTCTGCACATCGGCACCCACAAGACGGGCACCACGGCGATTCAACGGCATCTGGGCCGCAACGCCGACTTCTACGCCAGCCAGGGGCTGTGGTATCCGCGGGAGTCGGAGCTGCTGGAGGGGGGCCGGGACGCCCCAACCCACCTGAACATCGCCCGCTCCCTCGACTGCACAAACAGGCAAAAAGCTTACGCCAAAGATCAGCTGCGCAAAATAGCACAAGCCATCGCAAGCAAATCTCGCAACTACGACCACACCATAATCAGCGCCGAAGCCTTCTGGAGAATCGGTTTTGGACGCACCGACGAAGACAAAAACCAGCACGAGAGATGGACTCGAAAAGCTCAGAATATCGCCGAGATTCGCAGCCTATTCAAGAGCACCTCCGACATTGAAGCAATCTGCGTAATACGCGAACGCATCTCCTTTATACAAAAGAACTACAGCGAGCTGATCCTAGCAACCCGCTACCACAAGTCAATACACAAGTATATCCGGTCTTATTCTCACCTGGCCGATTACCGCCAACAATTGGACCTTTGGCGCCTGCACTTCCCAATCCGAGTCCTGAGCTACGAAAATCTATGCACAAATCAAGACATCACCGAACGATTTCTGCTTGCACTAGGAATTCAAAAAAAAGAATCTCACCCCAAAGAAAAAGACAAGATATATTTTAACATTGGACACCCCCTCGCCTGTGTTCTCTACAAACGATACCTTAACAGCCTAGACGGTCTTTCCCGAGAAAAAATAGACCGCTTATACAGCAAGAGACGTCGACACTTCACAAGCATCGACGAAGGTGGCCCTCTCGCCCACCTAAAGTCTTTAAACAGCTGGCTCATGCCAGAGACAATCCTGAAGCTACGCAAAAGTTTTCAACCCGACGACAATTTAATCCGTGAATATTTATGCCCCGAATTCATATCTGGCTCTATAGACAGACGCTTAATCTGCAACGGAAGCATCAAGCCCGTCACCCGAGAAGCTTATTACCTCACGCTTGGATGGATGCTCAGCCGAAAACGACCTTCATTTGAATGGTTTCATCGAGAATGAAATAAATGAAAAAACTGCCAAGCGTTAGCCTCGTAACACCATGCAAAAATCGCTCCGAGTACTTACTTAGAAGCCTTCCCTCCTGGCTGGACTGCCCCCAGATCGAAAGAATCATCATAGTAGATTTTAATTCTAGCATTCCAGTAGTCAATGATATAAGCAGTTTCTTGAACGAAAGAATCATAGTAGTTCGAGCAGAAAATGAGAAACTATGGCGCCAAGGTAGAGCCCAAAACATAGGTGCCCGCCTCGCAGCCTCCGATCTCATTCTCAAAATCGATTCAGATGTTGCCATTGCCAGCATCCTAAATTACATTGCACGGTGATCGATGCCGGTCTGCGGGGAGATCACCAGGCAGATGTTGAAGCTCTCGGCAAAAGACTGCCCAATTTCATCATCATCGGCGCGGCTAAATCAGCCACCACCACCCTCACCACAATCCTGCCGCGCCACCCCGACATCTTCATCAGCCATCCCAAGGAGCCGAAGTTCTTCGGTCGGCGCTACGACAAGGGATGGGAGTGGTACGGGCGGCTGTTCAAACCCGGCAAAAGCTGCAAACTCCGCGGTGAGGGCAGCACGATGTACGCCAGCGCCCTCAAGAGTTTTGCCCAGGCACCGGCCCTGATGCACCGCTACCTGCCCGAGCTGAAACTCGTGTATGTGGTTCGGGATCCGCTCAAGCGCATCGTGTCGCAATGGCGCCATCGCAAGGGCCGACAACCGCGCACCCGCGACTTCCAGCATTTGATGAGCTCCCGCCATCTGCGTCGCTTGGTTGTGGGCTGCTCGCTCTATTACGAACGGCTGCAGAGTTTTCGGCAGTTCTATCCCGATTCCCAGATTCACTGCCTCACCTTTGAAGACCTGATCGCCGCACCCAGGCCCACCCTCACGGCACTGCTCACCTTCCTGGGAGCCTCCACCACACCCGAGCAGGTCGATCTGCTGCTCGATCAGGGCGCCCTGCCCAGGGTGAACGAAGCCGGCGACAAGGGCCGCATCCTGGTGGCGGAGCCCGAGTGGAACGACAAGCTGCGGCGCCAGGTGCTGGAGGTGGTGCGGCCGGACGCCGAGCAGATGCTCGCCTACATGGGCAAGCCGCTCAACAGCTGGGACCTGTAGGCCGTGACCATCTTTCTGCACATCGGCACCCACAAGACCGGCACCACGGCGATTCAGCGGCATCTGGGCCGCAACGCCGACTTCTACGCCAGCCAGGGGCTGTGGTACCCGCGGGAGTCGGAGCTGCTGGAGGGGGGCCGGGACGCCCCAACCCACCTGAACATCGCCCGCTCCCTCGACTGCACCACCAAGCCCAAGCCCTACAGCGAGGAGCAGCTGCAGGCCATGGCCCGGGCTCTCGTGACCAAGGCAAGCCGCTACGCGCACACGATCGTGAGTGCCGAGGCCTTCTGGCGGATCGGTTTCGGGCGTATCGACCAGGAGGGGGACCGGGAGCTGATGTGGGTGCGCAAGGCTGACAACGTGCGGCGGATCCGCGAGCTCTTCGGCCGGGATGCGGATGTGAAGGTGGTGTGCGTGATCCGCGAACGCGCAGCCTATCTGCAGAGCAGCTATAGCGAGCTGATTCTCGCCACCTTCTATCGCAAATCCATTCACAAATTTCTGAAGGCCTTCCGCCATGTGGCCGACTACCAGCGCCAGCTGGATGCATGGCAGCAGCACTTTCCCGTGCGCACCTTGAGCTACGAGACGCTCTGCGAGCAGCACGACCTCACCCAACGGTTCCTGCACACGCTGGCGGGCCACCTGGCCCTGCCGCCAGACATGGAGGAGCAACGCCGTCAGTTCAACGTGGGACACCCCATTCCCTGCGTGGTCTTCAAGCGCTATCTGAACGGCATGGAGGGTCTGCCCCGGGAGCAGTTGATCCGGATGTACAACAAGGGGCGCCGGCGCTTCGCCAAGACCGCCGCCAGCAGCCCGATCGCTGGACTGAAGGCAATCAACAGCTGGCTCACGGCCAAGGAGCTTCGCCGGCTGCGGCGCAGCTTTCTGGCCGACGATGCGCAGATTCGCGCGCGCTTTTGCCCGCAGTTCGTCTCCGGTGCCACCCGCAAAGCCGACGACGACGGCGAGGGGATCACCCCCCTCACCAAAGAAGCCCAATACCTGGCCCTCGGCTGGATGCTCAGCCAGAAACAACCCACGGCCGCCTGGTTCAACCCCGCCCCCACCCCATGAGCCCGCTGCCGAGCGTTGACCTGATCACCCCGTGCCGCAACCGGGTGGAGTATCTGCGCGACAGCCTGCCCTCCTGGCTGGCCTGCCCCCAGCTGCGGCGCATCATCGTGGTCGACTTCAACTCCACCGTGCCGGTGATCGACGACCTGGGCGACCTGAGCGGTGAACGGGTGACGGTGGTGCGGGTGGAAGAGGAGCCGATCTGGCGCCAGGGGCGGGCCCAGAACATCGGCCTGGGCCTGGCGGAGGCGGATCTGGTGCTGAAGACGGATGCCGACGTGGCCACCGTGGACATCCAGCCCTACGTGAGCCAGATGGGGGACGATCCCGGCATCTTCTTCAAGGGCTTCAGCAAACTCGGCACCTCCTCGGGCCTGTGTCTGGCCCCGCGCCGAAAGATGCGAGCGGCCGGGGGCTATCACGACCACATGTCGGGCTGGGGAGGCGATGACGTTGATTTCTACCGGCGCCTGAAGAAGCGCAAGCTCAAGACCCTGGTGTTTCAGCCCGAGAGTTTCCGCGAGCAGGGCCAGAAGATGGCCGGCAAGAACTCCGAGGCCCCGCGTCTCGACACCAACCTGATCGGCGATCACCAGGACCTGGCCCGCCAGCCCTTTTTCAGCGGCTTCCGCAACACCCTGCTGGCCCGGATTCACCGCCAGAACAAGCGAGGGGCCCTGCGCTGGCGCTACACCCCGGCACCGGATCACCCCAATCTGGTGCACGCCGAGCTACGGGCCTCGAGCCGCTGGCGGCTGCAGGTGGCCCGCCACAGCGTGGAGCTGGCCAACATCCTGGCCGTTGCCCACTACCAGGCCGCCCCGTCGGTGTGGGAACTGATGAAGAGCGAGAGCTTTCAGGAGGTGCTGGAGCAGCACCAATTGCCGCGCTGCCGCAGCCGCCGGGAGCGCCAGGCGCTGCTGGCCAGCCTGCCGCAGCGACGTCAGGCCCTCACCCAGCTGGCCCAGGGCCTGGGCGTTGCCCTCCAGGGCGCGCCAACCGGCTGAAGAGGCAGGTTCAACTCCTGTACTGTCGGCTCACTTCAGGCTGAGCGCGGCCGAGATGCCCACCGCAACCGTGCTGGCCCAGCTCGCCGCCGATCACCCCTGCCTGTGGGGCCACATCAGCACGCCCGAGGCGGCCGCCTGGGTGCTGGAGCCCAGCGCCCGGCTGGTGCCCACCCGCAGCACCGGCAAGGCCGGCCCGCGCTGGTGGGATGCGCGCCGCCAGGGCGGCCTGGATCGCCAGGGGCGCCCGATCGATGCGCTCACCGATCGCCGCGGCAGCCGCCTGATCTATCCCTTGCCCCTGCCGGTGGGGGAGCTGAACGAGCAGCCCACGGCACGTTTGGCACGGCCCCTGACGCTCTATGGAGGGACCCTCTTCGAGCATTTCGGCCATCTGCTGCTCGATCTCACGCGCACGTATCAACTTCTCCGGCTGTTTCGACGCAGCAAAGAACCGATCTGGTTTCACTATCCCGAACAGACCAAAAAACGTGCCAACCGATCCCAGGGATCCGCCAGAGAGGAGCCGATCAACCCCCTGGTCGACGAATGGCTGCGCTGCCTGGGAATTCGCAAGCGGGTGCGCCTGATCCGGCGCACGCTGGAAAGTTCGATGCTGGTGTCGTCGAGCGTGCTGTACCGCGACCGGGAATTCGTGACCGCCGATTTCCCCGCGGCAGCCCAAGCCGCCCTCGCCCCCCGGCTGCGCAAGCGCCTGCTGAAGGTGGAGCGCCGCCCGGGGCGGATCGCCTACTTCTCCCGCCACAAACTGCAGCAGGGCACAACCTGCTTTGAGGGAGAACAGGAGGTGGTCGCCGCCCTCGCCGCCCTGCCGAACGTGGACGTGATCTGCGCCGAAGAGCTCTCGATCCGGGACAAGCTGAAGCTGTTCCGCCGCTACCCCCTGATAACCGGCTTCCCCCAAGCTGCCCTGCACCTCAAATACTTCGTGCCCTATCGGCAGCCCAGCGAGCTGGCCTCCCTGTTTCTGTTCACGGCCGGACCGCGCAGCCTCAACAGCAACTGGGTGAATCTCGATCGGGTGTATGGCTTCGGCGATCGCCTGCTCGACTGCACGCCCAGCGCGGAGGCGAACGATCCCAGCCCGGCTGCCGGCCCAGGCGAGGGGCAGGACGACGGCAGCTTCCAGCGGCGCAATCCGTTTGCCGTGGGCCGGGTGATCGACACCATGCGCGAGCTGGCCGGGCAATGATGCCCAGCGGGGGGCCCTTCCCCCGCGTGTTGCATTCCCATGGGCGGCTCCATCTGGATTCTCGACGACGACGCCGATCTCGGCAGCCTGTTGCTGGAACAGTTCGGCCAGCGCGGCTGGCAGGCGCGCCACCTCCAGCACCCAAGGGAACTCGAGCAGGCTCTGGCCGAGACGGTTCCCGACCTGCTGGTGCTGGATGAACTGCTGCCGGGGCAGCGGGGCACCGACGTGCTCACCCGCCTGCGCCTGGCCCATCCCCAGCTGCCGGTGCTGATGCTTTCAGCCCTGGGGGCCCCCCGCGACCGGATTGCCGGCCTGGAGGCCGGCGCCAACGACTACCTGGGCAAGCCCTTCCTGTTCCGGGAACTGCAGTTGCGGGTGGAGCAGCTGCTCCGCAACACGGCACCGGCAGGGGCAGCGGTAGCGGTGCCCCTGCCGGATCAGGCCTGGCAGCTGGGGGATCTGCGCCTCGATCCCGAACGGCTCTGGGTGGGACGGGCCGATGGCGTGGGCCAGGACCTCTCCCGCGGCGACGTGGCCCTGCTCCAGTTGCTCTGCAGCCGGGCCGGGGAGGTGGTGAGCCGTCAGGAGCTGGGCCAGGCCAGTGGCAGCCTGGTGGATGCCCAGCAGAGCCGCAGCATCGACGTACGCCTCTCGCGCCTGCGGCGCCTGCTGCTGGAGTTGCATCAGGGGGATCAGATGATCGAGACGGTGCGCGGCCAGGGCTATCGGCTCACGGCCGCGGTGCGGCCACTGGCCCCAGGCGGAGGCTGAAGCGATGCCAACGCGCCGAGCCCGGCTCACCAGCGTCGACTGGCTGCTGCTGCTGGCGAGCCTGGTGGGGGGAGGCATGGTGGGCTACCTGGGCCTGCTGGTGGGGATGCGGCTGCTGCTCGAGCCCCGGATCGTGGGCGAGAGCGCGCTGCGCCTGAGCAAGCAGGTGGAGCTGGTGGAGGCGGTGCTGCAGACCCGCCCACTCGATGCGCTGCCCACCGGGGTGGTGATCCGCCGGGATCCGGACCTGGGGCAATCGCAGACCATGACCCCCAGCCGGTTCGATCGGCTGGTGCAGGAGGCCATGCGCCGCGACTTCAGGCTCGAGCGCCACATTGTTCGCGACCAGCCCCCCCTGCAGGATCCCTGGGGCGGGCACTGGGTCCGGCTCAGGAGCCGAGACCCCCAGGGCCAGGTGCTCTGGCTCTACCAATCGGAGCGGCTGAGCAACAGCATCTGGTACCTGCCCCTGCTGCGGATCCTGGTGATCGTGGTGGGGGGCTTCGGCGGCCTGGTGCTGTTTCTGCGGGCGAAGGTGGAGCGGCCCCTGTCCCTGATGCTGCAGCGGCTGAGTGAACAGAATTCAGCGGGGCCCCTACCCCTGCTGCCGGAGGAGGGCATCGGGCCGATCCGGCTGCTGAGCCTGCGGATCAACCGCCTGCTGGAGCGGATCAACAACACGGGCCGAGCCCGACGGCAACTGCTGCACGGCCTCACCCACGACCTCGGGGGCCCCCATGCCCGGTTGATGCTGCGCACGGAATTGCTGTGCGAGCGGCTGGAGGGCGAACCCGCGGCGATTGCCCAGGCAATCGAACCACTCGAGCACCAGGGGGTGGTCGATCGACTCGTGGCGCTGCAGAGCGGGGTAGTGGAACCAGAAGCAGGCCTTGCTGCGGCGGAACAGGGGCAGCAGCTGGTAAAGGCGGGTGAGGTCGAGGGCCAGATGGCCGAAGTGGTCGTAGATCGAACCGCCATAGAGCACCAGCTCGCGCTCCTTCCTCTCGGGCCCATCCGCTTCGCCGGCCCTGGATCGGGGCCTGCACTGCTCGGGCAACAACGGATAGATCTGGCGCACCCCCCGCAGATCGGTGCAGGCGGCGATCGGCTGATGCTGGTGATCGAGGGCACCCTGGGTGCGGGCCCGCCACCACAGCCCCTCGCCACCAGCGCCGGAGGGACGGGTGGGCAGCAGCCGGGCGTGGCGGGCCGTCACCAGGGGGGCTGGCGGCCTGGTTTCAACGGCGCCCCAGAGGCAGGGATGGTCCTGCTGAACCTCAGCGAGCGGAATCGGAACAGCCATCACCCGAAAGCCGTAGAACCGGGGCACCGCCGGGGGGCGATGGGCGGCGTAAATTGATTTACCATGCCACTGGCCGACCGCAGAGGTCCTGCCCGTACGCCCTCGCCCCGGCCGATGCTCTTCGAACCTCTGCCGATCGCGGGCGCCTTCCTGGTGGGGGTGCAGCCGATCGGCGACGAGCGCGGCTGGTTCGCCCGGGGGTTCTGCCAGCGGGAGTTCGCCGAGCACGGCATCGATTTCCCGGTGCGCCAGGCCAACCGCTCCTTCAACGCCCGGGCCGGCACCCTGCGCGGCTTCCATGCCCAATACCCGCCCCACGGCGAACAGAAGCTGCTGCGCTGCGTGCAGGGCGCTCTGGTGGATGTGGTGGTCGACCTGCGGCCCGAATCGCCCACCTTCCTGCAGTCAGTGATGGTGGAACTCAGCGCCGCCAACCAGCAAAGCCTGCTGATTCCGGAGCGCTGCTGCCACGCCCTGCAGACCCAGAGCGAAGCCACCGAGATCCTCTACCTTGTGAGCGCCTTCTATGCCCCGGAAGCCGAATTCGGCCTCCGCTGGAACGACCCCCAGCTGGGCATCAGCTGGCCCCTGCCGGTGAGCGAGATCTCGGCGAAAGACGCCAGCTGGCCCCTGCTGAGCGAGAGCCTGCCCACCATCAGCGCCCGCATGGCCCAAAACGGAGGCCAACCCCAATGATCCTGGTCGACACCGCTCTGCAGCAGCGCGAACGGGAAGGCCGGCCAGTGCGCGTCGGCGTGATCGGCGCCGGGGCGATGGCGCGGCCCACGGTGGCGCTGATCACCAACCAGGTGCCGGGAATGGTGGTCGCCGCCATCGCCAACCGCACCCTGCAACGGGCGGCAGACGCCTATGCCTACAGCGGCCGCGACGGAGCCGTGGCGGTGAACAGCCTGGGGGAGCTGGATCGGGCCATCGCCGGCGACCAGGCGGCGATCACCGACGACCCCATGCTGCTGACGCGATCAGCCGGGATCGATTGCCTGATCGACATGACCGGGGCCGTGAATCACGGCGCGGCCGTGGCCCTTGGGGCGATCGAGCAGCACAAACCCCTGGTGCTGATGAATGCGGAGGTGGATGCCACGATCGGCCCGATCCTGCACGAAAAGGCACGGGCGGCGGGGGTGTTGCTGACCTGCTGCGACGGCGACCAGCCCGGCGTGCAGCTCAACCTCTGGCGCAAGGTGAAGGGGATGGGACTGATCCCGAGGGTGCTGGGCAACATCAAGGGCCTGCAGGACGAATACCGCACCCCCACCACCCAGAAGGGATTCGCCGAGCAGTGGAACCAGGACGTGACGATGGTGACCTCGTTCGCCGACGGCTCCAAGGTGAACATCGAGCAGTGCATCGTGGCCAATGCCACCGGCTTCACGGTGGCGCGGCGGGGCATGGAGCGGAAGGAGCACCGGGCACCGGTGGAGGAGCTGACCCGCCACTACGACCTTGAGCAGCTGCGCGAGCTGGGCGGCGTGGTGGATTTTGTGGTGGGAGCCCAACCCACCCCGGGGGTGTATTGCCTGGCTGAACTTGCCGACAGACGCCACGCACCGCTGCTGTCCGCCAAGGGGCTGGGCGAAGGACCGTTGTACTGCTTTTACGAGCCCTATCACCTGGTGCACCTGGATGCGCCGATGAGCCTGGCGCGGGCCGTGTTGTTCGGCGATGCGGTGGGCCGGCCGCTGGACGGACCGGTGGTGGAGGTGGTGGCGATCGCCAAGCGTGACCTGGAGGCGGGCGAGACCCTCGATTCCTTCGGGCGCTACATGACCTACGGCCAGGCGGAGAAGGCGAGCGTGGTGCGGGCTGAGGAGCTCGTGCCCATTGGCCTGGTGGAGGGCTGCCGCCTGAAACGGGCCATCGCCAGGGATCAGCCGATCCACTGGGGCGATGTGGAGGCCCCGAGCCACGAGCTGGCCCACCAGCTTTACGCCGAGCAGCAGCGGAGGTGGGGTAGCGTCTAGCCGACCGGCCGGCCCTGGATGATCCTTGTCGACACCGCCCTGCGCCAGCGCGAGAGCGAGGGGCGCCCGGTGCGCGTGGGCATGTACGGG
>Ga0194130_10008069_pt1 | contig 11348 bp, 6 predicted proteins | sample TA2KigsurfametaG_FD_160084 | JGI IMG/M metagenome (GOLD analysis project Ga0194130, IMG submission 160084) | Freshwater microbial communities from Lake Tanganyika, Tanzania - TA2015050 Kigoma 12 surface | ecosystem: Environmental > Aquatic > Freshwater > Lake | place: Tanzania: Lake Tanganyika... | reverse complement strand
GAAGATGTTCGGTCGCAACGGAATCGCCGACGCGAGCTTGAGCCAAACCGGACCACTGGCAAGTGCTGTTCCTAGTCAACTGGCCGCTATGCATCGACTGCACGAGGAGCATGGAAGGCTAAAGTGGGACCAGCTTTTCGGATGGGCCATCGCGGCGGCAGAGAATGGAATGCCTGTGTCGAGATCCACGGCGCGGACCCTCGCATCCGAGCGGGATGATTTGCTCAAGTTCTCGGCCTCCAAAGAAATCTACATTAATCAGGATGGGAGCACCCCGAAAGAAGGTGAGTTGCTCGTCCAAACGGATCTTGCATCCACGCTGAAGGCGGTTGCTAAGCATGGGCCCGATTGGTTTTATCGTGGCCCGTTTGCGAAATCATGTTGCGAGTATCTGGCCAGCCTCGGAGGGATACTGACCGAGAATGATTTTCACGAGTACCAACCTGTGGATCGTTTGCCGGTATCGACAAAGTATCGAGGTTTGTCGGTGATAGGATTCCCTCCTCCGAGTTCTGGGGGGTATCACATTGCGCAAATGCTCTCGATGCTTGAGGCATATCCGCTCAAAGATTGGTACGAGAACAGTCCTACACTTTACTATCACCTTCTGGCGGAAACCATGAAACGAGCCTTTGCGGATCGAGCGTTTTGGCTTGGAGATAGCGATTTTGTTCCCGTCCCCGAGTCCTTGCTCGACCCGGAATATCTGAAAGCTCGCATGAACGACTTTTCGACGACAGCAGCCAATTTGCAGACGGAACGAGGAATACCACCTGGAGCGGACGTGTCCCGCTTTGGGACCGAACCCGCAAATAGAACGGATCCCACAAAAGGGCCCAATGACTCGGGCAAGCACACCACGCATTTGACGACCGCAGACCAAGAGGGGAATTGGGTGGCGATGACTTGTACTATCAACACTTCTTGGGGCAGCAAAGTTACCGTGCCTGGGACAGGGGTGATGCTCAACAACGAGATGGATGATTTCAGTATCGCTCCTGGGACCCCCAACGCATTTGGATTGGTGGGATCTCAAGCAAACGCTGTCGAAGCGAGAAAACGCCCGTTATCGAGCATGAGCCCAACGATTGTGCTTGACGAAGAGAACCGACCGCTGGTGACGTGTGGTGCTGCTGGCGGGCCAAAAATCATCAATGCGACGTTGCAAGTACTACTTCGAGTGATTGATTTAGGGCAGACAATCAATGCCGCTATCGCTGCACCTCGCATTCATCATCAATGGCGGCCAGACCAGTTGCAGTTCGAGAAGTCGATCGGAGCAGGGACTCCTGAAGCGATTTCTAGCGAAGCCGTCGATGGTCTAAAGCAGTTGGGCCATTCGCTCAAAGAAGCTAACGGATTGGCGATCGCACAAGGCATCCAGCGCCGGGGCGATCGATTGTTCGCCGCCCATGATCCGAGGGCCCAGGGATTATCCGAGGCGTAGATCGATCCGAGGCGTGGATGGGGAAGTGAAGTGAGCCACGTTTCATTAGCTAGGAGTCGTCGCTACGAAAGCCAGCTAGCGAGTCGCCAAGCCATCATCATAATGGTGGCTTGGGGATTGCATCGCACGAGTGTGGGCATGGCTGACGCATCGCAAACCCACAGTCCGTCGACGCCTCTGACTCGAAATCGTTCATCCAAGGCATCGCTGCCGTTTTTTCCCAACGAGCATGTTCCCGCATAGTGGTAAATCGTAGACGCAAATCGACGAACGAACAGTTCCAAGGTCTTCGCGTCGGAGCGGCGAACTCCTGGGAGCGATTCCTCGGCGATAAAATCGCTCCAAACGTGATCCTGAAGCAGTTCTCGTGTTCTTTTGATTCCATTCAACCAAGCTGACAGATCTTCTGGTTCGTTGAGATAGGCCGGATCGATTTGCAATGCGATTTCATGATCGTTACTGTCCGATGGGCGGAATGGTGTGACGGAACCTGAGCTCTTGGGGGCAATATGCGTTAAGCCGAAACTTACATGCGGCGCTTTAGAACCGAGGTGGGGATATTCCAAGTAGTGCGTTGGTGTGATGTGCCATTGGAAATCGAATGGTTCTGTGGAGGATGGGATCGATGCGGTTGCGGTCGAACTATTGAAGAAACCACCCAACTCAGCGAGGTTCGAAGCGCGAGGGCCCGTTCGACTCTTCGAGTAGTTTATTCGGTCCTCACGACTGGGAGGGTAGGACAAACTAGTTCCTCTATGGAGCCGACATACCAGTGGAAGCACTAAATGATCTTGGAGGTTTTGGCCGACTCGGGAAGACTCTAGCCGATGAGGTGCATCGGTGGCCCGAAGCGTTTCGCGCGAGCCGATACCGCTTCCGAAGAGGATCCGGGGCGTGCCGAAGGCACCCGCGCTGAGGATAACCCCTCGGTGTGCTTGGATCTCGAGATTTTCACCATGGATTGCGATACGCACTCCAGTAGCGCGGTCCCCGTTGAACACAATCGAGTGAACATGCGCAGCATGCAAGCAGCAAAAATGCCGGAAACCGTTGGGAGCGGTTGCTTTCAGAGCGCGTTGGAGCAAGTTCCAGGCGGAAATCCGGCGGCCGTTCTGCTGCAGACGCTGGTATGCATCGAAACCTGCGCGAGGACGATCGTAGCCGTGAGGGTAGGATTCCGCGGTTTGGTTTCGGTTGTGCAACCGATGCAACGCCTCGTCCATGGTGGAATGCATTTTCGGAAGCGACGGTAGTACTTGCGGCGGCTGAGATTGGGCCAGTGACCCGATCCAATTTCGAACTTGGCGGAAGGCAGCACGGCAGTGCGGTTCGGACCAAAGATCGCCCGCGAATTTTTCCCATTCCTGGAAGTCGGATGCAGATGCTTCGATGTAGATCATCGCATTGATCGCTGACGATCCACCGAGAGCACGCCCTGATGGCAAAGGGATGGTACGCATCCCCAGAGCGGTTTGGGGAACGGTTCGGTTCGACCAGTCCCAGGATGTACCGAAAGCGGTTGGGTATTCTGCTGGAACACGCAAACGGTAGGAACGGACTGGATTTCCGGCGTCCAACAGCAGCACTGTTCCCAATTGACGGGAAACAATTTGCGAGGCGAGCGTACAACCGGCAACACCAGCTCCTACGATGATGTAATCAAAGGGGCCAGTTGGGTTCATTCCGCAGAGCGACGTCATAGGACTCTTTGATCGATCCAATTCAGAGAGGAACGCGGAGCTTGCTGGTGGAGTTTAGTAATCTAAACTCGCACCGCCGTCGACGTGGAGTCCTTGGCCGGTGATAAAGCTGCTGTCCTCGGTGGCTAGGAATAGGCAAACACGTCCTATCTCTTCGACGTCTGCCATCCGGCCGATCGGTTGGAGAGCAGCAATGCGAGAAAGTGCGGCTTTGGGGTCAGGTAAACTCGAAGCCCAGTCACGCATGAGCGGGGTATCTACGTTGCTGGGAAGAATCGCGTTAACGCGGATACCAAAATCGGCGCATTCGAGAGCCAGCGACTTTGTAAAAGAAAGCTGGGCACCTTTGCTGGCTGCATAAGCGGTTGAATTCCGTTGCCCGAGCACTGCGGTCATGCTGCTGATGTTCACAATGGTGCCGCGAGTCTTCTTTAAATGGGGAAGGGCATAGTAGCACATCGTGTAGGTGCTGAGGAAATTGATCCGGAGCACATCCATCACTTTTTCAGGAACCATTTTTTCAAGCGGAGTGTCGGGTGGGTGAACACCTGCATTGTTAATCACACAATCGATGCGCCCGAACCTGGCAATGGTCCTATCGATAGCGTCTCGGATCTGATCTTCGACTGAGACGTCTGCAACGATAGCGGTATGAATACCAGCAAGAGAACCGGCCATTTCCTCGGCGGCGGAAGCATCGCGATCGACAACCGCAACGTGCGCGCCTTCCTTCGCAAATACGCGGCAGCAACCGGCTCCAATCCCTCGTGCTCCACCGGTGACCAGCACGACTCTTTCAAAAAAACGCATCTATTTCCTCGGTTAGAATTTCGTATGGAATTTCGAATGGAATTACTTGGGTAAGCGATTCGACGGTTGTTTCCAATTGCTTATCCATCGACCAAGCTTTATCGTTTACCAGTGGAATATGATATCAACGAACTCCACTTCGTGGGTCTTATGGCAAAGGATTCGAACCGTGTCCCAATCGCTCAGAGTATTACCCTCGGTTTGTGCACTCGATTGTCCTGATGCGTGCGCATTACACATTACCGTGGATGGCGATCGCGTCGTCGGTCTTAACGGAGATCCTGCCCACCCGATCACCCGCGGTTTTGCTTGTGTCAAAACGGCTCGTTACCCCGAGAGGCAGGAGCAATCCGATCGGTTGTTGGTGCCGATGCGACGCGTCGGTCCGAAGGGAACCGGTCGCTTGGAGCCGGTGTCGTGGGACATCGCAATCGATGAGATCGCCGAAAGGTTGAAAGCGATCATCGATCGGTACGGGGCGCAGTCGGTGCTTCCGTACCATTACGGCGGCACCATGGGAGTGATTCAAGGGGACTCGCCAAAAGCTTTTTTCAGAGCGATCGGTGCGTTGGAACTCGATCAAACAATTTGTGCGACAACGGGTGGAGCCGCATGGGAGGCCAATTATGGGCCGAATAAACTATCCACGGACCCTGAGGATGTAGTGCACGCGCGGTACATTGTTCTTTGGGGGATCAACGCACTTCGCAGCAATTCGCATCTTGCACCTATCCTAAAAGAGGCTCGAAAACAAGGCGCCAAAATTTTACATATCGATCCGTATCGGAATGAAACCTCTCGCTTTGCGGACGAAAATTGGCAGATTCGGGTGGGTACGGACGCAGCTCTGGCTTTGGCGATCGGCGGTGAGATTCTGCGACAAGGCTGGCATGATATTGCGTATCTTGACGCATACGCGCACGGACTCGAGGAGTACCGCCGTGCGTGTCTGGATTGGCCATTGGACCGTGCTGCGGAGTATTGCGATGTACCGCTCGACCGTCTTCGTGCCATGGTGCATGACTATGCGTCCGCCGAGGTTAGCTTTATCAAAGTCGGATACGGGATGACTAGGAATGAAGGTGGAGGGAACGCACTTCGAGCGATTACGCTACTGCCCGCATTGCTCGGAGCGTGGTGCAATCGAGGCGGAGGCGCTGCGATGTCGACGAGCGGTGCGTTCCAACTCCAAAAGGATCGGATAACCGGCGTGCATCTCGCGTCTCCGGCAGCACGTAAAGTCAACATGAACTGTTTGGCTTCGGAATTAGAACGGAAAGTAGATCCGATCCGTGCGATGTTCGTCTTTAATAGCAACCCTGCTGCGGTAGCTCCCGATTCATCGAGGATCCGACAAGGGCTTGCTCGGGAAGATTTGTTTACTGTGGTCTTGGAGCATTTCCAAACCGATACCGCGGATTATGCGGACTACTTATTGCCGGCAACAACTTTTCTGGAACACGCAGACGTGTATACATCGTATGGGCATTACTACCTGCAGTACGCTGATCCAGTGGTCAAGCCTCGAGGTGAGGCGAAAAGCAATCGATGGTTTTTTGAGCGATTGTCGGAAAAGTTGGGACTCACGGATCCTTGTCTCTACTGGGATACGAAACGATTGTTGGATGAATTGCTTGATTCGGCCAATCCCTGGTTGCAAGGGATTGACTCGGAGCGTTTAACGCGTGAACGTTCGGTCAAATTGCAAGTTCCATCCCCGTTTCTTCCCTATGCGACGGGAAGCAATTTCTCAGATGGGAAAATTCGCTTTAGTCCAGCACCCGCCCAGTTGACATTCGAAGAGCAACCGGACGATGTGTATCCGCTTCGATTGATTTCTCCGCCAGGTGCTGTCGTGGTCAATACGACCATGGGGAATGTACCCAGCATCATCAAGCAAGCAGGCGGTGAGCCTCATGTCATTTTGCATCCGAGCGACGCAGCGCGATTTGGGATCGCAAATCAGTCAAGGATTCGAATCACGAGCAAAACCGGGAGTGTTTTGCGCAAGGTGATAGTGAGCGAGGATTCGCGACCAGGTGTCTTGATCGCTGTCGGTCAGTGGTGGCCGAAACTCGCTCCCGACCACAAAAGTTTGAACGATATCACCAGTGAACGCCTGACCGATCTCGGGGGAGGTAGTACGTTTGGAAACCCTGTGGTTCGAGTCGAGGCACTTCCCTGAAATGGATGGGCGAATCGGGCATACCGCTACCGGCGGGTGATCCACCGGATGACGAATGCATCGTTGAAATCGACATCGGGTTGGCCGCTGCGAAACTCGAGTTTTCGCCCAAAGACATAGCCCATCTCGATTGCGGAAATGTTGCCTTCCGTAGTGATATGCTCATGTCCAAATAACCATTCTAAGTCTCGGTACGTGATCACATCATTGACGTCGCCTGGCATCTCGATGTCCCATGTCCCACCTCCTAGCAACCCTGCGGTGTATAGGCGTTGCCCGCCATCCAATACATATTGGATACGAGGTCTGGGGAAGACCATGTCGACACGCCAGCGAGGAATACTCGGATTGTGCCAGGAGTAACCGATCACGGGAAGGATTTTACAGTCGTCGCGATTCAGGTAATCAACTCCGCTTACGATGTCCCATATCTCGTTTACATGCAGCATGCCTACTGCATGCCCGAGGGCTCGCACGCCGTCGCGAACGCTGTCCTCGAAATCGCTATAGACACCAACGTTGGCCGCTATGTCATAGCTGAAGCGATCCGCAAAGGTATCTCGAGCTTGGTAGCCGAGAATGAAGTCCCAAAGTCTTGGGGGAAGAGGGACTGAGTTCGGCCCGGACAAGAGATGCAAACCCATCGCTGTCGTGAGACCAGAGCTTTGCCCTCGAGGAAGATACGGTGTCGATTGGAAATCAATCCATCCGAATTGCTCTCCATCGCCTGGCATATAATCGGCGATCGATGCGCGATCGCGATAAATGGTGTACCTCGGATTGGGAATCGTTCTTTGCCAGAGAAGAGGCTTTCCAGTTTCAGAACCATCGATCGTTTTCAATTCGTTCATGTCGATGTGATTCGGGAGTTCGAAACCCTCTAACGCGACGGGCTTGCCGCCGAGACTCGGATCAACTGGTTGATCTAAGGGGGAGGTTTCGGGTTCCATGAGCAACAACCACTCTGATGTTGAGAGTGGTTGCTCAATTCCATTCTCGGGAGCGGCATTTGTGGCTGAGCCAGTTATCCCGCTTCCGACAACCAACGGTGACGTCGGGGCATTGGGTGGGAGAGCAGGAAGCTCTCCTGCACTCATGTGCCGGTTCGTCGTTGGATGCGAACTCGTTTCTCCCCAACCTGCGTTGTACGAAGGAGGAGGTAGCGGCCCGGGTTGCGGATTTGAGTATTGCTGGCTAAATAGAGGCGCAGTCGGTGAAGCCGCGAGAAGCCAAGTACCTACATGGAGAACAAGCGTAGATTTGTTTCGGATGCAAAACCCGTTGGGAAATCTTGAAGGAGGCATACGACCCCGGTGCAAACGTAATGAGCGTTAGAGTCCCATCAATAGCACCTTCATCGTCCAACTTCAATAGATTCCTGAGTCAATCCGGTTGGTCGTTGTGAAGCGGGGAAAGCTGGGTAGGATATCGAAACGGCGATTGTTTGATCAAAGCGAAAATCGACGATGGTGAAGGCAAAAGTAATCTGTTTGATTTCTAAAGGTCGAATAAGCAAGCGGTGGGATCTCAAAACGTTACAATCCATGGAAACGGCTGCTTCATGGAGGCAGCTTTGTGGCGGTAGATTGATTCTGATCTTGAGGAAGTATTGATTTCCCGTATCCGAGTTGCATGCAAATGGTTTGTTTGAGCGAGTCTATCGTGGGCGAACCCCGACGCAAAACTAATCTTCCCGCGAGAGTACCGTTCCGTATGTGGTGCGGATGTCTTCTTCTATCGCTACCAATGAGTTTGCTTTTGCCTGTGGGTTTGTGTGCTCAAGATCCATTGCAACACCTGCAGCAGTTTACGATTCCTTTCGGCGTGCAAGGCATCGCAATTGCACCGGATTCGAGCTGTGTCGTGGTTTGGGGTTCCGAGTTGGAAGCCGTTGGGAATGGAGGCAGGCCTGCAGCTTTGTTTTATCGCGTTGTGAACGTGTCGACTAGCGAAATCTCGAGTAACCTCCCGTTGAGCTATCCACCTCAATTGATTGCGATTCAATCAAATTGGATTGTGTTTTGCAGCGATCAGAAAAAAGTGACGGTGGTTAATCGCTCCGACCTTTCTATGGCGCAATCGTTTTCATTAGAAAGTCAACCTTTGGATATGAAAGTGTCCGGAGATATCGTGGTAGTTCAGTCGTCGCAAGGTGTCGAAGTCTATTCACTGACGCAACGACGACTCATTCGTATGCAGCGGAATAGTCGTCAGTCCTTGATGGCAACGAAGCGACGAGTTTTGACTCCATCTGGCAATTATATCGATCCGTGTTTGTACGATGACAAACTCGATTGCAAGTTGATCCTGGCGCAACCGACAACGATTTCTTTGTCGAAGCCCAGTTTTCGTTCGTTAGCCAATGAAGTCTTGAATGAGTATAAATCGCTACCATTAAACGATCGACGGGGACGATTGCGAAGCGAGAATTATGACATCGACGCTGTGGATGGTCATCTGTACCACATGCCCATCGTTTTGCCTGGAAACGCGGGACTTGTGGAACTTCGAGCACCGATTCGTTGGTTCAAGGATTCCCAAACCAGCAAAAAAGGATTCCAGTTCGAGTTGTTTCTGGACACGATCGCGCCTGAATCATCGTCTCGTCACCGTCAGCTTCTGTTGAAGGGTGAACGCCTGGGAAATGCATCGCGACCGATTCCACTTATGGTGATCAATGATGTTGGTGACTTGGTAATAGCCTTGGATAACGAGTTGCTTTGTACACGCTTTGAAAGATTGGATCGGCAGGAACCATTAGCATGGGATTTTCGGCAATCTACTTTGGTGCTCGATAGCGTCGGCACCACACGCCTCCGACACTCTGTTCGAGGAGGGGTGTTGCCCTATCGGTTCAAATTGAATCATGATGTCGGAGGGATCACATTGTCCGAAGATAGCGGTGACATTACGGTGGACAATGAGGCGTTAACGAATCAGTGTGCTGTCGATTTCGCGAAGAAGCTAAAGGCTGTGGATGACAAGCCAGGGATTACGCCACAAGACATTATCGGCAAGGTGGTTGGCGATGCCGAAACATTGAAACAGAGGCTTGGGCTGGCTCGAATCGTGGATCTGCCGATTGCCGTACCTATCGATATTTCCGTCTGGGACGCTGCGAATACGAAGATTCCCATTCGCTATTTCGTGATTGCGACTGTACCCCTAGAAAGCATCGATCATCCGTACACTTCGGACGAATTGACTCGACTCAACCATCGCATTAGTGCGCTCGAAAAAGAGATCTCCTCCCTGAAGTTGGACTCGAAAAATAGTCCGACAGCGAAGTAGTATGCAGATTCATCGACAGCTAATCTCAATGAGTTTGTTAATTCGATCTAGTCGGTTCTCGAGCCGTTGGACGAGTCTCTATTTGATGCTCGCATGCTTCGTCATAATTCCGTTTGCCCTTGGCACTAGTCGTACGATTTTTGCCCAATCCGGCTCTCGGTCCGAAGTGGTTTCCTCTGCTAATCAATTCGTGGTAGTGCAGGTTCCATTGCCGATCCAAGGAATCGCTGTACATCCCAACAAGCATAAGATCGCGGTTTGGTATCGCGAACCTCAGGTGAGAGATAGTGGGATTGATTTGACGCAGCATTCGACAAAGCTGGCTATCATCGATTTGAAAAACCCGCAGCAACGAAATGAAGTTGAATTGGGATTGCAGCCGAAGCAAGTATGTTGGGTGGATGGCGAGTTAGCAGTTATCTATCCAAAGTTGAAAAAACTTGAAGTGTACACTGAGAAGGATTTATCAAAGGTTCGAGTTTTTCCTTTGCCGTTTCAGGCTCGGCAGATGGTGTCCCGAAACCAATCGCTCGTGCTGCAATCGGAGTCAGATGACATCATCGGTGATGATGTCGTGATTTTCGATACCCCGAGTTTCAATCGTCTGGCCAGTCCCGTACCCTTGTTGAAATCCAAGATTGAATCGGTCGGGATTAGTACCAACCAAGGGGCGCTCAGGCTTAATGACCGACTGCAAGTAGTCTCAAGTCGATCCAATGAAGGTATTCCCATCTTACAACAACGAGTAGCTGAGTCAGTTCGAGTGGATCAGGAGCGGCTTCCAAGCAGTACTAATTCCGGGGTCCGAATCTCAAGTATCGACGCTGGAAACATTTTTCAATTCGGTCCTGTCTCACCATTGAATGGGTATGCACCGGTAGTTGCGTACTCCGAAATAGTTCCGTTTTCCGATCCGCCTCTAGTCGATGTTTCCTTGGATTTCCCAACGAGTCCAGTCGATGCAAGGAAGCTTTTTCGGTATCGAGAATCGCGTTTTCCATTCAAGATGGAAGCATCATCCGTACACCTGCATGCAAATGCGATCGGTGGGATTGCTTTTGGAACTGGATCGGTAGTCGCCTACACCCGCAACCCGCTCTATCCTGTCAAGGTTTCCCCGATGACTTGGGATCAAACACAATCCTCGTTGCTCTTGAACGCACTGCAGGCACAGACAATACTGACCCACACAGTCGCTGGAGGTGTTCCGCCCTACAGTTTCGAGTTAATCACCGATTACCCGTTCTCCGCCGTCGAACCCACGACAGGAGACTTACGGATCGAGAACGCGAGGGCACGGGATCAAGGGCTCTTCGCACTTTTTCAAGTAGCTCGAAAGAGCGCCGCTGATGGAAAAACCCTCGAAGAGTTCGTCGAGGGATTGTATGGCCGAGAGTCTTTGGTGCGTACCTTGCTCTCTGTTGGCAGGCATCAAGTACTTGTAAACATCCCTATCAAGTTGATTGCTGCCGACTCGGAGGGAACCGAAGTGGTTTTGCAGTATGCATTGTATGACAGTATTCCAGTGCCAGTTGTCGAAGAGGAATTGCAAAGGATTTTTAGCGACCCGATCCTTGTGAGTAAAAAAGATAACGCAATCAAGAAGCCCGGGGTGAGTGCGCCCCCTATCAAGTTGAAAGCGCTTCAGTCAAAGCTTGAGCGACTGGAGTCTGAACTGAAAATCCTTCGCGCGGGGGCAAATCGTTGATGTTTAGCTGGATAGAGTGCAGGTCAATATTCCTCTCTTGCAGTCGATTTTCGAGATTGCTCGTATGGCTTTCTTCCATGGCAGCAATCCATGCATCGAATTTATATGCAGAGGTGAAGTCCGTGCCGCTTTCGAACTCGTATTTGAGCTTCGTGGTACAACCCGAAACAGGCGTTGTTGCTGCGGTTCACAAGCGGGAAAAGGAAG
>Ga0194130_10008067_pt1 | contig 11349 bp, 11 predicted proteins | sample TA2KigsurfametaG_FD_160084 | JGI IMG/M metagenome (GOLD analysis project Ga0194130, IMG submission 160084) | Freshwater microbial communities from Lake Tanganyika, Tanzania - TA2015050 Kigoma 12 surface | ecosystem: Environmental > Aquatic > Freshwater > Lake | place: Tanzania: Lake Tanganyika... | reverse complement strand
GTATCGCATTAGAAATTCCAGACGGATTTGTAGGATTAATATTTCCTCGTTCATCAATTAGAAAGACAGGATTGGATTTAAGTAATTCGGTTGGCGTATGTGATAGCGGATATAGAGGTGAACTTCAAGCTACATTTAACAAAGTGTATGGTGGTGACCGTTTCTATGATGAAACAAAAAATACCGAAGATACATCAAATGAATTTTATAAAGTTGGTGATAGAATAGCACAAATTATGATTATACCTTACCCACCAATAGAATTTGTACAGGTTGATGAGTTATCGGATTCAGAAAGGGGTGATGGTGGATTTGGTTCAACTGGAAAATAAAAAATAAAAATATGTTTCAATTTACTGAAGAAGAAAAAATAAATCACTCACTTTGGGTAGAAAAATATAGACCTGCAAAGTTAGAGGATTATGTTGGAAATGAGCACTTAAAAAATAAAGTGGCCGGTTATATAGAAACTGAGGATATTCCCCATCTTTTATTTTTTGGGAAAGCCGGAACAGGTAAAACAACACTTGCGAAATTAATAATAAACTCTATTGATTGTGATTTTATGGTATTGAATGCATCTGATGAAAATAACGTAGAAACTGTAAGAACAAAAGTTAAGAATTTTGCATCATCTATTGGATTTAAGAAATATAAAATTATTATCTTAGATGAGTTTGATTATATGACTCCAAACGCACAAGCAATTCTTCGTAATTTAATGGAAACGTTTAGTAGGCATTGCCGTTTTATTTTGACATGTAATTACATAGAGAAAATCATTGAACCGATTCAGAGCCGTTGTCAAACTTTTCAAATTGTTCCACCAACTAAAAAGGATGTGGCAATTCAAATGAGTAAAATATTAAAAGCTGAAAGTATTCAGTTTGACCCAAAAGATTTAGTTCCAATAATTGATTCATCTTATCCAGATATTCGTAAAATTATTAATACTTGTCAATTAAACTCTATTAAAGGTAAATTACAAGTGGATGTTCAAAACTTAATGGATAATGATTATAAGATTAAAGTTTTAGAAATTCTTAAATCAAATGATGATAAGAGAAACAAATATATGAAAATTAGGCAGACTATTATAGATGCAAAAACAACGGATTTTACTGACCTATTTACGCTCCTTTATGATAAGGTTGATGATTATGCAGCAGAAAATACGTCAAACGTTATTCTTGTTTTAGGAGATGCAGTAGCTAAATCTGCTGTGGCTATTGATAAAGAAATTGTAGCAGCTGCAACAATGATTCAAATTATAAACATTATTTAATATGGCAAACATTATTGGAACAGGTCAAATTCCACAACAACCACAACCAAAAGTAGATATATCCGCATCCGTACCTTTTGTATGCGAAAAATGTGGTGGCAAAGTATTTTTACCAGCTATGAAGTGGAGAAAGTTATCTAAGTTAGCATATGGCGGTGACCAGGATATGATGATACCTTTTGAAATATATGTTTGCGGTGATTGCGGTGCAGAGCAAGAATCACTTAAACCCATTCAGTTGAGAGCATTAGAACAAAAAGATAAATTACAGGCAGAAAAAAATAGTTCATTGGATTTAGAAAAGGATACAAATGGCTAAAGGATTATTTGACCATATCAATGCCATTACCAAAGACCAGGATCCAAAATATTGGGATAAATTAGATGATGCTGATAAAAAAACTTGGAGTAATTGGTTAATTATTCGTTATACGTCTATGAATCCTGATTGGATTGAGATGATAGCAGAAATACAACCATACATTCAAGAGGCACCACCAAAAGCCGTTTACAAAGCACTTATTGGTATTATACCTAAAGGCAAAACATATCTTCGTTATCTTAAAGCAAAATCAGTAAGAGATTACGATGAGTGGATTCTTGAATTGGTAGCTAAATGGTTTTTAGTATCTCAAAAAGAAGCATCGGAGTATTTAGATATACTCTATGAAACTTCCACCGGCAGAGAGGAAATTAAAAGAATTGCCGTAGCATATGGGACAGACCCTAAATTAATTACTAAATTAAAACTCAAAGTTTAATTTGGTTATTTCACCATTTTTTCGTATCTTTACATTATGGCAAAAGTATCATTTTCGCAGTACTCAATGTGGAGCAACTGCCCTCAACAATATAAGTTATCGTATATAGATAAGTTAGGTGAAAGTTCAGGCAATATTCACACAATCTTCGGTTCGGCAATGCACGAAACCTTACAACATTACCTATCGGTTATGTATGGTGTTTCAAAAAAACAAGCAGATGAGATTAACTTAGATAAGTTACTGCTTGATAAAATGAGAGAACATTATACTAAAGAAAAAGAATTATTAACCGAAGGAATTCCTTGTGGGCAGGTTGAATTAGAAGAATTCTATGGTGATGGTAGAAGAATCATCGGTTGGTTCAAAAAGTATTCTAGTAAGTTTTATTCAAAATCAGGATATGAATTAGTTGGTATTGAAATTCCATTAAACGCACCGATAAAAGAAGGTGTACACTTTATTGGATTCATAGATATTGTGTTGAGAGATTTAGCTGAGAACTCAATCATTATTGTTGACCTTAAAACGTCAACAATGGGGTGGAATCAATATCAGAAAGCAGATGAGATGAAAAATTCTCAAATACTTCTTTATAAAAAATATTATTCCGAACTTTTCAATATTCCGATTAATAAAATTAAAGTTGAATATCAGATTATGAGAAGGAAATTGCCAGAAGATTCTGCATTTCCAATACCATATATGTCAAAACACGTCCCTTCAAATGGGTTACCATCTGTTACAAAAGCATACGATAAGTTTATGAACTTTGTAAATACTGTGTTTGAAGATGGTGGTGCATATAAAGACATTTCATATCCGAAAATTCCTGGCAATAATAAAAAGAATTGTAAGTATTGTGAATTTTTAGGTAAGCATTGTGATGGTAAACCATAATTTTTGTTTTTTTTAAATTGTATATACTTATATATACAAATATATTTAAATAAAATACAATGAACCAAGAAAACACAAAGCTTACAACTGTGAAAATCTTGAAAGATGTTTACTCATCATTTAAAAAAGTATCCTTTGATTCCGATGTCACTCTTCAAAAGTTAGTAAATCGTACTGTTGAAAGATATGTTAAAGATGAAGAATTTCGTAAAGAGATGAATGAGTACTTAGAATTGCAAATTTCAGGTTCACAATTTTAAAATAAGTTATGGCAAAGAAAAAAATATTGTTACTTTCAGATGATTTAAGAATGGCGAGTGGTATCGCCACAATGTCTAAAGAATTGGTTTTAGGGACGGTTCATAAATACGATTGGTTTCAAGTAGGAGCAGCAATTAATCATCCTGAATCTGGAAAAGTTTTAGATGTAAGTGAAGATATTCAAAAAACTTATGGAATTGCAGATGCCAAAGTAAAAATACTTCCTTGGAATGGATATGGTAATGCAGATTTAATTAGACAATTATTAAATGCAGAAAAGCCGGATGCTATTCTACACTTTACTGACCCTCGTTATTGGACGTGGTTATATGATATTGAACATGAAATCAGACAAAATATTCCACTTCTATTTTATGCTATTTGGGATGATTTACCAGACCCAATGTATAATCGTAATTATTATGAAAGTTGTGATTGGATTGGATGTATTTCTCGCCAAACATATGGTATTATTAAAAGAATAGGTGCAAGAACTGATAAACCAACGTGGATACCAAAACAACCCTGGCAAGTTAGCTATGTACCACATGGTATTAATACTGATATATATAAACCAACTGATGTGCCTGTTGAATTTAAAAATGAAATTTTCGGTGGTAAAGATTATGATTTCGTTCTATATTGGAGTAATAGAAACATAAGAAGAAAGCAACCAGCCGATGTTATTGTTGCTTATAAAAAGTTTTGTGAAAAAATTGGAAAAGAAAAGGCGGATAGATGTTTACTTTTAATGCATACACAACCAATTGATGAAAATGGAACCGATTTGTATGCTGTAATTGAAGCTATTGCATCAGATGTCAATATTAAATTTTCTGAAAAAAGAAGATTACAGCAAGAATTAAATTTTCTTTACAATATTTCGGATTGTACTATTAATATAGCAAACAACGAAGGATTCGGATTAGCAACTGCGGAATCGGTAATGGCAGGAACTCCAATTATTGTAAATGTAACTGGTGGATTGCAAGACCAGTGTGGATTTAAGGTTAATGGTAATCCATTAGTTGCAGATGATTACATTAAGATTGGTTCTTTACATGAGTGGAGAAAATGGGAAGATAAAGTAGAACATGGTTCTTGGGTAATACCTGTTTGGAGTAGAGCACAGGCTTTAGCTGGCTCAGTACCTACACCTTATATTTGGGATGATAGAGTTGATATTGAAGATGTTTCGGAAGCAATTCTTAAAGTTTATAATACACCAAAAGAGGAAAGAAAAGCAAACGCATTAATTGGTAGAGAATTTTTTATAAACGAAGCGGGTTTGACCCATACAAATATGTGTCAAACTTTATTAGATGGTATAGAATCTACATTCCAAAATTGGAAACCAAGAAAAAGATTTGAAGTATTCAAAATTAAATAAGTTATGAGTAAACCAACATTAGTATTTCAAGGACCTATTTTTACAAGAAGTGGTTATGGTGACCATTGTAGAGATTTGATGAAATCACTTCGTAAAATGGATAAATTTGATATTAAAATTATTCCACTTCGTTGGGGCAATACTCCACAAAATCAGGTAAGTGACCAGGAAGAATTTGGCCGCTGGATGTTAGAAAGAGTTATTGGTAGTATAAATGAAAAACCAGACGTATTTATCCAAGTTTCAGTAGCAAATGAATTTGAACCAAAAGGGCATTATAATATTGGAGTAACTGCTGGTGTTGAAACAACAATCTCACCAAAAGAATTTATTGATGGTTCTAATAAAATGGATTTAATTATTGTTCCATCTAACTTTACAAAACAAAATTTAGGAGGTACGGTTTATCAAGAAAAAAATCAGCAAACTGGACAAATACTTGGTGAAATAAGAACAACTATTCCGATTGAAGTTCTTTTTGAAGGAGTTGATACTGAGATATTTGCTAAAGGATTTCAGAGAGTAGGAGATAAAGCCGATATATTAGAAAACGTAAAAGAAGATTTTTGTTTCTTAGTTGTTGGACATTGGTTAAAAGGTTCATTAGGACAAGATAGAAAAGATATTGGTATGGCAATCAAAACATTTGCCACCGTATTTCAATATCTACCTAAAGATAAAAGACCAGCATTAATTGTTAAAACATCGCACGCCGGATTTAGTGTAATTGATAGAGAAACAACTCGTCAGAAAATAGATGATGTATTAAAAACATTTGGTGATAAATGCCCTTCAATATACTTAATACATGGAGATTTAGAAGAAACGGATATGAGTAACTTGTATCATAATCCAAAAGTAAAAGCAATGTTATCTTTTACTAAAGGTGAGGGATATGGTAGACCTTTGGCGGAATTTACTTTAACTGGTAAACCAATTATAGCAAGTGGTTGGAGTGGACAAATGGACTTTTTACCAACAGAACACGCAGTACTTTTGGAAGGTTCATTGACTCAAATAGATGAATCCGCAGCTGACCAATTTCTTATAAAAGAAGCACAATGGTTTACTGTAAACTATTCAAATGCTGCTAATAAAATTTATGATGTTTATAACAAATATAATTCCTATTTAGAAAAATCTGAAGGTTTAAAACAAAATACTTTAAATAAATTTACTCTTGAAAAAATGCATAATAGGTTTGTTGAAATAATGGATACTTATGTAAAGAAAGCTCCACAAGTTGTTCCATTTAATTTACCACAAATTAATTCTGCAAAAATGCAGATACCTAAATTAAATAAAATTTAAAATGGGATTTTCAAATTCATATAAGCAAATTGTTAAATTAGAATCCACAGCTCAAAAAAATCGTCTAATACCAAGAAAAGTTTATAGAATTGTATCTTATCAATATGTTGATGGTGAATTAAAAACTTTAAATGGTTCAAAAAGTTCGTATGTTTTTTTGATTGGAATTACACCCGATAAGGTATTGCATTGTTTAAAAATAAGTGAAGTTCAACCTATCAAATTTTTTAACTGGCTTAGATTGAATGTAAAGAAAAATTTAAATAATGAACAAATTATCCAAAAAATAGATGAATCATCAATTGATGAAATTATTGTACCGGATACACGAGTTGGTACAAAATATTTTCAAAACATTAAAAGTAATACCATATATTCACAACAACCTGGTACATATAGAACATATATGTTAAAAGGTATCAAAATAATCAATGAGGTAATTTTTGATTCAGAGCAAGTTTTAAAATTAATGAGAATTCCAAAACCTCCTACGAAAAAAGGAAAAACTCCAAATTCTTAAAAGTATTTATTATTCCATTTATTAATATTTATTTGTGTATTAAACTAAAAAATTCGCAACATAATATAAAATGGCATTAGTTAAACGTATATCCAAAGGTTCTCCACTAACTGCACAGGAGTTAGATGATAACTTTGATTTTCTTCAATCCCAAATACAAGTTGGTACATCTGGCACTTCTGGAACATCTGGTAAAGATGGTACACAAGGTGTAAGTGGTAGCTCTGGTTCATCTGGTAAAGATGGTACACAAGGTGTAAGTGGTAGCTCTGGTTCATCTGGTAAAGATGGTACATCTGGAACTTCTGGTCAAGATGGTACTAATTTCGGCACATCTGGTACTTCTGGTAAAGATGGAACTCTTTTTGGAAGTTCCGGCACATCAGGTTCAGATGGCACATCCGGTACAAGTGGCACAACGGGATCGCATGGCACATCAGGAAGTAGCGGCTCAATCGGTACTAGTGGAAGTTCCGGCTCATCTGGTAAAGATGGTACAAATTTCGGTACATCAGGAACTTCTGGAAGTGGTGGTTCAAGCGGCATAAATGGCAGTAGTGGCACTTCAGGTATCAGCGGAAGTTCTGGCACATCAGGAAGTGATGGCTCCTCAGGCACATCAGGTATATCTGGTACTTCTGGAATTAGTGGCACACCTGGCACATCCGGTGTAAATGGTACAAATGGAACTGCGGCAAATTTGGTAGTTTCTGGTAGTACAAATGTAAGCGGTGTGAACACAATTTTATTTAATGGTGCCGGTGTAACGAACAATGGTAGTGGTAAAGTGACAATAGATATAAATGCAGCATCAACACTTCAAGCAGTGAGTGCTTCATTGACCGTTAATAGTGTAGATAAAATAACTTTTGGTAGTAATATAACCCTAACCGATGACGGTAGTGGTGATATTACAGTAAACTCAATAGCAAGTGGTGGAGGAAGTGCGGGAACAGGAGGCACCTCAGGTACATCTGGTACATCTGGAATTTCTGGCTCAACTGGATTATCTGGTACTTCTGGTACTAGTGGCACGAGTGGAAAGGATGGTACGGGTGTAGGTTCTTCGGGAAGTTCTGGTTCATCTGGTACAAGCGGCACATCTGGTACAAATGGTTCTTCTGGTTCATCTGGCTTAAATGGTGTGGGTGCACCCGGTACAGACGGTACATCTGGCACTTCTGGTGTTAGTGGCATAGCTGGCACAGGCGGTACATCTGGTTCAAGTGGAAGTTCTGGCACATCAATAGCTTTAGTAATAAATGATGATGTAGGTCCTACTTCAGTAAGTGGAGTAAATCAAATAACATTTACAGGTGGTGCAGTTGTAACAAACACACCTGGTAGTGGACATATAACAATCACCGCAGGAACTGGTGGTGGTGCTGGAAGTCCTGGTACAAGTGGTAAAGATGGTACATCTGGAACTTCTGGCAAAGATGGCACATTTGTAGGCTCATCTGGTACATCGGGAACTTCTGGTAAAGATGGCGCGGGAACATCTGGCTCAGGTGGCACATCTGGTACAAACGGTACTTCGGGTATATCTGGTTTCATAGGAACAAGCGGAACATCAGGAGTTAGTGGCACATCTGGTAAAGATGGTACATCTGGACAAAATGGAACAAATGGAGTAGATGGTTCATCTGGATCATCTGGTACGTCTGGTAGTTCAGGTTTAACAGCAGCTGGTGCATCTGCCGGTACATCCGGTAGTTCCGGTACAGCTGGTGGACCGGGTATTCCTGGATCCGATGGAACAAGTGGTACATCTGGTAAAAATGGTTTAGATGGTACTGCATTTGGTTCTTCTGGTTCATCCGGCACATCAGGCTCAGGCGGTGCTACAGGCACGTCTGGCTCAGGCGGAACTTCTGGAACTTCTGGTGTAAGTGTAAATAATACTTTATTAGCCGTTACTGGAAGTCAGCAAAATGGATTAGTTTTCTTTCAAAGTAATGGTGTATCTTCAAGTTTGCATGTATCAAATCAATTAACATTTAATACTGCTTCTGGTATATTTAACTTTACTGGTTCTATGTTTATAAGTGGAGCAATTAGTGCATCATCATTTAATATTTATGCAACCGGTACACCTGAAATAGCATCCGCAACAAATTTAAATTTGACTGCAGGGACTGCTGTAATTATAACAACTTCGTCATTAAGATTAACAACTTTTACTGATACTCAAACATCAAGCTTATCACCTACAAATGGTGATATGTATTATAACTCAACAACACATAAGTTTATGGGTTATGCAAATGGAGTTTGGATACAATTACATTAATAACGTATGAAAGAATATAATGTTATCTTAAAAAAAGATGTAGATTACGATGGGTTTTGGAATGATATAGAAAGTGATACTGATGGTGGTAAACTTTATATTCCAAATAGAGCAGTACAATATACAAACGAAAGACCCACATCACTTCGTCAATGTTGGTATTTATTAACCAATGAGGAAGTAGAGCAATTGAAATTAGATGATAGGGTATATGATATTGAAATACCACCGGAACATAGAACTGATATCGTAATTGAAAAAAAAGCAGTACAAACGGGTGATTTTACTAAAACTACATCAGATAGTGGTAATTATTTAAATTGGGGACTTATACGTTGTAATTCAACTACAAATAATTACGGATCAAGTAATTCTACAACTTTAAATTATAATTACACATTAACAGGTGATGGTGTTGATGTTGTAATTCAAGATAGTGGGTTGCAAGTAGACCATCCTGAGTTTAATGATGAGAATGGAAATAGTAGAGTTCAACAAATAAATTGGTTTAGTACAAGTGGTGTTGCTGGTACTCAAAACGTAAATCATTATAGAGATTATGATGGGCATGGTACTCATGTAGCTAGTACCGCGGCTGGATTAACTTATGGATGGGCGAAAAAAGCATTAATATTCGCCCAAAAATTAGATGGATTAGAGGGAAGTGGTGATGAAGGTACTGGAATATCTATTTCTTCTGCGTTTGATTGTATTAAAGGATGGCATAATAATAAAGTTGTAGAACCTAAAACCGGTGTAAAAAGACCAACAGTAGTTAATATGAGTTGGGGATATAGTACTTCTATTGGAACTGTTACATCCGTAACGTATAGAGGTAGTACTATTAGTAGTCCATCCGATTCGACTTTAGCTAATTCATATGGATTAATAGGGGCTACATCATTTAGTAGAAGAGCTCCAGTAAGAATATCTTCTGTTGATACTGATATTCAAGAAATGATTGATGCTGGTATAATTGTTTGCATTGCAGCGGGTAACGGTTCGCATAAAATAGATGTGGTTGGTGGAACTGATTATAATAATAGCTTTGCTAATGGTTCTACAAATTATTACCATAGAGGTTCATCTCCATATGATGATGATGCAATAATGGTAGGTAATGCAGATAGTACTGTATATGATGCTTCTAAAGACCAAAAAGCAACAGCTTCTGAAACCGGACCTGGTGTTGCAATTTATGCACCTGGTACTAATATTATGGGAGCATGTTCTGCTACAAATGCGTTCACCGATGAACCTTATTATTTAAACGCTTCTTTTAGACAGATGAATATTAGTGGAACTTCAATGGCATCACCACAAGTTGCTGGAGTTTGTGCATTGATGTTACAAGCAAATCCTAAAATGACTCCTGCTCAAGTTAGAGCACCCCTACTTGCTAATGCTGGAACTGCTATATACGATACCGGTACAAATAATGATTGGACTAATAATAGAAGTCTAAAGGGAGGTACAGCTAAGTTTCTATACAATAAATTTAATAGCGAAAAAACCCTTTCAGCCACAAACCTAACTATGACTGGGGTGACATTTAGAATTCGCTAATTTTTATCGTTTTTTCTTTTTACTTTATATTTATATATACAAATATATTACCAATGTAAATTTGGTAATCTAATAAAAAAATCTTATATTTGTATCTATGATAAATGTTACATATGCCATTACTGTTTGTAATGAGATAAATGAAATTACAAATTTAATTGATTTTCTTCAACCAAAAATAAAAGGTGAAGATGAAATCCTTATTCAATATGATGAACAATCCGCCACAAATCAGATTAAAGACTATCTTCGGATAATTTCTCAGATACATAAAAATATTAGGGTAATATCATTCCCCCTAAATGGAGATTTTGCATCTTTTAAAAACAATTTAAAAAATCATGCAAATGGTATTTTTATATTTCAAATTGATGCGGATGAGATGCCAACCGAATATATGGTAGAAAATCTATCGGAGTTGATTGAGTTTAATAAAGATGTAGACCTTTTCTTTATTCCTAGAATTAATACGGTAAATGGTTTAACCAAAGAACATATTCAAAAATGGAAATGGAATGTTAATGAAAAAGGCTGGGTAAACTTTCCTGATTATCAAACCCGTCTTTATAGAAGAACATCTGAAATAGAATGGCAGGGAAAAGTGCATGAAAGAATAGTTGGATACAACACACTTTCGGTACTCCCACAAGATGAACAATTTTGTTTATACCATCATAAACAAATTGAAAGACAAGAAAAACAAAACGCATATTACGAAACTATATGAAAATAGCATTTTTGACTGAAATGGGGTTTGTTGGAAAAGTTCCCTCAGTTCATCCAAATATGAGAACTGAATTCGCTTGGATGCATGCTTTAGATGCTGACCACTTTAATATTCATATACTTGATGAATTAAAAGGATATGACCACGTGTTTATTATATTTCCAAAAGGTAAAACGTTTTTAAGTTCTGAAGGAAGTACATTAGTTAGTGGAACAAATCCAGTTTCAGAATTACTTCGTCAACCATTAGTAGAAACTATAAAACAAAAAGGAAATGGTGCGGTACATTATATTCAAGAAGGACCTCATTGGTGGTTTAATGATTATGAGATAGCA
>Ga0194130_10008062_pt1 | contig 11351 bp, 11 predicted proteins | sample TA2KigsurfametaG_FD_160084 | JGI IMG/M metagenome (GOLD analysis project Ga0194130, IMG submission 160084) | Freshwater microbial communities from Lake Tanganyika, Tanzania - TA2015050 Kigoma 12 surface | ecosystem: Environmental > Aquatic > Freshwater > Lake | place: Tanzania: Lake Tanganyika... | reverse complement strand
ACCGATACGACAACTTCCTTGGCTAGATCGATCAAACCTCGCGATCAAACCAACTTCCTTCCTGGTGCACCCGACCGCGAATTCCAACAACGGTTGATGACTCTTTTGATGGCCCTGATCGCCGGAGCTCTCAGTTTGGAATGGCTCACAAGACGATTGAGCCGATTGGCGTAAGCCAATCATCGCTTGATAGATCGAGGCGCCCGCCCTCGGGCGACGAGATTTCTGTTTAGCTCCTCGAGCGCCGGGGCATACATGCCGAGCAGTTTGACTAATTGCGTGGCGGTAACCTTGAGTCGGACGGACGCCCTCGAAACCTCCCAGTCGACTTCGCTCAGCGCATCGAGGGCTTCCGACAGGATTGCGGGGAAATGTTGATTTGCCTCGGAAACACGAATCCTCCCAGCCTTGGTGTAGGAAGTCCATTCTTCACTGGGAATCCTACCGGTATCACCTGACATTGGACCGGTTTGACGTAGTTCATTGGGAAGTAGATCGTCGTGACGTACTGCAACCGCGAGAGCACATCGCAGTCGATGCATCGCAACCAATCTGTTTTCAGATTGAGATCGCTTTTCGCTGGCCATGCCGTGCACGCCGGTCGGTATATGTTCGACAGTCACCGCTGTCTCCACCTTATTTCGATGCTGGCCACCGGGACCACTCGCCCTTGTGAACGCCCATCGGCATTCTTTTTCTAGCACCTCAATCGGCATGCGTGATGGGTGCATGGGTCAGACAAAAATACGCTTGTTGAAAATTATCCATTCGAGCATCAAAAGCCCCAAACCAATCACCAACAACCATCTCCATGTTTCTTGGCGTGCGCGAATGGTTGCCCCCGTAGCGGCGATTTTATCAGCTCCGGTATCGATCGTATCTCGGATGCCAAGATCGCTTTCGCTGGCGGAAAAGAGATTCGAGCAGAATCGTTCGACGGCTTGTCCAAGTCCCTCAGAATGAACTTCATAGACTCCGGGCACATCGGTTTGGGTATAGATGAATCGACCATCCACCCCTCGATCGATCGAAACCTTCTTTCCCTTGGGATCGACAATGTCATATCGGTTCGATCGACTCGATAGGGTCAAATGGATGGCACCTCCAGGCAATACACTCGGTGCGGATGCCGCCGTAATGCCACCACCCAAATGCTCGATGGCAGCGTAGATAAAAACCGGGAAGGATCTTCTGATCCCCCAATCGGAATTGATTTCGACACCTTGCGCCGTTGGTCGAACCAATTCAAATCCGAGAATCGCATCTTGGTACGGTCCCCGTGGGGCAACCGCAAACACCGGCCCTACATCTGATGTCATCAGGACAGTTCCAGTTGCAGGTGGCTTGACCGTTCGCATCTCCACAATACTAACCGACGCCATCTCAAGATACTCGGTGACGGGATTTGTTCGATTGACGTCGAGGATCAGTGCTGGTCCCGTAAGTTCTCCGAATTCCCATCGCGAATCCCCTTGGATGTCCTCAGGCGGCACCCCCCCCAGGAAAAGCGTGTTACCCGCCGGCATTTTCTTAGGTGCGCATGCATCAAAAATGATCAAGTCGAATTGGGCGTCACCACTGGCAGCTTCATACTCAGGACTGTCGAGAAACCCGACGTTTTCTATCTTCAATGAAGCTAGCTGTTGCAGTTTGCCCGTCTGCAACGCTTTCTCGAGAGCCGTGTTACCAGCAGTCACCAGCAATACACTAACTTGACGGTTTGGGCGTATCGCTGCATAAGCTACGTTATCAACCATGAGGGCATCTTGATGGTCCAATTCCAATCGCAATTGTCCTGTATCGACTCCCGATAACTCGAATCGCAAACCGACTTCTTGTCCTGCATCGATCGATACGGAACTGGCATCGACCAAATTGTTGTCCAAATACAACGAAGCAGTACAGTCGACGTGCTCGCTACCGCGGTTGATGATTCTCGAAAATGTTTCGATGTTTTCCTTCTGGGAATCATCGCGTTCGATGGCAAATCCAACGATCCCCAGATTTTCTGTCCCAGGTTTGCCGATCGGGATATATTCGATTTTGAGTTGACCGAGATCGTCTTCCGCCAATTTCCCTATCGCCCCATCGGTCAGCATGTACACCGTCGCCGGAACGGCTTCAGCGACTTGAATGTCTTTGTTTTCCTCGAAACTTGTTCGCCCCGGATTAGCTAGACCGGATGCCGCTCGCAGCGCCTCGTTGGCATCGGTAGTACGCGATGTCGGCTGTATGGAATCAACGGCGTCGAGCAATCGTCTTCGGTCGCTGGTGAATCCTTGACGAACATCAGCGCGATCTGAAAAGGCGATCACCATCGCGACGTCGTTGCTCGATGCATCCGAGATCAGTGCTTTTGCTTTGCTCTTTGCCACTTCCAAACGCGAAGGCTGCACATCAGTAGCTTGCATGCTCGCCGAATTATCGATCACGTAAATTCGTCGCTCACCAATCCGATTGAGTCCACTCCACCCTGGTCGTAAACACGCGAGTATCAAGAGCGCTAGGAAGAGCAACTGTAAATACAGCAGCAAGTTTTTACGAAGCCGCTGCCAGATGCTGTTTACATGCAGATCCTCGATGGCTTTTTTCCACAAAAGCGTGCTCGGTACTAGCGACTCTCGCCGCTTTAGCTTCAAAAAGTACAAACTCAGAATCGCGGGAGGAATCGCCGCTAGCAGCAACCACTGCATCGGCGTTAACATGTTGATCCAACTCATGGTTTGCACCCCCTCATCGCACCAGTCCGCGAGCGCGAAGGTATTCATTCAGCAACGGATCGATGTCTTGGTCGCTTCGGACCGAAACATACGTTATTGAGCGGCGGTTACAAAACGATCGAGCTTGCTCGATAAACCCATTCAGCGTCTGCTCATAGCGTTCGAGGAGCGTCGCTGAGACCGAGACTTCTCGCATGTCCAGGTCCTCGCAGTCCAGTAGCTTCAAATCCCCGGTAAGGGTTGGCTTCAGCTCTTCCGGACTCAAAATATGAATGAGGTAGATATCCATCTCTCGTGCTACTAGCATCTTGAGTGCCGTTTCGTAGCCCGTCTTGCTCATGAGATCGGTGATCATGACCACAATCCCTTTGCCCGTGTTCTTCAAACAGAATCGCCGAACCGATTCCTCCATGGTCGGTGAAGTCTCTGAGCATGGAGCATTTTGAAGAAATCCGAGCATGCGGTGGGCGCTCGAACGGCCACGAACCACGATCGGAGACGCGGAACTCGTAAAGGTCGATATCGAAACACGATCTCCTCGGCATAGACCGATATACGCCAAACTTGCCGCGATCTGCTTTGCAACTCGGAACTTGCTCGGCTCTCCGAAATCCATCGACATGGAATCATCGATCAAGGTATAGAAGTGAAGGTCTTCCTCTTCGAGAAAGAGCTTCAAGTAGAGCCGATCCATACGGGCGAAAAGGTTCCAATCGATAAAACGCAGATCGTCTCCAGCGACGTAGTTTCGAAAGTCCGCAAATTCGACACTCTGCCCTTTGCGTTTGCTCCGTCGCTCACCCTTCATTCGACCACGGAAGATCTTTCGACTGACCAACTCCATCCGCTCAAGCTTGGCCATCATCTCTGGCGACAAAATCGCATCGGTCGCAGATGAATCATTTGATATCGAGGTATTGGCTGACTCTACGGAGCTGGTCATTGGGACATCGACGGACGAGGTACGAGAGGTATCGGAACCACTGCCATTGTAACCGAAAGGGGCGTTCCACGCCTGTTCTGCGCCGCAAACTCGATGCGAGCTATTCGCCGGTTATTTGGATCCGAAACAGGCGATCGTCCCTTTGTCTGTCGCTACCAACAGTTTCCCCTCTGAAATCGAGGGGGACGCAATCAACTGACCGGTCAATTGGTAACTCCATCGCTGCTCACCCGTCTGAGCATCGAACGCATACATATTCCCATCGAGGCTACCAACCCAGACGCGGCCATCGCAAATCACTGGTGATGCATCACACCTTTTACGAACAACCGCTTCCCAAACCATTTTTCCGTTCTGTGTTCCCAATCCCAAGACGCGTCGATTGCGAGTAGTAACGACTGCGATCGTATCGCCAGTTTTAGAGTCTCCCGACTCGCTTGTCTGCTCCAATCGCGACGAAGTCCCCAACGGAGGGACAATGGCCGGAGAAGAACGAATCTCTTGGGCACGCTCAGCGTCCTCAAAAGTCCAGAGCTTCTCTCCCTTTACCAAGTCAAACGCGAGAACCTGTCCTGATTGCGTCGGCACGACGGCGATATCCCCTAAGATTGCTGGTGTCGATCCGCTGGGTCCTTCAAGTATCAATCCGTCACCTTCTGCTTTCCCAAGCTTCAAATCGATTTTGTGAAGCCGTCCATCACATCCACCCAAGAGGGCGTAGTGTTTCCATACCGTTGGCGCGGAGCGTAGCTGATCTCCCGTCGAGAACTCCCATAGAAGCTCGCCAGTCTCCAATCGATAGGCGAACAATTCGCCACCTTCACTGGTGATGAGAACCATATCCTCGACGAAGTTCGCGCCGGCCGCCATGGCTTGCCTAATGTCCGCTTCCCATAGCACTTTCCCGTCATCAGCGTTCAAACAAACCACTCGTCCATCGAAATCACCGAGAACAACAAGGCCATTTTTATGTGCAGGAGATGCCACAAAGCCATTATTGAATTTGGTTTTCCAGACTTCATTCCCGGTCGCCAACTCAAGGCAAACCACATTCCCTTCGACATCACCCGCATAGACCTTACCCGCGGCGATGACTGGCGAGCCTTCATAGCCCGACTTTTCGAGAGAGAACTCCCAAAGCAATTCAGGCTCTTTCGGGAGAGCACCTGGAGCAAAACCGGTGGAGGCGGCATCACCACGACTGGTCGTCCAGTCACTTGCTTGGAGCTGTCCCACCGAGTCCCCAGCGCACCTAATCGTCAGCAGGATTAGCCAAAAACAGATTGGTGCAATTCGCATTTCAATTCTTCCCAGGTACTGTCGTCAGTGGCATATCGTCAGACCGCAGGTTGCTGCTGGGTGGCGCAATGGAACGCTCCGAGTCCCCATATAAAGTCAGACGCGTCGATGCGTACTATATCTCGATCTGGAAACAATTCCTGTAACTGTCCCGCAGCTCGATCATCAGTCTCACGATAACCGAAGGTCGGCACGATGACGATTCCATTCGCAAGATAAAAATTGCAATAGCTCTCCGGAACCCTTTTTCCCTGGATCATCCTCGGAGGTGGCGTCACCAACGGTACAATTTGGAAAGATCGATCGTGGGCATCGGTCATCTGCTCCAATGCCTTCCTCTGCCTTTCTAGGGGTTTCGAGTTGCTGTCATCGGTGGTGAAGGATACGGCCGCAACGACGAGCCCCGGTCGAATAAATCGAACCAGCTGGTCAATATGGCTATCGGTATCGTCTCCCGCTAATTCTCCTCCGTCGACCCATAACACCTTCGTAACTCCGAGCATGCTTTTGAGCTCATCTTCCACCTGGTTGCGAGTCCAACGAAAATTGCGAGTCGATGCCATCAAGCAGCTGCTGGTGGTGAGCAAGGTTCCTTCGCCATCGGTCTCCAGGCCACCACCTTCGCAAACCATCGCCGACGGAAACGATCTCATGGGTCGTTCGGGATGGTCTCGCCAAACGCCATGTTCATCGACGCCATCGCATATCTTACGAGACGCAGACGCATCTTTGTCATGGGGATGGTATTTGCCCCCCCATGCATTGAAAGTCCAGCGAACGGCACCGAGCCTCTTCTTGCCTTCTTGCTTCGGATCGTGGCCGATCAAAAATGTAGGTCCATAATCTCGAATCCAGCAATCGTTGGTCTGGATGTCATGGACCGTAACATTGGGAACCCCTTCGAGCGCTGCGGAGGCTTTCGCATGCGAATCTGGGGGACCACCGAGCACGTGCACATATTCGACTTCGGCAATGGCTCGAATCATCTTCTCGGTCACCGGGGAAATCGTCGAAAAACGACCTGGCCATGTCCCCTCGTTGTGAGGCCATGAAATCCACGTTGCTTCATGGCGTTCCCACTCCGCGACCCAGCGATACCCTTCGTCAATCGCTTTAATCGCCGATTCAGATCGGGTGGTCGATGCATCGAGGTTACTGCTCATGAATCTATCCACCGCTTCGTAAGGTCTGAATAAGCGTCAATCCGTCGATCTCGCAGGAATGGCCAGTAGGTCCGTTGTGTGTCGATGAAGTTTAAATCGCAGTCGACGAGAACCAACTCTTCCTGCTGATGGCTTGCTCGATGCATCAAGTTTCCAGCAGGATCAAAAGCGAACGAAGCTCCCCAGAACTCGATGGAATCCTCAAGCCCAACTCGGTTTGCAGCCGCAACGTACACTCCGTTGGCAATGGCATGCGATCGCATCATCGTTTCCCATGCCTCATGCTGGCTCTTGCCGTAGACCGGCTTATCCTGAGCCAGCCATCCGATCGCAGTTGGGTACAACAAGATTTCAGCTCCCCGAAGGGAAAACAGCCGAGCCGCTTCCGGATACCATTGATCCCAACATACCCCGACTCCGATGGTACCGAATTTGGTCTTTGCCACGGTAAAGCCGGTATCCCCAGGCGTGAAGTAAAACTTTTCGTAGTAATGGGGATCGTCGGGAATGTGCATCTTTCGATAGAAACCGACTTGGGAACCATCTGTGTCAAATACCAATGCCGTGTTGTGATACAACCCTTGAGAACGACGCTCAAAAACAGAGCCAGTGACAACGACTCCGCATTCTTTCGCAACTGCGCTCATCGCTCGACTGGTTGGCCCGGGGATGCTCTCCGCCCACGCAAACCTCGCATGGTCCTCGCTCTGACACGGGTAGGGCGCATTGAACAATTCCTGAAGACAAACAATATTCGCCGCGCGTGACGCCGCAGTGCGAACCAGCTTCATCCCTTTTTCGATGTTGGCAAAAATATCCTCTGTTGTCGTCATCTGGACCAGCGCCAGCTTGACGATCCGCGATGCGGCGGGCATAGCCGTCTCCTCAAATACTCAGCACACTATTTTAGTCGGCAAGCCATTTCGCAGAGAACCCAATGCTACTTGGTACGCTGCGGAACCCAAGGAACATCCGCCACCCCTTGGACATGATTGGCATACCTCGCCATCACAAACAGCATATCACTAAGTCGGTTCAGATAGATCACGATGTGCGAGACATCGCTCACTCGGCGATCATGCCCCAATCGAACAATCTCCCGCTCTACCCGTCGACAGACGGTTCTCGCCAAATGCAAGTGGGCCGCGTGGGGACTGCCACCGGGCAAAATAAAATTTCGAAGCGGCGTCAGCGTACCTTCCATCTCGTCGATCCAAGCCTCCAACTGCTCCACATGAGGCTGCCCATCCCACTTCAAATTGTGCTCCTGAGGCTCCGGGGTTGCCAACTCTGCACCAATGGCAAAGAGCTGGTACTGCACTTTGCTCAGCATGCTATCGAGCAAGTCAGAGAGACCAGTGCTCCGGGCTGTTCCGATAAATGCATTCAGCTCATCGATCGAACCATAGGCGCATATCCGGGCATCATCCTTAGACACCCGGGGCCCACCAAAAAGGCCTGTCGTTCCAGCATCACCCGTTTTTGTATAGATTTTCATGCGTTAAACCTGTCTCCTCGGTTGCTGGATTTTAGCTTGGTGGCAAGCCTATCGAAGGTGACGGAATTGTCAATCGACCTCCCTTGGTCCGCCGATTGCATGATTCGCACTCGATGGTAATTTGGTCGGTTCCTATGTTTTTTTGATGAAACATCCCTATTCTTTACTTGTTCGATGTTGAACAACTCTCCGCAAACCTTGCCCCTTCCGGATCAAACGAGCCCGATGGAACCGCAAAACCCTTTTCTATCCAGGGAAATCAACTCTAGCGCAGATCCATCGCGATCAGGCGATGAGCCAACTATATTCTCGAGTGGTTATCTGGTTTTCCGCCGGCGTGGTACCTTGCAATTCCTCTTGATGAAGCATGCTGAACGATGGGATCTCCCCAAAGGACATTTGGATCCAGGTGAAACCAAACAACAAGCAGCCCTGCGAGAGTTTGTAGAGGAAACCGGCCTCGATCCCAATCAACTGTGGACCGATCCTTGCTTTGCCTTTAGCCATCGGTATTGGGTGGCAGGGCGCAGTTCGCCCGGGACCCAATCCCTCAAAGAATTGACAATCTATTTAGGATTTCTTCAATACGAGGGGGAGATCCAATGCACAGAGCATCTCGGTTATCAATGGTGGAACTGGAATCCACCACACTCGATCCAATCGCGAACGATCGATCCGCTGCTTCAAAGTATTGGGGCCTACCTTCCGAACGCCCCCGAGACGCGAGCGATTCTCGGATTGCCCTGATTCCAGGGTAAACGTGGCAACATAACCACACGGTAGATCAACCGATGCGTACTTTGTCACGCCGGCGAACAAAGCCGACCAACATCGCGAATCAGCTCCAACCATCGAGGTGCAATGGCACTCCATTGATAACGCGATGCGACCGCACCCGACTCCCGCCCCATGCGTTCGCGCAACGATGCATCGTTAAATATCAACTCGAAAGCATTCGCTAGCGAATCCGTGTCATGAACCACCACCCCACAGGTTCCGTCGCGCCCCATCAGCTCCTGAACGGCCTCTCCGCACTCCCAAACCACCGTTGGTAACTTGCAATGCATCGCTTCGATCAGGGACTGAGGAAAACCTTCGTAGTCACTCGGCAAGCAATACGCGTGGGCGGCTTGGTATTCGCTCCAAACATCATTGCTCCAAAGAGCGAACTCGGTTCGTGAATCAACCTCGCGATTCTTAGCCAGTTCCATTAGTTCATCGCGCATGGAACCATCCCCTACGATGCGCAAAACCCATTCGGGATGCCTGCGAGCGATCTGTCCCCAAGCATCGATCGCTCGATCGATCCTTTTCTCTGGGGACAATCGCCCGACGACTAACAGCCGTTTCCTCTCGGACACTCGACGCTGCTCAATCGCGTTGTCCCAATAGGAATCCTTCAACCCAATCGCCGGTTTTACAAGCGATTCGGGTGGAACAATCGCCGACGGAATAGTTTCCAAACGAACTCCCGAAAGGCGATGTGCAAAGCGGGCACGAAAATAGTTGGTAACACCATTTGTTTGACTGACAATTCCAGCAGCTCTCGGATAAGCTCGATCGCGGAGAAACTCCCAGGCACGATTCAGTTTTTGGCGTCGAGGGTCGCTTCGTTCACACACGATCAACGGTTTCGTCTTGCCCCAGGCCATCCCAGCCAACACGTTATTGGTATCGCAAAAACTGATGCAAACAGCAGGATCGATGCGCTGGCAAACGCGTCTTAAGGCCACGATGCGTCTTCGATTGGCGAACAAGCCACGAATCCACCCACCGTGTTGACTGGTCAATCCTAATCCGATCCTCTGGACTCTCGAATCGATCGGGTAGTCGTTGGTTTGAGGATACGCGAGGGTCACCAACGTAGTAGGGTAGGTTTTGGCTAGCTCGTTTGCCAAGTAGCTCATCTGTCGCTCCGAGCCTCCACCATGCAATGCGTGCATGAACAGCATGATTCGTTGTTGTTCAGGTGTCGGCATGGTCGGTTTTGAGCGTTATCGAAAAGTCGAAGACAAAGTTGAGCAAAACAGTCTTAAATTCACGAACCACCGAGGGAATGCTGCAGGAATCCCGGGGAAAACCGAGCCTCGTCTGTATTCTACCCCAATTACACTGGGAGTATTCTTCCGCGCAGAGCCGGTTCACTCCCATGGTACACTTTCCCCGCGATATATTCATATGCATCGGTTTCGACTTTTGCGAACAGACCTCGTAGCCCCAAGTCATCCATGCGCTCGCTTCCAGAAAAAAAATCCGACCACGTTCGCATCGTCATGGTCGGTGATATCGTTGGAAAGCCGGGGATGACTATCGTGGGTTCTTGCATTTCCGACCTGCGCCGAGGAGGCTGCGACTTGATCGTCGTCAACGCAGAGAACGCCGCCGATGGAGCTGGATTGACGCTCAAGCAATACGATCAATTGGTCGCAGCGGGTGTTGATGCGATCACTTTGGGGGATCACATCTACAAGAAACGAGAAATAGCGACGGTCCTTAAAACGAAAAAGAATATCGTAAAACCCGCCAACTTCCCGACCAAGGCGCCTGGAAGGGATCACTGCATCGTCAAGACAGCGACCGGTATACCCGTTGCGGTGATCAGCGTACTCGGTCGGGTCTTCATGCGGCCAGTCAATTGCCCCTTCGAAGCCGTGGAACGGGTGCTAGAGGATCTCCCCAAGGAAATTCGAATCAAAATGGTAGACCTGCACGCAGAAGCCACCAGCGACAAACAAGCTATGGGGTATTTTCTTGACGGCCGCGTCAGCGCGGTCCTCGGAACACATACCCATGTCCCAACGGCAGATGAGCATATTTTGCCGGGCGGAACGGCGTTCCAATGCGATGTTGGAATGACGGGCCCCTACCGAAGCGTCCTGGGCCGCGAAATCGAACCTGTTCTCAACACCACTCTCACTTTCGACCCCAATACCTTCCATGTCGCAACCGACGATATTCGGCTCTCTGCTACGTGGTTCGATGTCGACCCAAAAACGGGATTTGCTCATCGCATCGAACGGTTGCAATGGAAACTAAACGATGCGTGATTTCTCTCTCGATGCGAATCGCTTCCCGCCATATCGATAAAACAATGCGGGGGTCACCAGTTGATCGAGCAATGTGGACGAAAGCATTCCTCCAAAAACCACCAACGCTAGTGGATGCAAAATCTCTTTACCCGTGTCGCCAGCACCAAACAACAGCGGTATCAATCCAATAAAACTCGTCATCGCTGTCATGAGAACCGGTGTGAGTCGCTCCAAACTTCCCCGAATGATCGTTTCTTTTGAAAAGGGCATCCCCTCGATCTCGATCAAATAGATGTAGTGGGACACCATCATGATGCCATTGCGACTCACAATTCCAATGAGTGTGATGAAACCTACCAAATGCGCTACAGACAATGTCGTTGCCCCAATCCAAACTCCGGGCCAGTCGTACCAAGACGCGTTCTTTAACAATTCCCAACTCGGCTGATTCACGATCAACAACATCAGCACGGAGCCAAAGGCCGCGAGTGGAATATTGACCATGATTTGAAACGCTGCAGACCAAGAACCGACCGCTCGATAGAGCAACAAAAAAACTGCAATGCAGCAGAATACACTGAGGAATACCAAACGGCGCATCGCATCCTGTTGGGCTTCAAACTGCCCGCTCAACCGAATGAAGTACCCCTGCCGCATCGCAGCTAATTTTTCGCGGATCGGCTGGATGGCGTTGTCGAT
>Ga0194130_10008060_pt1 | contig 11356 bp, 5 predicted proteins | sample TA2KigsurfametaG_FD_160084 | JGI IMG/M metagenome (GOLD analysis project Ga0194130, IMG submission 160084) | Freshwater microbial communities from Lake Tanganyika, Tanzania - TA2015050 Kigoma 12 surface | ecosystem: Environmental > Aquatic > Freshwater > Lake | place: Tanzania: Lake Tanganyika... | reverse complement strand
GATGCGCCGGATCGGCAATCCCCGGCGTCGCGGTGATCGCTTGATTCGCCAACGACTCAATCCGCGCGTCGTTGAAGTCGCCGACCAGACCGCTCTCCCAACCATAGGCCGTGAACACGCCCAACCGATCCGCGTCGCTGATGGCGAAACTTCCCAACCCTTGGATGAAATGGAACCCGTCCCTCAGCAGCGTGCGAAGCTGATCGAGCGCTGCTCGCACATTGGCCGACGCGGTCGCTCGGCCCGCTTCCGTCGTCAGCGTGGCGGCATCCTTGGTCTTCAAGTCCGCCAGACGCGTGTCGAGCAACGTCCGCGTCGCCGCAATCAACTTGAACGGGTCCGTAGCGACGCGCGCGTCGTCCACCACCTGCGTGAGTTCCGCCAATTCAATCTGTTCCAACGAAGTCTGGTTTGGCATGAGACGCTCCTGAGAGAGAAGGAGAAGAAGTGTGGCAGCACGTTAAACGCGAGGCTGGCCAATTGCCAAGCATTCGGGCGGTCGCATTCGTCTCCTCTCGCACCGACTTCCACGATTACGCGAACAACTTCTTGCAGACGATGCCTTCATTCAGCGTCGCACGTTCGGGGCGGCCCTTATGGCGATAGACCAACTCCATGTGATCGACACCGAGTGAACTCAAGACCGTCGCGTGCAGGTCGTGGACGTGCAGGCGATCTTCGACGGCGTGCAGACCGATCTCGTCGGTGGTGCCGATCGTTTGACCGCCCTTGACTCCGCCGCCGGCGAACCACATGGTGAAGCCGTAGGGGTTGTGGTCGCGGCCGTCACCTTGTTCGCTCATCGGAGTGCGGCCGAATTCGCCCCCCCAGATCACCAGCGTTTCGTCGAGCAGTCCGCGACGCTTCAGATCGCGCAGCAGGCCAGAGACCGGTTGATCGGTCGCGCGGCACAGCTTCGAGTGATTCGCTTCGATCCCTTTGTGAGCGTCCCACTTGCTGCCGCTGCCGGAATACAATTGCACGAAGCGGACACCTCGCTCGACCAGCCGCCGAGACAGCAGGCACATGCGGCCGAACGTTTCCGTCTCTTTCTGGTCGATGCCGTACAGCGCTTGCGTGTCGGCAGTCTCTTGCGACAGTTCGACCGCTTCCGGAGCCGACGCCTGCATCCGAAACGCCAGCTCATACGCCTGAATGCGAGCATCCAGTTCGGTCTGCTGCGGCCGAGTCGCCGCGTGTTGCCGGTTGAGTTGCGTCAGGAAATCGAGCTTGCCGCGCTGCTGCTCCGAGTTCACCCCTTCGGGGTTATCGAGATTCGGGATCGGCGTCTTGCCGCTTTGCAGCCGCACTCCCTGATAGACCGCCGGCATGAAGCCCGATCCCCAATTGCGCGGCCCGTTGACGACCTCGTCCTTGCCATCTTGCAGCACCACGAACGCCGGCATGTTCTGGTTCTCGGTGCCGAGGCCGTAGCTGACCCACGCACCCAACGACGGCCGTCCGGCGATCGTCACGCCGGTGTTCATCTGGCAGACGCCCCCCGAATGATTGATGCCGTTCGTCCAACACGACCGCACCACCGCAATGTCGTCCATGCACTCGGCCGTGTGAGGCAACCAATCGCTGACCCACAACCCGCTCTCGCCGTGCCTCGCCCATTTCCGTTTCGACGGAAACAGCGGAGCATCCACCTCCCCCATCGACAAAATCACCGGCTTGAAACTCGGCGGCAGCTTTTGCCCCGCCAATTCATTGAGCTTCGGCTTCGGATCAAACGTGTCGATATGGCTCGGCCCCCCTTCCATGAACAGAAAGATGACCGACTTCGCCCGACCAAACCGATGCGGCACCTTCACGCGGTGAGACGACACAGGGGAGTTTTCGAATTCGGCTGATCTCAACGAAGACTGCAACAGCCAGGACAATGGGATCGCGCCGAAGCCAGCACCGGCACGGAGTATTGTCTCACGGCGAGTCAGTCTGTCATGGGGCATCATCATGGCGTGAGCTTATCAAAGAGAATTGGCGTGGTCAGCCATCCTTCATCACCTTCATTTTCTTATATTCAGAAATCAGTGCAGAACAGAAGCCAACAAAGGAACGAAGCCTCGGAATTCGTTTGAGGCGTCGTCTCCAGGCGTGTAACTCTTCGCCCCAAACAACTGGCCGCCGGATGTCACGCGAATTCTCGCACTTGGCCCGGTCTGGGGGAGCACCAGCGATGGCAATTCGGTGGGTGTTTCATCGTTGACGTGCTCGTCGATCTTTGCGGGCTGTTAAGCTCGCGAGCCTGGCTCGGTATGCCGTGTTTAGGGCAAAGTGACATCCCAGACTTTCGCGCGGCGAGCCTTGCCGTCAGGCCCCTCGACTTTGAGTGTTACGATGAACTCGCCCGACTTCTCGTAACGATGAGTGGGATGACGCTCCGTCGAAGAGTTGCCATCGCCGAAATTCCAATGCCACGAAGTGATCTTGCCATACGAACGATCGCGAAAGGCGACAACGCGATCTTCCTGACTGACCACTTGGAACGACCAATCGGCCTCGACTGGCTTGCGAAGGTTGTTCTCGATTGGCATCAGGCGGAACGCCACCAAGTCTGACGCGTCACCATACATCGTCGTCTTGTGCGAGAGATTCCAGAAGCCGGCGTACCGTTCGGACTTCTCGTCGTCGTAGTCAAGGATCGCCCAGGACATGCCGATCACTTTGTCCTCTTCCAACTTCGTCTGCACCGCGCGCGAACGGTCGGGCGGCGCGTAATCGAACGGCGTGACGAAAAACTCCAGAACCAGCTTGCCGCTTTCGCCGTGTTTGAAGTTGTACTTGTAAGCCGCGTTTGCGTACGGCAACTCTTTGATCCACGGCTGACAGCCCCAGACCATCGCCCAATCTTTGCCTTCGGAAGGAGTAAAAATGTGGTAGTTCTGGGCGTGAACGCCATGAAACAAGAAATGCGTGTCGAGCTTGTCGCGCAGCTTCTTGTTGGGGTGCATCTGTCGGATCAACGGCCCACCCGAAAGATCGCCGTCGATAACGACTTCGAAGATGTCGTTGTGCAGATCCTCGCGAGCGAAATCCCAGTAGTCGTCGTTGGCCTCGTAGAGAAAGTAGAGATGATTCTGCCCCTTTACCCAGCCGACTTTCACCTTCACATCCAAATTCTTCGGGTCGCGTTTGTCGCCGATCCCGATCACAGTCTCACGCAGCTGGTCCATGCCGATCGAGTAAGAATCCGGAACGACGGACCAGTCGTCTGCGTTGCCGTCAATCCGTGGAATCTTGTCGGCGGGGAACTGGAAGATTTTGAATTCCACGTCCGGCCGTTCGAGACCAACCTCGCCTCCGAGCATCATCAGCAGCAGGAGCATTGAAGTCATGTTCGTTCTCCGTAGGCGAGCCACCCCGTGACTCGAAGATGCCAGTCACGGAGTGACTGGTCTACTGGTTCGCTTTTTCGTCGCTAATCTGAAACGAGTACAGCTGGGCATCGCGCAAGCGGAACTTCAGCCGCACGACTTTGTTTCGCAAGGCCGACAGGTCCGCGTGTTTCTTCCAGCGAGGGTGCCAGCGGAGTTCATCCCGTTCGGTAACCGGCACAACGTCCTCACCGCAGAAGCCGTCCAGCGGCTGACCAAATTCGTCGAAGACTTCGAGCGACGCTTGCCCGCGATGCGCATCGACGTTGACCAGCAGCGCGTTACCCTCCAGCTTGAACGGCTTAGTCACGACGGTCCCCGCGTTCTCGCCGGCGCTCAGCCCAAGAAAACCATCCAGCCGAAGCGTCGCCAAGCCGATCGCGTGTTTGCGATCGAACTTGACCTGCTCGTTGCCATGCCGCTCATTCGCGCCGGCGTAGTAGATCCAATGCTTGTCGGCATGAGTCACAATCGTGGATGCCGGCAGCACGATGTCCTTGTCGAAGGCCCCATCCGGTCCACGAGGGACCAGCGGTTGGCCAGCGTAGACCCAGTGCATGTCCCACGAGTCTCCATCGCGACTGGTGGCGATGTAGAAATTCATCACATCCCGTTCATGACGTTTGCGAGTGTCGCTGACCTTGCCTTCGCTCACGTCCCCTGGCGAGTCGTAAACCGACAGCAGGGCGAAATAGACACCTTCATAGATCCAGCACGTCGTCGCGTAAATCTGTCGGCGCTGAGCTTCGCTCTTTCCCTCTTTGTCAAAGATCCATTCTCGAACCAGCGTCCAATTCGCCGGATTCGTTTTCGGAGCGGGGTTAGTCATGCTGCGTGTCCCCCGCAGTTCGGTCAAACCACCGGCCGTACCGAAGTCGGTCCGCGTGAAGAGCCGATAAGTCTTGGCTTCGGGATCAAACAGGATTTGGTTGTAGGTATCCGCCGCCCGTTTGGTCACAGGCTTTCCATCGTGGTATGGAATCCATCGAATGCCGTCGGCCGAATGTGCGATCCCGGCCGCCATACCCGGCGCGTCGTAACCCGCTTTGAACCGATGTCGTGGATCGGTCTCTGCCGAGTCAATCTCGACCGCAAGCGTATAGTCCCCCGCAAAGTTAATCCCGCTGATGTCCGCCTTCTTCGAGAAGCTCAGACCGTCCGCCGATTCTGCGTAACCAAACCCTTGCGTTCCCGGCTTGCGAAACCAAAGTTTGAACTTGCCGTCGTCATGCAGGACCGTGCCGTAGAACCAGCCATCGGTAAAGATCGGCTGGCCCTGGTTGACCTTGGTGACGATTCCCAGCTCACGGGTCACTCGTTGCTTCTCAGACACAATGAAGTCGTCCACAAACAACTGCTTGCGAAGTCCAACCCGCAGCGATGCCAAATTGCCAGCACGATCAGAGCGTGCGACTGCCCGGCGACGATCTGGCTCGTCCGCGCGGGCCATAGTCGATGCCAGCAGCGAGGCGAGCACCATTCGCGACACAATTCTGACCGCATTGATACGGCAACTCTTTGTGGGATTCATGCCGGACGCTCCCGGTGTCGCGATGTCATGACGTCCCGAGGTTAACTTTTCAAAGTCCCGGGAGGCCGCATCAAGACCTTAGCACGTTGGATTCAGTTTTTGAAACGGCATCGAGTCTCATTCCTTCGCGCGAATCAGGAAATCGAACAGCTCTCCGTAACGTTTGCCGTCCAGCGTGATATCGAACGGGACGAGTTGCACTCCGGACGGAACGGCGCTGCGATTCACGGTGAGCTTCACGGAATAGCGTTGACGACTCTTAGGGGCGATCGCTCCTTCCAGCACGGCAGGTTCCGCAGTCAGTCCGGCGGGTAGTTTGAGTTCGATTCGATGCCGCTGTGGTTGATCGCGGAAGTTGCGGACAGTGATCGTGACCTGCTGCGTGTCGTGCTGGCTGAAGTCGACGCGGTAGGGATAGGCCGAGACCCAGTACGGGTCGAACAGGTATTCGTAGTTTGTGTCCGGAAGCAGGTCTCGATAGTGCTGGATGATTTCCTTCGACCAGTCGTGATAACGGCTGAGAAACTCCGCCGGGTCGTGCATGACGAACGAATGACTCCCCATCACGATGTCCGGCTTGAGGTCTTTTAGATATTTGCTGCCGAGCAAATATCCTTCCTCGAAGATCGCGCTGTTGCGAGCGACCACCGCTTCGTGACCGTTTTGTTTTTTGTCGGCCGGGTTGCCGAAGAGGTTGTCGCCGGTGAAGGCGATTCGTTTGCCGTCGATTTCCAACCACAGGCAGCAGCCGAATTCCGTCTGCCCCGGCATCCAATCGACTTGGATTTTGTAGCCTTCCCACTCGATCGATTCGCCGTCGCGAAATGGCTTGTCGATCTTCATGCCGTCGAAGCCGTCGCCGTAGGCCGAAACGAGGGACGCGTAATCGTAGCGTCGCGGGAACTCGCACTTGTCGGCAATGCGGTCCAGCGTCCACGCCTTCGCGCCATACTTTTCCTTGAGCTCCGGACCGAGCAGAAAATGATCGCCATGCATGTGCGAAATCCAGAAGGCGTCAATCTGCTTCAGTCCCATGTGAGTTCGCAGACCGACGATGATTTCCTCCAACATCGCTTTGGGAAACAGGCCGGCATCCAGGATCAACCCGCGACCACTGTCTGAAATGATGATCGCAAAATTCTTCCCCTGCGTTTTGTGGCTGAGCTTGTAGAGATGCGGCGTCACCTGACTGATCAGCGGCACGGCCGTCGGCTTCGAGAGCGAATCCCGCTCCTCTGGCTTCGAGTCGAACACGGGATAACCGCGCACGTAGCTCTGACGAAACGCCGCCAATTTCTCGCGATACGTTTGGAACTGCGATTGCGGATTCAGAATCGCCGGCCCGTGTGATGGTAGCACCAAGTCAAGCTTCTGTTCGATCAACGACTCCACCGACTTGATGAGCGTGTCGATCCCTTTGCCGAATCCGTAATCCCATTCCGTGTCGAACCAGATCGTCATCTTCGCACCGTCATGGATGACGCCCCCAGTGAAAGCGGTTGCTTTGCCACCGCGGCGGATCAGGTAGGTCATGCTTCCCGGTGAATGCCCCGGCGTGTCGAGACACTCAATCTCCCATCCGCGCCAGGCAAATGACTTTCCCGATTCCAGAGGCTGGTCGATCAGAATCGGCTTCCGAGGCGGGCGGGCATAGCTCGCGCCGTAAACGGAATACGTGTCCGCCAGCGTCGGAAACCACTTGCGGAACTCGGTCGGCTTTTCGAACAGCGCCTCTTCGGCTTTCGGAGCGGCGACCTTCATCACTTTTCGGTCCAACCGTTCGATCCCCTGGCACTGCTCACGATGATGATGCGTGAACAACACCCACTCGACTTGTTTGACGCCGATCTCCGCCAGATGGCTCAATACACTGCCGTCACCCAGATCGATCAGCAGCGCTGAGTCGCCGTCGCGCAGGACATACACGTTGCAGGTGTCTGTCCAGATAAACAAATCGGGCTGCGCTTTCGCATCGGGCTGACGAAAACCCGCTGTCGGCGTTGTGGACTTCTTGGCGAGTTCGTCGGCACGAATAGAGACGGCTATCGACAAGAACAGCATCGCGGCGAGCAACGGTTTCATGGCCAATCCTTCTGACGGCTATCGAGGTTTAGAAAGGTCTGCAGATAATCCGTTGTTGGAATCTCGGCGTCGAGCAATTGCCGCTCGTCGCGTGACAATCATGTTTGCGCAAGCCGCACAACACTCACAGATAGAGGCCGCAACGCAACCCGTCTGATGTGGATCGCGGCATTTGTGAAATCACTCTTGCGCGACGTGGCACAAAATACAACTGGCGGTCAAAGACTGGCGATTGATGCGATGCTCGCCTTCCCGATACGGCGTCAGTTCGCTGTGGCAATGCCGGCAATCGAGACTGCGGTCTTGGGTCGCGCGGTGAACTTTTTCGAAGTGCCAGAATCCTTCACCGGCTTGCGACAGCAACTCAGACATATTGTGGCACGCCGCGCATCGCGAGTCATTGGTTGTCGCCGGCCGTGTTGGAACTTCGAGTTCCTTCAGCATTGAGCGCGCGGCAACTCGACCGGTGACAATGCACGGTCCGAGAAACGTGCCTTCGAGCGCGGCTTTGCCATTGATGCCTGCCAGGCCGGTCAACTCGCCGACGGCGTACAGGCCGGGGATCACTTGCTTCCGCTTGTCGAGCACACGGCACTGCAAGTCGATCGCCACTCCCCCCATGCTCTTGCGAGTCAACGGAAATGTCTGCATCGCGTAAAATGGTGGCTTCGCGATCTGGGGCGACGCCTTGTTCGAGAACTCCGACTTGCCGGGACCGAAGCGGCCAAAATCTTTGTCGTCCCCTTGCTCAACCAAATCGTTGTAACGGGCCACGGTCTCGACCAAGTTCTGCTCGGGGAGACCGGCCAGCTTTGCCAACTCTTCGAATGTGTCCGCCTTCTTCATCAAATGCGGATTCTGAAAGATGAGCTTCTCCACCTTCTTGAAGTCTCCCCAATCTGAGCCAGAGACACTGAAGAATGGTTTGCCCGCTTCATCGAAAATGCACCAGCAGGTGGCGTCCTTTTGCTTGAGCAATATCGGCATGACCTCTTTGGCCCAACCGTGAAAGTTGGCGAAGCGCCGGCCCTCGGAATTCACCAGGATGCCGTACAGATTCGTCGCATTCAGTCCGCGATTGGTGCCGGGGTAACGTGGGTCGGGTAAGCCGGTGAAATAATTCCATTGGTAATCCATGTGGACAAGTTCGCCGCCGACGGCCTGAGCCATTTGATGTCCCAGTCCAATCGAGTTTCTTCCGGAGCCGGCCAGGATGCGTTGGGGAAAACGAAAATCGGCGGGCCAGAATTCTCGGACCATGTCGAGATTACTCTGGAACCCGCCGGTCGCCAGGACCACCGCATGGCTTTGCAATTGGCGTTCACGGTTGGTGCGCATGTCGCGCATGAGCACGCCGATCACGCGACCATCGTCCGACAGCAACTGCTCGACTTTGCTGTTCCACACGAAGTCGATCTGGCCCAGTTCCAAACAAGCTCGATAGATCGGCGTGACCAAACCGATGCCACGTCCCACTGGCTGATGCTCGCGAGGAACCGAGTTGCCGGATGACGACACAACTTCCGAAAACCGCACACCCAATTCGTCCAGCCAGTCGTAGATGTCGCTTCGTGAATGATCGACGTAGTAGCGCACCCAGTCGGTGTCCGGGTTTTCGCCCCAGCGGTGAAAATCCTGGAAGGCCAGGTCCGGAGAGTCCTGGATGCCGGCCCGCTCTTGCGCCGGCGTCGCCACGATGCTCACACTCCCTTGTGACATGACGGCATGTCCGCCAAAGACGGACGACATGTCGATCACCGTAACCCGCGCTCCGCCTCGGCCGAGATCAAGAGCCGCCGACAATCCGGAGATCCCGGCACCGACGACGATCACGTCGGTGGTTTGATTGGGCGGATCTGCCGGACTCGCGTCCGTGCTGACGTTCGATGTTGCCGGCGGCGAGCAACCGCTCAGCGGCAGCCATACAAGCAACACCGCGATGATGAGAATGGCTTTCATGGGGCGCCAGTGAGTTGTGATGATTCCTGCAGGAAGCCGCTTACGGTTGCAGCTTGACTTCAACCCGATCCAGAACCGGATAGCGATCGCCGTTCGCTGAATGGAACTCGACGCGGTATTGCATCCGACGGTCGTCCGGTTGAGTCGCGAAAGTCTCGTTCGTCACTGTGGACCAAGGTCGCTTCGCCAGCGACTCGTTGTCCGGAGCTGATCGCACCGAGAAGACAATACGGGTTCCGCTCGGTCGAATCGCCTTGCTGCTGAGCGTTCCGGAAGTGGCCTGGTTGTTCCAGGAAAACACGCGCGATTCGAACGCTTGACGATACCGGCGGTGATACATGTGGCCGACATCCTCGGCCCACATCAGATGCGGGCCGTTCGTCGGGAGCTTTTGAATGATCGGATTCTCAAATCGCTTTCCATCGTTGTAGAAGATGCGGGACTGCGTGCGATGATCGCCGTGTCGCGTATGCGCATTGACCGCGAGATCGATTCGGCCATCACCATTGAAGTCCCCCGCCATCGTGTCGTTGACTGAATCGCAGAAGAACGTCGTGCGGCCGCGGGTGGCGAAGCCCAACTCGCTGCCCCAGTAAATGTGGCAAGCCAAATCCTCGCGAGTCAGTTCGCCACTGTGCTGAGGAGAGACCAGATCGAGATACCCGTCTCCATCGAAGTCGGCAATCGTTCGCCCGAGCGGTGAGAAACCGGGAAGCCACTGCGCGTCTGAGTGCCGGTATCCGTCACGTCCACCCCAAAAAATGACCAATCCCATGTCGCGGTGTCCGGAGATGGGATCGTTGTAGCTGCCCGCCAGCAGGTCGAGCCACCCGTCGCCGTTGAAGTCCGCCGCATCGACTCCCACCGGCCCCGCAATCTTGAGCCGCTGATCGCGATTCGTGTCATAACCTTTTGGCCCGCCCCACAGGATGCGGACACAATCGAGCGATCGCGACGTGACGGCGATATCGAGCCACTGATCGCGATTGAAGTCCGCCACCAAGTGCTCCTGCGCGTAGCCGTCCATTTCCAATGCGACTCGACGCCCTGCCGCCGACACGTACCCATCCGCGCCGCCGTAATAAATGAAGAGCTTTTCCTTTTCGCCCCCATGCTCGGGGCCGAATGGTTCGAGCACGAGGTCGAGCCAGCCATCCCGATTCAGATCGGCCACGCTGCTGGTCCCCAAGAAGTGTTCGTGCAGGACCGTCCGTTTCGTCGAACGCTCCAATCCGTCGGGACCGCCCCACAGAATGTTCGCGCCCAACGTCGCGTCGGCATGAGCGTGTTCACCCGCGTGACCAGAATTGAGCACGATCAAGTCGGTGAACCCGTCGGCATTCAAATCGCTCGCGCTGGATTCATAGCCGCTGTGAAATGGCAGCTTCCAAATCAATTCGGGATCGAAGCCTCCTTTGCTCCCCCAGAAAACGTGCAACGGGACCTCTTCATCAAGCTGTCCGCCGATGCTGTTGCAGAAGACGACCCGCGCCGGGAGTTCCTTCTCAGCCGGAACCGCTGCGACGTGCAGTGTCCCGGAAGTGCGGAAACCGATCACGCTCTTTTTGAATCCGCGTTGACCGTCGCCGAACCAGACAAACGACTCACCATTGAATGTCTTCTCCCCCTGATGAATGGCGACTGTCAGGTCAGTGACCCCATCGCCGTCCATGTCTGCCGTTGCAGTCGCCACGGCCAGCGGGATTTCGAGATTTGTCACACGCTGCGGCGCGAAACCAGCCGAGTCGCCCCACAAAATCCGCACGACGTCTTTCGCTTGCTTTCCCGCGCCGGCCTGTTCGCCTCCCGCCGCGCGAGCCTGATCGAATTGCGTCAGCACCAGATCGGCGTGGGCGTCACGGTCAAGGTTCGCGATCGAGATCTGCGTTGCCGAGAACGCGGGAACTTGTCGCGGTGGAACCCACGTTCGGTCCGCTGCCGCGACGAGCAGTCCAATCGACGCGCTGGCGCGACCAACGACGAGATCGGCGCGCTCGTCTCCGGTGACATCACCAGCCGTGATGCACGAGGCGTCAGCGAACGACAACGCAACTTCGGTTCGCGCTGGCGTCCAGCGACCGTCGATCGGTGCCGTGTTCCAGATCAATGTGATACGACTGTCCGAACCCAACACGGCAAGATCGCGACGACCGTCGCGGTCGAAGTCAGCCGCAGCAATCGAATGAGCGGCCGGGACACCCAAGTCGTGCTTTTCGACGACCGAGTAACCTGTGGCGCTTCCCAGATACACGCGTATGATCCTCCCCTCGGGTTGAGCAGGCATCCACCGTGCGCCTCCCAGGACTGCGATGTCAGGCCACTCGTCACCGTTCAGTTCGACGATGGCGACCGACGCGGCACCGTTCATCGGCAACGGCGAGTTGATCCGTTGCGGAACCCAGCC
>Ga0194130_10008059_pt1 | contig 11357 bp, 10 predicted proteins | sample TA2KigsurfametaG_FD_160084 | JGI IMG/M metagenome (GOLD analysis project Ga0194130, IMG submission 160084) | Freshwater microbial communities from Lake Tanganyika, Tanzania - TA2015050 Kigoma 12 surface | ecosystem: Environmental > Aquatic > Freshwater > Lake | place: Tanzania: Lake Tanganyika... | reverse complement strand
TCGGCCCTCCAGGGGCGTACGCCCCTGGAGGCAGCTCAACAGGGAGTTGCCGCATGACTACATCCACCCACTCTCATAAGGCCTGGACCGACGAAGGGGGTCACGTCACAAGCCCCATCAGGAAGGCCTTCTCCATCGGTGTTTCTGCCAAAAGCCCCTTGAGCCCGGCACTTTCTTTATCCAGCTAATACGGTCTTACCTAACACAACTACTCAATATCGTTTAAGACCTGACGCCAGTGACACTTTGGCCTGCTTTTCCTAGACACTAGATACTAATTGCGATGGATGTGGAGAGACATGTTCTAGCCTGGGATGGTAAAGGAGAGAACAGAGAGGATGAAGAGGGGACGGTCAGAGCACCGTCTTTAATGCATCACACTACATGAAATAGAATATAAGATCAAAAGCTTGCCAGTTCAAAAAATGAGGATTATGAGTAAGTTGGTAAACAATATGCTTGTACCGCTAAGGTTTTACAGTTTTTGCAAACTTATTCTTGAACTTAGAGAATCAACTTGCTTTGTTCCCAAGGACTACTCTCGGTTTGGTAGTATCTACATAGTCACATCTTGCACTAACCCATCTGATGCGGCTTATGCGGTTAATCACAACCCTAGCCATAGCATGAAGTCACGTGCCGCGGAATTAATAGAGACTGTCCGAAGCATACGGGAATTGCATCCTGACAGCCACATAATTAATCTTGAGAATTCGCGTGTCCCCGGAGATATTTCTAGTAAGGTAGTCAAGTTGTTCGATGAATATTACAACTTTGGCTTGATCAGTGCATGCAAAAGGTCACGAAAGGCTGTTAATAAAGCGGTCCCATGGATAGTAAAAGTTCTATTGTTTATGAAAATTGTCGTTAGATTACCCAATTCTGTACATTTTGTAGTTGGCCGATATCGGCTTTATGCACCAATTGTCGAAAGGACAGAGGATAAAGGTGCGTATTTTAAGTCAGAGCCAGCTACCAGGCATGTTTCAACTAGATATATGTTATATATAAAGCCTCACAAAGACGAGCTAATTAAGTCACTGTATTATTATCTATTCTGTACTCTCGTCCTCAATATGTCACTTGAAGAGGTTGTCATGAAGGACCCATTCCAACATGTTCACTATCTTAGAAGCACTGGTATCGAAGGTTTTGTCAATGGTATAGATTATGTGCGAGAATAATCTGTTTAACAGTACTCTAGGACATTACCCTCAACACACTCATTGCAAGCATTCATGATGAACACTCCTAGATTGCTCAGCATACCAGTCTATGATCAAGTTGCATTTTCAAAAGATATAGGAAAGTGCGCTTCCAAAGTTAACAAAACTCTTCGAGCTATTGGATTTGAGTATGATGCTGATTCACTAATAAATATATCCGATCGCCTCGATGTCTATTCATATATCTGCCAAAACATACCGATCAACATACGAACAGCTGTATTAGTGCTTTCTTCCAATGTTGCAATAGCAGATCTTGATATATTTATTTCAGCTACTCACCGTGTTGACCTCATTATTCTAGTAGGCTCAATACCCTCCCCACCTATAATAGATAAGTTAATAACCATTGATTTTACAATTTGGACACTCCAAGAAGAAGATTCTTTAATGACTCCAGCACGTGAGGTGCTTGATGTATTTTCTGCTCATCCCTGCACGATCTTTAAGAGAAATAGATTTCAAAAGCTTTCTAATCATAAAATCATTCAGGCGTGCGAGTCCGACTGTACATTAGACATTCAACAATCAGGTAGCATGAGTCACACATTTCAATACCAAATAAATGACCTACTAGACTTGATAGAATCACATATATTAAGAAAGTCTCCACTATCAGTCATGAGAATAGGTGACGGCGACTTTTACTTTATGAACGCATTACCTGTTGGTTCAGCTAAACCTGGAACTAGGGCTCTTACCTTATCATATAAGCAAAAAAGAAATCTTCACGCATGTAGAGCAAGTATATGGAAAAATGACTACCTTTGCGTAGAAACTGTTCGCGAGATGAATGGGTCAATATGTCTATTAATAATTCTAGATTCTTGCTATAGGGTACTTAAACGAATAGGAGTATCCGTCGCACCCACGAATCGTATTCAGGTCAGCATACTTAGAGGGCTTCTTCTAAGGCTTAGTTCATTACTATCATCTCGACTAATTCGTCATTGCCTGTCACCAACTACATCCGTTCTCGCCAGACGGTTTGGAGTAACTAAAACAATATCAATTGCGGGCCACCCCCAGCGCTTTAATTTCGAAACTATATATGCATCAGTAGCAAATAGAGCTATCTTTAGAATCCCTTCAATCCGCATTCTGTTGGTAGGACAGACTGAAAAAATTATCGCAGTCAAGTCTCTTATGAAAGACAAACGTTATCGTGAGTATCTTGGAATCCAAGATTTCTGTGGATACCTTGGCATTCCCAAGATCGGTGCAGCAGATAATGAAGATCTAATACTCAGCGATTTGAAGCAGATATGCACTAAGACCTCCCCAGATCTAATACTCCTAGGTATAGGCTCAGCTAAGTTGTATGTGATGCCTCGGATCAGGGAATTTTCTACGGCTGTAGCAATAGATATAGGCGCCGGTGTTGATGCTTTGGCTGGAGTTATATCACAAGATAGGCCTTTTTTTGCCAATTGGGTCAATTTTAAATCAAATAACATAGATTACGACTCGATGGATCTAATGGACACAATGAACGACAATAGAGACTCACCCAAATACCTTAGCTATTACTTGGACTAAATTTTGTAGATGTATAAATTCAACAGATATACTACGAGATCTTAAATTTTACCACTCGCTTGCTTGGCTCTGCTATTTTTAAATAAAGTTCTTCATGCATGAATCCACGCAAAATCTCAATCCTTTACGTTAAAGGGCATTCAGCTGTTCGACAGATTAAATCAGAAGGGTATATCGAAATATCACCTCTTAGCCATTATAGATTCGACCTACACAATTGCACCGAGTATGTTCTAATTGACATCTTCTCCTCTTTTGCCGGATCAACCAACTGTATACTTTCCGCTAACATACCTACGCTTGCTCTTGGAGCCCCATTAACTATAGGGGGAGGTATTCGTTCCATGTTTGATGCAGAGGAACTCCTCCATAGGTTTTGTGATCGAATTTCAATCAACTCACTGCTCCATTTAAATGGTATACCAATCTTAAAGCAGTTAGTTGCGGATTTCGGCACGCAATCATTGTTGCCTATGATAGATGTAGTATCTGTGGGCGATTCCTTTAAACTCTTGATCCAGGGCACTAAAGAGATTGCAAATCTTTCACTACAGCAGGTGTTCTCAGTCTATTCTGAGCTCGGTATCCGTGAGGTCATTGTTCGAGATGTAGACTCACAAGGTATGCAGATACCCTTCAATCAAGATCTGTACAAACTGTGTGACAGTATATGGCCCGGAAATCTGATTACCACAGGTGGATTAGCGCCTGTCGCGTCTGCTAGTCCATTCCGTACGCATGCAAGGTCAGTAAAAGGAGTATGAGGTGAAAAGTATTAATATCTTACCAACACCTGGTTCAAACTATAAACGACTATTTAATTGGTTTAAGAGCCTTGATATTGAACCAAATCTAACACTCGAAAAAGTTGATCTTGCTTCACCCACACCCTTAATCCTCCCTGGCGTGGGTAGTTTTTTCTCACAGATCAGATGGATAGACTCGTACTCATACATGAGAGAAGTGCTCCTGGCGCGCAGTGGCCTTACCATAGGAATTTGCGCAGGATGTCATGTATTGTGCAAGACGAGCGATGAAGCGCCTAGCATTGATACAATCGGCCTAAATGTTTTCAATTGTAATGTTAGTCTGTTGACGCGATTACATATTGGTTTTCAGACTATCGAAACAAACCCTATGTTACACAATCCACCTCCCGAGAGGCAGAAGATTGTTGCATATTTCTGCCATTCCTTTGGTGTCCCCGTATTAACAGCTACTGTGGCAACATACTCAGTCCCTATGACTTCTAACTGCAGTCCTGCATTATATTCCGCCATCATAAGAAAACACAACTTCTGTGGCATTCAATTTCATCCCGAAATGAGTGGTCATTATGGCAACCTTATCATGAAGGATTTAATCAATGAATAGTAAGATCTATTTCTGCCAACGTTGCGTGATAAACAATCTGCGCCCAAAAAGCCTTCCTGAATATAAAAAAACTGCGGCATTTAATGCCGAGTCTGTTGACTTTCTTGATGGAATCTGTCCTGCTTGTCATTGGGCAGAACGCAAGAAGAGTATTGACTGGGAACATAGATATCAACAGCTTGGAGATCTTTGTGATACCTACCGTTCATCCACACATTCATTTGATGTAATTGTACCATCTAGTGGTGGTAAAGATTCACGTTATGTGGCTGATGTCCTCAGGCGCGATTTTGGAATGAATCCCCTAACGGTTACTTGGGCACCAAACCTTTGGACAAGCATTGGAACGACTAACTTTAGATCGCAAAGCGACAACGGCTTTTCAAACTTGCTTTTTACCCCTGATCAAATAACACATAAGAAGCTAACAACACTTGCCTTTCAGCGTCTTGGGCATCCCTTTCAGCCTTTTAATATAGGTCAACGGACTTTGGCGCCTCGCCTTGCCTCTCAACTGGGCATACCTTTTGTAATGTATGGCGAAAATGTTGCCGAGTACAGCAACAATACAAACGATAACCTTGTCTCTGATGTCAAGCTTGAAAACTATATCGAGTTCAATCTCAACTCTGCTGATTTCCGTATTTCAGGATTGGATCTTATGGAGTTAGGGAATGAGGGCATATCAGCTTCCGACTTGTCTGCTTATCTTTGTCCGGACCTACAAGAACTCAGCTCTCTAGGCCTCAAATATACTTACTTCTCCTATTTTGTTAATTGGAACCCACTCTTTAATTATTTCTATGCTGCAGAAAAAACTGGCTTTACTCCACAAATTCAGAGAAAATCTGGGACCTACTGCCGTCATTCTGGACTCGACGACATAATTGAAGAACTTCATTTCTACCTAATGCTTCTAAAGTTTGGAAATGGCCGTGCAACATGGGATGCCAGTCAAGAAATCAGGTCAGGTCATCTGACTAGAGATGAGGGTAAAATCCTTGTTTTGAAATATGATAATGAATTTCCCTGGCCTTCCTTGCCATTCTTTCTCGAATACTTTGATATGTCTGAGTTAGATTTCTGGAAGGCGCTTTTGCCATTTAGGAACCCAGTTCTCTGGAAACCAAAGGTCACCTCGCCACTTTACCCATCAGATTGGGACTTTCTGGGGTCTGTACAGTGAACATTTGTCTCCTAGTTGGCCCTCGCTTTGGCATTGTACTTCTAGAAGAGATTCTTAGCTTGTCTTCTCCTCACGATTTTAAGATTATTCTTCATGATTCTATTGATACTTCTGTTTTTGCGGCACCAGTACTGGGCTTAATTACCCAAAAACGCATAAATCTTCTTTCGGATATACCACCCCAAACTGACGTTATTCTACTGTTATTCTGGCCAAATATCCTTTCACCATCAGAGCTATCCCTGCTTCCTGTCAGACCTATCAACATTCATCCTGGCTACTTACCCTATGGGCGCGGTAAAGATCCAAACTTCTGGTCTCTAATTAATGAGCATCCACCAGGTGCATCACTTCACTACATAGATTCCACTATTGATGGAGGGCAGATTATTATGAAATATCAAGCAAATTGCTCTATACTATCAACAGGACTTGAAGTCTATAATTCATCCCTTTCACTGTCGTTAAGACTGCTTCACTATTTCTTTATCCACATTGAGTCAATAGTGTGCGGCTTGCATTTCCTCCATGACCAACCTTATACAACTGATGAGCATGAAGCTTCACAGCATATCAACTATAGACGCGGCCTTGAAAACATGTCTTCAATTGAAGGCACAGAGATGGTCAGAGTTGACCACTTCCTCCGTTTGGCTCTTGCCAAGACTTGCCCTCCATATGAACCGTTAAAGGTTGTATTGAATGGCCAATCTTATTATTTAACCATCAATCTCTCAAGTCCTACAGCTAGCTAGACTAACACTCGGAAATATCTACATATACTGTTGACATTCTTGACATATCCCTGAGTGGCGACGTTATAGAAAGTATATTGTATAATCTTATCATCTCTGTGAAATTATCTAGGTCCCGCAGGCTGCTTAATACTGCGCTGTATCGGCAGGTAGCACAGCTCAGCTCATTCATCGACATTCACGAATGGCTTCAACAATGTAATCAACTTCAAATGATGATAACTGTGTATGAAGAGGCAAGGTGATGCAATTGTCGATTTCTTTTTCAATAAATGGACAGTTTCCGCCCCATTCAGCGAAAAGTGGTTGTAAAGATAGAGGTGTGTAATGACAGCCAGTTGCAATACCCCTGGACTTCAGGTGATTTATGGTATCTGTTTTGTTAGGTACTCGTATACCAAATATTTGATATGCATATTTGTTCGGCTCATATGGGACAAGTGTCTCTACTTCCTGAATTGTACTAATGCCGTCTAGATAGCGATTAATTAATGAAGCTCTTTTCTCATTCATTCTATCTAGTTTCTGTAGCTGAACTAGTCCGATCGAGGCTGCCAAATCATTCATGTTATATTTGTAGCCAAGCACTTTAAGTTCGTAATACCAGTGCATCGCGTTCATATTATTTGCAGTATAAGCACGTGCCGACTTCCAATTATCTTTGTCAATGCCAACCCAGCGCATAGCACGTACTTCTTTTAATAGATCCTTATCATTTGAGCATATCATTCCCCCGTCCCCTGTTGTCATTAGCTTCTTTTCTTCAAAGGAAAAGCAACTTATATCACCCCACAAGCCAAGTGGGGTACCCAGATAGGGACTACCTGTTGTGTGTGCGCAATCTTCGATAATCTTTAAATTTCGTTTTCTCGCCCAAGGTACAAGGCGCTCCATAAAAACTGGATGCCCAGCATAATGCACAGGTATGACTGCTACACAGCCATCTTGATACTTTCTTTCTAAGTCACTGAGGTCCATACCTAAAGTAACTGGATCGCTATCTACAAATATAGGTATCAATTGATTATAAAGTACGGCAGAAGCAGTTGCTGAAAACGTAAGTGAAGGAACCAGCACTTTGCTTCCGGGCGGAAATCGGAAGACTGCTAATGCTAGATGTAGCGCTGCAGTAGCGGAATTGAGAGCAAATGCCTCATTGCATCCGAGATATTTTTTCCAGGCTTCTTCAAGTTCTGCCACTTTTGGGCCAAGGCCGACCCAAGATGCTTCAAAGCATGACTTTACTGAAGCAAGCTCCTCATCCCCCAGTGATGGCTGAAAAAGACGGATATTCATAATGATTTGTGATTCAGTCGGTTGTTATGGCTATATTGACCGAGAACGTAACTCCGTTTCGGTCCTTATTTGAAATCTTCTCTGGTACTATCGGCCACTCTATTGCAATTGACTTATCTTTCCAAAACAGTGTTTCTTCTGCCTCAGGACAGTACGGATCAGATACTAGATAAATAATTTCACTATTAGGCAAAAGTGAAATAAATCCATGCGCAAAACCTTTGGGTACATACATCATAGTGCGATTTGACGCCGTCAACTCAACTCCAAACCAATTACCAAACGAATCTGATCCAGCTCTGAGATCCACGATTACGTCCCAAATAGCACCTTGGATACAACGTACCAACTTAACTTCGGAATGTGGCGGTCTCTGAAAGTGCAGACCGCGTAAAGTACCTTTTTCGTTCGACATAGAATTATTAACTTGTGACCAGTGCGTGTTCAGCCCCTGATCTGCAAACTCTTTTTCACAATAGTACCGTGAAAAAAAACCCCGGTCATCTGCAATGGGCTCAAGCTCAACCAAATAGCTTCCCCTAAGCGGTGTCTCTGTGAATTTCATTGCGTCATCTTTGCCTATTCATTTTTTTTCTACACCACTACAAATTTTCATTTCGTTTGATGCCTGTTTCCTTTCTAGTGCTTTCTGATAATCATTAAGCTGTTTGCGGCTTAATTTCTTCATCGTATTCTGTAGTGACATAAAGTCTCCCTTGGGTTGGAGCTGTAATTCCATCCATATTTTATACCACTTAGCTGTATATTCTAATGTCCTTTCGAATTTCCATATCGGATTCCAACCTAACCTAGATCGTGCTTTGGAACTGTCAAGATATAACAACCTTGCTTCGTGCTCCTGCGCTGCATACGAGTTATCGCGCCACCGTAAATTTTGCCAGTGATTGGCTAGCCCCCCCAACACGTCAACTACCCGACGGTTTCCATCCATATCTGGCCCAAAGTTCCAGGCTTCAGCACACGATTCATCACCCCCCAAGAGGCGTTCTCCCAGAAGTAAGTAACCGCTCAGAGGTTCTAACACATGTTGCCAAGGCCGTGTTGCCTGCGGCATGCGGATCCCAAGCGTTTCTGCACACTGTATAGAGCGGACAATATCAGGTATCAAACGATCTTCTGACCAGTCACCTCCTCCAATCACATTTCCTGCACGGGCTGTTGCCAACTGTGGCGAGTTTCTTTTCCCATTTTTCTTTTTGAAATATGCATCGCGATAGCTAGCTGCCACTAGTTCAGAACTGGCTTTAGATGCACTGTATGGATCGTACCCCCCGAGCCGATCGTTTTCACGATAGCCCCAATCCCAATCGCGGTTTATGTAACACTTGTCGGTTGTTACTATTATTATGGCTCGAACACTCGACGTATTTCTGCAGGCCTCGAGAATATTTGCAGTGCCCATTACATTCGTAGACCATGTTTCTAGTGGCTCCCTATACGAGCGTCGCACCAACGGTTGTGCCGCTAAATGGAAGACTATCTCAGGCTGTGTTTCGTTGATGACTCTACTTATGCTCATCTCGTCACGGATATCAAGTCGTACATCATTGATCACGAGTGACAGTAAGTCCCAGTGGTTCGGCTGCATTTGGCCCTGCAATGCTACTCCTGTAATTTCTGCTCCCAGTTCTTTTAGCCACAACGTTAACCAGCTGCCCTTGAAGCCGGTGTGGCCGGTGATCAGTACGCGCGTTCCGCGGTAGCAATTACCAAAAAGTTTCATGTCCAGGACTTCCACGGGGCGTTGCCCCCCTCCCACAGCATTTCAAGCAGTCTCTTGTCTCGCAATGTATCCATTGTTTGCCAAAAACCTCTGTGTTCGAAGGCTTCTAGTTGTCCTTTCCCTGCCAGGGTTTCGAGTGCTCCACCCTCCCAAGAAGAATCATCATCTTCGATATAGTCAATTACGGCTGGGTTCAGCACAAAAAAACCTCCGTTGATCCATGCGCCGTCGCCCGGTGGCTTCTCCTGAAACCCTACAACTTTATTTCCTTCGCGTAGCAGAGCCCCGTAGCGCCCAGGTGGCTGCACTGCCGTCACAGTTGCCAGTCTCCCGTGTTTCTTATGAAAGGCAACCTGAGCACCAATGTCTATATCAGCAAGACCATCTCCATATGTGAAGCAAAACATATCATCATCTTTCAAGTATGACGCCACCCGCTTTAAACGCCCGCCCGTCATGGATTGATCCCCAGTGTCAACTAAGGTTATGCGCCAAGGTTCCGCTTGGCGTTGGTGCACTTCCATCCCATTGACGCGCATATCAATTGTCACATCCGACATGTGTAAAAAATAATTTGCAAAGTATTCTTTAATAATGTAGCCTTTGTAGCCGCAGCATATTATAAAATCGTTTACGCCATAGGTTGAGTATATTTTCAGAATATGCCAAAGAATTGGCCTCCCCCCAATTTCTATCATCGGCTTGGGCCTTAAGTGCGTTTCTTCTGAGATTCGAGTGCCAAGCCCACCAGCAAGAATTACAGCTTTCATACAAATGCTACCATTTTTCATTTTATCTTAGCGCATTATTTCAACTCTATGACGGTTCCGTTTTCTACTTTGATGATCCTGTCACACCCCCACAGTGTACCTTCTCTGTGAGCAATGATCAATGTCGTTATGCTACCACGCAAATTGTAAATTGACTCCATGATCTCTCTCTCTGTATTGGTATCCAGCGCACTTGTCGCTTCATCTATTATAAGTAACCTGGCGTCTTTGTAAAGCGCCCTTGCTATCCCCAGCCTTTGTTTTTGACCGCCACTTAGTCTCACTCCTCTTTCCCCTACTTCCTTCCAGTAGGTTTTTTTATCTGATTCAATAAATCTGTCTATTCTTGCCAATCTGGCAGCGTTCTTGACCCTTCTTATATCTATTTTCTCTACCGGTATTCCAAATGCTATATTTTCGGCTATCGACGCATCTCTGAGGTAGACGTCTTGAGGTACGTGTGCCACGATAGATCTCCATGAGTTTCTAGCTTTCTCATTTCTGACGTCAGTTAAGTCTATGTCCCCTGCAATGATTCTGCCGCTTGTAGGTTTTAGTAATCCCATCACTAAATCCATTAAGGTGCTTTTGCCGCTTCCTGTAGAACCAACAACTCCTATGCATTCTCCTTGCTTAATTTCAAGTTCAATATCCTTGAGGATATACTCTTCATCTGAGTCGTACCTAAAGTTGACTTCTTCCAGCTGAAGTCTACGAAAGCGTGGAAATTCTATTTCGCTCTTCCCTGTGTGAATAGGCATAGGCTGGCTTACCAGCATTATGACGTTGCTAATAGCAATATTATAGCTTTTTAATGAAGCCCATGCAGAGTAAACTTGTTGCAGTGGTGGCAGTAGTCGCTGAGATCCCAGGGCCAATGCCCCAAGTATTATTATTGTTGAACTCCCTTTGCCTTGTATTAAAACAATTGCTACTGCTATTGATGCAATGGCCACCATTGTTACAGCCTCCAGCACATATCTTGGGAAGGTGCTCAAAAAAATTGTGTTAGCCTGTAGCCTTCTTTTCTTTCGGTCTGCCTTTTCATATTCTTCTATTAGCAATAGTTGTGTTCCTTCAAGTATCACTTCCCGTATTCCCCCTAGGCCTTCTTGGAGTGATTTGAGTTGATACCTTGTCGCCCTGCTGATCTCCTTGCCATTTATCAATAACCTTTTTTTTGTTATGGCCGTCAAGCTGCAATATGCAATGCCAAATAATGCCCCTGTTGTTATTGCTGTAGCGCCATCTATGGCAATTAATCCTGATATGATAAATACCGAAATAATCACTGATGAAATCATTTGTAGTACAGAGCTTATTCCTGACTCAGCCAAGGAAATATCTGCTGTAATTGCCGCGATCACCTCAGCGCTGTTGCTCTTGACGTGTTGATCGTATGGTTGATAAAGAGTCTTTTTGAATGCCTCGCTGCTCAAATCCGATCCTATAGCAGCCGCTAACCTA
>Ga0194130_10008057_pt1 | contig 11358 bp, 11 predicted proteins | sample TA2KigsurfametaG_FD_160084 | JGI IMG/M metagenome (GOLD analysis project Ga0194130, IMG submission 160084) | Freshwater microbial communities from Lake Tanganyika, Tanzania - TA2015050 Kigoma 12 surface | ecosystem: Environmental > Aquatic > Freshwater > Lake | place: Tanzania: Lake Tanganyika... | reverse complement strand
TATTCAACCTCTCATCAGCGTCCATATGCCTCTGTAAGGCGTCTTTATCTCTAACCTTATATGGGAACGGTTCTTCTTCATAGACCTCTATGGGTGCCTTTCCAGTGTAGTAATTATAACGTTCAAGTTTGACTCTGTTGTAAGTCTCTCTTGCCTTCTCACGCAACAAAGTGATCGTATTATAGATGGTATAATACTTGGAATGAAGTTGAGGTATTTTTAAAGACTCATCATGTAAGTTATCAGGATCAATGACAGAATCTCTCTGCCACATCTCCTGAATTTCGTCAAGATTCATAGTTCCTGTCCATCTGTACCTAATATCTTGTAGTAAGTATACTTGAAAGTAACGTCTGCTGTAAAGTAGTTTGGTTCCATTTCAGAAGCAGAAAACTCAAGTGGAGTAATGCTATATGGGAATAGATCCATAAACTTGACTATCGCAACATCTTTAAAATTGCTGTTTAGAATATGTAACGATCCGTCACTATATTGATTTGTATCATCTCTATATCCAGGAGTATACACATCTGGTGCTGACTTTGCTTGATCATCAACTACTAGTTCTCTGAACTGTTGAGGTGATTCTGGAAAACCAAGTCCAGTAATCCAGTTATGGATTGCCATATAGTTCTTTAGATTTTCATCAACGAAAAATCTCAGGGCAAAATCTTCATATACAATTTTGTCTCCAGGAAGATCCAAATCTTTAAGGTATGATGGTTGCTGAGTTACTCCAAGATTTAACCCTGGCATTCTAGCAGAATTTGAGAAAAATGCTACCCGAGGACTTTTTGCTAATGTAAATCTAAATCCTACAGGAGATAAAAAGTTTCTATTTTGTATCTGCTTAGCAAATGGATCTGCCATAATGTTTTATTTGTATTTAGATAAAAAAAGACCCCCTTTCGGGGGTCTAAACAGATATGTGAATCGAGATCACATGAGATTGGAAACCTTGACTCTTCTGTAGTAACGGTTTGTGTTAACAGTAAGAGCACCTGCACCAGCGGTAGTGCCTTGAGCGAATGGGTTTGCGACCATGCCGTAGCGGGTCTTAAAGCCAATCTTAGGCTGGAAGGTGTCCTCTCCAACGGCACGTACCATCTGGAGGGGTACGTATGGGCAATAGAAGAGACCAGCGTCATAAGGTGAAGTTCCCTTATAACCAACAACATAGTACTGGTTAGCAGCAACGTTAGCAGCATATGGGTCAATGTAGACTCTATACTTACCTTGCAGAACACCAGCGAAGGTGTTACCAGTGTCATCAACGTTGAGATTAGCGTTAAGGGCAGGGGTGTAATCCAGAACACCAGCCATGGTGAGTGCCGAAGCAACATCAGCAGAGCATAGAATGGTGTTACCCTTTCCTCTACGAGTTCTCTGGGCGATAGCGTTAGCGTCACGCTCGATCTGGAAGATCAGTCCCTTGAACTTTTCAACCGACCAACGACCGTTGGAATCAACGTCAAGGTCAAAAGTACCAGCGGTAGCAACGTTTGCTTGAGCACCAGACTCAGCAACACGGTAGATGGTTCTGATAACTTCGCGGTTGATTTCAGCGAGGATCTCAGTGCTGAGGATGTTAGCAAGCTCAGCTTCTGCATTCAGACCGTGGATTGCCTTCAGGTCTTGTGCAAGCTCGAGGCTGTACTCAGCTTTCAGAGCACGTGACTTTGCAGTAACGGTGACTTTCTCGATTGAGAATGCCATCTCGTTGAAGTGGTTGCCAGCTGCGTTGCCAAGGTTCTCAGCGTCATCGGTTCTCATGCCCTGACCTACACTGTAGGTAGAACCAGTTTGACCAGACTCAGGGTTGAGAAGACCAGGGTTAGAACCAGTTTGACCAGTAGTACCCATACCAACGGAAGCACTTGTCATGCCGTTGGTGAGATCGAATCCGCTATCTTGACCAGAGAACGCCGAATCAACCTCATTGAAGAATGCCTCAGGTCCACTATTGCTAGTGTAACGTGAACGCATTGCGAAAATGAGTCCAGTAGGACCATTCATTGGTTGAACGCCAGCCAGATCATAAGCGACCAGGTTTGGCATGGAGCGTCTGATCAGTGAGATCAGAACAGGATCAAAACCTTGTAGAGCACCAGTGGTTTGACCACCAAGGCCAGGATTAGCTCCTGTAGCAGTGTTATTGGTTGGGGCTTCGTAAAGAAACTCACGTTCTTCGCGAAGTGCCTTTTCTTGGTTCTCCAGGAGAACGGCAGTTACCATTCTACGATGTGAGTCTCTGATTGAATCAAGACCTTCGTAGTTAAGGAGTGGTGCCCACTTCTCCTGCAGATGTTCTGCATTGAACATTTGCATTTGATTTTACCTCTTTTGAAGTGTTAGTTTGAACTTATTATCTAAAAATCACTTTTTAGAAACTCTGCTCAGTGCATCTAAGTAGGATGCCATCGAACCAGAAACTTGAATCTGAGTCTGGACGTTGGTTTCCTCTGCAATATAGTCAGAGTTACTCTTTTGAGTACCAGCATTTGATGGGAAATATGATTCCCTCAGTGTTACCAGCTTCTCACGATAGTCTGCTTCACTTTCAAACTCAACATTTTCGGCAAGAGAAGCGAGTTTGTCCTTCTGAGAAAGTGCAAGACCCTCAGCGACATCAGCGAAGATTACATCTGCTACTGACTCTGCTAATCTCTTATTAAGAGCAACATTCTTTTGAATCTGCTCGTTGAGTTTTGACTCCATTTCATCTAGTTTATCTACCATGCTCTCGATTACATCATATCTATCTTCAGGAACAGTTACATAATGATCTTCAAAAAGACTCTTCATTCCAGCAAGGAATGATTCAGTCATTTCAGTCTTAAGACCGTGCTCGACAGCGAGAGCGTTCTCTTGAACCCATTCATCGGCAACATACTCAAGATATGAATCTACACGACTTTCAATTTCTTCTTTGACAACTTGCAATTGCTCTACAAGTGCCGTTTCATATTCTTGTTGAAGTTGCTCTTTAATATCAGAAACTTTTGCTCTGATGGCAGCTTCAAAAATAGTACGTGCTTTCTCTTGGAATTCCTCAGAAAGCTCCTCACCAGCGAGAAGTGCTTGAACATCTTCTTCGATGTCAATCTCTTCTTCAACTTCTTCTTCTTCCTCTTCTTCAACATACTCTTCTACCTCACCGATGAGGTCATCCTCTTCCTTTTCCTCAGATTCTTCCTTCATTGTATCAAGGCGTGAATCTGCTGCCGCTGCTTTCGCATTAACAACATCCTTCACTTGAGCAAGTGTTTTGCCAGGAGTTGCAAGAGCGGCTGAATTATCATCTGGACGATAATTTTCTGGAGTAGGACCACCAAGATCTTCCCAAGCACCAGTTTGTCCAGGTGTTAACCCATCCAACTTTTGCATTGGTTCGGCAGGTGCAGCCCCTTTGGTTACTACGTTTTCCATTTCTTGTAAATTTCTACCAACGGACATTTTTAGATTGATATGCGTATTAATCTATATTTATTTATAAATTAAAGATTTGAGAGAAACTCATTGAACAAGTTTAACTTATAATCTTCCAAAATCTTTTGATCAACTAAGGTGTTGATTCTTTTTTGGGTTTTTTCTGCAAGTTGTTCACGAAGAATACCTCCCTCCCAAATCCACTCTTTACCTTCCATGATTCCGTGAACAAAAGCATCAGGTGCAGAAGGATCTGCAACAATATCAGCAGCAGTTGCTAACATAAAATCTTCACCAACTATTTTATGACCTTCATTGGTCATCTTGAGTGAACCAACACCACGAGAAGAGACACCTAAACAAACTCCAGATTCAATCAATGATCTGGCAATCTTGCCCATAGGAGTTTCGAGAAGTTGTGCTTTCCCCATAAAGTTATTACCATTTCTATGAAGTTCACAAATTTTGTGAGAGACTCTATCAAGATTTACAGTTGGTCCATCAGGATGTCCAAGTTCACCAAGAGCACGTCCCTTTAAAACAAAGTTTTCGTTGTAACGATTTACTTCTCTCTCCATGATAGACATGGGATACATTCTCCCATTTCTATTCACCTGCTCTGCCTGCAAGAAAATACCTTGAATATAGCATTTTTGGGAAGAACCTTTGCCTTCGGTAATAAACTCTACTTTTGATACTTCTTCTGTGATAAGTTTCATTTTTTTAGTTCGTAAATCCTACTTTTGTTCCTTTAACTGAATTGTTATCGGCAAAAACACAATGACTTGCAACTTTTACGATTTGCTCCACAGAATTGGGTGGCATAGTTATTGACCCAATTCCAGTTCCACCTTGAGTCTCAACAATAGAGACAACATGTGCAGAGGCATCGGTATTTACAAGACGAACAACTGTTGCTTCAGTAAAACTGGTTGCTGTTCCCGTAGTAGTTGGCAGTCTTATCTCATCTGCTAAAATCTTTGTAAGCATTTTTAAAAATACCTTCTTTTAAACTATTTTAATCAGTCTCTGATTCATCATCAAACATTGATGATGCTACTAATGGTTTTAAGTCTTCAATTTTTTCCGCAGCTTTATTATAAAGAACTGCTTTAATAGCATCAGAAATTTCAGTTGGAGATTCACCAGTTACAATCAAATCGACAAGATCTTCCATAAAAGAACAAAATATACTTATTCTTTATTTATATCTCAACTTTTTTAGTGTCCCTGTCAAATTTTCCATTCATTTCCACTGCTTGAGCATTAAGGTCTGGTTCTTTAGGAACTTCTCCCATATTCATTGAATCTTTTCCCATTCCTTCCATTCCAGAACCTTCACCTTGTGCTGGCAATGGTTCTCCAGTAATAGGATCTATTGCATTTGGATCTGGAATAATACCTTCTTTTATTTCTTTTTCAATCTGTTTATCTATTTCGATTATCTCACTATCACTTTGACGTAAGATTTTTCTACGTACATAGTCTACAGAATAGTATTTTCCGATATATGGTTCAATAGTTGTAGCAAGAGAAAGACGCTCATTAAGTAGTTCAGATTCTTTAAGTTCGGAAAACTGATTATCATATATGAAATCATACTGAATATGATCACTCATCATATCCCAATCTTCTGGAGATACAATGTTCTTGAGAATCAATTGTGTTTTTAACATATCATTGAACATATTTGCAAAACGTTTTCTTAAACGTCCTACAAATTTTGTGAACTTAAGTTCATCTCTTAAAATCTCAGAAGAGCGTCCCAGATTGAATCCACCATCCGCAGCAATTCTTGATTCGGGAACACCAAGTGCTCTATAGAGTTTCTTTTGAAAATACTCAATGTCAGAGAGTTCGCCAAGATTTTGTCCACCTGGAAGTGTGGTGATTTCTGTGCCACGACCACCTTCTCTTCTTGGGAGCCAAAAGTCTTCCAACATTGCCATGAACTTACGATCATCACGAACTTCTCCAGTAGAAGCATCATAAACAAGTTTGTTTCTGTAGCGAGACATAACCTCTTTAAGGTATTGTTCTGCTTTTACTTTTGGAAGATTACCTACGTCGATGTAAAAAATTCTTCTTTCTGGAGCACGAGACAATCTGTAAATAACCAGGGAATCTTCAATCATACGAAGTTGATTGAGTGCCTTGATTGCCTGATGCAGATAAGAAAGAACTGCCTGCTTATTTCTATCAACTAATCCAGAAGTACAGTATGTAATGGAATCCTTTGCAAATTTTACTCCAGATTTAGAAGAACCTGCAGAACTAAATGTTCCTGATGGATAGTTTGGTTTCGGAGTATATACAAAGTACTCTTCAATTTCTGGATAAACCAAAGACTTTGCTTGTGCTATAGATTGAATATTGGTGAAGTCTGAAATGCTATTTAGTTTATCGTTATTTTTTTTCTCCTGCCTAACATACCTCATTTTCATGGGGTCAATATATCTTAACTCTTGTATTCCAGCACTTGGATTTTTTAAATCTATAACTTTATGATAATAAAGTCTACCATCAACATACCAGTTTCTAAAGATTTCGTGTGCCTTCCTATCGAAATCTAAAATTTCTTTGATGTACTTGAACTCTTTTCTAATCTTAGTTTTTAATCCGTCACTAGCATTAAGATTAGACAGTTCAATCTCTACAGGAGAATCGTAAAGATCGCTAACGATAGCTTCGTTAACGACATCCTCGATAGCATTACTGCATTCTGGATGCAATGCCATTTCACGATATCTGCGAATAAGTTCAAACTCGGTTTTATATACTCCCTCAATATCTACATACTGACCATAAAAACCACTTTGCACATAATAATCAACCCCGTCCTCATCATTTTGAGGAACAGGGGAGACTATAGTGTCTGGTTTTTGGTTAGTATCTTCAATAGAAAAACCAAAAAGTTTTGCTGCCATATTATAAGTATTTAATAAGTGATATACCTATTTATCAGATAACGTCACCACCATTTCCAGTTGCTTCCCACCAGTGAACTTGTAGTTCAACAGTGAACTCTTGGATTTGGTCTGTGGTCTCATAAGAAAGGTCAATTTGGGAAATATTGGTTGGGAATAAATCATAGAAATGGTAGTTTCTAAGAGTTGATCCGTCACGGTCAAGTTGGTAGACAAATGCATCCGCTTGATACAATGCAGGATCTGTTTCGCCAGTATTGTCGGAAACCTTATTAATAATGTTCATCCATCTCTCAAAAATACCTCTGATTGCAAAATCAGTATCATTAATAATAGTGATTGTCCATGTATCAAAGGTTCTATCTCCAGCTACTTTCAGAATTCTTCCTCTAAAAGGAACATCAATAGGGCTAACATTAGATGCTGGGAGTGCAGCTGCTTTAACTAAGAATCTTGCTTTGTCAAGAATCGCATTGTCATTGATCTCATTTGGGAAATTGAGAATAACTTCAAAGAGGTTGGCTCTGGCACCACCACCAGACAGCTTACTCTTAAAGTCACTGATTGTCCTTAAAACGGGTGGATTTTGTTGATTTCTAGTTGCCATTGTTTTGAACCTCTAAATGAATTAAACTGTTCCGATTACTTCTTCAAATGCAACACCTGTTCTGGTTGCAACAAATGTCAGACCAATGAAGTTAATAGACCTCGCTGGTTTAATGTAAATGTCGGCAACGAACTCATTATTATCAATCACAGCAGCAGTGTTATTTGTTTCGTCACAGATGACAACGAAATCATTAATACCTCTCTTTGCTTGTACATCACGTAAGAATGGTTCGATGATGTTTACAAAGTTTGTTCTTGTAATCTCATCGTTAAATTCGAAGAGTTGATCTTTGGATGCAGCTGCGATAGCTTCTTCAAGATAGATGAACAATCTGCGAACGTTGATTCTATCAAATGCAGACTGCTTAGCAAGAGCAGTTTTATCTCCGAATAGGATAATGCCAGCTCCAGGAGAAAATATAACTGGGTTTATTCTGTTTGTGTAGAGTTTGTCTCTTTGTGATTTACTTGGATTATATGCAAGTTTAACTGCATTTAGGATTGTTCCTCTGGTTGTTCCTGCTGGGGAATACCATGGGAAGTTATTAATATCATTTCTTGCACAAAGACCTGCCATGTCGCCATTTAGAGGGATATATCTAAATGTATTGTTGAATCTATCATACATGTATTTATAACCACTATCAAATATTGCATATGATGAAGAGGTTAATGGGGAAAAGAACGTAATCAGATTAGTTGTTATTGTTGAGGCATTATTAACAGTTACCGTTCCTACGGTGGCATCACTTAGGAATGCTAGTCTATGTGGAGAAATAAATGCGAGTGCATCCTTTCTTTCTTCAGCAATGGCGATGAGTTTGTTTGCAAGTGCTTGCTGTTCATGTTCTGGACGATTGCCAGATCCGATCATCATAAAATCTATTTCAATTTCAGTGTTATTTGCAAATAAATCATAACCAACCGTAATGTCACTCAAACTTGCTGTTAGAGCACCCGAAGTTGAAAGACCAGTTTGCCCATTATAGTTTACACCATTTAACAGAATTAAGGTGTTATTTCCAGTCGAACCAAAATCAACTCCAGTTGCATTTTGATCCCAGTTTCTTGATGCTGTTGATGTTGTAACAATTCCAGTTGTTACAATTCCTGTTGGTTGAGAACCTGCAAAGATGTAACCAGAGTTTGTTTGGAGATATTTTCTCCAGTACGATGGAGAACCTACAGAAAACTCACCATCTTTTGCCTTTGAAAGCCCAAGGTGCTTTTCTAAGATAGTTCCAGCATTTCCAGTTACTGAACCTTTATCGTCAATAATAACAACATGGACTTCATCAAATCTCCCTCCTCTTGCCGCAGCATATTCGGAAGTACCAGGAGTGTCTGCAATCGTATTCCAAAAAATTTGTGAGTTATTTAGTGGAATAGTTTGTTGATCAAACCAATCTAGTTGATCAGTATATGATGTACTACCAACTCCAGAGACTGCCAGTGATCCAGAAGTTGCAAACTTGTAAAATCCACCCTGCTGATAATTTACATTTGTTACTATCTGAGTATTTGCAGTTGTTGCAATACCAACAACTTTTAGGCTGAGTTTATTTCCAGCAAGAATCTCAGTGACAACTCCTCTTAGTTCGCCATTGAAAGACGTTATAGTACCAACTCCAGCGAGAGTAGATGAGGTCAGTGCTTGTGCAATGGTTGCACCCAGACTTACGTTATCTGTTCTTATACCACTTACGATTTGGTCTGCTCTACCGTCAATAATAGCGACTTTAAGATTGTTTGCCCAAGAACCTGGGTTCTTTGCGACTACTGTTACACCAGTGATTACATTTTCATCATAACCCAACTGGTTATAATGATCATTACTTTTAATTTTAATACCAGTCCCTATTGATAAGTCTCCAGCATATGCATTCTTTAGATCAGCGTCATCAGATCTAACAATGCTAATAGGACCACCGTAACTAAGATATGATGAAGCAACTAACCAATGCTCATAGTGCTTATCAATGTTGTATGGCTGTCCAAAGTTTGCTAACAGTTCATTCTCATTATTAATGATTGTGGGAAGACTAACAGGTCCCTGAGCGAATGGGGCTACCAGAGCTCCAACCTTATCAGAACTAGAATCGATTCTTCCGATAGTTAAGTCAACTTCTCTAACTATAATTCCAGGAGATGCTAAATTTAGCGGCATCTTTTTTCTCCTACAAGTCCAGAATTTATTCTGAAATTATTTATTAAAAAGTCTTTTTACAATGGGGAAACAATGCATGAACATTTACCAATCAGGATACATTGATTCTTGAGTTCTTTTTGACTCTTTTCTGCCATTAATAATCCTACGAATAGTGCATTGTTTACACTCGTATGAATATGCCGATGGTGAAGATCCTCGATCTTTTCTAGTCAGATAGAACTCATCTAAAAGATTTTTTACCTTATTGCAAGATCTGCATTTTCTATCAAAAAATAATAAATGTTCTAGGTCTATCTGATCTTCAAAATCCATTAGTGATATTCCCACATAAAAGATCGATCACCATATTCATCTACATGCCACCTATCCCCATCAGTGTCTACAAAACTAATCATATCATCTAGTCCATCAGATATAAAACCAAATGGTGCCATATCTTGTTCTATTTGATTTTTTTGCTCCTCATAGATTCTTTTACGGACATCATTATCCGTCATTTCTTTAAAATAATCTTGTGCTACCAACCAGGCAAAAATAACAAGGCACATAACTAAGTCATCATTGCATCCTTCTTCAGCCTCAAAAGAGTTGTGCCTTTGAATAAAGGTAGTTAGTTCCGAAATAATATCATAATCTTTTGTAATCAGTTTATCATCTTCTATTAGTAGTTTTAAGTTCGAACATCCAAGTTTTTTAACTGCTGCTGTGGTTCTCACTCCAAGTTGTGATTTTTTTCCACTAAATCCAGTTCCTACTATTTGCCCAGCTCTTCCCCTCATTGAGCACATTAAAATATTATCATATTCCAAATCAAAGTGGAGAATGTTTGCTACTTGATCTCCAATATCATTCACCTCCACTAAAATCCAAGCATTATTATATCCTTTGCCAACTTGATTAATAATGTTTGGAAAAAGCATGGGTTTTATTTCATTATTTTTGTATCTTGCAACTACCTTATATGGAAACTCTGTTATATCAAATACTACAAATGCGGAATAATCATTTCCTATTCCACGAGCAACGTCTACAGTAATCAAATAGTTATTTTGTTCTTTTGGTTCTTCATATACGTGAAGACCAGCACTTCTCTTTATTGGATCTTCATATACAAGATTTCTAAGCTTCGATACATTGATAAGAGTATCGACAGATCCTAAGAACTCACATTCAAACTCAACTTTGAACTGCTGCTCACTTGTGTTAGCAATTGTTTGCTCTTTCCATTTTTGATCTCTTCCTGGAACCTCTGACCAATGAACTTCAGTGGGGACATATTCATTTTTACTACGTTCAGAATCATGCCACATACGGTAGAAATGATTCATGCCACGTGGTGTAGATACAATAATTACCTTCGTGCTTTGTCCAGAAGAAATAGTAGGATAAACAGAGGCAAAGAAGTCATCAGCAATGTGATTCGGGATGAAAGCGAACTCGTCAAGAAAGATGACATTATAGGATCCGCCTCTAACAGCAGATGACGAAGTAGAGTTAGATGAAATTTTGGAGCCATTTTCCAGTTCCAGAGATCCTTTATTCCATGATATAATACCTTGTTGCATCCATTTGGGTAAGTTTTCATAAGCAAGTTGTAATCTTCCAAGAAGATCTCTTGCAGTAGATGCTTTGTTTGCCAGAATAGCTATATTAATGTTGTCGTTGAAAACGGCATAATGTAACAAATACGATACAACAGTCGTTGACTTACCTGTTTGACGAGGCATCTTACATATATTGAATCTATTCTTATGAAAGTTATCTATTAATTTTTCTTGAAATGGATATAGTGTAAAAGGTACTAGACCATGATCCAAGGAAACAATCTTAATGTAATTTCTTGCGAAGTATACAGGATCTTCCTTACACCTTAAGAACTCAATAACTTGTTCTTCGGTAAATTCAATCTGTGTATTTGCTTTTTTTAAATTTGGATTGCCAAGATATACATTATCAGTCATAAAAAATTTTAATTACAATTCCAACGACGTAGAGCTTTATTAATTCTCGAATCTGGATCTCTTGCAGTTTTTGCAGAGGTTAGTTTAGACTTCATACCTTTCATACGACGGCAAAAGGACTTACGACGATCAGCTCTTTTGCCAGTAGGCTTTTTTTCGGTTACTGCGGTTTGAAGTTTTGAACCTGGATTTTCACGGCGATAAGCATTCACTGTTGATTGACTTAATCCATCAACTCCATCTTTACGATTTTTTTCTTGCC
>Ga0194130_10008049_pt1 | contig 11370 bp, 8 predicted proteins | sample TA2KigsurfametaG_FD_160084 | JGI IMG/M metagenome (GOLD analysis project Ga0194130, IMG submission 160084) | Freshwater microbial communities from Lake Tanganyika, Tanzania - TA2015050 Kigoma 12 surface | ecosystem: Environmental > Aquatic > Freshwater > Lake | place: Tanzania: Lake Tanganyika... | reverse complement strand
AGTTCTCAGTGGTCTGTTTTTTCTTTCTGTTTGTTTCCATAATTAATTAAATTTAAACATTAATTTATTTGGAAACACCTACTAAGGTTTAACCTATTATCGGTCCACTTTATGCTGACGATTTACATGAATATCAACAAGTTGAATCAATCCATTTTTAATATCCTCATTAGCGGTCTTAAATACATATTTAATCTCTTCCTTTCCATAGTTAGTAATTGTTTTCTTGCTGTAAATTGAAGAAATGATAACAACTTCCTTTAGCTCCGATACAATATAATACAAACGATAACCACCCTTCTTCTCTTTAATAACGGAATTTGTAACCCTAGTTTTTTTAATGGTGGTGTTTTTTCCTCGCACTCCTAAAGTTTCGTCGACGTTTCGGATGTTCTCAATCGTTTTTAATTCGATAAAAAAGGAACAAATATCTAAACGAATGTTTTTGGTATGAGGCTTTTTCGCTAAGTCTTCAATTTCTTTATCAGCTCTCTGAGATAAATAAAACTTCATAGACTTCTTGAAATCGATTATAGAAGTTCAAGCGAGCGATCCAAATCTTCATTAATTTGATTCCATTCCTGGTCATGTTTCAAATCAATAGTTGAAAAAATATCCTGCGCTGCCTCCTCCATTTCTGAAATAACAACGGAAAATTTTTCGAGGGTAGATTTCAACGATTCCTTGTAAAACCCATGATCCGCAAACAGATTATGATATGCCTTTGATTTACCAACAAGAATTGTCATCAAACCAGCAACTGCCTTTAAGTCTTTTTCCACGTTAGAAGAACAAGAATGAATAAATCCTACTTGAGTAAAAGCAATTTCATTAATAGCCTCACCAAGTTTAATTAAAGTCTCAATATTTTTTTTGACTTTATTCGAAACATCTAAAAATTCATTGATATCATGAAAGATAGCATCAGATTTCTCTTCATACTTCCGAATCTTTTTGTTTATCTTAATTGTAGGTGTTTCCATGACTTGTGTTGAATACAAATGTATCTAAATATAATAAATCACAACGTTAAATTAACTAAATTGTTTCAGATCACCAAACACAACAACAGTCATTCCTCTATACATCATTAACTCATTTATCATCTTTCATCCCGATAGCTTTCGGGACTAAATTCTCCAAACCGAGCTTATTATACTGAGCTAGTCGAAGTATGTCGACGCAAGCCTTGGTGCTCATTCCTCTTAACATCATTCCCTCATTTCTCCATTGTCAACTCTCATCCCGATGGCTATCGGGACTAAATTCTTCACACCGAGCTTTTATGCTGAGCCTGTCGAAGCCTGTCGAGGTGCAACTCTCAACTCTCATCCCGATTGCTATCGGGACTAAACTCTTCACACCGAGCCTGTCGAGGTGCATTCTTCACCCGCGAGGTATAGTACATATACTATTTTTTTGAGAACATGTACTAATTCTCACCCTTTCCAAATACTTTAAAATTGAATAGAAACCCTTTGTTTCACTTGTAAAAAGGACTAATTCGCTAATCAAATTATTCCAGTTGAGTATTTTACTCCAAAAAACATAGCGGGTCTTAAACGTAAATTTAACAAGCAAAAAAATCGAATTTGAGATTTTCAATAAAATACAGTATGCCTTATCAGAAATGAAATCCTTAGTATAAATCACCTAAACTCACCGCCTATGTAAAATCAACTACCCCCACCTTTTTTTCCTCTTTTCTTCGTTTAGGTTAAAGAACAAGAGAGTATTTTAGTAACTTTATTAATCACACTTATCAATTGCTGAACTTAACAAAATATTTAACATTGTTCAGTCTCGGTTTTTTACCGAGGATAAAACCTGTTTTTTTTATTGTTTTATTGTTTACCCCTTTTTGTAATATTTCAAAAGCTCAAGAAAATTTGGTGCCCAATGGGAGTTTTGAGGAATATATTATATGTCCAGAAGATGGTGCGCTGAATAAGGCAAAGTACTTTTCTTCACCAACTAATTCAAGCCCAGATTATTTTAACAGTTGCGCTATGGCATCAAATAATACTAGTATACCTAGCAATCTAGGAGGTTTTCAAGAACCTCGGTCAGGTAGTAGCTATGCAGGAATTGTAACTTACAGTTATGGTAACAATTACAAAGAATACATTCAAACTTCACTTGTAAAAACACTTGAAAGTAATAAATATTACTTGGTTAAGTATTTTGTTTCACTTGGGAGCTACTCTTCGACTGCTAGTAATAAGTTAGGTGTTTTTTTTTCAGAACAACTTATAACTGAAAATATAAATACCACGCTTCTCTTTGAAGACAACTTACATACTGATTCTATAATTTCAGACACGCTAAATTGGGTTGAACTATCATTTATCTATCAAGCGAAAGGCAATGAAAACTTTTTACTTCTTGGAAATTTTCATGATGATTTTTTTACTGATACCTTGAATTGTTCAAGTGGCATTGGGGACAATTACTACTACATAGATGATATATCTGTTATGGAAATGGATGTAAATGTTCCCAATGTTATTACCCCAAACTCGGATGGAATTAACGATGTACTAGAAATAGAAGATCTTACAGGAGATTTTGAAATAACAATTGTGAATCGCTGGGGACAAAAGGTTTTCCAAACCAATAATTTAACCTTGAATTCTTGGAATGGTGAAAACTTTCCTGAAGGTGTATATTTCTATACTCTTACGGATAAAAAAAATGTAATTAACAAAACGGGTTTTATACACTTGATAAGATAAAATCAAGTTTTATGAAACGATTAGTCAAACATGCAATAATTACATGTGCAATTTGTTGCATCAATTTTTTTTCATTTTGTCAGTCTACGAATGGTACTGGGGCAAATGGATATGTCGTAAACCGTTATTTAGGATGGGATGCAAGTAATAGCACCAATCCCCTATACTTCAAAACCAACAATGCATTTCGCATGAAGCTAAATGCTACTGTGAGTTATCCAGTTAATGGTTATGCAGGAGTTCGAAATGGATATTTACTAATCGGGCAATCGATTGGCGGGAATTACACTTCGAACACGGAGGGTGCCGCATCCTTGTTACATCTTAATGGCACCTATAACTCTACCTCTCAACCTTTTTTAGGTTATCGTCCTTGGATGCAGACGGGAGCTACGTTTACAGATAATGATGATTTGTCTTATTTTGGAATGCGTAGAGTAAACAACACAACTGATTTAACTGAAACTACAATCTGTTGGTCTAATGACGGTAACGGCAACTTTGGTCCAGATGATATGGTGTTTAGGTTCTTGAGTGGTGGATCCTCTGCTGTAGGTAATGCAATAAACAACAATTTATTACTCGATAATGATTTAGACGGAAGGCATGTCGCACGCTTTACAAACGAAGGTCTAATGGGACTCGGTAATACTTTTGGGGTAAATGGTTTAAGTAATTTGGGTGGACCTTATGTACGACCTCAATCTTTATTACACATGAGTTATAGTAATTCTCAAAGTATATGGTCGCAATATACAAATCGAGATTTATCAACGGGAGGCGTTGGATCTGGGGGAACAGGTGAAACTGCAACAGATGGTTTGCGTATTGGAATCCTTGGAAATAGTAATGCAAATGCCAACGGAACAGCAGCCATCTATAACCAGGAATTAAAGCCAATTCTACTTTCAACCAATGCAAATTCCAATACAATTAACCCTGTAAATGGCGCAACGGGAGAACGAGTTCGTATTACCAGTGTCAATACCCCAACAAACTTACCTAATGGAGGTATGGGAATCTATACACCCGGTGGCTCAACTACTAATTTCACAAGGATGTCAGTAAGTCATAATCCTTCCAATCCAGTAACACGTCCTTTAAGTTTATTACATTTAGGGTATAATACCGCTCAAAGTAGCTTAAACCCATTATCTACGGATGGTTGGCGTCCATGGATGGATATTGGAACTTTTACAAACGATGGTACAGATAACATGTATGTAGGATTAAAAGATGAAGGTAATGACAGAAGAGATGCAGTAATAAATTGGGGGGATAATCAAAACGGAGGTCTTACTGGTGCAAGTGGGCCAGATAATTTACGTTTCATTTTTACCTCAACAACAACAAGTTTAGTTCCTGGAGATTCTGTAGCTGCATCTTTAAATGGTCTTGAAGTCGCACGAATGGAACCCAATTTGGCATCAACACTTCCCACAACAAACTTTGGGATGATGGGAATTGGAGATTTTTCACCGTCTGGTCCAAATACAGCGAATCCTGTTGATGCAAAATTGGATATTGATGGCGATTTAAGGGTTAGAACGGTTACGCAACAAGATTCTTTACTTCGTGTGCTTGTGATAGATTCTGCAGATCTTAATCGTGTGCATTACAGAAACATTCCATTAAATATTGGAACCGGTCAGGGTTTTGTACCATGTAGCGACTTTACTCCAGCTGCATTTTTACCTTCTGATTCTAAAATTAATTTAAATAATCACAATGTATATTTTGAAAACAATGATTCACTTGGTCAAAATCATGTAAGCGTCGGATACAAATGTTCAAGTATTTTACCAGGAAAATTCAGTTCCTTGCAAACTCATCCAACATCAATTAATGCAAACTCTACCGCTATTCATGCAAGTAATATAGATATTTCCAATGCAAATGCACTAACCTTTCAAGGTGTTTACGGTGAATCTGTTGGACCAAACACATTGGAGAATTATTCTACAAAAACAACACAAATCGGTGGTGATTTTTTTGCAATGAATGGAGTTCAAAGCTATGGTGTCAGAGGTATCTCAGGAAGTTATCCTAATAACAGTGTTGGTTCAACAAATGTTGGAGGCTACTTCCATTCTCGATCAAATCTACCATTTAATACTCTCGGAATTGGTGTTGTAGGTATTTCAACCAATGCGGGCACGAATTACGGTGTTTATGGTGCAGCACCTGATATTTCCCCTTCCACACTAGGCCCTAATTTTGCAGGATATTTTAATGGAGATGTTCTTTATACTGGCCAAGTTGGAACTTCTGACCAAATGTTTAAAACAAATATCGACTCGATTCCAAATGCACTTAACATAGTTAATAATCTTATTCCAAGAAAATACGAGTACAATGTAAGTGCTTTCCAAGGAAAAATGAATTTCAAACAAGGTCAGCAATACGGATTTATTGCACAAGAAGTTCAAACTGTATTACCTGAGCTTGTTGGCACAGCAATAAATCCTGCTATTATTGATTCTTCAGGAAATGAGATTTCGCAGGCATTTCAGTTTAAAACCTTGAATTATATGGCGATCATTCCAATTTTAACTAAAGCCATTCAAGAGCAAAACACTATCATTTCACACCAAGATTCAATGATTAATGAGTTAAACAATCGCCTGATTAACCTAGAAAATTGCATCAACTCGTTGAACTTATGCAATCAAAACCAACCAACTCAAATGGCTCAACCAGCAACAGGTCAAACAATTTCATTAAATACGGTTCAATCTATTGTCTTGAATCAAAACGTACCAAATCCTTTTGCAGAACAAACCGTAATATCCTATTCAATTCCAGAATCAGTTAAAAAAGCGGATATTTTGTTTTATGATTCAAACGGCAAGTTAATAAATACCGTTTCAATCAAGGAAAGAGGAAATAACCAATTAAACGTTTTCGCTAATGATTTAAGCACTGGTATATATACCTACACACTGGTTGCAGACGGTCAAATCGTAGCATCCAAAAAAATGGTAAAACAATAACCTTTCTATTTACCTCTAACAATCCCCGGGTATCGCTCGGGCATTTTCTTCATTCTGACTTTTCCAAACCAAATCCAAATCAACAAATGCAGATGAACCAATCCGAGATGTAACTCTACATTTTAAATTCTAAATTCTAAATTCTCCACACCGAGCTTATTATACTGAGCTTTTATAATGAGCTTATTATACTGAACTTGTTATACTGAGCTGGTCGAAGTATGTCGAAGCAAGCCTTGGTGCCTCAATAAAATAGTACATGTACTGTAATATTTAGTACATATACTATTTTTTAACTCATAAAATCATCGGTCAAAAAGATTAATCCGTTGGAAATTAAAACATTAAATTGAATTCTACAACGTGCAAAAAAAATTACACTATTTGTAAAAAATTAAATAAGGCACATACCCCTTATTATTGCAAACAAAATTAATTTCTAGTAAAAGGAATAAATTATTCTATAAACTTTTGCAAAGGATTACATTTTACAATATTAATTCAAATAACTAATGAAATTATAAAATAAATATGGCAAAGGACGAATTTTTAGAATTAGTTAAAGAGATTAAAGATAACGACAAAGAATTTGAAATAACTCCAAGAGAATTATTGAATTTTTTTGGGTGCGAAAAAAGAACATCAGGAAATGTAGCATATATAAATCGATTTCTCGATGAAAATCAATTGGAAACCGAACCTAATTTCGTTAATTGCTGGATTGATGGTAAAATTATAATTAAACACAAAAAAAAGGCCACTACAAAAAATGGCATTGACCCAATTCAAAGAATCAAGATACTACCTTCCTCAAACAAAGAACCATTATACATTTCCAAGGACTCTACATTAAAAGAGGCTATTACCTTAATGATGATGCATAATTATTCTCAATTACCAGTAATGAATGGACCAAGGAATGTAGTTGGGTATGTTAGTTGGGAGACGATTGGTTATGCATTAACAAATGGTCAAAACTCACCAGAAATTAAATACTATACAAATTCTGATGTAACCAAATTAAGTTATGAAACTCCTCTTTTAGATGCAATATCAACTATAATTGAAAAAGGCTTTGTGCTTGTATTTAAACAAGATAATACGATTAGTGGCATACTAACTATTGCTGATATTAGTGCTCAATTCCTATCTGTGACTGAACCATTTATTTTACTTGAACAAATAGAAAATCATATTCGCCAAATCTTGGATAAAAAATTTTTAGTTACCGATTTGAAGGAGTTTTGTAAAATTGGAGAAATAGAGCGGGATATTGAATTTATTGACGACTTAAATTTTGGAGACTATATTCTGATTGTAGGAAAGCCAGAAAATTGGGAGAAATTAAATTTATCAATCGAACGTATACCGTTCATAAAACAACTTGATAAAATTAGGCAAATAAGAAATGACGTAATGCATTTCGACCCAGAAGGTATTACCAAAGAACAAAAAGAAGACCTAATTAAAATGTCGAAATTTCTTATGGAATTAAGAAAATACAACTAACGAATAGTCTTATTTCTTTAAAAAAATAATTAGAAAGTCAAAATAAATATTTTATATAAAAAATGGTTAATGAAGTTTTACTTACAAAAGACTGGCAACTGCTAACCGCATTAAACGGAATCAAAACCCTTTCTTAAATCAGAACAATCTTGGATAACCAAGCGGTAATTATTGCTTCTCTAAAAAACATTCCTTTAGAAGAGGAATTTTTTCAATTGAAAACTCAAAAAGAATATTCCGGAGTATCCGAAATATGTTCATTGAAAAGTCAAAAGAAAATAATAATAAACAAATAAAAAATACAAACCATTAAATTAAAACTATGAAAATCAATCAAATATTCAAGGCTCACCCCATTGGTCAAGGTTTTTTTTATTCTGGGCAAATTAGTTCAAATAAAACAAAATTCAATTTTGTTTTTGACTGTGGCAGTCTAACTGATCATGTTTTGAAAGATACTATCGATAGATATAAAAACGAGTATTTAAAAAACACGTTAGATTTATTAATTATTTCTCATTTTGACGCAGATCATATTAATGGGATAAGTTACCTACTTGAAGGAATAACTGTAAAGAAAATAATTGCACCATTTATTGGGTTTAATCAAAGACTTTGTATTGCATTAAACTACTTTTCAGACTTAGATTATGATAATTCTGACGAATTTATAGACAACGAATTAAAAGGTATTCTTGATTTCACAACTCTATTATCCGACAAAGCAGTAAAAGATACCGAAATTATTTTTATAAACCCGGGTAATGAAAAACCTTATTTTGATGATGACGAGTTTAACGTTGAAAAATGGAATGAAAATTTTTCTGATTTTCATTTAGATATTAATAGCGAAGACCTTTTGCCAGATGAGATTTCTAAATTAAATTTTTCAAAAAAAGAAAATCTGAAGAAAATAGAAAGTAACAAAGTTATTAGTATATCAGGTGCTTTGAAAATTTTAGATTTATTATTTTACAGAAAGAAGGTTAGCTTAAATTCCAATGAATTCTATGACAAAGTATATGATTTATTTTTGGAAACAAATAAAGAACAGTTTGCCAATAAAAAAAATCCTACTATTGATGATATTGTATCGATTATAAAAAGTTTCAGAGGATCAACTAAAATTAAAGAACTGTTCCAAAAAGCAGCTGATGAAGTTGATATTTATTTAACAATTACCGAAATAAAAAATTTAAATACCACAGCGTTGTGCATGCTTCATAGGAATAGATTAGTCAGAAGAAAAATAAGCCGTGAATCATTTGAAAATTTCAATTTTAGAATAAATACAAGTTTTTTTTTGAATACAGTTATTAAAAATAATGAATTTAAAACTGGAATATTAAGAAGATCCGATTATTTCCCAAATTTTAAATACATCCATTTAAGTGGATTAGATACTTTGCTAACAGCAGATTCCTATTTAAAAAAAGTAGATGAAATTGAATTGTTCATGAATTATTACGAAGAATTTATCAATGATATTTATATTTTTCAAATTCCACATCATGGCTCAAGAAATAATTCATCAAAAATATTATTTGCTCAATTACCTAAAGTATTCAATTTTATAAACTATGGTGTAAATCATAGGTTTATAAAAAGATGGTCACACCCCCACAACGAAGTAATAAATGATTTAATATCAACCGGTCAAACAAATAAATTGCTTGCTGTCAATGAATACTCTGGATATCAATTAGAACACAACTTTCAAATTTCTAGAAGGTAAAAGTCGTCTTCGTCCTGCTCATCACAGCTACAGAATAATATAAGAACGATCACTGATAGTGATATGCAGTTGTAACACATACTGGCAAAAAAAACTGGGACGGGTTGCTGAGCTTGTAGATGTGTTATGCAAACTGAGCTTTTCGAAGTACCACTTTCACAACTAGTATCTCATGCTGAGCTCATCGAAGCAAGCCTTGATGCTCATTCCTCTTAAAATCATTCCCTCATTTCTCAACTTTCATCTTTCAACTCAACATTCTTTATTCTCTAAACTGAGACTCTTAATGTGAAACTCTCAAGTTCCTTACCTACCGAGCTAGCATTCCCAATAGTATATGTACCATTTTTTTAAGAACATATACTATTTTTTTTTTAATTCTAACACTATCTAAAAAATATATCTAACTGATATACAAATACTTAATATCATAATTAAGTTAATAGATAATAAGATTGAATGTTATTATCAAAAAAGTCATCCACCCTAAATACTAATTTGGCTCTATCATCTTAAATTATAATAATGACGAAAATAATCCAACTTAGTATTTCATTGATATTTTTCTTCATAGTAAAGGTAGGAAATACCCAAATTCTTTGGGAGAAACAATTTCAAGAACATGGGGCTTCAATTGGATACGACATAATCCCAACATTGGATAACGGCTATATGATAACAGGCTTTTGTAATCCTAGCAATACATTATTTGGACAAGATTTTCTGTTTTTAAAAATTGATAGCATCGGTCAACTGGATTGGGCAGCAAACTACGGAATGAATAGTTCAGATATTGCTAAAGGTATAGTTCAAGTTTACGACAGTGGATTTGTCGCTTGTGGATTTGGTAGTACACAAGCCAATAGCAGCAATGATATTTATTTAGTAAAAGTAGATCAGCACGGAGGGTTCGTATGGGAAAAAACCTATGGTGGTCTTTCAGGTGATATGGCTAATGATATAGCTTATTCGCCTTCGGATAGTTCCATTTTAATAGTCGGATCAAAAGGAAATAATGATTGGCTTCTTAAACTAGACAAAAATGGTGACTCACTATGGACAAGAACATATTCAGACTCAGCAGTATTTGAATCTATTATTACAACTTCCGATGGAGGGATTTTAATGACAGGAGAAGAATATCGTTTATCTGGATTTTATGGTTACGTTGTTAAAACTGATAACATAGGCTTGATTGAATGGGTGAAATATTTCGAAGGTGGTGGATCAGAATATTTAAACGACAGCAAGGAACTGTCTCCCAGTCAATATATTGTTTCCGGTTATTCATTACAAGATTTCCCTACATCATTTGTAAATGGAATTATTAGAAGATTAGATTCAGATGGTAGTCAAATGTGGTATAAAACTTTTGGTGATAATCTCCAAGAATATTTTGAAGCCTCATTAATTAGTAATCAGAATGAATATATTTTTGTGGGTAATAAACAAGTCCTAAGTGGTACATCTTCGAATCTGCTAATTTATTTAGTTAAAACAGATTCAAGTGGTAACTTGCTATGGGAAAACCAATTAGGTGAGGACTTACCCATTAATCAATCAGGTTTTGCACTATGTAACGCTCCGGATAGTGGATATATTATTTGCGGAACGAAATCATCTCCTGATGGCGTGAGTGTTTACGTCGTGAAAATTGGTGAAAATGGTAATACAGCTTTGATCAGTGAACCTATGTTGTGGAGTAAGTTTGCAATTTATCCCAACCCATTTATTAATAATTGTACAATTTCATTTGATTTTCCTCTAAAAAATGATGCTATTCTAAATTTATATACGACCGATGGGAGTTTGGTCTTTCAAGATCATTTAGGCAAAGAAACTTCTTCTTATCTATTAGAACGAAATTCTTTGAGCTCAGGTCAATATATTATTTCTGTAGAATGTGGAAACAGCATAACAACAAAAAAAATAAGTATCTATTAATTTAAAATAAAAACAAATGAAAAAAAGCAAAATAAAGCCATTTTTAATAGCGCTTTGCCTGTGTTCATTAGGCAAAATTATTGCACAAGGTGTTCAACAACAAGTTTGGTATTTAAAAAGTCAAGAAATAGACTTTAGACAACCAATACCACTTACTTCACCAATAGGGTCAAATTATGGATTGAATCCAACTGGCGAACTTAATGGCTCAGACGGACATATTGGAGTAGGAATACATGGCGCTAATGGAGAGATAATATTATCTACGTTTGATAATATAGTTTACAATAAGTTTCATAGTCAAATAGGTGAGTTGAGTAATTGGACTTACGGTACAATGTAAATCGTCAGCATAAAGTGGACCGATAATAGGTTAAACCTTAGTAGGTGTTTCCAAATAAATTAATGTTTAAATTTAATTAATTATGGAAACAAACAGAAAGAAAAAACAGAC
>Ga0194130_10008047_pt1 | contig 11373 bp, 11 predicted proteins | sample TA2KigsurfametaG_FD_160084 | JGI IMG/M metagenome (GOLD analysis project Ga0194130, IMG submission 160084) | Freshwater microbial communities from Lake Tanganyika, Tanzania - TA2015050 Kigoma 12 surface | ecosystem: Environmental > Aquatic > Freshwater > Lake | place: Tanzania: Lake Tanganyika... | reverse complement strand
CTAGCTGGTTACGCTAGTTCTTGACGGCCTGCCTGAGCAGTACAGCCCGTACGACCTGATTTAACTCCGGTTCAACCTCGCCCATCAAGGCTGGTTTACGTCCCCGGGTGCGAGTCCCCTGCATAAAGCCAAGTGCATGACCTGCCATCTCGAGCACCGCCAACCGGGCGCTGGCAAGGCGGCGCTCTATGCGCATACTGGTCGTTTCCTGACCGTGGACAAGGCGTGCCTCGGCACAACGCTGCCGGCCTTCTGGTGTCTTCGGGCCAGTACTGTGGCCGCCATGCAGCTTGCAGACCCGTTTACCCTTTGTGGCTGGCCGACGGCATTGTTGACGAGTGCTTTTGGCTGTGGCTTGGCACTGGGTGCAAAGGATACGACCGCCTGCGGTCAACATTTCGAAGTTCTTTGACATACAACTGCACCGTGTTCAGGGGGTCAAGAGACGCCGGGTGAAACAATTTCCCAAGGACCTCATAGACCAAGGCTCACTTACCCCTCTCCATCTGTGACAGTGTGGCGGTTGTGACAACGGTTCTATACCTCTCTCCATACTTCTGTTTTGAGTCATAGAAAAAGAATAGGCAATCACCGTCACATCCGTCACTCTGTCACAGCAGCTTTGCGGCAGGAGTTTCCATCTCAGTGATGGAGATGCCCCCTTGGCTTGAGCGCGTATCGCGTGCCCTCGCGGGTGCGCAGGGAGTGATGGCTCATTTGCTTCAAACGTCTACCCAACGCGGCTGCCGAATCGGCTTGTTCCCGCTCACCCTCGGCCGCACAAAACGCACGGTAGGACGCGTGTAACTGGCTGGCGGTTGATCCATCCTCCAAGGGGCATGACACACACTCCTCGGCCAGCCATTTCCGTACAGTGTCCTGTGACGTGATGTAGCCCTGCGTGAATCGGGTCACTTCCGGCGGTGGTGTTAGCCCCTCTTGGAAGTAAAGTGCTGCCCCTTCGATGAAGTACAGCAGGACACCCTCTGCCTCCGCCTTAAGCTTTCCCAGCAGGTCTTTGTCCGCATCGGGGAGTGCGGGATCGTACTCAGTGGTGCCGGGCCGATTCCAACACATATCGAACGGAACGACGTGGAGCCGACCTTTGATAGCGTCGTCCATGTGGTCCACCCTCGGCGGGTGGTTCGTCAAGAGCACCAGCTTGTGCGTAACATCAAACGTAATTGGTCGTTCAAAGAGACCCCGAGCGGTCATTTGGCTGTCCCCGGTATGGCGTTTAATCACCGTAACATCCAGCTGAGCACCCTCCTTGTTTTCACTGGTGATGGCGCACCGTGCGCCCGCTAACTTCCGGGTGCTGGGGCTCGCTTGTTCTGCGCTGGCGGCCGTCTTCGCAGCGAGAAGAATCTCTGGCTGTACGACCTCGCAGTAATCACCCATTACCTGCCTGAGCACATCTACCAGCACGTTCTTGCCGTTGGCGCCCTTGCCGCACAGCATGAACATCACCTGCTCCTTTGTCAGGCCCGTCAGGCAATAGCCACCGAGTTTCTGTAGGTAGCGCCCCAGTATCGGTCTGGGCATCGGCTTCACTTTGCCGTCCTCCACTCCGTCTGGGTATGACGTTACCTCGGCAACGAACTTCCGTATCGCTACAGTCGAAGCGCTTGGATTGAAAGCGACGGGTGATCTACGCAAGATGAGGTCTTTTTTACCGTCAGGCCGGACTGTCCCGGTACGCAGGCAGACCACACCGTTTGCAACACCGATAAGGTGCGGGTCACGATCAAGGTCGCCGGTGCAGATCACAAAACGCGGGTCTTTCTGCGCCAACGCGAGCATGGCCTCAATACGCGTACGGTTTCTGCACTGGGTAACCCATTTTTGTAGGCTCTGCACTGCACTACGGAGCGCCTTGCGTTGCTCGGCGCTTGCGGATGGATCGTCCAGTTCCTTTTGCAGCCGCTTGAGTTTGCGTTCGTACGTTGCTGCTACCCCAAGCGTAAGTCGGTGCAAACCCGACAGGCTGCGGTCGTATTCCCATCGGTTGTGACGCCAAAGAATCCAGACACCCATCTCGTGCACGTATCGGGCATCACCCGAGGTGAGCTCCCAAAGCCGCGCAACGTTACCAGCGTCGGTTTGATCAACCTGCTCCAGAACTGCGTCCGGTGCCTGCACTGCTTCGCCCGGCGAATGGCCTTCATATCGCTGAGCACGGTCGAGAACGATGTCTTTTTCCAGTTGGTCCTCGTACCGCTCCTTGTTGGCCTCAAGGCACATGCGCTCAATAGTGGCTTGATCTAGACCCTTGGCCCGCAGATGTCCGGCGTACGCGAGCATCATTTCTTCACGGCCATCTCCATCTTTTAACTTGCGAGTCGGCCAGCCTTGCCAGCCTCCCGTGAGGTGTCCGAGCATGTTGAGCGTAGCGCTTGCATGACCCATAGCCCTCGGACTTGATCTGGCTGGTGAGCGCGCTTCCCACGTTTTCGCGATATGTGTAATGGCCCCTGTTACCTCCCGGACCCCATTGCCGCCGAGAGTATTACCCGTGACTGTTACCCATTTACCGCTGATACAAAAAAGCTCATCCTTACCACCGAGGGGGTTGGGCGCACTAATCTGACGTAACGGCTCGTCGGAAAGCACGAACATGCGCACGCCCTTCCCGCTCGGAGATTCCTCAACGTAAGGCGAGCCGAGGCTCTCATGATGCTGCATGATTTCTTGGACCCGGGCGCTTTCGGAGTCCGTCAGATCGACCCCGTCGAAGTCCAACGCTACAACGTGGCGGCCATTTGATGTCTGGGCGGGGAGTACCAAACCGACACCAGAATGACCTCTACTGCGAGCAGCGTCGAGCGCCTCAGAAAAGTCCATCCATTGGTCTGGCATCTGCCAACGTCCGCTAGTGCCATCTCTGCCCTTTGGCTGTTTATCGAATTTGCCATCGGGCCTCAAAGGCCCAGCCATCCAAGTGATCCAGTTCGGGATAACTGCTAATTCAGTTGGTACAACTGTTCGTATTTTTTCAGCAACGTACCGGAGGGGGGTGTGATGTGCGCGGCTTGTAACCTGTTGATTTAAAACAGATTTTTCCTTAAAATGTTTCATGTTGGACCTCAAAAGGACCAACCGGGTCGCAGTCATTTTCCCAAAAAGAGGTTCGCGACCCGGCAGGACGAAGGACCCCCGGCAGTCACCGGGGGAACTTAACCTTTAAATCGCAAACAGTTTTTTACGTGGCTGCTGGCCCACTTCAAGCAACCTTCGGGGGTTTTGCCCAGTGTTGCTTGAACCCCTCTGCCTATGGCAGCGAAGCCGGGACGGGGAGATGCTGGCTTCTTCGCGCGCCTTTGTGCGTGACGCGGAACGTGGGTTAATGATAGCCGGGTTTTTGTTGCGAATCAACCCATGCCCGCCAACTGCTAAGTCAAATCCCAATGCCACCGTTAGGGGCGTCAGCCTAGTTTTCGCGCTAACTCTTCCGCCCGGGGGTGGTAGTACCTCAACAACATTCGTAAATCCCTATGTCCGGTCACCTTCGCCAGCTCGTGCGCTTCGAAGACCCCTGCAAGGCGACTAGTTGCTTCGTGTCTGAGGTCATGGAGTCGAAGGTTGGCAAACATCTTGGGGTCAGGGTTCTTCTCTTGCTGCTCATACCAACGTCGCGCTCGACCGAGGCCCCTCTTAAACGCCAGTTTCAGTGCGTTCGCTGAGATGGGGAAGACACTCCCAGTGATCGAACCTGGCAGGCTTTGAAGGGTCTGTACCGCGCGCAGTGACAACGGCACATCTCGGCTCGTGCCGCTCTTGGTGACCGGCAAATGTGCAACGCGCTTGGCAAGGTCGATGTTTTCCCACCGCAAGCTCAAAATCTCGCCCCGGCGCATCGCGGTCTCGATTGCCAAAACCACGATCGGTTGCATCCACGGATTGATGGCAGCCTTCGGGCTTTCACCGTGGGTCTCCATTTCACCGAATGCCTGCAAGAGCCACTCCTCTTCGCCCGGGAACAAGCGACGCTCCCGCCCGTTTGGCTGCCGAGGCTTCTTCACACCGACCACCGGATTGGTGAGGTCTTCCATGCCCCATTCAGCAATCGCGATCTTGAACACTGCTGATATCAGGCCGAGTTCCTTGGCAAGAGTACTTGCAGCCCTGCCTGCCTGTTTCCGTTCATCCCGGTAGGCTGCGATATCTGACGGTCGAATAGAGGCCAGCATCTCCTTTGCGATTGGATGCTTGACCAATGTGCGGATGCGGGACTGCTCAATAATCGCGCCTCGCTTCTGAGGTGTTACTTCCCGGCCATACCTGCCAAGGGCAGTCTCCAGCGTGACCGGGCTGGCTTTAGGGTAGGGTCGAAATGCTCCGCGTTCAATCTCAGACTCAATGGTCCGTGCCCAGCGCAGGGCGTCCGCCTTCGTGAAGAACGACTTGTCAAGAGTCTGCCCGTTGCGCTTAACTCGGGCTTGCCATTTGCTACCGCGCTTGCGGATTGCTGCCATACAGAACCTCCGGTGGTCAGGAGGTGGTCGGCGAACTCTTTCTCGAGCGTCTACACTCGTTAAGGTGTTGATTCCCAATCGAAAACTGGCGCGGCCCGCGGAACGCGGATTGGCCTCCGAAGCCAAGGGTCGCTGGTTCGATTCCAGCCAGCCGCGCCAGCGCCCCTCTGAGCAGGCCGCTTCATCCGCACGGGCTGCCATCAAGGCGTGTCCTCGCGGCTCAGATGCTCGCTGAAAGCCATAGCCAGGGGTGAGAGCCGTTTGCCCTTGTGCCAGACCAGGTGCCACTGCGAGGGGAGCGGAAAGCCCTGGACGGCAAGAATGCCGACCTTGCGCGCGCTGCTGGCTGCTGTCCCCAGCGCATGAGCCGACAACACTGAAAGTCCAAGGCCGGCCGAGACGGCCTCGCGTATGGCCTCATTGCTGCCCAGCTCCAGTCTGACCGCCGGCGAGAACTTCGTTTTTTTAAAATGCTGGTCCACGCTCATGCGCGTGCCTGAACCGGACTCGCGCAGGATAAACAGCTCCTGACGCAAATCGCGCAGCCTGATGTGTGGCTTGCCGACCAGGGGGTGCTTGGGCGGGGCGATCACCACCAGTGGGTTGCCCATGAAGACCCGGTCCTCCAGATCGATATCGGCCGGCGGCTGGGACATGATGTAGAGGTCGTCCAGGTTCTCACGCATGCGCAGCATCACACCATCGCGATTGAGTACTTGAAGCGCTACATCGATGTCTGGGTAGCGCTTGCAGAAACTGCCCAGCAGTCGCGGGATGAAGTACTGAGCGGTGCTGACCACCGCCAGACGCAACTGTCCTCGGGTCAGGCCCTGGAGCGCATCGACTTTCTGGCCGAAGGCCTCCCATTCGGTCACCATGGTCCGCACCGTGCGGGCCAATTCGAGCCCGACCTCGGTCAGGTGCACGCGTCGTGCGATGACCTCATACAGCGGCAGGCCTACGGCGCGGGTGATCTCGCGAAGCTGCATCGAGGCGGTCGGTTGCGTGACATGCATCACCCGTGCAGCCCCGCTGACCGATCCGGTCTCTGCCAGAGCGAGGAACAAGCGCATTTGCCGAAAACTGATGTACATAGATAAAAACTGATGGTTTACAAGTTAAATATCGATTTTACAGATGTTATTGAATGACCTAGCATCGACCACTTTGGATAGCAGCTTATGAATACCTTGTTAGACCCGGCCATCCTTTTTTTTGCCTTCGGATTACTCGCCGGTGCAGTCCGCTCCAATCTTGAGATTCCTGCGCCGATCTCCCGATTCCTCTCCCTTTATCTATTGATGGCGCTGGGCCTCAAAGGGGGATTTGCTCTGGCGCAATCGGGCCTGACCTCGCAGGTGGCCGCCGGCCTGGGCTGTGCCTTGGTGCTCGCGCTGGTGGTGCCCCTGTTGGCCTTGCGTCTGCTACGCCTCGTGGTCGGCCCTTACGATGCCGCTGCCCTGGCCGCCACCTACGGCTCGGTCAGCGCGGTCACTTTTGTCACGGCGGTGCAGTTTTTGGAGACGCGCGGCATTGGGTATGGCGGGCATATGGCCGCGGCTATGGCTTTGATGGAGTCGCCGGCCATTATTCTGGCGGTGATCTTTGCCAACACATTGCGTCGGCGCGAGGGCGCGGCAGTTGTGCCAGCGCAAGGGCCTGGCGCTGTCCCGGATCAGGCGCCGGGTTTGTCGATGCGCAAGGTCCTGCATGAGTCCTTTACCGACGGCGCACAGCTGCTCTTGCTCGGCTCCATGGTGGTCGGTTTGGCCACCGGGGAGGCCGGCAGGCAGGCGATGCAACCTTTCTCGGGCGATCTCTTCAAGGGCATGCTGGCTTTCTTTCTTTTAGACATGGGTTTGCTTGCAGCGCGCAATCTGCCTCAGGTCAAGGGGCAATCGCCGTGGTTGCTGGCCTATGCCCTGCTGGCGCCGCCTGTGCATGCTAGTTTGGCGCTGGCTTTGAGTCTCTTGTTCGGGCTGCCCCTGGGCGACACCATTTTGCTGATGGTTCTTGCCGCCAGTGCTTCTTACATCGCCGTCCCAGCGGTGCTCAGGCATGCCATTCCGCAGGCCAACCCCTCGCTTTATTTCGGCCTGTCCCTGGGGCTGACCTTCCCCCTGAATATCCTGCTGGGCATCCCGGTTTACGCCGCCGTCGCCAGTCAGGTGCTGCGTTAAGGGCGTCCGTCCGCCCTGACCGCACGCACCGGATTGAGGGCTTGGCTGGGCAAGCCCCGATGCTTGTCGAAGCTCGCCAGGCTCGTTTACATTTGCAACAGTTGTTGACATTCTGGCCCTCGTGCCGGACTCCTGCCGTTGCCTTTCCTGTTTTTTCGCAAGCCTTTTGCCAGTACGGTCGCTCGATCAGCGGGCGGATGGTGCGGTCGCGCCCAAGTCTTCAGCGGGCTTGTCCTCCTGTTACTGCTGGTTGCCCCGGGTGTACAGGCCGAGTGGCTGACAGGTCGGGTCGTGGCCGTGGCCGATGGGGATACGGTCACCCTGGTGGATGACGCCCAGATCCGGCACAAGATCCGTCTGGCAGGCATTGATGCCCCCGAGAGCCGGCAGCCGTACGGGCAGCTGGCCCGCCAGTTCCTGAGCCAAATGGTGGAGGGGCAGTGGGTGCGGGTGCAGTATGACAAGAGCGACCGCTATGGGCGGGTTGTCGGCAAGATCGAGCGCGAGGGCCGCGATATCAACCTGCAACTGCTGCGTCTGGGCCTGGCTTGGCATTTCAAGAAGTACCAAAATGAGCAGAGCGGGGAAGACCGGGCAGCGTACGCACAGGCTGAGCAGCAGGCGCAGTTGGACCGGGTGGGCTTGTGGCGAGATCCAAGGCCGCAGGCGCCCTGGGATTACCGGGCCCAGACGCGACAGTCGCAGGACGATTGATTGGGGGTTACGGCGCTGAGGATTCAGACGGCAGCGCCTGAACATGCTGCCCAATCTCTGGCCAGCGCTTGTGCAGCCACAGCCAGGCGGCCAGACCGATCAGCACCATCATCAAGCATGCCAGGGCCAGCGCCATCGTGGAGTGCATGATCAAGGGCACCAGGGCTCCGGCGACGAGGGCGTTGGCCAGCGCACCGATCACCGCCTGAAGGGAGGAGGCCATCCCGCGTCGCTGCGGGTACAAATCGAGCAGAAGCAGGGTAACCACCGGCACGACCAGCGCCCAACCGAAGGAGAAGACGGCAATGGGCAACAGGGCCCAGCTCACATGAGCCGGCCACAGTGCGTTGGCCAGTACATTCGCGCCTGCGCTGAGCAGCATGACCAGAAAGCCGTGACGAATCTGTCTTTTGGGGGGCCAGCGGCCGGCCTTGCGTCCACTCAGCCAGGCTCCCAGCATGATGCCGCTGATGTTGAGCAGGAAGAGCCAAAAAAACTCGTCGGGCGCCAGGCTCAGCAGTTCACCGAGGAAGGCCGGGGCTGCCAGGACATAGAGGAACATGCCGTTGAAGGGGATGCCACTGGCCAGACAGAGCAGTAGAAAACGCGGGCTCGAGGCCAGTTGCCCATAACCTTGCATCAAATTCTTCACCTCAAAGGGCTGGCGCGCCTGCGGGTCAAGGGTTTCGGGTAGCCAGCGCCGGATCGCCAACAGCAGCGCCATGCCCAAACCGGTCAGCAACCAGAAGATGCTGTGCCATCCCAGATGCACAAACAGCCAGCCGCCGATGAGCGGGGCGACGGCCGGGGCGATGCCAAAGTAAATCGTCACCTGGCTCATGACCCGTTGTGCCTGCGCCGGCGGGAACATATCGCGAATAATGGCCCGCGACACCACCACCCCTGCTCCCGTGCTCATGCCTTGCAGCGCGCGAAAGACCACCAGCGTGCCTATGCTGTCGCTCATCGCGCAACCGGCCGAGGCCACGGTAAACAGGGCCGTGCCGGCCAGCAGGACGGGCTTGCGGCCCAGGCTGTCCGACAGGGCGCCGTGGAAGAGGTTCATCAGCGCATAGCCGAACAGGTAGCTCGAGAGCGTCTGCTGCATTTGTACGGGGCTCGCTTGCAGGCTTTGCGCCATGCCGGAGAAGGCGGGCAAGTAGGTGTCCACCGCAAACGGAGCCAGCATGCTCAGCAGAGCTAGTAGAAAAGCCAGCGCCCAGGCCGGCGCGCGCCACAGGTTGTGGGCCTGGGGGTTCACTCCGAGCGTTCCTGCTGCTGCAGTTTCAAGGCCAGCTCGTAGAGGATGTTGCGCGGCGCACCTGTGATTTCGGCGCTCAGCTTCACCGCCGTTTTCAGGGGCAGGTGGGCCAGCAGCAGTCCTAAGACCCGTTGGTGGTGCGCCTGTTCCTGCGGCAGGGCCGCCGGATGCAACACCACGGTGAATTCACCGCGGCGGCGATGGGGTTCCTGGCCGAGCCACGCGGGTAGCTCGGCTGCCATCAGCGTGACCACTTCCTCGAATTGCTTGGTCAGCTCACGGCCCAGCGTGACGCGTCTGGGCCCCAGCGAGCCAATTTCGGCGGCCAGCGTGTCGAGTCGATGGGGCGCCTCCAGGAGCACCACGGCTCCGTCGTGTTGGCGCAGACCCTGCCAGGCCTTCTCGCGTTCGCCGGCTTTGCTGGGCAGGAAGCCGGCGAACAGCACGGCAGAGCGCTCTTGCAGACCGGCTACGCTGAGCAAGGTGCTCAGGCTGCTGGCCCCGGGGATTGGAATGACCGTCGCACCGGCCGATCGCACCGCTGCCACCAGCCGGCCTCCGGGGTCGCTGATGCCGGGCGTGCCGGCGTCGCTGACATAGGCCACCCGGGCACCGGCTTGCAGCCGCTCGATCACCGCGACCGCGGCCTGGCTTTCATTGTGCTCATGAACCGCCATCAGAGGTTTGGCGATACCGTACTGTTTGAGCATGCCAGCGCTGTGGCGGGTGTCCTCACAGGCGATCAAGTCCGCCTGGCCCAGTACCTCGAGGGCACGCAGGCTGATGTCAGCCAGGTTGCCGATGGGGGTACCAACCACGTACAGTGCGCCAGCGGGATGGCGCTGGCCACCAGCGGCCAAAGTGGCCGCTTCGCGCGCCAAATCGAAAGAGGAGTTCAATGCGAGAGTCCGCCAAGGGTTCCAAAGCAGCCAATCGGCCCGGTCACCTGCTGCATCAACAGCAGGTTACCACCAAGCGCCGGGGAGACCTGGCCGAACTGCTGGCTCGGGAACACCTGCAGCGCCGGGGGCTGCGGTGGGTACAGTCCAACTTCCGGACCCCAGGTCGCGGAGGTGGGGAGATCGACCTGATCATGTGCGAACCCGACGGAACCTTGGTTTTTGTCGAGGTTCGCCAGCGCAGTCGTAGCGATTTCGGGGGGGCGGCGGCGAGCATAGGCGCCGCCAAGCGAAGGCGGATCGTTCTGGCTGCGCGGCACTATCTGATGCGTCTTTCCAGTGCGCCGCCTTGTCGCTTCGATGCCGTTCTGGTTCAGGGCATGCCCGGAGATCAGCTCCATGTCGAATGGATAAAAGCCGCATTCGATGCGTCCGGATTCTGACCCGCTATGATTGCCAGCCATGCTTGAGCAACGCATAGAACAACAGTTCATCGACAGCGCCGACCTGAAATACCAATCGGCCCAATCGCTGTCCAAGCCAATCGCTGCGGCGGTGCAGGCGATTTTGACCAGCGTGACCAGCGGGGGCAAGGTGCTCGCTTGTGGCAATGGCGGGTCGGCTGCCGACGCCCAGCATTTCGCCGCTGAATTCGTAGGACGCTTTGAGCGCGAGCGGCCCGAACTGGCCGCTATCGCCTTGACGACGGACAGTTCCATCCTGACGGCCCTGGCCAACGACTACGCCTTCGAATTGATTTTTGCCAAGCAGGTGCGCGCCTTGGGCGGAGCCGGCGATGTACTGCTGGCCATCAGCACCAGCGGTCATTCGCCCAATGTGCTTGCTGCCATCGAGGCGGCGCATGAGCGGGAGATGATTGTGGTGGCCCTGACCGGTAAGGGGGGCGGGACCATCTCGCAGCGCTTGCGCGAGACGGATGTGCATGTTTGTGTGCCGCATGATCGCACGGCCCGCATCCAGGAGGTGCATTTGCTGGTCTTGCACTGCATCTGTGACGGCGTGGATATTCAACTTCTTGGCGACCAGGAGACCCCTCAATGAAGACCTTGAGATACCTGCCTCTGGCCTTGGCGGCCTCGGTGTTGCTTTCGGCTTGTGCTCCCCTGATCATCGGCGGTGCGGCTGGAACGGTGATGGTGGCGTCGGATCGACGCACCGCGGGAACACAGCTTGAGGATGAAACCATCGAGCTGCGCGCGGCCGCCAGTATTCGCGAGCAGCTGGGCACCCGGGTGCGCGCCAGCGTCACCGCCTACAACCGGGTGGCGCTGATCACCGGTGAGGTGGGCAATGCCGCCGACAAGCAGGCCGTTGAGCGGGTGGTGGCTTCTGTGCAGAATGTTCGGCTGGCGGTCAACGAGCTGGTGGTGCAGGCCACGCCGTCTTTGCTCGATCGATCCAATGACGCGCTGATTACTGGCAAGGTCAAGGCCGCCTTCATCGACGCCAAGGTGCCGGTGCTTGCCGTCAAGGTCACCACCGAACGCGCAGTGGTCTATTTGCTTGGGCGGGTGACAACTGAAGAGGCCAATCGGGCCACTGAGGCGGCCCGAACGGTCTCGGGCGTGACACGGGTGGTGCGTCTGCTGGAAATCATCAGCCAGCAGGAGGCCGAGCGCTTACAGATCGCCCCCAAGTCCTGAGAGCGCCTGGCGCTCAGCGCAGTCGCTTGATCAGGCTCGAGGTGTCCCAGCGCAGGCCTCCCAGGGCCTGCACATCGGCGTAAAACTGGTCGACCAGCGCGGTCACTGGCAGGCGCGCGCCGTTGCGCTGCGCCTCGGCCAAGACCAAGCCCAGGTCTTTGCGCATCCAGTCCACGGCAA
>Ga0194130_10008041_pt1 | contig 11376 bp, 8 predicted proteins | sample TA2KigsurfametaG_FD_160084 | JGI IMG/M metagenome (GOLD analysis project Ga0194130, IMG submission 160084) | Freshwater microbial communities from Lake Tanganyika, Tanzania - TA2015050 Kigoma 12 surface | ecosystem: Environmental > Aquatic > Freshwater > Lake | place: Tanzania: Lake Tanganyika... | reverse complement strand
GAACCAGTGCGAGGTTCCTTCGTAGTGCCAAAGCTCCGCGTCGCGACCTCCGGCCAGGAGCCGCATCTCGAAGTCGATGATCTGCTCGGCGCTCGCGAACTCGTCGAATTCGGCGAAGTGTGCCTGAACGACCGCCTGCGCCGCCGAGAGGTCGCCGGACTGCATGCCGTAGAAGCCGACGACTGCGGCGACCTCCTGCGCGGATCGGGTGGCGAGCCAGTACGCCCACGACGCTCCCATCGAGAACCCGACCACGGCGATCGGCGCCCGGTCGTCCGTCGTGAGGGCCCGGAGCGACCGGGCGCTCGAGAGCACGAGACCTGCGGTGTTGTTGATGTCCGCCCCCTGCAGCACCGCCTGGGCCTCGTCCGGCGTGGTGGGGCGGGCCCCGTCGAGCAGATCGGGGGCGAGTGCCACATAGCCGAGATCGCTGAGCCGGTCGCACACCGACCGCATGAACGGTGTGAGGCCCCACCACGAGTGCAGGACGAGCACGCCGGCGGGGGAGCCCGCCGGCGGCCTGACGAGGTAAGCGGATCCCGCCGGGGTCACCATCGCCGTCGTTCCCTGCGTGCTCCGCGGTCCGCGTCCTGCAGCATCTGGCTATCGTGCCACCGACGGTCCGCACCACATCGGACCGGAGGAGGGACCGACATGGGCGTGCAGCTCGCGAAGCAGGCGATCGACCTCGGCATCGTGATCCGGGACAGTGAGGCGTCGCTCCGGTTCTACCGGGACACCCTCGGCTTCGACCACGTCGCCGACATCCCGATGCCCCTCGGCGGAGGTGGCACGATGCACCGTCTGCAGTGCGGTGAGACACTCGTGAAGCTCGTCAAGTTCGACGAGGTTCCCCCTGCCGCCAACCCGCCGGGCGGCTTGTCGACGGCGACCGGCTTCCGGTACTTCACCATGATCGTGACCAACCTCGCGGAGATGATGCAGGCCTGCGAGGCGGCCGGCTACAAGGTTGTCGTATCGACCCGCGAGGCGCGGCCCGGTGTGACCATCGGGATGGTCGAGGACCCGGACGGCAACTGGGTCGAGTTCGTGCAGAACGGCTGACCGATGCGGCCGCCGATGCCTCCGTTCCACGTGATGGAGGTCATGCGAGCCGCCGAGGAACGGGCGCAGGCAGGTGGTGAGGTCCTGCACCTCGAGGTCGGGCAGCCATCGACGCCCGCTCCGACGGCGGTGCGGGAGGCTGCGGCCATCGCTCTGCGTGAACAGACCCTCGGATACACGACCGCGCTCGGCCTGCCGGAGCTGCGCGAGCGAATCGCCGCCTGGCACCGCTCGACCCAGGGAGTGGTCGTGGACCCCGCTCGTGTCGTGGTGACCGCCGGTGCATCCGGTGGGTTCGTGCTCGCCTTCCTTACCGCCTTCGCGCCGGGCGACCGGGTTGCGGTCACCGCACCCGGCTACCCGTGCTACCGCAACACCCTCGAGGCCCTCGGGATCGAGCCGGTCGTCGTCGAACTCGATCCGGCGGAGTCCTATGCGCTGACCCCGGATCTGCTCGAGCGTCACGGTGATCTCGACGGGTTGGTCCTCGCCAGCCCGGCGAACCCGACGGGTACGATGCTCGACGAGACCTCCCTCGATGCGATCGCCGCATGGTGCGAGCACCGAGGGGTGCTCCTCGTGGCGGACGAGATCTACCACGGCATCACCTACGACCGCCCCGCCGCGCCGGCGCTCGGACGATGCGATCGGACCGTCGTCCTCAACAGCTTCTCGAAGTACTTCTCCATGACCGGATGGCGCATCGGGTGGATGGTCGTCCCGGATGAGCTCGCACAGTCGGTGGAGCGTGCGGCGCAGAACCTCTACATCTGCGCCCCGGTCCTGTCGCAGTTCGCGGCCTGCGCGGCGTTCGTCGCCACCGAGGAGCTCGACGGTCACGTGCACCGGTACGCGCGGAACCGATCGATCTTGCTCGATGGCCTGCATGCGGCCGGGCTCCTCCGTCACGCCCCGGCTGACGGAGCCTTCTACGTGTACGCCGACGTCAGCCACCTCGGCCTACCGGCGAGCGAGCTCGGTCGGCGCTGGCTCGACGAGCTCGGCGTCGCGGTGACGCCGGGGATCGACTTCGACGCTCGCCGTGGCGAGGATTCCGTGCGGTTCTCGTTCGCCGGTGCCACGGCGGAGATCGCCGAGGCGGTCGATCGCATCGGTGCGTGGGTGGTGGAGCATGGCCGTCCGGCAGGACGATAGGTTGACGGCCCATGGCGGCACTCGATGGCCTGCGGATCCTCGACCTCACCCAGTACGAGGCCGGCCCCTCGGCGACCCAGGCGCTCGCCTGGCTCGGCGCGGACGTGGTGAAGGTCGAGCGACCGGGCGTCGGTGACCCCGGGCGGGGTGGCGGGTTCGTCGACGCCGCCTACTTCCACCAGTGGAACGCCAACAAGAGGTCGATCGCCCTCGACCTCCGCGATCCCGTCGGACGGTCGTTGCTCCTCGACCTCGTGCCGCGCTTCGACGTCTTCGTCGAGAATTTCGGACCGGGAGCGATCGATCGCCTCGGTCTCGACTACGCCGCGGTGCGCGAGCGGAACCCCGGGGTGATCTATGCAACGGTGAAGGGGTTCGGGGCATTCGGGCCATACGCCGACTACAACTGCTTCGACTCGGTCGCCCAGGCAATGAGCGGGGCGTTCTCGGTCACCGGCCACGACGACGGCCCGCCGCTCCCGCCCGGCACGACAACCGGCGACTCCGGGACCGGCATGCAGCTCGCCGTCGGCCTGCTCGCCGCGTACGTGCAGAAGCTCCGGACGGGCGAGGGGCAGTACCTCGAGCTCTCCATGCAGGAGGCGATGACGTACTACATGCGCACACGGATCGCGCAGGGCACCGACTGGGGCAACCGTCCGGCCGCCCGCGCCGACACCGGTCGTGGAGCGCTGGTCAACCTGTACGCATGCGCACCCGGTGGTCCGAACGACCACGTCTACATCATGGCGATCACCAACACGTTTTGGCGTGCGCTCGCGGATGTCGTCGGCGGCGACGAGCTGGCGGACGACCCCCGCTTCGCCGATGGCGCCTTGCGTTCCGCCAACGCCGAGGCGCTCCGCGCGACGATCGACGCGTGGTGTGCCTCGCGCACCAAGGTGGAGGCGATGGCCGAACTCGCCGGTGTCGGCGTGCCCTGCGGGATGGTGCTCGACACGGCGGAGCTCTTCGATGACCCGCACCTTCGGGCGCGTGGCTTCGTGCACGAGGTCGAGGTCGAGGGACGCGGTCCGGTCCGCATGCTGGGCTTCGCCCCGCGGCTGTCAGCGTCTCCGGTGGTGCTTCGCCCGGCTCCAGGCCTCGGTGCGCACACCGAGGAGGTTCTGCGAGCGGAGCTCGACCTCGACGAGGGTCGCATCGCGGCGCTCCGCGCAACAGGGATCCTCGGGTGAGCCGTCGACGTCTGCGGGTCCTGCACGCGTCCGATGTACACATCGGCGGCACCTACCATCGACCCGGCCACGGCGACCATGGTGACCTCTGCCTGTGTCCGCTGCTCGCCGTGCTCGGCGCCGTGCAGGAGTGCCGTCCCGACGTCCTCGTGATCGCCGGTGACCTGTTCGACCATGCGCGTCTCGGACCCGGTGAGGTCGGCAGCACCCTCGACCTGCTCGCCGGTCTTTCCGTGCCGACGGTGCTGATCCCCGGAAACCACGACGTCCACGACGACACCTCCCCGTACGGGCGGCACGAGGACGTCGTCCGGCGGAGTGGCGTCCGCTTCCTCGACACCCACGATGGCGATCACGTGACCCTCTTCGACGGCGACCTGCACATCTGGGGCCGCGCGATGCCCGAGCACACTCCCGCCTACCGCCCGCTGCACGGGGTACCGCACCGACCGTCCGAGGGCTGGTTCGTCGTCGCGGGCCACGGCCACCACGTCGGTGACGAAGAGCCCGGACCGATGTCGCGCTCCTCGCCGATCACGAATTCCGACATCGCAGGCACCCGCGCCGACTACGTGGCACTCGGCCACTGGCACGTGCCGACCGACGTCAGCGCCGGCGGGGTCACCGCCTGGTACTGCGGGTCACCTCTCGACATCAACCGCACCGGACACGTGATGCTCGTCGACCTCGTCCCGGGCCACGGCGCGACGACCACCTCGCTCGGGGTCGCCGCGCCGGAGCCCGGTTGCGCCGTCGTCGTGCCGCGCTGAGCGCAGTCCTCAGAGGGAGCCCTGCGCCGCCCCGACGTCGACCGCGGAGACGATGGCCCGCAGCGACGCCGTGACGATGGACCGATCGATCCCGCATCCCCACCAGCGCACCTCGTCCCCGAACTCGAGCTCGATGTACGCAGCCGCAGCCGAGGCCGCGGACGCTTCGATCGCATGCTCGCTGTAGGCGGTGAGGGCGACGTCGATCCCGAGATCGCCACGGAGCGCTGCGATGAACGCGTCGATGGGCCCGTTCCCCGACCCCGAGATCGTCCGTTCCTGCCCGTAGTGGCGCAGCACGGCGGTGAGCTGGGTCTGCTCGCCGGACGCCGTGTCGGTGGCGTAGCGGTGGCTGATCAGTTCGAGGGGTGCGATCGGGTGCAGGTAGCGGTCCTCGAACTCACGATGGATCTCATAGGAGGTGATCTCCTCCGACGTCGCATCGGTGATCCCCTGGATGATGTTCGTGAACTCGACCTGCATCGCCCGCGGCAGGTCGAGGTGGTACTCGTTGAGCAGCACCCAGCTCACCCCACCCTTGCCCGATTGCGAGTTGACCCGGATCACCGCCTCGTAGGCCCGGCCGACGTGCTTCGGGTCGATCGGCAGGTACGGCACCTCCCACTGCTCGTAGTCGTTGCGCAGCTCGGCACCCTCGACATCGCCGTAGAGCGCGAGCATCCCCTTCTTGATGGCGTCCTGATGGCTCCCGGAGAACGCCGTGTACACGAGGTCACCCGCATAGGGGTGCCGCGGGTGGACGGGGAGCTGGTTGCAGTACTCCACCAACCGCTTCTTGTCGTCGATCGCCGTGAGGTCGAGCTTCGGATCGACCCCCTGGCTGAAGAGGTTCAGTGCCAGGGTGACGATGTCGACGTTGCCGGTGCGCTCACCGTTGCCGAACAGCGTGCCCTCGACCCGGTCCGCTCCGGCCATCTGGGCGAGCTCCGTTGCGGCGATGGCGCAACCCCGGTCGTTGTGGGGGTGGACGGAGAGGACGATGGCGTCGCGGTTCTTGATCGTGCGGTGGAACCACTCGATCTGATCGGCGTAGATGTTCGGCGTGGAGTGCTCGACCGTCGCTGGGAGGTTGATGATCATCGGCCGCTCCGGCGTGGGCTCGTAGACGTCCATCACCGCCTCGCAGATCTCCACCGCGAAGTCGAGCTCGGTCCCCGTGAAGGACTCGGGCGAGTACTCGTAGACGATCTCCGTCTCCGGGAGCATCGCGGCGTGCTTTTGCACGAGCTGCGCACCGTTCGTTGCGATCTCCACGATCCCGGCACGATCGAGACCGAAGACGACCCGGCGCTGGAGCTCCGAGGTGGAGTTGTAGAGGTGCACGATGACCCGATGCGCCCCGGCGATGGATTCGAACGTGCGCTCGATGAGCTCCGGCCGGGCCTGGGTGAGGACCTGGATCGTGACGTCGTCGGGGATCAGATCCTCCTCGATGAGCTCACGCACGAAGTCGAAGTCGGTCTGGCTCGCCGAGGGGAAACCGACCTCGATCTCCTTGAACCCCATGCCCACGAGGAGGTCGAACATCCGACGCTTGCGCTCACCGTTCATCGGGTTGATGAGCGCCTGGTTGCCGTCCCGCAGGTCGACCGAGCACCAGATCGGGGCAGCCGTGATGATCTGGTCCGGCCATGTGCGGTTGGTGAGCCCGACCCGCGGGTAGGGGTGGTACTTGTCGACGGGCATCGCCGTTGGGTGGATCGGATTCGGTGCCATGACGGTGGAGCTCCTGCTGACGGATGGGTGGGGACGGAACGGTGCCCGAAAAGCGAAGCGACCTCCTCGCCCGGAGGCGCAGGAGGTCGTGGCGAGCACCTGGGTGGTGCTCGCCTACACGAGAAGGAGGCCGAGGGTCGCGGGCGCGGGTTCCGCCGTTCGTGTGAACATCAACGGAAGACTATGCACGACGGCGACGGAGCGTCAAGGAAGGGCAGACGGTGATGGAGGCGAAGCGCCGCGAGCGGGCCGCGGCACGGGAGCGGATCCGCCTCGCCGGCCCCGCGGCCGGTCACGACCGTGTCCGTAGCGCTCTCGACGCGTGGCTCGCCCTCCGTCGGCCCTGCATCGTCGTGGGATACGTGGCACTCCCCGCAGAGGTCGACCTCGGCTCGATCATCGGTCGGCACGGCCACCGCTGGGGGCTGGTCCGACTCCTCGATCCGGCAGGGCTCGATGCTGCGGCGTGGGACGCACCGAGGGGGCGCAGCCGCTACGGCACCGCGGAGCCCGCTCCGGGCGCGGCGCCGCTCGACCTCGGTCCGGGCGACGTCGTGCTCGTCCCGGCGCTCGCCTTCGACCGGTCCGGCTTCCGCCTCGGCCACGGTGGTGGGCACTACGACCGCTACCTCGCGTCCTTGCCGACCGGTGTCGTGACCGTCGGCATCACCACCGACGACAGCATCGTTCCGCAGCTCCCCGTCGAACCCCACGACCGCCGCGTCGACTTTCTCTGCACCGAGTCGGGTATCCGTACGACACCCACGGACGAACCCGGCCCTTCAGCGCTCCTCGACCGCATCGAGCACCAGGACGGCGGTCCCGCTCGCCCGTGAGGCGTCGACGTCGACGTGGCCCCGCAGGCACCACGCCCCGCTCTCGTCCGGATCGAGCAAGATCTGGAGGACCGCGCCGGTCGACTCGTCGAAATCGAACCAGGCGGGCCCACGTGCGCCGGGGTCCGTCGGCGGCGGACCGAACTCCGCGAGGTAGGGCGCCGCTGCGTCGAAGGCCCACGCCGGGAGACGCTCCCGGTCACCACGGGTGAGCGCGATCACCCATCCGAACGCTGCGCTGCGGACGAGCGCGCGGAAGCCGCGCCGATCGGCCACCACGTCGACCGGACCGGAGCGCTCCGCCGTGGCGGTGTCCGCCGCCCGACGACCTTCCCCACCGAGCAGGCGCTCCCACTCGTCGAGGAGTGAGGAGTCGACCCCGCGGACCAGCGCACCGAGCCAGTCGGTGAGGTCGTCGAGCTCCTCGGTCCGGAAGTTGTCCGGGACCGTCTGCACGAGCGCGCGGTAGACCTCCGTGAGATAGCGGAGGAGAACCCCCTCCGAACGGCGCAGACCCAGGTCGACGACGAAGTCGCCGAAGGTGAGCGAACGCTCACGGAGGGCCCGTGCGACCGATTTCGGTCGCACCGTGTCGCCGGCCACCCACGGGTGGCGTCGCCGGAACGCTCCGAAACGGTCGTACAGGAGCCCTTCGAGCGGCTTGGGCCAGGTGACCTCGGCGAGGAGCCGTTGACGTTCCTCGTACTCGACTCCCTCCGCCCGCAGCCGGCCGTAGAGCTCGTCACGGGCCCGCTGCTGCTGGGCTCGGAGTACGACCTGCGGGTTGTCGATGGAGCTCTCCACCACGGAGAGGACGTCGAGCGCGTACTCCGGCGTCTCGGGATCGAGCGACTCGATCATCGACACGACGAAGGGGGAGAGGGGCTGGTTCAGCCGGAACTCGGCCTGCAGGTCGGTGTTGACCCGCACCCGTCGGCCGAGATCGTCCTCGTGGTCGAGGATCTCGATGATCGACTCGTCCCGCAGCGACCGGAAGATCGCGATTGCGCGCCGCGCGTGGAGCCGCTGACGGTCCCGGGGCTCATGGTTGTCTCGCAGCAGAGCGCGGAGCGCCGCGCAGCCGTCGCCCGGACGGTCGAGCACCTCGAGGACCATGGTCGGCGTGACCTCGAAACGGGAGCGGAGCGGCTCGGGACGGCCCACGAGGAGGCGCTGCATCGTGTCCTCGTTCCACGGCGCGTAGCCGTGTTCGGGCGCCTTGCGCCGGACCAGCTTTCGTCGGCGTGAGGGATCGGTTGCGGCTCGTTCCTCGAGGCGGCGGTTCTCGACGACGTGTTCCGGCGCCTGGACCCACACCGAGCCCTCGGTGTCGAAGCCTTTCCGACCGGCGCGTCCGGCGATCTGGTGGAACTCTCGCACGTCGAGGACCCGGGTCGTGGACCCGTCGTACTTGCAGAGCCGGGCGAAGAGCACGGTGCGAATCGGGATGTTGACCCCGACCCCGAGCGTGTCGGTGCCGCAGACCACCCGGAGGAGCCCGGCCTGGGCGAGTCGTTCGACGAGGAGTCGGTAGCGGGGGAGCATCCCCGCGTGATGGATCCCCACGCCCTGTGCGAGCGCCCGACGGAGCTCCTTGCCGAAGGGCGAGGAGAACCGCTCCTCTGCGAGCACCCGACCGAGCTCCTTCCGCTCGGCCGCACCGGTCACGGGCACCGAGAGGAGCGCCTGGGCCTGTTCGGTCGCCGCGGCCTGGGTGAAGTGCACGACGTAGACGGGCGTTCGGCCGCTGGCGACGAGTTCGGCGACCGAGTCGAGGAGCGGTGTCTCCCGGTAGGTGAAGTCGAGCGGCACCGGTCGATCCACGGCGCCGATCTCGACCGAACGGCGGCCGGTCCGGTGACGAAGGTCCGTGAGGAACCGGTCGACGGGCCCGAGCGTCGCGGACAGCAGGAGGAACCGCGCCCGCGACAGGGTCACGAGCGGGATCTGCCAGGCGACCCCGCGACCGGGATCGCCGTAGTAGTGGAACTCGTCCATCACCACGTCGTCGACCGGTGCCTCGGCCCCGTGCCGGAGCGCCATGCCCGCAAGGATCTCCGCAGTGGCGCAGATCACCGGTGCCTCCGGGTTCACCGTCGCGTCACCGGTGATGAGGCCGACGTTGTCCGGACCGAGATCACGACACAGCGCGAAGAACTTCTCCGAGACGAGCGCCTTGACCGGCGCCGTGTACCAGGAGCGACGTCCTGCCGCGAGCGACGCAGCGTGGAGTGCGAGCGCGACGAGGGACTTCCCCGACCCGGTGGGCGTCGACAGCACGACGTTCGACCCGTCGAAGAGCTCGAGGATCGCCTCCTCCTGGTGGGGATAGAGGTCGAGCTCCTGCTCTGCGCACCAGGCGAGGAACGCGTCGAGCACGGCGCCCCCCGACGGATCCTCGGGGAGCCGATCCGCCAGCGTGCCGCTCACTCGTCGGGATGCTGCTCGCGGAGGAAGCGTTCGACCTCCGCGGCGAGGTCGTCGCCCGACGGCAGGTCGAGCGGGAGCCGGGCATCGGCCTGCGCCTCGAGGCGCCGCACGTACGCGGCCACCTCGCTGTCCTCCGCGACGGCTCGGTCGACCTGCAGGGCCCACTCCGAGATCCGGTCCTCGAGATCGTCGTAGCCGGTCGGAATCCCCGTGACCCGCTCGAGATGGCGGAGGAGCGCTTGGGACGCCCGAGGGTTCGGGGTGTTGGCGACGTAGTGCGGCACGGCGACCCGTAGAGAGATCACGGGGACGTCCTCGCGGTCGAGTCGGTCATGGAGCACCCCGATCAGCCCGGTCGGACCCTGGTAGCTCGGACGATCGAGTCCGAGTCGGGCGGCGAGGTCAGGATTGGTCGAGCTACCGCGCACCATCGGCGGCCGCGTGTGGGGCACGGCATCGGCGAGCGCACCGACGGTGATGACCAACTCGGTCCGCGTCGCACGGATGATCTCCACGAGTTCGGCACAGAAGCTGCGCCAGCGCAGGTGCGGTTCGGTCCCGGCGAGGAGGAGCAGGTCTCGGCCCGTGCCCGGCGTCGTCGCACCGACGCAGTCATTCGGCGGCCAGACGATCACCCGGTCGCCGCCGACGAGGCGGATCTCGGGTCGACGGGCCGTGAAGTCGAAGTAGTCCTCGGCGTCGATCCCGGCGACCTCGGCGGCGTCGTAGCGCCCGGCGAGGTGGCGGACCGCCTCCGTGGCCGCCTGTGCGACGTCGAACCATCCCTCGAAGCCGACCACGAGGACCGGCCGGTCGAGGTCCCGTCGATCCCGCCAGACGACCGCCATGGGCCAAGCCTCGCACACCGTCGGTGCGGACGTCCCCTCCGGCGGACGGCCAGTGCGGCCCCGTCGCAGCCGGAGGGCGGACTACGGTTCGGCAACCATCCGAAGTCCCCGAGCCGGAGGCGTCCTCCCGTGCGACCCACCTATACCGCCGAGGCCGAGAGTTACCGAGCACGGATCCGTGAGTTCCTGCGGTCGAACCTGCCGAGCGACTGGGAGGGGCTCGGAGCCCTCGGGTCCGAGGAGCGGCGGGCGTTCGTGCAGTCGTGGCGGGCAACTCTCGCCGACCACCAGCTCCTCGCAGTGGCGTGGCCGAAGGAGTACGGCGGGGCGGGGCTCACCGCGCTCGAGCAGGTGGTCATCTCCGAGGAGTTCGCTCGGGCCGGTGTGCCGACGGGGTCACCGAACGACGGGTTCGGCATCGGCATGGTCGGACCGACCGTGATGGCATGCGGGACCGAGGACCAGAAGCGCCACCTCCTCCCACGGATCCTCGACGGCACGGACCGCTGGTGCCAGGGCTACTCGGAGCCCGACGCCGGATCGGACCTCGCGAACCTCGGTACCAGGGCGCGCCTCGACGGCGACGAGTGGATCGTCGACGGACAGAAGATCTGGACGTCGAACGCGCAGACGGCGAACTGGATCTTCGTTCTCAGCCGAACCGCACCCCACCAGCCGAAGCACGCAGGGATCACGTTCCTACTCGTACCGATGGATCAACCGGGCATCGAGGTACGACCGATCATCAACATCGCCCGCGGTCACGAGTTCAACGAGGTCTTCTTCACCGAGGTGCGCACGGCGCGCACGAACGTCGTCGGCGAGGTGGACAACGGCTGGGCCGTCGCCAACACGCTGCTCGGCTTCGAGCGAGGTGGACGGGCGACGACGCTGTCGATCACCTACCGCGAGGAGCTCGACCGCCTCGTGGCGCTCGCACGCGAGCGGGGTGCCACGAGCGACCCGCTCGTGCGTGGTCGGCTGGCGCGGTGCCACAGCACCGTCGAGGTCATGCGCTGGATGGGACTCCGAAACCTCTCGACGGTCCTCGCCGGAGGACGGCCCGGCCCGGAGTCCTCGCTCATGAAGCTCCTCTGGTCGGAGTACCACCGCGAGGTGACCCAGCTCGCCGTCGACCTCCACGGTGCCGAGGGCATGCTCCTCGAGGGACGTCCGGCAGCATCGGGGATCGCCGGAGATGCCGTCGGCGCGCCGTCGTCGCCCCGATCCTGGAACGAGGTCGCCATGCGAGCCCGATCCGGCACGATCTACGCGGGGACCTCGCAGATCCAGCGAAACATCGTGGGGGAGCGGGTCCTCGGCCTCCCGAAAGAACCCC
>Ga0194130_10008039_pt1 | contig 11380 bp, 9 predicted proteins | sample TA2KigsurfametaG_FD_160084 | JGI IMG/M metagenome (GOLD analysis project Ga0194130, IMG submission 160084) | Freshwater microbial communities from Lake Tanganyika, Tanzania - TA2015050 Kigoma 12 surface | ecosystem: Environmental > Aquatic > Freshwater > Lake | place: Tanzania: Lake Tanganyika... | reverse complement strand
CGTCAGCGCATCCCGCTCTGGTCGGCGCAGCGTGGCGATGGCGATCCGATCGTGTTTGGGGGCGGCCCCGTGCTCACCGCCAACCCCGAACCACTGGCGCCCTTCTTCGATGCGCTGCTGCTGGGCGATGGCGAACTGCTGCTGCCGGCCTTCATCGAAGCCCTGCAGAGCTGTCGCAGCGCCCCGCGGGCCGAGCGGCTGCGGCGGCTGGCCCAGGTGCCCGGTGTGTACGTTCCCTGCCTGTACGCCCCCCGCTACGGCTCTGATGGCCTGCTCTTGGGCGTCGAGCCAACGGAGGCCGGCATCCCGGCCACGGTGACCAAGCAGACCTGGCGCGACAACACCCTCAGCCACTCCACGGTGATCACACCGGAGGCCGCCTGGCCATCGATCCACATGGTGGAGGTGGTGCGCAGCTGCCCGGAGCTCTGCCGCTTCTGCCTGGCCAGCTACCTCACCCTGCCCTTCCGCAGCGCCTCCCTCGACGACGGCCTCATCCCGGCGGTGGAAACAGGCCTGAAAGCCACCCAGCGCCTGGGCCTGCTGGGGGCCTCCGTGACCCAGCACCCCCAGTTTGCCGAGTTGCTGGCCTGGCTGGATCACGACCGCTTCCTAGGCACCCGCATCAGCGTGAGCTCGGTGCGGGCCGCCACCGTGACGCCCCAGCTGGCGGCAACCCTGGCCAGGCGGGGCAGCAGGTCGCTCACGATCGCGATCGAAAGCGGCAGCTCGCGCATGCGCGAGCTGGTGAACAAGAAGCTGGCCACCGAGGAGATCTTCGCCGCCGCCCGCCATGCCCGCGACGGCGGACTCACGGCCCTGAAGCTCTACGGCATGGTGGGCCTGCCCACGGAGGAGGAGGCCGATGTGGAGGCCACCGCCGACCTCCTGCTGGCCCTGCGCAAAGCCACCCCGGGGCTGCGCCTGAGCCTGGGGGTGAGCACCTTCGTGCCCAAGGCCCACACGCCCTTTCAGTGGGAAGGGGTGAGGCCGGAGGCGGAGAAGCGCCTGAAGCTGCTGGCCAGGCGTCTCAAACCGAAGGGCATCGAGCTGCGGCCCGAGAGCTACGGCTGGAGCGTGATCCAGGCCCTGCTCTCGCGCAGCGACCGCCGCCTGGCGCCGGTGATCGCCGCCGCCCGCGGCCGCCACGAGAGCCTGGGCGGCTGGAAACAGGCTTACCGCACGGTGCGGCAGGAGCGCATCACCGCACTGGCAGGAAGTGAGCCCTCAGCCGATGGGCAACCGCCCCCACCACCCTGGGAGGAGGTGATTCACACCAGCTGGACCCAGGATCGGGTGCTGCCCTGGAGTCACCTTCAGGCTGCACTTCCGGCCTCCACCCTCTGGAGGCACCGGCTGGAATCCGGGCTCAGCGGCTGAGCGATGGCTGCGATCGGGCCACCATCCCCCGCAACCCGGCCAGCAGCACCCAGCCGGCCACGTTGATGCGGCTGTCGTAGAAGGGCATGTCGGTGGCATGCAGGGCTGCCAGCACGAAGGCCGCGCTCCACCAGCCCCGCTCCGATAGGCGCCCATGCAGCAGGGCAGGTCTGAGGGTGAGCAGCAGCAGGGCGAGCACGAAGCCCACCAGCAGCAGCGCGGCGGGCAGGCCATGGCTCACCGCCAGATCGATCGGCAGGTTGTGAGGATGGCCGTGCCAGTGGCCGGTGCGCAGGGGATAGACCAGGCTGAAGGCGGCCGCGCCCCAGCCCAGCCAGGGACGCTCCGCCACCAGGCTCAAGGCCGTCTGCCACTGGGCCAGGCGGGTGATCGCCAGGGGGCGGTGACCGGCGTAGTGGAGATCGCTGAGCCGGCCCCAGATCGCCTCAGGCACGAGGCTGCGGGCGGGTTCCTGGAGCAGCTCCGGCACCCCGGCCACACTGGCGGCGGCCACCAGCACCAGCACGGCCAGCAGCGGCGGCAGCAGCCAGCGCCAGGAGCGGGGCCCGCTCACCAGAGGCACAGCCAGCACCAGGGCGGCCCAGGCGTTGCGGGAATCGGTGAGGAACACCGCCGCGACCAGGGCGGCGGCGATCACCAGCACCACAAGCCGCCGCACTGCCAGCAGGCCGGGCTTGAGCAGGGCGGCCAGCAGCAGGGGCCAGACCAGCACCAGCCAGGAGCCGGCGATGTTGGCGTAATCAAACAGGCCCGCCAGCCGGCCGGGAGGCTTGCCGCCCGGATGCAGATGCCAGATCAGCAGGCCGCCGAGGGAGGAGAAGGGTCCATGCCAGCCCCACCAGAGCTGGCCAAGCCCGGTGAGGATCACCGGCACCGTGGCCGCCACCAGCATCAGACCGGCGCGGCGGCGCGATTCCGTGGTGCTCACATAGGGCTGGAAGCCCCAGAACCCCCAGAAGAAGGGCAGCCAGTTGGCCAGGCCCACCCAAGCCAGCCAGCCGCTGTAGGCCACGAAGCAGCCCAGCACCATCAGCGCGCTGATCAGCAGCAGCACAAGGTTGAGGGGATCACTCAGAAAGGGGCGACGGCCGCGACAGCCCTGCAACAGCGCCACGAAGAGGAGAAGACCGCCCAGAAGGGCGCTGGCCGGCAGCAGCAGCAGCCCCAGCTGGAAGCAGCGCCAGCCGATGGGCGAGGCGCCGGGGGGCCGGTGCTGCTGCAGGCGGCTGTCGAGGCCGGCCAGGGCGGCACTGATGGCTGGGGGGAAGCGGGTCAGGGGCTGCCCGGCGGCTGGGGTTCACGATCGCACCGCGCCGGGTCACGGCCCGCCCGGCAGATCCGGCCGGCGCGGCTCAGGCAAACACCGCCGTGCGCCCCCGGTAGACCATCACCTGGCGGCGCAGCACCAGCCGCAGGGCGCGGGCGAGGGCGAGGCGCTCGGCGTCGCGGCCGATGCGGATCAGGTCCTCCACCTCATCGCGGTGGCTCACGGCCATCGTCACCTGCTCGATGATCGGGCCGCCATCGAGCTCCTCGGTCACGAAATGGGCGGTGGCGCCGATCAGCTTCACGCCCCGCTCCCAGGCCCGGTGGTAGGGCTGCGCCCCCTGGAAGGCCGGCAGGAAGGAGTGATGGATGTTGATCACGGCGCTGAAACGGGCCAGGAAGGTGGGGCTGAGCACCTGCATGTACTTGGCGAGCACCACTAGGGCGATGCGGTGCTCGGCGAGCAGGGCCAGCTGGGCCTCCTCGGCGGCGAGGCGGCTGGCGGCCTCCACCGGCTGATGCACGAAGGGGATGGCGAAGGGCTCGCAGACCGCGCGCAGATCCGGGTGATTGCTCACCACCAGCGCCACCTCCATCGGCAACTCGCCGGCCCGGGTGCGCCAGAGCAGATCCACCAGGCAGTGATCCTGGCGGCTCACGAAGATCGCCACCCGCGGCGGCGCATCGGAGAAGTGCAGCTGGCCCTCACCCCCCAGGCGTGCGGCCAGCGCGGCGGTGGCCGGGCCGATCGCCTCGCGCGGCAGCCCGAAGCCCTCCAGGGCCCACTCGATGCGGCTGAGAAACAGCCCCGCGCCCACATCGGTGTGGTGATCGGCATGGCGGATGTTGCCGCCATTGGCCGCCACCCAGCCGGAAAGCTCGCTCACCAGACCGGAGCGGTCTGGGCAGATCAGCTGCAGGATCGCCGTCGCAGACGCCATGCCGTCAGGCCCCCGGAGCCCTGCGCTGCCGGCATTGTGGCCAGAGCGGCCGCGGCGGACCGCCGATCGCTGGCGAACGGCAACCGGCTCGGCACCGCGTGCGACCCAGGTGCGACCCCGGGCTGTTGCAAGCAGCTAAGCGGCTGGATCCACAGAGGAGGGGCCTGGGTACAGTCACGCCACTGACCTCATGCGCTCCATGGTTGCCCCCAGCCGGCCCCACACCCTGCAGGCGGAAGCCCTGATCAGCAGCACCCCCAACCCATGCGCGGAGATGCTCCCCGCTGCCCCGTTGGGCCTGTGGCGCCGCCTGGCCTCCCTGCTGCTGGCCCTGGTGCTGGCGATCGGTGTGAGCGCCTGCAGCGGCGCCAAGGCCGGCACCCCCGCTACCCTCTCGCCCGACGCGATCAGCGCGATCACCAAGCAGGCCGAGGGATTCCTCTCCGCCCGCGACCGCCTGCCCGAGCTGGCCACGCTGGTGAATGAGCGCAACTGGGTGTTCACCCGCAATCTCATCCACGGACCGATGCAGGAGGTGGGCCGGGAGATGTTGTACATCAACAGGCTGCTGCTTCCCGCCGATCGCCCTGAAGCCGAGGCCCGGGCCACCAAGCTCAAGACCGCCCTGGCCGATCTCGATGAGGCGGCCCGCCTGCAGGACGGTGACGCCCTGCGCAAGGGATACATCAAGGTGGCCAGCGGTTTCGGCCTCTATGCCCAGGTTCTGCCCGAGCCGGTGAAGGAAGCGCTCAAGCAGGTCTGAATCCCCGCCCACCCCCTCGCGATCGCGGCGCCCTGATGCCGGCCCCTTCCTCCAGCAGCGTGCTGGTGGTGGGAGCCGGCATTGTTGGTCTGGCGGCGGCCTGGCAGCTGGCGGAGCAGGGTCACGCGGTGTGCCTGATCGATCCGGCTCTGGCTGCCGGCGCGCCTGCGCCATCCCAGGGCCCACCAGCTGGCAGCGGGGCTGCCCTGGGGGTGCTCATGGCCCAGCTGTTCCAGCGCAGCAAGGGCCGCGCCTGGCAGCTGCGCCAACGCAGCTATCAGCTCTGGCAACAGTGGATGGCCGAGCTGGAGCGGCGGGGCCATGCCCTGCCACGGCGCCAGGGGGTGCTGCTGCTGGCGGCCGATGCCAGGGAGCTGGCCCATCAGGCAGCGATCGCCGCCGATCGCCAGCGGCTGGGGCTGCCTGTTCACCTGCTCTCGGTGGAGGAGCTGGAGAGCATCCGGCCCCAGCTGCCGGGTCAGGCGCTGGGGGGGCTGCTCTCGCGAGCCGATGGGCAGATCGATCCGGGGCCCCTGCTGGAGGCTCTCCGGCATGAAGGCGCACGGGCAGGGGCAACCTTCATCGCTGAGGAAGCGGTGGCCGTGGCCAGAGACAATGGCCTGGTAGGAGGGCCGGCGGCAGAGCCGGATCGGCGTGGCTGGGGGGATGGCCGCTGGGGCGTCCAGCTGGCGAGTGGGTGCTGGCTGGGAGCCGATTGGCTGGTGCTCGCCTGCGGATTGGCCAGCGAGCGCCTGCTGGCTGATCTGGGCCATGCGCTGCCGCTTGAGCCCGTGCTGGGTCAGGCCCTGGAGCTGGAGCTGGGCGGCACGCCGGCGTGGAACTGGCCGGGTGTGGTGGTCTGGCGCGGAATCAACCTGGTGCCGCGCCCAGACCTGCCAGGTGGAAAGCGCCTGTGGCTAGGGGCCACGCTGGAGCCGGGGATGGAGCCGGGGCCCGCAGCGTTGGAGCGGCTGCGCCAGCTCGAAGGCGATGCCCCCACCTGGCTGAAGGAGGCCGTGGTGGTGCGCCATTGGCAGGGGTGGCGCGCACGCCCCCGGGATCGCCCGGCGCCGGTTCATGACCAGCCCGAGCCGGGCCTGCTGGTGGCCAGCGGCCACTACCGCAACGGGGTGCTGCTGGCACCCGCCACGGCGGAATGGCTGAGCGATCAGCTCTCGCCCACAAGAAAGAAGAAACCTCAGCAACCAGCAGAAAGCCCCCCCGAAGGGAGCCCAACACCATGAAGGGAAGCCGGAAGGACAATCCCCTCCGGCCCCTGCCTCACTTGCTCTCGGTGAACTCGGCGTCGATCACGTCATCGGCGGAGGCGGCACTGGAGCCGTTGCCATTGCCATTGCCTCCAGGGGCGCTGGTGGCGGCTGCCTCAGCACCGGCCTGCTGGTACACGGAGGCACCGGCGGCGTAGAGCGCCTGCTGCAGCTGCTCAAGGCTGGCCTTGATGGCAGGCGTGTCGTCGTTCTCCACCGCCGTCTTGAGATCGGCGGTGAAGCCTTCCACCTTGGCCTTGTCATCGGCAGCCACCTTGTCGCCGAGCTCGGCGAGCTGCTTCTCGGCCTGATAGATCAGGGTTTCGGCCTGATTCTTCAGATCGATTTTCTCGCGCTTCTCCTTATCGGCGCTGGCATTGGCCTCGGCATCCTTCACCATGCGATCCACCTCGTTGTCGGAAAGGGTGGAGGCGCCGGTGATCGAGATGCTCTGCTCCTTGCCGCTGCCCTTGTCCTTGGCAGTCACGCTGAGGATGCCATTGGCATCGATATCGAAGATGACTTCGATCTGGGGCACGCCGCGGGGGGAGGGGGGGATGCCATCGAGGCGGAAGGTGCCGAGCGACTTGTTGTCGCTGGCCATCTCGCGCTCGCCCTGGAGCACGTGGATCTCCACGTTGGTCTGGCCATCCACAGCAGTGGAGTAGGTCTCGGTTTTCTTGGTGGGGATCGTGGTGTTGCGGGTGATCATCTTGGTCATCACGCCGCCGAGGGTCTCCACGCCCAGCGAGAGGGGGGTGACGTCGAGCAGCAGGATGTCCTTCACCTCGCCGGCCAGCACACCCCCCTGGATGGCGGCGCCGACCGCAACCACCTCATCGGGGTTCACGGTCTGGTTGGGATCCTTGCCGGTGATCCGCTTCACCAGTTCCAGCACCGCGGGGATGCGGGTGGAACCACCCACCATCACCACCTCATCGAGCTCGCTGGTGGAGAGCTTGGCGTCCTTGAGGGCCTGCTCCACCGGCACGCGGCAGCGATCAATCAGCTTGCTGGCCAGCTCCTCGAACTTCGCCCGGGTGAGGGTGAGATCGAGATGCTTGGGACCCTCCGGCGTGGCCGTGATGAAGGGCAGGTTGATCTCGCTCTGGGTGGCGCTGGAGAGCTCAATCTTGGCCTTCTCGGCCGCCTCGGTGAGACGCTGCAGGGCCTGCTTGTCGGCACGCAGTTCGATGCCCTCATTGGCCTTGAAGGTGGCGGCCAAGTGGTCGACGATCACCTTGTCGAAGTCGTCGCCGCCAAGGTGGGTGTCGCCGGAGGTGGAGAGCACCTCGAACACACCATCGCCCACCTCGAGCACGGACACATCGAAGGTGCCGCCGCCGAGGTCGAACACCAGGATGCGCTCATTGCTCTTCTTGTCGAGGCCGTAGGCCAGGGCCGCGGCGGTGGGCTCGTTGATGATGCGCAGCACCTCGAGGCCGGCGATCTTGCCGGCATCCTTGGTGGCCTGGCGCTGGGAATCGTTGAAGTAGGCAGGCACCGTGATCACCGCCTGGGTGACCGTTTCGCCGAGGTACTTGCCAGCATCTTCGGCGAGCTTACGCAGCACTTCAGCCGAGATCTCCTCGGGGGCGAACTGCTTGTTGAGCACCGGCGACTTGATCTTCACATTGGCGCCGGCCTTCTCCACCGTGTAACTCACCTCTTTCGATTCCTCATTGACCTCATCGACGCGGCGGCCGATGAAGCGCTTCACCGAATAAAAGGTGTTCTCAGGGTTCATCACCGCCTGGCGCTTGGCGATCTGACCGACGAGCTTGTCCTGATTCTTGGTGTAGGCCACCACGGAGGGGGTGGTGCGGAACCCTTCGGCGTTGGCGATCACCGTGGGCTTGCCGCCCTCCATCACGGCAACGCAGCTGTTTGTGGTGCCGAGGTCAATGCCGACGACCTTTCCCATGGATTCCCACCTCCTGAAGTGGATGAAATCAGACTGCGGTCATCCTCAACAGCACCCCTGCTGCCCGGCGAGGCGTGGTTCCCGAACCGCAGGAGGGCCGGTCAACGCTCAAACCCCAGGAGGCGCCTGGGATCCGGTGGATCCACGGGCATGAGAAATCGCCGCGGTGCGGCGGCGGCCAGGCCGTTGTTTCAGCCTGGTCCTGTGGTTCACCCTGGTCTGGGTCTTCCCCGTTGCTGCCGCCCTGCCGATGACCGCCACCCTCCCGATCCCGATCTCCGGCAGCACGGCCCTGGTGGGGGTACTGGGCGATCCGGTGCGCCATTCGCTCTCACCGGCGATGCACAACGCCGCCCTGCAGGCCCTGGGGCTCGACTGGGTTTATCTGGCTCTGCCGGTGGCCCCTGCGGAGCTGGCCGGGGTGGTGCGGGCCCTGGAGGCCCTCGATTGCCGCGGCCTCAATGTGACCCTCCCCCACAAGCGGGCCGTGGCCGGGCTGGCCGCCACGTGCTGCCCCCTGGCCGAGCGGCTGGGGGCGGTGAACACCCTGGTGCGGCGGCAGGAGGGGGGCTGGCGCTGCACCAACACCGATGTAGAGGGCTTCCTGGCCCCGTTGCTGGAGCGCGACTGGCGCGGTCGGCGGGCCCTGGTGCTCGGCGGCGGCGGCAGCGCCCTGGCGGTGCTGGCCGGGCTCGAGCGCCTGGGCTTCGCGGCGGTGGCCGTGGCCGGTCGGGACCCCGGCAGGCTTGCAGCGCTGGCGGCCGGATGCCGAGGCTGGCTGCCCCAGCTGCAGACCCTGTCCTGGAGCGGCGCCGACCCGGCAGGGATGGAGGGCAACCGAGCCGCGGCGACGGACATCGGCGGAGGGAGGGAGGCCCAGGCGTTTGCGGAAGCCCTGGCCCAGGCCGATCTGGTGGTGAACACCACGCCGGTGGGCATGGCCAGCGCGCGCGATCCGCTGGCGGCTACGCGCTGCCCCCTCGACCCGGGCGCACTGGCCTTGCTGCAGCCCCAGGCCACGGTCTACGACCTGATCTACACCCCCCGCCCCACCGCCCTCCTGCAGGCCGCCATGGAGTGCGGCTGCCGAAGCCTCGACGGGCTGGAGATGCTGGTGCGGCAGGGCGCCGCTTCCCTGAGCCTCTGGAGCGGCCGGACCGACGTGCCCGTGGAGGTGATGCGCCAGGCCGCGCTGGCGCAGCTGAATGCCGCCTAGCCTGAGGCCTCTGAGACCAAACCAGCCTCCATGCAGGATTCCCCCGTCTGGCAGCGCCTGCTGGCGGCCCTGGCCTACCTGCTCCCCTGGAGCGATGCCATCCCCTTCGGCCAGGCCCTGTTCGGCCCCCTCCCCTGGCTGAGTTGGCTCACCCTGCCCGCCCTGCCATTGCTGCAGCTGCAGGAGGCGATCCCGTTCGGAAGCCTGGTGCTGTTTCTGGTGCTGTTTCTGGCGGTGGTGCGCAACCCGCGCGTGCCCTACGGCATCCGCTTCAACGTGCTGCAGGCGATCCTGCTCGACATCGTGCTGGTGCTGCTCAGCCTGGCCTTCAACATCCTGCTGGCCCCGCTGGGCAGCAGCCTGGGCTTCGTGGTGCGCACGCTTCAGAACACGGTCTTCCTCGGTGCCCTGCTGCTGGTGCTGTTCGCCGTGATCCAGAACCTGCGGGGCAAGGATGCCGACATCCCCACCGTCTCGGAAGCGGTGCGCATGCAGCTGTTCTGAGGCCTGCAACCCATGAATGCCTGCCCTCAGAGGGGGGATCGCCTGTGCGATAGGTTGGCGAATCCGTCGCTGGCGGGCCCCGTGCCCGGCAGCCGCTGCCCCTCTCTCAGGCGACCATGACGCAGCCCTACTACGAGACCATGTACATCCTCCGGCCGGACATTCCAGAAGAGGAGGTTGAGAGCCATGTCAACAAGTACCGCGATCTGGTGAGCGAAGCCGGCGGCGAGGTGCTCGACAACCAGATGCGCGGCAAGCGCCGCCTGGCCTACCCGATCGCCAAGCACCGCGAAGGCATCTACGTGCAGCTCAACCACAACGGCGATGGCCAGCATGTGGCGGTGCTGGAGCGGGCGATGCGCCTTTCCGAGGATGTGATCCGCTACCTCACCGTTAAGCAGGATGGCCCGATGCCTGCTCCCCGTTCGCTGCCGGTGAGCGGCGCCGAGGCGCCTGCCCCCACCGAAGCGGCGGCGGCGGTCTGAGACCCTGGCCGGCTGCCGGGGCCCGCGGGCCCCGGCAGCCGCGAAAGCCTCTCGGCATAGCAGAGCACTGGCGTGCCGGGTTGCATCCCCTACGATCAAGGCGACCGGTGCGGCGGAATGCCAGCCATGAATGCGAGCCATGGCGGGTCGGAACCGACACCCATCACCCCTCTAGTGCCTGCCGAGCAGGAGTGGGCAGGTCTTGAAACCACGCCGGCCGCTCCAGGCTCTCGGCCCGCGCAACGCATCCTGCAGCTGGTGCCGCCCCTGCCCATTCAGCTGAGTCCGCAGCCGCCCTGCGCCCCCGCTGCTGAGGCCGGGCCGGTTGAAGCCTTCACACCCCCGCACGCCGAGCCCGCGCTCGCCGCCGCCAACCGCCTGCTGGAGCAGGAGCTGGCCGAGGCGCGGGAGGAAGTGGAGGCCCTGCAGGAGCTGCTCGAGGAGCTGCCCTCGATCTTCGAGCGCAAGTTTCAGCAACGCCTCGGCCGGGTGCTGGAGGAGCGGCGGCGGCTGGAGGCCGACAACCGCACCCTCTGGAGCCGGCTGCGGGCCCTGGCGCCAGCTGCGGAGGCCGATGTGCACCTGCAGCGCCCCCACGGGCTGCTGCCCCCCGGCGTGCGCGGCGCCGCCATCCGGCTTGGCCTCCAGGATCCGACCCCGACCCAGGCCAGCGCGCCGGAAGCCTGCTGCGATTCCTAGCCCTCAGCGGTGCCGCGCCGACCACAGCCGCGTCGGCAGGCCCCACACATAGATGAAGCCCTCGGCGGCGCGGTGATCGAAGCGGTCATCGCTGCCGTAGGTGGCCATGGCGTCCACATAGAGGCTGTCGCTGCCGCTGCTGCGGCCCACCACGGTGGCGTTGCCGCGATGCAGCTTCACCGTCACGGTGCCGTTGACGCTGCGCTGGGTGCAGGTGATGAAGGCATCAATGGCCTCCTTGAGGGGCCCAAACCACAGCCCCTGGTACACGAGATCGGCCCAGCTGGCCTCCAGCTGCCGCTTGCTGCGCTGCACGTCGGCGGCGAGGGTGAGGCTCTCGAGCTCCTGGTGGGCGCGGATCAGCAACAGCAGGCCGGGGGTCTCGTAGATCTCGCGGCTCTTGATGCCCACCACCCGGTTCTCGATCATGTCGATGCGGCCGAAGCCATGCAGCCCCGCCAGCGCGTTGGCACGGCGGATCAGGGCCACGGGATCGAGCCGCTCGCCATCGATCGCCACGGGGTTGCCGGCCTCGAAGGCGATCTCCACCAGCTGGGGATCGGCCGGCGCGGCCTCGATGGAGCGGGTCATCGCATAGACCTCCTCCGGGGGCGCCACAGCCGGATCCTCCAGTTCACCGGCCTCGATGCTGCGGCCGAGGAGATTGAGATCGATCGAATAGGGCGATTTCTTGCTCACCGGAGCCGGGATGCCGCAGCGCTCGCCGTAAGCGATCGTTTCCTCGCGGCTCATGCCCCACTCCCGGGCCGGGGCGAGCACCTCGAGCTCGGGGGCGAGGGCGCCGATGGCCACATCGAAGCGCACCTGGTCGTTGCCCTTGCCGGTGCAGCCATGGGCCACGGCATCGGCACCCACCTCGCGGGCCACCTCCACCAGCCGCCGGGCGATCAGG
>Ga0194130_10008035_pt1 | contig 11384 bp, 5 predicted proteins | sample TA2KigsurfametaG_FD_160084 | JGI IMG/M metagenome (GOLD analysis project Ga0194130, IMG submission 160084) | Freshwater microbial communities from Lake Tanganyika, Tanzania - TA2015050 Kigoma 12 surface | ecosystem: Environmental > Aquatic > Freshwater > Lake | place: Tanzania: Lake Tanganyika... | reverse complement strand
AAGGTGTGGCGAACAACGCCTTTACGCTGTACGATGCAACAGCAGCCGCCACGCGCTTGACCGTAGACGCATCCGGCAACCTCGGCCTCGGGGTGACGCCGAGTGGCGGTTACAAACTGGAAGTCAACGGAATCGTATTGGCAAGCGTCATTGAGATTGGCGAGATGTCGGCGTTTTTGTCCAACAGCACCAATGCCGCGATTGGTTGGGCATCTAGTTTTTCTGGATACGACAATGGTACGTTGATTCTTCAGCCACGCAGTTCGGCAGCACGGCCCATCGTGTTCGCCACCGGAAACACCACGCCGACCGAGCGTATGCGCCTCGACGCATCCGGCAACCTCGCCGTCGATACCAACACGCTCTATGTGGACGCGGCGAACAACCGCGTCGGCATTGGCACGGCGAGTCCTGCATCACTATTAAATCTTCATGCTGCTGCACCAGAGTTAATTGTTAATGGAACAGGCGTTAGCAACTTTGGTGTAAAAATAAGATATAGTAGTTCTTCATCGCATGGATTACATTTAACATATACACCACAGGATGCGACTGCATATATCGATAACGCTTATCCAGTTACATCTGGTTATGTTTATGGCGATATCTATTTCCGTCAAAATGTCTCTGGAACAATGACAACTCGTATGACCATCAAAGCAGATGGTGGCAACGTCGGCATTGGAACGACGAGTCCTGGATATAAATTAGATGTACTTGGGACTGGAGCAACACTAGCAAGATTTGTAGCATCTAGTGGTAATGATGCACTGGTTCGTGTCATTGCATCAAATTATTCAACTGAAGCAAAAGCCAGAGTGTTTTTAGGTGAAAATGACAACTTAGGCATGACTGTAGAATATGATGGAGTAAGTAATATCGGTTATGTAGGAATGAACAATGGTGTAGACCCTACAGGTGCATATTCTAAGCGCATTCAAATGAGCAGAGTAGGAACAGAAGTAGCCTTTATGGCAGGTAACGTCGGCATCGGCACGACGAGTCCCACCGCATTGTTACATGCATATAGTGATACATCAGCTACCGTATTAATTCGTGGAGCTAATGGTAATATTGCAACAACTTTAGGATTTAACCACGGCGGCGGCGGAGGTAGAACTGCTGTTAATGGACAATGGAACATTTCGTTTGGCTCCGCTGAAACGAATTTTGGGTTTAGTCCAAATTTAGGTGGAGGACTTGCATTTTGGCATCAAGATGGTGGAACAATAAATGATGTGATGCGATTAAAAACCGACAACACGGCATTGTTCTCGGGGAAAGTTGGTATCGGCACGGCGAGTCCAGCAGCAAAATTAGGTATTGAAGGAACTGCAGGAAGTGGTGTTGATGGAGGAGTTTTACTTGATTTATATGGTGGCACCATTTCTAGTGCGGATAATGGAGTTGGAATAAGTTTTACCCGAGCTACCTCTCAATTAGCATATATACAAGCCGCAAGAGAAAACGCAAGTAATGAGGCCGCATATTTAAGATTTGCCACACAAACCTCCGCCGGCACACACCCAGAGTATATGCGTATTACTTCTACAGGGGTTTTTCTAGTTGGTGCCACCAATACAGACGTTGGAGGAAGTGTCGCAGGAACGCGGATTAATCAAAATGGCACTATGACAGTATCTTTCAATGATGCCTCACCTGCCAACTATCAATCACCAATTGCTGCAGACAGAAGAAACACTGCCGGTGATGGATTGATGTATGGAATGTGGAGACAAGGTATTATACAATGTGGGATTGGTGCCACCAACTCTCAAGCAATGACGTTTATTACTGGTGATGGTAGTAATAATATTCAAACCGAACGTATGCGTATCACAAGCGGTGGTAGTGTCGGCATTGGAACGACAGTACCAAGAACAACGTTAGACATCAGGTCAGATACCACCAGTGCAACTACAGTTAATAATGGAATTACATTATTGAACGCCAGCGGTGTGTCTGATACTATGATTGGCATTAGATATTCCACGTATGGCAACGCAGAAGGTCATCAATATCCAAAACAATTTATTGGTGCAATTAGAGATGGAAGTGCTGGTGGTGGTAAAGGTCAAATCGTTTTTTGTAATAGAGATGCGAACGATGAAAGTGTTGTTACTTTGGCCGACGAAAGAATGCGTATTACCAGCAGTGGCAACGTCGGCATCGGAACCACAAATCCTAGTGCAAAACTTCACGTACCAAGTGGAAATGTTCAATTTGTGTTTGATGGTTCTACAGAAAATACGTCTAATTATTTTTATGTTGGTAAAAATTGGAGCGCAACAAATCATAGAATTAACAGGCAAGTCACACAAGGAAACGTAATTTTAGTTCTTTCTGCATATGGTGCATCTTCAGTTACCGCAGATACTGCAATATTTTATTCTATTAATTCTGGTGGAGCAAATGGTGCTGCAACGGCACTTGAATTAGGTTCAAATAGTTCCACATCTAGATCCTTAAACGCTGGTGGCACGATTAATGCATCTGGCGCTGACTATGCTGAATATATGACTAAAAACGGAGATTTTAATCTTTCAAAAGGTGATATATGTGGTGTTGATACAAATGGAAAACTTACAAATAAATTCTCAAAATCGCACTCTTTCGTAGTTAAGTCAACAAACCCTTCTTACGTTGGTGGGGACACGTGGGGCAACGAGCAATCAGTCGGACAAAAACCATATTTAACTACACAAGATTCAGACGAGTCTGAAGAAGATTATGCAGTTCGAGTTGCACAACATAATGCAGACATGGAAGAGTTTAATATCGTATTTGAAAATGCTAGAAAATTAGTTGATAGAATTGCATTCAGTGGACAAGTTCCTGTTAATGTGTATAATGCAAATGTTGGTGATTATATTATTCCATTAGAAGGTGCAGAAGATACAATTACAGGTCTTGCTGTTGCTTCTCCATCTTTCGAGCAATATCAAAAAGCAGTAGGTAAAGTTTGGAAAATTTTAGAAGATGGAAGAGCATTGATATCAGTGAAAATTGGATAATTATTATAATACCACCACAATATAGAAGATTTAGCACCACATTACATAGAAGCATAAAATACCTATTTATACTATATAACCTTCTAGAGACACTATGGCAGAACTCACGAAACTAACCGGTACCTATATTCGCAGTGGCAGTATCCCCACAACCGCATTGAGTGGTGGGGTTGTCTCCAGTTCGCTGCAAGTCATTTCTGCCTTACCTGGAGGGAGTGTATCATCGTCTGCCCAAGTGACCGAACTATTACCTGTGGGAACCATTTCGTCATCAGCCCAAGTAAATTATACGGTTCTTAGTAATGTTCCCGCAGGTATCGCCAGTAGTTCTGCACAAGTCACCGCATATCTTCCAACTGATACCGTATCGTCCTCTGGTCAAGTCACATCATTCCTTCCCACCAATACCGTATCGAGTAGTGGTCAAGTCACGGCGTTCTTACCTAACGGAACCGTATCTCAATCCAGTCAAGTCGATATCACGGGGACCACTAACTATACTACGTTTAGTAGTTCTCTGGCAACAGTTGACACCGCACAAACCAACAGACTCAATACACTGGAAAGTGTCACGGGGTCGTATGCTACTACAGGATCAAACACCTTCGTAGCCCCACAAACCATTAGTGATACCACCAATAGTACCAGTTATCTAGACGGTGCCTTACACGTAGCCGGTGGTATGAGTGTACGACAGGATGTAAGAGTCTCTGGTAGTATGACTATTAATGGGTTGTTGACCGCTGTAAGTATGAGTACGCAATACGTGACCAGTTCCCAATACAATGTTGGGGTCAGTAAGATAACCTTGAACGATGATGACAATGTGCGGTTTGCAGGGTTGTCTATTTACGATTCGGGGTCCAGTTCTCCTGCCACGGCGTCTATCTATTGGGATAGTTTACAACACCGATTCATTTATGAAAACTTAAGTGGGTCAAACTATAATAGTGCAATTTTGATGGCAGGACCAAAACATACGGGGTCACTTGGAGATGAAGTCGGATTAACAAATGGATATATTCCATATGCAACTGGCGGTGACCATATAAGTGATTCGGTTATCTATCAAAGTGGAAGTAACATTGGTATTGGAACAACAACTCCAACTCTGGGAACTTTACAAGTCAACGGAAATATTCACACTACTTCAGTAACCGCATCAGTCAGTGGATCATTAACTGGCACCTTACAAACAGCAGCACAAACCAATATCACTTCAGTCGGCACCCTGTCCTCGCTGACGGTAAGTGGGACGGCGACGATTGGTACAGGAACCGTCAGTCAAATCGTTGCGTTCGGGCAAAACAACACGACCGACAAATACATCACCATTAAGAACTCTGGTGGCGATTTGTATTTGGGGTCAACCGCAACGTCTGCATACCTATGGAATGCCGCCAATACGCCGTTGCAGTTCTATACGAACAACGCCGAGCGTATGCGCCTCGACGCATCCGGCAACCTCGCCGTCGATACCAACACGCTCTATGTGGACGCGGCGAACAACCGCGTGGGGATTGGGACGGCGAGTCCGAGCGACCCGTTGCACGTGGAAGGCGCGTCGATGTTGCTCAGGAACGGGACGAGCAACGTGGACTTGAAGCTCGGTATCACCGGCTACGGGATGTCGCTGACGTATGCGACAGGCGACTTGCGATTCCGCACGAACGCGACCGACCGGATGACCATCGACAACTCCGGCAACCTCGGCCTCGGGGTGACGCCGAGTGCTGCAAATATTAAGACTTTTGAGATTGGAGCCGTTGGAAACACATTGAACGGAATTGGCGGCGGCGATATTGCGCTGATGTCTAACGCTTACTACAACTCTGGTTTCAAATACGCAGGGTCAAATCTTGCTACAAGTTATCGCCAGCAAGACGGTGTTCACAAGTGGAACATTGCAGCCTCCGGCACCGCTGGCAACGCCATCACGTTCACGCAGGCGATGACGCTGGATGCGAACGGGAATCTGGGTGTGGGGATTTCCTCGTCCATCGCGGCCCGTGTTCACGCCTATTCCAGCACGACGATGGCGCAGTTGACCGTGGACGGCATAGGGGCCATCAAGACGGGCATCAACTTTGCCAGCGGCGGCACCGTCTACGGGCAGATTTATTTCGACAATACCTCGCCATATGATATGTCGGTGTTGCAACAGTATAGCTCGGGGGCGTTGCGCTTCGGCACCAACAACATCGAACGCATGCGTATTGATTCATCGGGCAATGTAGGTATCAACACATCAACACCACAAACTGCATTACATCTAATTGGTAACATGACGATGGGTGACACCACCTATAGTCGTCCCGTATTGAAATCCACATACTGGGGATATCATCCATCATATCGTGTGTTGATGATAGGAAGCACATCAACAAATTATACAACACAACATACTGGTGCAGTTACTGTGGCATTCAACTATGACCCAAGTGGAAATGCAAACGGGTCATTTAGTGGTGATGGCAGAGAAATTCTCTTTAGAAGAGGAACACAATTTGTCACACCAAATGCAGCAGATACTTCATATAATTTGTATAATCTAGTATTATTGGATGGTAATGTTGGTATCGGAACGGCAAGTCCTGCATATAAACTTGATGTAAATGGAACATCAATATTTAGAGACACTTTAAATTTTGGTTCAGGAGCAGTAATTTCTTGGACCAGTGGATATAGCGACGGAACTACACAAACATTTCTATCTCCAAGTGGCGGTTCACTGGCATTTCTAACCAATAATACTGTTGCTATGTTTATTAAATCTAATCAAAATGTCGGCATCGGCACGACGAATCCGAATGCAAAATTAACTGTTGGTAGTGCAGTGAGTACGAACCTTTCCCCTATTGCAATTTTTGACTCTACCGGAAATAAACCACTATTTGTTGGACAAACGGGTGGCAATCTTGGCGTAATGATTGGGCATGATGGAAATGACATTCAAGGTAGAACTGGCGCAAATTTTACAACTAATGGTGATTTAACTATTAACAGATATGGTGGTAATGTAGGTATCGGAACCACAAATCCAGGTGAAAAATTGCACGTTGAGGGAGCCCTTAGAGTATTAAGTAATGGGAGTGCCCGTGGTATTTACATCAAAGCAAACTCAGCAAACTCAGGAAATATTATACAATTTGAAGAAAATGACGGAACACAACTTTGGGAAATAGTTGGTAGAGGATATAGCGCCGCATATCCGTTCTATATTTATAAAACCGGTGGTACAGGATCGGGATATAGATATTTCATTAACTCATCAGGTAATCATACCTTTACAGGAGATGTAACTGTCACAGGAACTATAACAGAAAGTTCATCTAAAACAATAAAGCAAAATATTAACCCTATCACCGATGCATTATCACTTATCAAAAACATCACGGGATATACCTACGACCGTAAGGACGGAACAGCAAAAAATCAATCAGGGTTAATCGCAGAAGAAATCGTGCAAGTCTTACCTGGAGTAGTATCGTATGATGTAGATGGTAATCCAAGTGGTGTGCAATATACCAAGATTATTGCCTATCTTGTAGAATCCATTAAAGAACTCAAATCAGAACTTGATAGTTTAAAGAAATAATATGGCAAATATTCAAGGGCAATTATCAATCGCTAGTGGATATCAACGATTAGGATTTTATAATTTTTCAACGACAGGTGCGGCAGGAGCATATTTTCATTTCAAGACAAGTGCTCAATTATATACATATATTATGACTCGGGTAGAGGCTATCGGAATCAATTATGCCCTAGCATATCCTATTCGGTGTTGTTGGGTATGGTATACATACGACTACTTGACCAATACGGGAGTGGGGAACATCTACAGTGGACTTACCGCACAAAATGGAATATATATGTCATCTGACGGATATGTATGTTTTCGTGGATATGCGGCAAATAATAATGATGTTGCATTTACATTGAACGCAACACACGCAAATCCTACTGGAGCGGGATATAATATTTCTATTCTTGCGGCAAGTCAAAATTCTACTTCTGGAAATTATTACTAATGGCAACGTTTACAACACCAACGAATGTAAGAACCGCTGGAAGTGGATGGTATGCACAGTATCATCTGTATAATTTTTACACCTCCAGTGGGTCACCATATTATGTGCATTTTAAAACCAATGTGAGTACATCAACAGAAAAGATTTTCATGTTGGAAGCTATTGGATTTAATTATGGAACGGGACAAGCAATCAGATGTGCGTGGGGAATATATACGACGGGAGGTGGAGGAGCAACGGCAAAAGGATTGCAAACATTCTCATCTACGGGACTGACCGCAGATGGAGTATATGCCAGTTCCGATGGATATGCATGTATTCGTGCTTATAATGGGTCAAGTTTCTATTTTGCAGGATGGATATTGAATGGGCATGTACACCCAAATTATTCTGTTACCTTATCCATCACGGCATCGAATCAAAACTCAACTTCAGGAAATTATTACTAATGGCTAATGTACTTGCTGATACCAGAATTGGTGTAATGCAACAAGCATTTTATACTTTTAACACCACCTCAGGTAGTCCATTATATATTCATATGAAAACGAATATTCCCAAGTCGTCAAATAATATGTTTTATATTGAAGCAGAGGGATATAATTACGGAACCTCATTACCTGTACTCTGCTCATGGACCGGATACCCATTTTCTGGTGACGGAAATCTGTACAGTGTCAGCTTAACCAACTTTTATACAGGAATGAACGCAGACGGTGTATATTTTAGTTCAGATAATTACGTTGTACTCCGTGCATATGCAGGTGGTCATTATTTTAATGGATTTGTTTTAAATTCAGTGATGGCAAATCCAAACGGCAATAGTTTTAGAGTTAGCATTTTAGCAGCAATACAAAGTAGTACATCAGGTAACTATTATTAAGGAGTAAATGATGTTACGACAATTTAAAGACAATAATGGGGATATACATTTTATTACTGAAGAACAAACTCCACAAGAAGAGTGGATTGAAATGGAAGTGCCCCCGCATCCCGACCCAAACTTCGTGATTCCATACACATCCCGTAGAATGAGAGAGTATCCATCTATTCCAGACCAACTGGATATGTTATGGCATATGATGGATGATGAAATCATACCTGGCAAGGGAAGTGATTGGTATAATACGATTTTAACTGTAAAAAATACTCATCCGAAACCAGAAGAATAGAACTAAATGGTGAAATATTCTCTATTTATAGTATATTCACTTTTGACCTTGGATTTCTATGGCTGGTAATACACGCATTCCTGGTGGTATCATACGAAGTGGCAGTATCCCGACCACCGCATTAGGGGGTGGGGTCGTTACGAGTTCTGCCCAAGTGACTTCTGCCCTCCCATCGGGTACAGTATCTTCATCTACCCAAACCTTGGCACATCTTGAAGGTCAAGTCGTTAAGACAGGAGTAATCAGTGCCTCGGGGCATATTGTTCCGACCGCAAATGAAGTATATGACTTGGGCAGTGCAACGAACCAATTCCGTGACCTCTACTTATCTGGTTCCACCATTTATTTGGGTGGACTCAAGATTAGTGAAAAGAATGGAGCATTGGCGGTCAAACGTACAGTTCGTGTCAATAATGCAATTCAAGCAGACCCAGAAGATAAAGATACTCCATTAACTGGTGTCTTTAGTGGGTCATTCTCTGGTAGTGGTGCAAATATTATTGGGGTACAGTATCCACACTTGACCGCAGTACCAGCAAACATCGTGTCACATTCTGCGCAAGTGGTATACGCACAACTGTCTGAGATTCCCACAAATATCGTTTCTCATTCGGCACAAGTCCAGTTGTCTCAACTCGCGGGAACAACATTTGCAAATAGTGATTTCACCTTCCCACAAAACTTAACAGTCAGTGGTCGTATTACTGCAGAAGAATTCCATACCGAACTGATATCTTCTTCGGTTATCTATCGTTCTGGTTCGACCAAGTTCGGAGATAGTCTTGACGATACCCACACCTTCACGGGGTCATTAGCACTTACGGGGTCACTCATATTAACCTCGACTCCAACAGGAACCACCGAAAATAATATTCTCGTATTGAATGCTGACGGTAGTATCAAACAACGGTCAGACTTATCCTTGACGGGTGCCCAAGGAGCACAAGGGAACCAAGGGCCACAAGGTAATCAAGGTCCAACAGGAAGCACTGGGTCAACTGGTGGTACAGGGCCACAAGGTAATCAAGGTCCAACAGGAAGCACTGGGTCAACTGGTGGTACAGGACCACAAGGTAACCAAGGTCCAACAGGAAGCACTGGGTCAACAGGTGGTACAGGACCACAAGGTAACCAAGGTCCAACTGGTAGTACTGGTCCAACGGGCGGCACTGGTCCAACTGGCCCTCAAGGCTCAACTGGCAGCACAGGCGCAACAGGACCAACGGGCGGCACTGGTCCTACTGGCCCTCAAGGCTCAACTGGAAGTACAGGCGCAACAGGACCAACCGGACCCACCGGCCCAACAGGACCACAAGGACCAGGTGGATTAACAACAACTGATGCTACAACATTAAACGGAATTTCTGCCGTAAATCTCTTCAACAACATGAATCAGGGGCACAGCAATCAAACTGATTTTAACAATGTTGCTGCTTTTGGTGTTAGGTATGTGCAAGGTGGGACTAATGGTCCTTCAGTTGGTGGTTCAGGTAGCACTCAGTTCTACGGGTTTACATTAGGATTAGGATCAGAGTATGCATACTCTTCCTATGCGTCTCAGTTTTATTGGCCAAGAACCCCAACTGGCGGAAATCCGTATATCTCTGTGCGATTTAGAGAAGGTGGATCTTGGGGAAGTTGGGCAAAAATCTGGGCTGGTTATGCTGATAGTGCAGGTGCAGTAGACTTTAATGCACTTACAAATAAAGCCAGCGGAACAGGAACTTATACAACCAGTGGTGATTTCCGCGCACCAATCTTCTATGACAGCAATGATACTAATTATTATATTGATCCGAACTCAACTGGCACATCGATATATGCAGCTGGGAATATATATGCTGTTAATGGCGTCTCAAGAATTCAAGCTGGTGATTCCTCATCTGATGGCATGTTATATGACTCGACAAGAGCAGCTCTTGTTGCTAGAGGTAACTACCCTCACGTAGAATTATTTTCTGTAGTTGCTAATGGAAATCATGGAGGAACTCTTAGATTTTCAGGATATGATAATGGATCAAGTGGTGCATATAAATCCTGGAATGTTGGTACAGCAGGCTCAAATTTAGTCTTCCTAGACATTGGATACGGTGGTACATCTAATCCAAATCCCCATGCAGGCATAGCTGGTTTAGGGACTGGATATGGATATCCTGGCGGGTTGACCGTTATGCGTTTTTATAATAATGGATATGTGGGCATCGGAAACTTTGGTACATATGGAAATGGGGAAGCATCACCATCATATCAACTTGATGTTAGAGGAACTGGTTATTCTTCCTCTGATTTCCGAGCGCCAATCTTCTATGACGCAAACAATACCGCATATTATTGTGACCCCAACGGAACCGCAAGATTATCCTACGTGGTGGCAAACGGTGGTATCAGAATTGATGGTAATGAAGATTTATATCTTGATTACAACTATGGATGTTCCATCGTAGGTGTATATTCATCATATCGGTATCAAGGTGTGTTCTCAATGGGCAACTCCTATAAGTTGGCCCGTGACGGCACCACCACAGGTAATTTGTATGGTATGGCATGGTCACATCCCAACGCCGGTGGTATTGCAGGTAATTTAAATGACCACGGATTATTGGTATTAACAAATGGCGGATGGTGCGCATCGTTGACTGGTAGTACTCGTTCCCGTGATGATATGCGGGCACCGATTTTCTATGATAATAATAACACCGGATATTATGTAGACCCAAATTCTGTATCTCGTATGAGCGGTATCGGTGTAGGTGAAAGTTATTATTCACATGGATATCCAGGTGTGTTGCAATTAGGAAGTACAGGTTATAACTATAATTTCCTTAATGGGTCATGGGCAAGTAGTATTGCAGCTGGCATTTTAGCAAATTGTTCAAACCAATGGGAAATAGCTATTCACGATTCAGGTGAAAGAGTTGTATCACCGTTCTTATTCGACGGAGGCGGTAATCATAGATTATTAATGGGTCGTGATATTGGTTGGGGTTCAATGTATATTGAAGCTGCGTCAAGTTTCCGTGCTCCCACCTTCTATGATAGCAATGACACAGGATATTATCTAGATCCTAATGGCACTTCAGTTCTAGACAATTTATATGTTGGCGACCGTTATAGCGGTGCTTCTGAATTCCGTTTTGGCGAAGATAGTTCTGGATGGTATGGTG
>Ga0194130_10008034_pt1 | contig 11386 bp, 11 predicted proteins | sample TA2KigsurfametaG_FD_160084 | JGI IMG/M metagenome (GOLD analysis project Ga0194130, IMG submission 160084) | Freshwater microbial communities from Lake Tanganyika, Tanzania - TA2015050 Kigoma 12 surface | ecosystem: Environmental > Aquatic > Freshwater > Lake | place: Tanzania: Lake Tanganyika... | reverse complement strand
CCCTCCGGGCTCCTTCCGCAGCCCCGGAATCGTGTTTGTTTTCTCTCGACATCGAACATCTCCTTTCGAACATTTTCTCTATGAAATGTCCCAGGGAGCTGTCCATCAAAATCGCGGAGCGGGAGATCGGGTGTAAGGGGTGTGCCCGATAGTATTTAATTCAAACTAGATCAATTGGTCAAAGTTCGGATTCGGTATTTCGCCTTGGCCTTTACTCTTTTCAGTAACCTTAAGGTTTGGTAGGCTTGGGCTTCTCCGGCTCCACCACGTCGCCGAATTTGATGTCCGACTCCGCACCGAATCGCTTGTAGTCCTGATAGCGAATCGTCATCTTGATCGGGACGACGCTGGCATCGAAAACAAGGGTATCGGTCGAAACCGTATATGTCGGAAACCAATACTTGCCATCGATTTGTTCGCGGTAAGTTTCGAATTTCGGATACTGGCTGCCTGCATTGCGCTTCTTGCCCATTGGACGGCCATAGGTCTTTACGATTTGCAGTTCCTGGTCGTCCACCCATGCTGTGCCAGAGAAGTAACGCTTGCCTGGCTCAATCTTCTTCGGCTTGATCGCGAATACGAAACAAGGAACTTCGTCCACCAGTTCATGGCCCAAGTAGCGCACGTAGTAGGAATCCAGATCTTCGCTGGTCAGCACGAATGGAAGGGTGTCGCGCATGTCCTGAATATCCTCGGGTTCAAGCAAAAGATTCTGCAGGGATTGGGGCGGGGCATAGACGACAACCTCGGTACGCTTGCCGTCGACAAAACGCCAGTCGCTGGTGGTCTCGTACTTTCCGATGATCCGTTTGCGTGACGCATCCATCTCGTGCATTTTGGTCACTTGACGATAGATGTAGTTCTGGCGAGCCCGTGAGAAATCGCTCTCCTTGGAGGCGAATTTCTTGACGATGGCCTCAATTTCGGCGGGCGTTGGGTCTTTGAGATTCACGGCCGCGCTCAGGGCGAGTGCCGCTAGGGGAATCAGAGCCAGGATTTTCATAATTCTGCTTACCTCAAGAGATGTTTCGCAATGACGACTCGTTGCATATTGCTGGTGCCCTCGTAGATGCGGCCGATTTTGGCATCCCGGTAGAGCTTTTCCACTGGATATTCTTTGGAAAACCCGGCCCCGCCGAAGACTTCGACGGCACGACTGGCGACATTTTCCGCGATGGTTGAAGCATAATACTTCGCCATGGCGGCTTGCTGAACAAATTCGAGGCCGGCATCGCGCAATCGGGCGGCGTTATAAACCAGCAGGCGGGCGGCCTCGATCTCTACTGCGCATTCGGCCAGAGCGAACTGGACTCCTTGAAAATCTCCGATCGGCTTGCCGAATTGCTTGCGTTGTTTTGCGTAGGAGACGGCGTGGTCGAGCGCCCCTTGAGCCAGACCAACCATCTGCGCTCCGATCCCGATGCGTCCTTCGTTGAGGGTTTCGATAGCGACCTTGTACCCCTTGCCTACCTCACCCAGAATGGCTTCAGCCCCTACACGCACGCCGCTTAGAACCACCTCGCAGGTCGACGAAGCTCGAATGCCCAGCTTGTCTTCCTTCTTGCCCACACTCAAGCCAGGGGCGTCACGGTCCACCAAAAAGCACGTTACGCCTTTGTAGTCGGCGCTCGAGTCGACAGTGGCGAAGACCAGAAACAGCCCAGCTTCGGCAGCGTTGGTAATCCAGAGTTTTTGTCCATCGATTTGCCAGCCGCCCTCCACCTGTTTTGCGCTGGCCGTCAGCGCAAATGCGTCGCTTCCTGCGCCGGCCTCGCTGAGGCAATAGCTGCCGACTGTGTCTTCGGCCAAACGCGGCAGATACTTTTGCTTTTGCTCCGTTGTGCCCCAACGTGCGATCGCATTGTTGACGAGTGTATTTTGCACGTCGACGGCAACGCTGACAGCAGGGTCTACTGCGGCGAGCTCTTCGATGACAAGAATCGACTGGAAGAAGGTCCCACCCTGCCCGCCAAACTCCTCTGCGATATCGACTCCCATCAGTCCCTGAGCAAAGATCTTCTTGAGCAGCGCCGGGTCGAGTTTTGCATGCTCGTCCATCTGCTTTGAGATTGGCGCGATTTCGGTTCTGGCGAACTTGCGAACCACGTCGCGGAACATTACTTCTTCTTCGTTCAATTGAGTCAGCGGCGCCATAGCAAGCTCCTATTCTATTCCGTTGAGATGATCCCAGTTGAGGTGATCCGTAATGGTGGGTAGGCAGGATTCGCCATCGGCGAATTTCAGTCGAAAGCTGCCTTCTTGTGAAGTTCGGTGTTCGCAATCGACGCAACTGTCCCATAACCGGACACTTTTTTGTCCGCCAGCGTACCTGCCACATCGTATAACCTACTCAATTCAAATGGTTTGTCCTGTTTTTTGAGCTGTGGCCAGAGGCGTGCATCTACTAAAGTCGATAATCATGGACATCAAACGCGAAGGGATCGGACGCAAGAAGTTAATACGGCGAGTTGTGCTGGGCGTCGTTGTGGTGGCTGCACTCGGTGCAACCACCTTCGGCCTAAGCCGCTTCAAGCCCGCCGCTCCTAACGTTGAAGCTGCGACTCTCTGGTTCGGCAATGCCGAACGTGGTCCTATGGTTCGGAATGTTCGGGGCCTGGGAACTCTGGTGCCGCAGGAAATTCTCTTTGTCCCCGCCACCAGCGAAGGTCGCGTAGAAAAGCGCCTGATGCTGCCGGGTACCGATGTAAAAGCCGGGACGGTCATCATCGAATTGTCGAATCAAGAGTTGATGACTGCCCTCAGCGACGCCCAGTGGGCTGTTCGCGCCGCCGAAGCCGAAATGGCAGATCTCAAGGTAAAACTGACACGCGAGAAGCTCGAACAGAAATCCAAAACCGCACAGATTCAGGCTGAGCAAGCCCAGGCACAGCTCGCCTACGACCGCGACATGAAACTCTTCAAGGAAGGCCTGACGGCCGACCTCACCGTCAAGCTGTCCAAGTCCAAGTCTGAGGAACTCACCCATCGTCTTGAGATTGAGCGGGAACGCCTCGCCTCCAACGACGACATGATCAAAGCTCAGCTTGAAGCCAAGCGCGTGAATATCGAAAAGCTGCGCGATGCCTATGCTTTGAAGAAAAAGCAGGTTGCTGATCTGCGGGTTCGGGCCGGTGTAGACGGCGTTCTGCAGGACCTCCCCGTTCAGGTTGGACAGCGCGTCACCTTGGGCACGGTGCTCGCCAAGGTCAGCCAGCCGTGGAAGCTCAAGGCCGAACTGAAGATCCCTGAAACGCAAATGAACGAGATTCGCATCGGTATGACGGCCGAAGTGGATACGCGCAACGGATTGATCAAAGGCCAGGTGGCGCGCATCGATCCTGCTGCAATTAACGGAACGGTTACCGTTGACGTTCGTCTTATCGGAGAGCTGCCCACGGGCGCTCGCCCGGATCTCAGTGTCGATGGCACCATCGAGATCGAAAAGCTCAACGACGTGCTGCATGTGCAGCGCCCGGTGATTGGGCAGGCAAATGCCGCTGTCGGGCTGTTCCGCGTAACTGCGGACGGCAAGGAAGCGGAACGGATTCAAGTGAAGTTTGGCCGCACTTCGGTGAACACCATCGAAGTGGTGAGCGGCCTCAAAGTTGGCGACCGGGTCGTCCTCTCGGACATGAGTCAGTGGGACGCACACAACCGTGTGAGATTGAACTAACAAGGAGCGAGACACTGCAATGAGCGACAACCAGCAAGACCTTTTGACCATGGACGGCGTGACGAAAGTCTTTTTGACCGATGAGGTCGAAACTCACGCCCTTTCCGGTATCCACCTCAACATCAAGAAGGGCGAGTATGTCTCGATCTCCGGCCCTTCCGGCTGTGGCAAGTCCACACTTCTCGCTATCCTCGGTCTGCTCGATTCGCCCTCCGGCGGCACCTATGTGCTGAATGGCCGTCCCGTGCAAAGCCTCAAGATGAGCGAACGGGCTCGCATCCGCAACCGGGAAATAGGCTTCATCTTCCAGGCCTTCAACCTGATTGGCGACCTCAACGTTTACGAGAACGTCGAGCTGCCGCTCACCTATCGCGGTATGTCTGGTGCCGAGCGCAAGAAGCGCGTACATGAAGCCCTGGAGCGCGTTGGCATGGGCCATCGTGTCAAGCACTACCCATCGCAGCTCTCTGGCGGTCAACAACAGCGCGTTGCCGTTGCCAGAGCCCTGGCTGGCGATCCTGCGATCCTGCTGGCTGACGAACCTACCGGTAACCTCGATTCCGCCAATGGCGAAGCAGTGATGGACCTGATGCGCGAACTGCATCGCGGCGGCGCCACGATCTGCATGGTGACCCACGATCCGCGCTACGCCCGTTACGCCGATCGCACCATCAAATTGTTCGACGGGCGTATCGTTGAAGAGTCCTCTGAAATGGCGGCAGCCGCGGAGACAGACAGATGAGGCAACAACTGGATCGCTACTTTGAACTACTGCCGCTGCTTGTAATCATCATCATTCTGGTTTCAGGCGAGTTTCGCCAGCAGCGCCAGTACTCGATCGAACGGGCCAACTTTAATTTCGATTCCCCGCGCCTGATTTTGCGCTAGAGCCCCATGCAAGAAATCCTGTTCGCGGCACGCCGGTTGCTGAAGCATCCCCTTCAACTGGCTGCGGGCCTCCTCGCGTTCTTTTTGGGTATTGGCCTCAATACAGCCATATACTCAATCGGCGATGCCATCGTCTTCAAGCCGCTTGAGCTTGTGGGCCTCCAACGCCTGGCTATTTTTGAGGTCTTTTCTCGCGGGCAGCAACTGGGAATCTTCGATACCTCCCCAGCGGACTTTCTTGAATACCAGTCGAGACTGAAATCCTTCGAGTCTCTCGGGCTTGAGCAGCATTGGGATGTAACGATTACTCGCGATGGCGACCCAGAGTACGTCAGCGGTGCGCGCGTCACGGCGAATTGGTTCGAATTGATCGGCTCGCAACTTCTGGTCGGCCGTGGCTTTCGGCAGGGTGAGGACCAGTCTGGAAATCATCGTGTCGCGGTGATCTCTCACGGACTTTGGAGCCGACGTTTCGCATCGGAACCTGGCATCGTCGGCCGCACGATTCGACTCAATCGAGAAGAATACGAGATCGTTGGCGTGGTGAAACAGACCTCGCGATTCCCGGGCTTCATGGAAGTATTCAGCCCGATCCCTCGCACTCCGGTTTGGGGCCAGATGCGCAGCGATTTCGACTACTCCGTCGTCGGGAGGCTTAAGCCAGGGATCACGCATGCTCAGGCAGAAGCCGAATTGACCGCCGTGCAGGCCTCCATCATCAGCCGCTACAAGGCGACTCATGAGGGTCGAAGCGTGCAAGTGGTGGCGTTAAACGAGCGTGTTGCCGGCACCAACGAAATGGCTGGCAAGTACGTCCGCATGTTGCTGGTTGCCGCTGGATTTGCCCTTCTAATTGCATGCGCCAATGTGGCGAATCTGCAACTTGCGCGCGTGACCGGCCGCACTCGTGAATTCGCCATCATGAGGGCCGTGGGAGCTGGCCGATGGCCCATTGCGCGGCAGGTGCTGATCGAAAGCTTGCTGTTGTCGCTTGGCGGCGCTCTTCTTGGGTGTCTTGGTAGCATCTGGTGCCTCGATCTGATCAAGGGCCTGCTGCCGACTGAGCTTTGGCAATTCATTCCGATGTGGCCCTACATGAGCGTGGATTTTCACGCGGTGCTCACCGCTTCGCTTCTGGCCGTAGGCGCGGGTGTGATTTCTGGAGTTCTCGCTGCCTGGCAATCTTCGCGCGCGGATGCGCAGGATGCTCTGCGCGAAGGCGGCCGCGCCGTCAGCGCCGGCAGCAGGCGACAGTGGTTTCGTGGCGCTCTGGTTGCCTTTCAAATGGCTTTGGCGATTGTCCTGTTGATTGGAGCGGGTTTGATGGTACGCGGGGCGAACGCCTCAATTGGAATCTTCGATTCCAAGCATCCCGAGCAAGTTGCGACCATGCAGGCAGTTTTGCCGCAGCTTGAATATCCCAACGTCGAGAAGCGGCTCGATTTTAGCCGTCGCCTCGAACAAGGTTTGAAGAATCTACCTGGTGCGAGTGAGGTTGCGCTGGTGAATGTCATTCCCATGTCCGACAACGGTAGTAGTGTTTCCTTCGCTGTCGAAGGCCGGACTATGCCGCAGGTTGCTGATCGCCCGCGCGCACTCAATTTGGTTGTCACGCCCGAGTATTTTTCCTTGATGCGTATTCCGCTTCGGCAAGGCAGGTATCTCTCCGCTGATGATCGAAACGGTCGCGACTTGGTCTGTGTCGTCGATGAACTGCTCGCCAAAGCACAATTTCCTCAGGGCAACCCTGTAGGTGAACGATTGACACTGATGTTGGGAGAGACTTCAAAGCCTTGCCGTATCGTTGGTGTCGTCGAAGCCACAATGCACGATGCCTGGGAACGCTCTCCCCGCCCGACGCTATACAGGGCTTTCGATCAGAATCCGATGCTCGCCGTTTCGCTGATGGTGAGAACAAACGGACCCGTAAAGGCTATGGTGGCTGCCGCCAGGAACGCAGTGCTTGCCGTCGATCCTGATCAGCCTGTCCGGCAGCAGTTTTCCTACCAGGAGCTGATCCAGACTACGCTTGGGGGGCTGCGCATGATCGCGTTATTCATGGGCGGCATTGGAGCGGTGGCGGTGGTGCTGGCTTGCCTCGGTGTTTATAGCGTCATGTCCTATGTGGTGGCCGAGCGCACTAGCGAGATCGGCATGCGCCTTGCAATGGGTGCACAACCCCGCGACATCTTTAAGCTACTTGGTGGCCAGGCTCTTGTGATGTCGGGGTCTGGGATGCTCGGCGGCCTGATCGGCGGATACCTCATTGCTCAACTCTTCAGCAGCATGATCTTTGGCGTCAGCTCCAACGACTTTTGGAGTTTGTCTAGTGGAGCTCTTCTGCTTGGTGCCGTGGCTGCCCTCGCGACGTATCTTCCTGCGCGGCGGGCATTGGGAATGGACCCCTCAACCGCTTTGCGCCATGATTGATAAGAATGATTGAACTGCGAAATCTTGAAAAGTTCTACCAGCACGGACCTTCGAAGTCCTTCGTGCTGCGGCGGGTGAATGTCGAAATCAAAGAGGGTGAATTCGTTTCGATCATGGGCCCCTCTGGCGCCGGCAAGAGCACACTGCTTTACGTGATCGGCATGCATGATGGCGATTGGACCGGCGAGTATTATCTGATGGGCCAACCAGTTCACAAAATGAACCGCAAGGAACGCAACGAGCTCTACAAACAAAACTTCGGTTTTGTGTTTCAGAGCTACCATCTGCTCGACAATCTGACTGTTGCTGAAAACATCGAGATGCCTCTGACCTACCGCAACATCAAGAAGCAGGAGCGTGAGGCGATCGTCGCCGATACGCTCGACCGCTTTCAGATGGTGGGCAAGAAGGATCTGTTCCCCAACCAGCTTTCTGGAGGCCAACAACAGCTTGTGGGCATTGCCCGCGCGATGGTGGCCAGCCCCAAGGTGATCCTTGCCGATGAACCCACGGGCAATCTCCATACCAGCCAGGGTAAGGAGATCATGGAGATGTTCAAGAAGTTGAACGAAGCTGGCACAACGATCATTCAGGTGTCGCACTCCGATCTCAACGCCACTTACGGCAACCGGGTGATTGAGATCCGCGATGGATGGATCGAGAAGTGAAGCCACGCATTCTGATTGCCGACGATCAGACCGATGTGCTCGAAGCGTTGCGATTGCTCCTAAAGCCAGAAGGCTATGAACTGGAAATGGTGACCAGCCCGGCCGACGTCGTCCGCCGCCTGGAGCAACGCGAGTATGACGCGCTGCTGATGGACCTCAACTATACGCGCGACACCACTTCAGGCGAAGAGGGGCTCGAGTTGCTCTCCAAAGTGCAGGAGATCGACCCCATGCTGCCGGTAATGGTGATGACGGCCTGGGGCAGCGTGAAGCTTGCGGTTGATGCGATGCGCCGCGGGGCGCGCGATTTTGTGACCAAGCCGTGGGAGAACGAGCGGCTGGTTTCGATCTTAAGGACCCAGCTCAACTTGAGCAATGCCCTCAAGCGCCAGCAGCGGCTCGAAGCCGAAAACATGCTGCTCCGTGACGAGAGCGGCCCAGCTATGATCGCGAAGGCCCCAGCGATGGAGCCGGTGATCGAACTGATCGCCCGGGTTGGCCCGAGCGACGCCAACGTGCTCGTTACGGGTGAACCCGGTGTTGGCAAAGAAGTGGTGGCGCGCAAGCTGCATGCCATTTCGGCGCGCGCCTCGAAACCGATGGTGAGCGTCAATGCTGGTGGCCTTGCCGAAGGCGTATTTGAGAGCGAACTGTTCGGACATGTGAAGGGTGCTTTTACCGACGCCAAGACGGATCGCGTCGGCCGCTTCGAGTTGGCCGATACAGGGACTCTTTTTCTCGATGAAATCGCCAATGTCTCGATGAGCCTGCAATCGAAGCTGCTCAGGGTTCTTGAAACCGGCGAGATGGAGCGCGTTGGTTCTTCACGTACCAGAAAAGTCGATGTTCGAGTGATCAGCGCTACCAATGCCGATCTCAATCGTGAGATCGAAGAGAACCGCTTTCGTCAGGACTTGCTGTTCCGCTTGAATACGATTGAGATTCGCATTCCTCCTCTGCGCGAACGCAAAGAGGACATCCCCGTGCTCGCCGCACACTTTCTCGACCGGCACGCCCAGCGCTACCGCAAGGCTCTGGCTGGTTTTGATTCTGGCGCAGTGCAAGCAATGATCGAGCATCGCTGGCCGGGCAATGTGCGTGAGCTGAACCACGTCGTTGAGCGTGCCGTGCTGATGGCTGGTGGCACACAGATTCGATCGGCCGATCTGGCTCTGCGCCCCACGTCTGGTACTGCACAAAAGCTCGAAGACATGAGCCTTGAAGACGTTGAAGCTCATTTGATCAAGAAAGCCCTCGACCGCTTTGGCGGCAACGTTAGTGCCGCGGCAGACGCGCTTGGCTTAAGCCGCAGCGCTTTTTACCGCCGCCTGCAGCGATACAATCTTCATCGATACGCGACATGAAGCTGGCCCACGAACGGCGGATTCAACTTACGGCCATTGCCTCGGGCCTGCCGGCCATCGCGGTCTCCCTCTCGATCTTGTGGACGGGTGATTACACTCCCAAGGTGCAATGGACCAGCACGGCGATTCTCGTCACCTGCTGGCTTGGCTTTGCCAACTCGGTGCGCGAGATGGTGGCCTCTCCCATGCGTACGGTCGCCAATCTGCTTGAGGCCATCCGCGAAGGCGACTATTCGATCCGCGGCCGTGCCGTGCTTCCCGACGACGCCCTCGGTGAAGTGCTTGAACAGGTGAACGCCATGGGCGCCACACTGCAGCAACAACGCCTCGGCGCGCTCGAAGCAACTGCTTTGCTGCGCAAGGTGATGGAAGAGATCAACGTCGCTATCTTCGCATTCGATGCCGATAACCAATTGCGCCTCGTTAACAAAGGCGGGGAAGCGCTGCTGGGCCGCCCGATGGAGCGCCTGATTGGCGAGACTGCCTCGAGCCTCGGCCTCGACGATTGCCTTGCCGGTGAACTGCGCACGATGACGCGCGCCTTCTCTGGAGGTAGCGGCCGTTGGGGCGTATCGAGCAGCACCTTTCGCGAAGGCGGTGTGCCTCACCGACTGCTTGTGCTCACCGATCTCACTGGACCGCTGCGTCAAGAAGAACTTCTCGCCTGGCAGCGCCTGGTGCGAGTGCTCGGCCATGAACTCAACAACTCGCTCGCTCCGATCAAATCGATTGCCGGTAGCCTTGGAAACATCGTTGATCGAGATCCCCTGCCTGATGACTGGAAGGAAGACATGCTGCACGGGCTCAACATCATCGGCTCGCGCGCCGACAGCCTGCAACGATTCCTCGGTTCCTACACGCGCCTTGCGAAGTTGCCCCACCCCACTTGCGCGCCGGTTGATGTCGAAGCTCTAGTTCGCCGCTGCGCCGATCTCGAACTGCGTCAAAAGGTCACGATTGTCCCTGGTCCTGAGATCACCATCGACGCTGACTCAGATCAGCTGGAACAAGTGATCATCAATCTGGTGAAGAATGCGGTCGAAGCCGCTCAGGCCACAAGTGGCGGAGTGAGCATTGGTTGGATTCGTCACTTCAGCAGGCTAGAGATCTGGGTGGAGGATGAAGGCCCGGGCCTTGCCAACACAGCCAACTTGTTTGTGCCCTTCTTCACTACCAAACCTGGAGGGAGCGGCATCGGCCTTGTGCTGTGCCGCCAGATCGCTGAAGCTCATGGCGGTACATTGGAATTAACGAACAACAGCGGCAAGCCGGGTTGCACGGCCCGTCTGTTGTTGCCGGTTCATGCCAATGATCCTCTTGCTGTTTCTGCTGGTCTCACAGTTTAACCCGGACTTCTCACCGAAGTTCCAACAGGCGTTGCGCCTGCTGCAGGAACAAAAGTTCAGCGAAGCCGTCGCGATTCTCGAGGTCCTGGTCAAAGAGAGTCCAGCGGTCGCCGAGTATTGGAACGCACTCGGCATCGCCCATGCCGCAAACGGCAACACGGCTGCTGCGCTTAAACCTCTTGAGACTTCCTGCGATATGAAGCGCGGTTGCTTTGCGCTCGGCAGATTGCTCCAGTCGCAAGGTCGCCACGCCGAAGCCATCGCTGCTTTCAATCGCGCTCCACAGTTTGAGCAACACTCCGAGTTGCTAGCCTCAATGGCTCGCAGCTCAGAGCTTACCGGCGACCTTCAGGCCGCCGATCTTGCCTATCGCCGTGCTCTTGCCGAAAGCGCTTTGCGCCCAGCCAACTCGGCCGAGATCCAGGTGCAGTACAGCCGCTTCCTGATTCGTCAACGCCGCTTCGAGCCAGCCCGCTGGCAACTCGACCAATCCCTGCGCAAGAAGCCCTTCAACGGTGCTGCCTGGCGCGACAAAGCTTATGTGTTGATCGAGCTGGATCGCAAAGAGCAGGCCGTCGATGCGCTCGAGCAAGCCATCGCCCATGGTGAGCGCACTCGCGAGAATCTTCTCGCCCTCAGCCGTCTCCATGCCGACCTGGGTAATCGCGAAAAGGCAGAGGAATACTTGAAGGAAGCTACGCCTATACCGCCGCGTTAGAGCTTTTGTAGACCCACCAAAGTCAGAGCGCCTGTTGAAAGCAAGATAGACGTTAGCTCAGCGACACCAAACTCTCCTGATTTGCCCCCGATGATGAGCCGAAGAAGGCATAGGCGATCACACTGCTGGAGCCGAGCAGAAGGGAGTACAGTGGTCTCTGAGTAGACGCGATGGCCAGCCCTGTCGGGTTAAGTATTAAGAGTTCTGCAAAAAGGAAATGGGTCATGCTAAACCTTTCACAAATCCGTTAGCGGCGGAGAAAGAGGAAAGGCAGATGACCCGAAAGCAGAATAGCGCAA
>Ga0194130_10008032_pt1 | contig 11387 bp, 7 predicted proteins | sample TA2KigsurfametaG_FD_160084 | JGI IMG/M metagenome (GOLD analysis project Ga0194130, IMG submission 160084) | Freshwater microbial communities from Lake Tanganyika, Tanzania - TA2015050 Kigoma 12 surface | ecosystem: Environmental > Aquatic > Freshwater > Lake | place: Tanzania: Lake Tanganyika... | reverse complement strand
TAGTAGCTTTATTAGTACCGTAAACATTAAAAACTATTTGACAGGCTTTTTTAATTGTTCGAACTTTTTGAGATGGGTTTAATCCGCTATTTAAATCAGAGCCGGTAGTACTTACATAAACAGTATTGCCATCAGGTCGATCATATATAAAAGCTTTTTTAGCGTATGCATTTCCGTAAACTGAAAAATCCATCGGAACAGAGGCAGAAAGGCCAACATAAGGATCGTATTTTTGTGCAGCTGAAACCCCGTTAACTATTACATGCCCTTGATCGGCAATGAACAATGCAGTCTTTGGACCGTCCTGAGCATCACCATCAATAAATCTTGCAATGGGTTGGGGGCCCCATTGCTCAACAGTAAGAGCAGGGCCAGTCCCATGATTAATAACACTTAATGCACTTGTTACCGATACAACAGTATCTAGATAAGTAAAGTCTCCATAAACAGATAAATTTCCTAATACAGTTGCATTCCCATCAACAAAAAGATTTTCGTGAGCAGAAATAGAATTATAAGTTACAAAATCACCAATAAAAGGCTCGTCCGGAGAAGCGATTGGGTCAGTACCGGAGTCAGGATAACCTGTTGATGGTGAAGAATGATGATTTCTTCTATGCCATTTATTATGAAATCGCGCATTACCGGCCATATAATATATTTATGTATAAAGCATTGTTAAATTGTAGTTATAGCGGCCAATATTTACCCCCAGGTACAAAGTAATAATTTACAAAAGGAGCTAACCTTCCATAATATTTAGTTTGAGTAGTATCACCGGGGAACGTCACAAAAAATACTGTGTTTTGTGATATATCTCCATCTTTTTTAATTGTTACCAAATTACTGCCATTCAAATAGCAATATATGGGGCCAAATGCTTCAACATTTGCAACTCTAGCTATACCCATAGATGCACGGGGTGTTCCTAAAGTACAATCACTATTAAATTGAACACCTGAATATGTAGGGTCACTTGCAGATGGTTGGAATAGATTCCCGGGGCAAGTGTATGTATATGTATGGGTAAAAGTAGGCACTCTTGTATTGGTTGGAGTAATTGTTGGTGTAACTGTAGGTGTTACTGTAGTTGAAGGTGTCACGGTTACTGTAGGTGTCGCTGTTTCGGTAGGTGTTACTGTAGGTGTAACTGTTTCCGTCGGTGTAATAGTAGGTGTCATCGTAGGTGTTACTGTAGGTGTAACAGTAACTGTGGGAGTTACCGTAGGAGTTACATAATTTCTAGCCTCATCAAATACATTATAAACTAGGTTAGTGGGTGTAAAGGTGGGTGTAATTGTAGGTGTCACTGTTTTAGTAGGTGTTACTGAAGGTGTAACTGTTTTAGTTGGAGTAATAGTAGGTGTCACTGTTTCAGTTGGAGTAATAGTAGGTGTCACTGTTTCAGTAGGTGTTACTGTTTCGGTAGGCGTTACTGTTTTAGTTGGAGTCATAGTGGGTGTTACTGTTTCGGTAGGTGTTATTGACGGGGTAACAGTTTCAGTTGGAGTAATAGTAGGTGTTACTGTAGGTGTAACTGTTTCCGTCGGTGTGATAGTGGGTGTTGCCGTTTCCGTAGGTGTGTTTGTGGGTGTTTCAGACGGCGTGGGTGTTACAGTTTCAGTAGGTGTTGGTGATAAATTACTGGTCATTGTTATAGTAGGTGTTACCGTTTCAGTAGGAGTAATTGACGGGGTAATTGTCTCTGTAGGTGTTATTGACGGGGTAACAGTTTCAGTTGGAGTAATTGTGGGTGTTAAGGTTTCTGTAGGAGTAATTGTAATAGTCGGGGTAATCGTTGTTGTCGGTGTAATCGTTGTTGTCGGTGTAGTCGTCGGAGTAATAGTAGCTGTTGGTGTTATAGTCGTCGTAGGCGTAACAGTTGATGTTGGAGTTTTCGTAGGCGTAACGGTTGGTGTTGGAGTTATATAATTTTTGGCTTCATCAAATACATTAAATACTAAATTAGTTGGGGTAACTGTTGGAGTAACTGTTGGAGTAACCGATGTGGTTGGAGTAACTGTTGGAGTAACCGATGTGGTTGGAGTAATTGTTGGGGTAATAGTGACAGTAGGTGTAACAGTTCTTGTTGGTGTAATTGTAGGGGTGCGGGTAGGTGTAGGTGTTACTGTAGGTGTAACTGTAACTGTGGGTGTAACAGTTTCTGTAGGTGTTAATGTTGGAGTAGAAGTAGGAGTTTTAGTAGGGGTGCGGGTAGGTGTAGGTGTTCTTTTCGGTGTTCTTGTAGGTGTAATTGTTCGGGTTGGTGTTATTGTCGGCGTAATAGTGGGTGTACTAGTCTTAGTTTGTGTTAATGTAGGTGTAGGTGTTCTTGTCGGCGTCCTTGTAGGTGTTACGGAAGGCGAGGCACCTGGCGTGGGTGTAATTGTTTGAGTAACAGTAGGCGTAACTGTTTCCGTAGGTGTAATTGTCGGCGTAACTGTTTCCGTAGGTGTAATTGTCGGCGTAACTGTTTCCGTAGGTGTTATTGTCGGCGTAACAGTTTCAGTAGGTGTTTCTGTAGGTGTGATAGTGGGTGTAACTGTTTCAGTAGGTGTGATAGTGGGTGTAACGGTTTCCGTCGGTGTGATAGTTGTTGTAGGGGTAACAGTTACCGTTTCAGTAGGTGTTACAGTTAATGTAACTGTAGGTGTAGGTGTAGAAGTTCTTGTAGGTGTTATGGTTGGTGTCGATGTACGCGTAGGAGTAACAGTTACCGTTTCAGTAGGTGTTATGGTAGGTGTTTTTGTAGGAGTAGGTGTAGTAGTTTTTGTTTGTGTTATAGTAGGCGTGGTAGTTGGTGTAACGGTCTCTGTAGGTGTTTGTGTTGGTGTTTGTGTCGTCGTCTTTGTAATCGTTGGTGTAATAGTTGGAGTTACTGTTTCAGTAGGCGTTAATGTGGGGGTAGCAGTCTTTGTTGGAGTAACTGTAGGCGTTAATGTTTCTGTCGGTGTAATTGTAGGAGTGATAGAAGTTGTTGGTGTAATAGTTGGCGTTTCTGTCGGTGTAAATGTGACCGTTGGTGTTATGGATGTAGTAGGAGTAATGGTAGGAGTAAACGTTGGAGTTTGCGTGATAGTAGGTGTTATAGATGCGGTAGGAGTGGGTGTAGGGATTACAAAACTACCAATTTGTGCATTAATTAAAAGATTACTATCCGAAAGTTTAATATATCCGGTATTATTAAAAATTATAACATCATAAAACCCGCCACCTGAAAGATTTTCAACATTTAAGGTTATAATGTTGTTAGCAATTGTATAGTTATAATATTTAAACCCAGTAAATGGAGGGTATAATGAGGAACCGGGAAAATAATCTACTTCTTCAACAACATAGGCGGTACTGTTATCATTGGTAGTACTTAAATAGACGAATCTAGTATAATTAAAATTATAGCCTTCAAATGAGATAACAGTAGTACCTCCAGATAAATACGTTATACTATTCATTTTAAAAGCCTTATGAATTATTTATGGATTTTTTAAATAAATAAGGCTAAACTTATACTATGAGCGCAGGTAAAGGGGATAAACCAAGGAATTGTTTTAGTAAGAAATTTAAGTTAAATTTTGACGTTATTAACTGGGTTACTAAGGAGAACAAAGATATACGCAATTATACTGTCAAAAAAGGTAAGAAAATATACAAATATCCTTGACGGTACAATAGTTTTCATCTACAATAGTCAAATGCCATATAAAAGAATAAAACAGGGTGCTCCTTTTGTATTCCAAGAACTTGTATTTTACTCTCCTCGTCAGTTTGATCAACCTCTAGAGGTACAAGATAAAGAGTTTATTTATCGTCTTAAAATATGTGTAAATTCAGGGCGTTGTTTTACCGGGCCCTTTTTTGATGAGGTAATCGGTGAAGAAGAGATTACAGAAAAAGAGCTTAAGAGTGTACTTAATTTAGTAGAGAATACTCCAGGTATTATAATCACGGGAAGAGAGTATATCCGGTATGATGATTACGGTGGGTTAAAAAAGCTTTACGGTTAATTCGCCTAGTAGTCCAATGGCAGAGACAAACGACTTAAAATCGTTCAAGTGTCAGTTCGAGTCTGACCTAGGCGAAGAATTTCTTGCACAATATTAATATTCCTTTATATTAGTTTTATGGACATTGAATACTATTTAGAACAAATTGAGCTGCATAACGCTAGCTATGAATGGATTGTAAGAGAGTCTGAAAAGGTTGCTGTTGAATTAAAAGAACTAGATAAACAAAAGCATTTTGATGCAGATAAGTATGAAAAAATTACCAAACGGTTTATGGAATTAGAAGATAGGTTTAAGCGCAATAAGAGGGATTATGATTCGGTTGTACAACAAGTTCGTACATATTTTAACGATAAACACGGTATTGATATTATTGGAGTTTTAGACAGTAGTGAGGATAATGCTAAATGAGACTTAAGCTTATTATTTGGCATGATCGAATACGATAGGGGGTTTATGCCTCCGTCGTCTAACTGGTTAAGACTCTACACTTATAATGTAGTCGCTCTAGATTTGGGCAAAATGTGGGTTCGAATCCCCCCGGAGGTAAATTGAAATCTAAAAAAAGAATAATAAAATAATAATGAAAAATGCAATAGTATGTGGTGCAGGGGGATTTATTGGTACACATTTAGTTAATAAATTAAAAGAACTAAATTACTTTGTAATTGGAATAGATATTAAATTACCTGAGTTTTCGGAATCAAAAGCAGATATATTTCTACTTAAAGACTTACGTGATAGTAAGACAATGTTTAGTAAAGAAATTTTGGATTGTGGGCAAATACATGAGGCTTATCAGCTTGCAGCAGATATGGGTGGAGCGGGATATATATTCTCCGGTATTCATGATGCAGATGTTATGCATAATTCAGCTTTAATTAATTTACATGTCGTCGATGCATGTCGATCGTTAAAAATAGGTAAAGTTTTTTACAGTAGCAGTGCATGTATGTACCCTGAGCACAATCAACTAGATCCTAATAATCCAAACTGTGAGGAGTCTTCTGCATACCCTGCAAACCCTGATAGTGAATATGGATGGGAAAAACTTTTTAGTGAAAGGTTATACCTATCTTACATGCGTAATTACGGAATTGATGTTAAGATTGCCAGATTTCATAATGTATTCGGCCCTCTAGGTTCATGGAATAATGGTAAAGAAAAGGCACCAGCGGCAATTTGCCGTAAAGTAGCATTAGCTAATAATGGAGATGAAATTGAGATATGGGGAGATGGAGAACAAACAAGAAGCTTTTTATATATAGATGAATGCATAGAAGCAGTATTAAGGTTAATGAATTCGGAGTGGTCAGGTCCGGTAAATATTGGTTCAGATTATATGGTTACAATTAATCAATTGGTAGATTTAGTTTCAGGTATTTCAAATAAACAAATTATTAAAAAACATATTAAAGGACCTACCGGTGTAAGAGGAAGAAACTCCTCTAATATTCTTATTAAAGAAAAATTAAACTGGGCTCCTTCACTTCCATTAACATACGGTTTAACTCAAACTTATAACTGGATATTAAAACAATTGCACCTGTAGCTCAGCTGGATAGAGCAATGGTTTTCTAAACCATTGGCCACAGGTTCGAGTCCTGTCAGGTGCGAGTTAGGTTACTTGAACATCACCATTATTAGTATAATAAATTAATTCAGAAATAGTTGCGTAGGAGGGTACCCCTGGAGGACATGTTTGTCCTTTAGCAATAGTAAACGGATCGCGTGTAAACTCCTTAACCTCGTTAATAGAGCCACCGTTAAGTATAAATCTGTTATTTGTATCATCAAACGCAAAAGAGCCGCCGGTTACAGCACTCATAGACAATTTAAATGTCCAGAAAGGCTGAATAGGATTGGCGGGGTTCATAAACCAATTTCCAGATATACCAATATTAATAGAAGTAGCTAAAGGATTAATTGCACTTAAAGTCTGTAAATCTACAAGAACTTGCTCTACACCTGGAGCAGTCTTAAAGTCACCACCATATGATAATGAGTCAACAGCTGTACTCGGTGAGCCTATAGGGCAACCGCCGACTGTAACGTAGTTATTAGCATATCCGGGTATGTTGTATACAGAAACGCTCGGATCAAAATCTTGACCGGTAAATTCAAACCCGAACAACAAATACCTAAATGGCTGACGGAAGAGTATTAATGGACTAACTGTCGGAGTCGGTGTTGGTGTCTTTGAAGTAGTCGGTGTAATCGTGGGCGTCTTTGTAGTAGTCGGTGTAATCGTGGGTGTTTTAGTTATGGTCGGGGTAATCGTAGGAGTTTTAGTTATAGTGGGTGTATTTGTTGGTGTAGGGGTAGGAAATCCGGAAGGAGTAATAGAAGGTGTAATAGTGGGCGTGGGGGTAAGTGTGGGTGTAGGGCTAGGTAAAGCGGGAATTACTTTAGATATTCCTTGGCCTTGCCTAACGCTAAAAATATACTTCATTTTATTAATTTAAGTAAACTGGTTTAGACAGTCCAGGATTATTTGTTACCTCTGCTTCTAATACATTTCTTAACGAATCTTGTATTTTAAATAATTTTTTTATAATTCTATTTATAATACTGGTTGTAGTTAGCTCGTTAGCACCCAAATAGTTAGAAATATCTTGTTCAAAAAATATAGTGTCTAATTCATTAGGCAGCAAATATCTAGTGTTTTCAAACTTTATATTACCGTTACCATCTTGTGAACCAACAAATTTACCAATAATTTGATCTCTGAACCTCATATGATTTATTAAAAGCTTACTTATAGCTTTATTAAATACCCAATTTTGAAAATATTCTTCACTGTTAAGCTTTATTTGATCAAATGAATATATATCAAAATTTCTTGCTCTTAAAATATCGTATAAATTTAAATTATCAAAAAAGTTACCCATCTTACCGGTATTATTACTCAAAGTAAACAAAACATTTCTATCACCATTTTCTGTAGGAGCAGAGCTAAACCCTGTAATTCTGTCGTTGGGTATATTATAATTAAAAAGATATAATAAATATTTTCCAACTGTGTCTGCAGGAGTGCTCGCAAATTTTTTATAAACATTTAAGTTAGATACTAAATAAAAAACATCTTTATTAACTTTAGAAAATACTATTTTTGAAAATATTTCACCGGGAAATATATTTTCTAAATCAAAAATTTCTTTTGTTTGAAAATCGTTAGAGTATTTAAATAGTTTTTTGTTAGTTAATATAAAGATATTTCCTAAACTATCGGAGGCTATGTCTAGCGAAATATAATCTTTTAAATCTATAACCAAACGATATGTATAAAGCCAATTAAGATTGACATCATACAGCTTTACACATTTATTACCCGAATCTAAAACATATAAATTTTTATTAAATGTAGTAAGACCGGTGGGAGAATTAAATTCGAGCTTTGAATTAGCCGGGCCAAAATTACCTAAAGAGTTTAAATATCTAATGGAATTTTGTGTAATTATATCATCCGTATAAAGCCCGGATGCATCATATTTTACTACTTTATTAAGCTTACAATCAAGAACAAATAAATTATAATCTATAGTTTCCATAGCAGTTATACTTTGATAATATACATTAAATCCGGGGTCAACTTCGTTATTAGCAAATGCAAACGTTAGATAAGAAGCCTGGCTATCAAAATTAAAAGCTGTAAATGAAGAGGTTGTTCCCATTAAAACTGAATATTTGTCAAGATCATTATTTTTAATAAGATATAAAAGGTTGGTATTGTCTAAACCAAATAAATTATTATTAGAAGAAATGGGTATAAGTAAGCTAGTATTAATATTTTTGTTCCATCTAAATGATGTAGAATTAGCAGTAATACCTGCAACAGCTGTACAAGAAACGGGTATTACATTGGACGAAATTAGTGATGAATTATAAAGATATATAAAATTATCGTATATATGTTTTAATTTTAAATTTATTAAATCATTAGATACAGTATCGTTTGGTTGAAACAGAACATCATTTAAATTATAAGGCAATTCTAACTTAAAGGTTAGATATCTTACCAATGACAGGGTATTTTCGTTTAAAATATTCATTAATTATACCATTTTATATTGCTAATTTTTGTATAAGCGGGTGCTGAATTTTTAAGTATATTTAGTATACGTTGCTCTAATGCATACTGTAATTGTGGGTCTTTAATACCACTATTTCTAATAATTAAATTAAATAATGTTGACTTAGACCCTGGAGGTCTTAATTTAAAATATCTTTCAATTTCTTCTATATAATTCCTACGACCACATGCTACATTAAAATTAATATCTCTTATATTCATATTTTTTCTAGTATGCATTAAGATATCAAAATTGTAGAGAGGTATATTATATAAATAAAAATTCTTTATTTTGAAGTTTGTTGTCAAGTAATTTTTGTTTTTAAGAAAAGAAAATAAAGGAATTGAATTTAAATAAGTTGAAGTTCCTATTAAAAACGGCCTGTTAATTATGTTACTAAATCTATACTTTCTTGGTTCAAATTCAGCTACAGCTTGCTGTTGGCCGTCTATAAAAAGATGCATATATCCTTCGAATGCATCAAACCGTAAAGCAAAATTATGATAACCAGGATCTACTCCAGACAAATTGCATTTTAATTCTATTGTGGTACTGCTATTTAGATTATACATATTATATACTTTTACTCTTGCACTTAAATTGCCGGGAGCATAATTTGCTTGATTGTTTATTCTCAAAAACTTACCGTTAGTTAGGTTGTTATATCCAGCAGTCAGATAATTTACTCGAGTACCATAGGTACTTAAACCATATACATTGAGTTTAGAGAAGTTTATATCGTTTTCTACAGAATTAGACTGTCTCATTACTAACACTTCTTTAACGTATTCACCGCTCTTAAATTCTGCTAGCGGTTCAATTTTATAATTTACGTAATTACTATCAGCAAAATAACCAGAAAGCAAAAACTCTCTATATTTGTTATACTTTGCATATTTGTTTTTGTCGAATAAAATCCAAATATTATTATCATAATCAACCGTAAAATCTTCTATAGTATTAGAAGTTGAAAAGGCGATCGTTAAAGATGATGTGGTATTAATATTACTCCATTGCTTAATTATATTTCCTTGCAGGTAAAAAATATTATTATCTATAAGCTCAGACTTACTGCCATTGGTATAATATAAATTACCTTTATATAAATCTATAGTCTTACAAAACGTTATAAGCGTATCAATAGGTGTATTAGCAAATTGGGCGTTAGCAGTATAATCTACTAAAACATTAGAATTTAAATCAGCCCTTACAACTTTCATATTTGGAGTACCACCGGGGTTATTATTAAAAAACAAATAGGCATAATTATCTGTATTTGTATAGTCTGAGGCCAGGCCTATATTAAAGTTAGAACTAGATCTTCTTAGTTCTGAAAAAGAAAGGTTATATCTTCTAAAAGTATTATCCTGATAAAGCACAAAAAAATCATCTAAGCTTTGAGTACGTATAATACCTCTAATACGCGAATCCGTTTCTAATTTGCTAAGGAGTGTTATATCGCTATTTGTTATATTAATAGAGCTTAGTGTATTATAGAATACTAATGGTGTAACTGATTGCTGATTAAAAATACCAAAACCGTCTGAATTATAATTACCTATTATTTGATTTCCTAGCGGTGAATTCCAATCTGTACTGTAGCCATCGAAGATAAGAGTAAATTGATTAGTCTCATTAATTGCAGATAAAGAACCGGTAGAAGCATATTTTGTGCCGTTAAAATCAAACTCTCCGTTAATACCGTTTTCAACAAACGACCCGTTAGTAAATTTGTAATTTATTAAATTTTTTTGTACTAAATTTTTACTTAATAACTTTATAAATTTTTCTACATCATTTGGACCGTAATGGTGATATGCATAATAAGAACCTTTTTCAAAAATTAAATCAGAAGGTTTATCAAAAACATCTATATCTCCTAGAATTTTGTTAGCCTCACTTACTAAGCAATCAAATACAGATATGTATCTTACTGCTTTAAAATCAGAGGAAGTAAGAGCTTTAAAAAATGAAATGTTTTTAGGATTATAATACCTGTCAACCCAAATAGGGCGAACATTAACATCCGGGCTTCCTGAAAGCCATGCACATAAAAATTCACCGGAGGTTTCTTCAATCGTATCACCAAAATGAGTTGTTCTGCTATAATCACCTTTTTTCTTAAAAATTTTATCAGACTTTAATGGGTGATCACCTGCAATAGCACCTGATTCAGCTAAGTAAGAATCATTAATATTCAATCTTTCAAACGGATAAAAATTTTGAGGGATATGGAAATAAGTGACTTTGTCTTTTTTAAGCAGTATATTAGTCGTATAAGTCTCATATCCTAAAGAAATATTATCATCTCCATATTGCTGATTAGATCCAGTAAATAGAGATTGATAATCTCTAAATTCTATATTTCTTTCATCAAAGAACGGATTGCCGCGACCTTGATAATTTTCAGAATTACTTGTATTTTTCAATGATAGAATATTAAAATCAATTGAGGAGCTTGATAGATTAAAAAATTCATTATTGAGTAATAGATTCGAATTTATATTTTCAAAGCTTCTCAACGGATTTACTATTTGTGAATTAGTAAATAAATCTTTGTTATAGCTCAACCAGGGGTCATATAACTTAGATTTATTGGGTGATTTATTTCTGGGATTAATTCTAAATATAGAACTTATTGAGTACGGTATTGACGTACCGGTTAACGGCTCGGTAAGAGCTAATTTATTATTATTTGGATTAAAGATAACATAGTTAGCTATATCATTTATATTTTTTTGTAATACAATAAATTTAAAATCTCTATCATATATGTAAGTAAATATTTGCGGACTATACTCACCTAACTGATCTAAATCTGCATCTTTACAAAAAGATAAATTACCAGTATAATCAACTGTTAGGTATCTTATTACCCCATCATTTTCATGTGATATTTTACAGAATTTTTCAGATAAAAGAGTTACTTCGAAAAAGTATTTGTTATTAATATTTGAATATTCACCGGTGACAAGTACTTCTACACTATTTACATCTGCAGAAGGCTCAGAAGATAAAACCCAAAATTTAGTGGACGGGGTTATAGACCCCGGAGCATTAGCAGCGAAATAAGTAATAAACCCATAATCATAAAGAAATTCTGGTGGATCAATATAAAAACTGCTTGTAAGTAAATTATTCTTAGTCAATACTAAATTAGAAAAATTATTAAATTTTTGATCATTAACTTCTTGTAAAGCTTCGTTAAAAGGTATGTATATATCTTGTTCGGTAAATAGAATATCTTCTTTAAACCTAAATTCAGTATCGTAAGGGTAATTTGCAGTTAACCCCTTAAAGTTTGAAGATA
>Ga0194130_10008031_pt1 | contig 11387 bp, 12 predicted proteins | sample TA2KigsurfametaG_FD_160084 | JGI IMG/M metagenome (GOLD analysis project Ga0194130, IMG submission 160084) | Freshwater microbial communities from Lake Tanganyika, Tanzania - TA2015050 Kigoma 12 surface | ecosystem: Environmental > Aquatic > Freshwater > Lake | place: Tanzania: Lake Tanganyika... | reverse complement strand
GCTACCTGTCGATCTATAACCGGCTCAGGAACCACTCAGCCCTCGGCTACCGATCGCCTCAGCAGCGGCTCAAGGAGCTGCTCGCCTGACCAACGTGGTGAGACACAACACCTAGACGGCCATTTGCCAGCAAAGACGAGGCCTGCCAGTGGGTGGTGTCGTTTGTCGACTGGTACAACCATCGGCACCGCCACAGCGGCATCAAGTTCGTGACGCCTCAGCAACGTCACAGCGGACAGGCCGTGGAGATCTGCCGTCACCGGGCCGCCGTCTATGAGCAGGCACGTCAGAGGAATCCACGCCGGTGGTCAGGATCCACTCGCTGCTGGGATCAACCAGAAGTGGTCTGGATCAATCCACCACCAGCAGAACTTGATCCAAATCCAACTACGTTTGAAATGGCTGCTTGAACAGCAGCAGGGGCGTCATCTTTCCTGACAGTCACCGAGCTCGAGAATGATATCGGAGAAAGTAGTCGGTCCTGACTGCTGAAAATGACCAATATCCAAAGGACGGAATCTGTTAATAATGGTCAATTCGCCCACGGGTATGGCCGGTCGATTGTGTTTTCGCCAATAGACAAGATGAAATCTAGCAATATCAACCGAAGCCAGGTAAACCTTGGGCAAAAGCCATTCAGATACCATGTAAATCTAGGCGTGGGGCTTGATAAGTTTAAACCTCACAATGTTCTTGTAAGTGAAGCAATGAACTCAAGGCGACAGGCCAGATAGAAGGCTGGAGAATAGCGTAAGATTGAAGAAGTCTGACTGAACAAAGATAGTAGTCTTAGACCCAAACTCTCTAATAAGCTAAGCCATTAAGCCTTCCAGAATCTTCTATGATATATTCCCTAGCTTATCACCTAAGAGATTGTAGTTCTCAATGAGGTCTTCTGGAGAGGATGACATAAGCGATTCGACAAGGGAAGATAATTCTGAGAGGTTTTGATTAAATATTTCTTGATTAAAAGTGTCATGAACAGCACAGCTGTTGAGAAAACTTCGTGAAAGAATAGTTCTTGAAGCACCAAGATAAAGATATGATGATAAAACCAAGAGAGGACTATATGGCTTTGCATTAACGTGCCCAACACCTCCTATCCCAAATGGTATACCCTTCTGACGAAGAAAAGCACAAGCTTCTACGAAGTCGGGATGATAGAGAGTGGAGTACAGATGATTAAAACCATAAGCAAGTGAAAGATCATTGATCCCAAAATGAATGAATCGGACATTCTCGTAAGGAAGTTGATCAAGTGTTGCGAGAGCCTCGGGTGTTTCCACCAAAAGATCTATAAATAGAGAGTCTCCCGCGTTGTCCTGGAGTATCTCTACTTCATCAATCTGCTTAAACATTGGCAACATGACACCGTCGGCTTTTAGTCTAATAATTTGCGAGATCTCATCGGGTGTACCAGAATGTAGCGGATTAATACGAACAGCTAAAGCTGTTCTCTTGAAATACGGACGCAGAAGTTTTACATCATGAATGTTGTGACCAGATATGAGAGAAGAGGTATGACCCTGACGTTCATGCTTGCCGAGGATTTCAATATCGACGAAGAAAGTGTCAATGACTGTTTGTTCAACAATGCTTGCTAGAGTTGGGCTGTTAGAGAATACTATATAGTTCATATTACAGATAGCGCATTGATGTCGGCTGCCGTTTGTGGACGAGATGACTTTCGCAAAGTCTTACCATCCCAGACATACACACTAATAGCACCAGTTATGAAAGACGGTTTAAATACAAAACTATATGAGCCAACATCAGGGAAAACAATCTTGTCCATCTTTGTAGGAACAGAACCATGACAAATAGGAGATATAATGTCACGCTCCACGCATGTAAAGCCTGATAAGATGTAACGAGATTGGTTTTCTGAAACAGAATTAGTCAGGTGAGCGAATGGAAGATCAACTTCAGACATTAGACCACCCGTTAGTGTTTTGCTTAAATCTGTATTTACTATCGTGTAATCTTGACGATCATTTAATGATAAGACATGTCCGACTAGATGAACTGAGTTCGCAGCCAATGCAGTCCCTGGCTCAAGGATAAATGAAGTTGAAGAAAGATCAAATTCTTTGGCCAAAGAAGTTAAAGCATGGCCATATTCACTGATGTCTCTTAGCAAGTAGTTTGGATCAATCTGAAGGCGCAGTCCTTCTGATATCTTTGAAGGGAACCCACCCCCCAGATTAATATCTCCGGTGAATCCAGGAAACATAGACTTAATAATTGTGAATGCGGACCTAACCTTGCTTACGAATCCGTTAATAGATCGCGCGGGATAATGAAAATGGATACAGGCTATAGGTATATTGTAAAAGTCAAACATTGATTTTGCAGATCGTATGTTGGTAGGGCTGGCGAGGATGCCAAAGCGAGATGAATTAAGACCCTCGTCAATGCAAAGTCGGATGCCAACACGCGGTGTTTTGTTAATGAAAGATTGGCGATCCACGAGAGATAATATAAGCTCAAGATCATCTAATGAATCAGCATTAACTAGACCTCCTGATCGGAGGACACTTGATATGGATTCCGTAGTTTTCAATGGCCCATTGTAAACTATCTGTTTGACTGGAATGCCGTACGATTTAACGAGGCCGATTTCGAAAGGCGATACAACCTCTGAGAAACAGCCTTGATCATAAAGGTATAACACAAAATCTTTGATATAGTTTGTCTTATAGGAGTACGCAATTCTAACGTTTAAAGATGAAAAAGCTTTGTTAAACAGATCTAAGCCTAGTTCAGCCCGCTCGAGATCAACGACGTAATAAGGACCATCAGTATTGGGTAATCCCAGAATCTCAGCAGAAAGCCCGGAAGATAGGAAGTTAGCTCTGTGTGTCATAAGTGCCCCTGGGAAATAAGATCAGCTTCGCAGTTGATAATAATATATAGAGATCGGTAACTACGAGCCTAAAACCAGAGAGATTACAGTAGCTACAATCAAGTTCAAGCTTCTTCTTCCATGTGACGTCATTCCTATACACGACTTGTGCTAGGCCTGTTAGCCCAGGTTTTACAGACACTCGCCTTTCAATTTGAGTTGTCATCGTGGGTGTAACTTTTTCATATAGAAATTCATCATGAACTGCGGGACGCGGACCAATTATTGCCATATCGCCTTTAAGAATATTGATCAATTGAGGGAGCTCGTCAAGGCTGTACTTTCGTAAATAGACGCCAAGCCTTGTTATCCGAGAATCGCCCTCAAAGCAGTAGTAGGATGCATTAGAAAGGGTTTGCCGAGTAGTCATAGAACGAATCTTATAAAGGTCAAAAAGCTTGCCACCTAGTCCAATCCTTTTCTGAACGAATAATGGAGACTTGTAATCATCAAGCCAAACACACAAGAATAAGAAAACCAAGCCGGGCCATAATAAGGTAAGTAAAGCCAATGAGATTAGCCGGTCAATGATAGACTTGAAATATGTATATGCCGTCATTAGAAGGCAATAGAGGCTCTGATATAGTCTTTAAACGCCGGTATTATACGCGTGAGAGTTAAGTGTTTATCCTTTTCTTGACCGTCTATTTCTGAGGCCACTGTTATCTCTGCCTGGGTGCCAGCGAGAAAGATCTCGTCTGCTGTAAGGAGATCCCAACGATTCAGATTCATCTCAGAGATTGAAAATCCAGTTATACCAGGAAGGATATCAGCCAAAAGGGATTGACGAGTAATACTCTTAAGAATATCAGAGGAAATGAGTGGAGTACGTATGTGCATATCTTTGATGACAAACAAGCTAGCCCCCGGAGTTTCTGTTACATAATTAAGATCATCATATAGAATAGGCACCAGCGAAAGTTGCGCCCCTCTCTTGTAACCACTGTTGACATCAATTGTTGCTAGTCTCCCATTTATGTAATTCGCGCCACACTTAATCCTGGGAGGAAGAGAGTTGTTGCTAATCCTAGATATTGAGGAAGACCTTAGACTTACCTGTCTATAGAGTGACTCGGTAAATAAGGAGTAGGTTCTGTACAAGATGGCGACTACGTCTGGAGACCTATTCGTTGTCCATGAGCCTTCGCCTAGGTAACATATCATAACCTTAATGTAATAATCGGGACAAGGGGGGGCTTCCAAAAGCAAAAGCTCTATATTACTTGAAATTATTTCGGGTGTTGGGATGTCATTGAAACCCATAAGCAAAGCAGACTCTAAAAGTCTTTCAATATGAAGCTTTAATAAAAATGGATGGACTGCGCTATTATTATCTTGATAAGCCCTAATGCCCTCAAAAACTGTGAGACCATACTGAAAGGATGGAGAATAACAGGATACAAGAGAGGGATCCGATGAATTGACGCGTACTTGATTGACGACAAGTGAAACAGGTTCGAACCCCACAGTACAATGAATATACGTAAGCTAATTATGACATAGAATCTACGGCGCGAAAGTTTGTCTCATATACCGAGACAACCCCCGGCTTACATAAATAAGCAGAATAAGGAATAACCTTAGCGGATTTAATCGCCTGCTGGTTAGAAAACCCAAGAAATAAGAAAGCTGAACGAACTTATTACGTGATGATCCATCTGGCGAGTAAATACTAACTACGCTTTCGGTGGCGGAAAAACGAAACTGATCTTTCTTCGCAAGGTTACACCAAAACTCTATGTCTTGGCAAAATCGACGTGAACTAAATCTAGTCTTATCTATCAGGTCCTTTTTAATGAGTACAGTAGAAGTTCCGATTCCTTGCTTGGTAAGAAGTTCTATTTCTGACCTAATTGTACGAGGAGGATTAACCACTGTAACTTGACCTGCATACTGATATGCTCCAGCTACAAAAGATGAGCCTTCGGACAAGAGCAGTTCGTATTGACAACGCAGCTTGTTAGCGTGCCAAATATCATCAGCATCCAGAAATGCAATAATATCACCAGTAGAAAGTTCAATACCGGTATTACGTGCGCCACCAGGGCCTTTATACGAGCTATTCGAAATAACCCTTATGGGTATGTTACCACGACATTCAATTGGTATCTGATGATAGATAACTGAATTTTCCAAAAAGCCGTCATTTACGATTATTATTTCTCGAACAAGGAGACTATCTTGGCTCAGTACTGAATAAACAGCCTGGTTTATTAAGCTAATCTCGTTATGGAAGGGAATAATAACTGAAATGAGTGTCATGGATGAACAAGAAAACGTCTAGAGCTGGCGTAGAGTCTAGAGACACGGATGAACTGAACTAAAGCAAGTAAATAAATTGCGACTACAGGCATATTAATTATTCTTGCGCACAAGATACCTGCAAATAAAGACACAACATAAATCCACTCATCTGTCAGAAGATTTACGCTAGAGATATTCCAGTAGTTAAACTCCCGAAGAATTAGAGATATGCCTGCGGAGACTTGAATCAGTAGAATTGGAGGCAAAAAAGCATAATATAAAGGCACAGAAACAAACCTAGAGAGTATTACGCATATCAGCAGTGAAATAGCAACAGATGAAATAAGACTATATTTCAGTGAATCTGCAAATATGATATCGCGGACTGACCTTATACTCTTGTCGACCAACTTAGACCTGTTTGGGACTAAGACAAAAAAGTCAATCGCAGTAACTATCAGAGAGAGTATTGACGACATCAGATAATATGATGAGATAATCTGCGGATCAACTACCAGCACAAGTACTCTGTCACCCTGCTGGGCAAGTACAGACGAGACAGAAATGAACCAATAATGTATGTTAGAAGACATATAGCTAATAACGCATGTTATTGGCCGTATTGACACTGGTCTCAAGAAAACTCTTGGGATACCTATCAATACCGACATATTAGAGATTATTAAGACTGATACAATCGCAAAAAGGTCTAGCGCGTTAGAGAGCGACAAAAGAGATAATAAAAAAATCTGGATAGTCAGTCTTAAAGAGTAAATAGAACCAAGAATTCTAAGTCTTGAGTCAAAGACTGAGAATCTCTGAAGCTCATCATAGACTCTCTCAGACAGCAAATATATTGAGCCTAGAGCGGAAAGTCCAACAGGCTGACCAAGAACAAGAAGCAAAATAAATGTCCCTATAACAGCAATAGCGATCTGAAAAAAGAGGCAGGATATATAAAGACTGTAAGATCCTCTAGCATCAATCGATGGAATGAGTACACGTTCGCGTCCAAAATGTTCTTGATAGAAACTCTTATGGCTATCAAAGTTAACAATCGTGCTAAAGAGAACAGTTATGACAAATATCTCAGATAACGAATTGGCCGAACTTGAATTAACCAGTCTATCTGTACATAGTATTACAAGAGGCTTATTAACTGCCGCACACACACGGCCAACTAGATAAATAGATCTATTCAACTTAAAAGTGCCTAAAGTAACTGCATAATGCATACCGTGAACCCCTGTTACATGGGGCTGCACGGTGTATTGCAGAAGTGTTGACGATGTATCCAGATACCTTATCGCTAACTAAAGACTGCTCTGGATAAGTAGCACATAGACGGCTAATCCATCGGTCATCAAACGACTGGTAAGCACGCTTGGATGAGAGAAAATCGCTTGGTCTGATGACATTACCGGACATGAGGCTTTTCAGCTTATTCATCTTCTTATGTGAACCTGTAAGAATCTGAAAAGCCCCAGAGTCTATGGAAACAGAATCTAGAAAGAGGAACACTTTGAATTGGGACCTCAAAGAATCCTGATGCCATCTCCCATTGAGTAGATAGTCATACTCTTCACCTTTAGGGAGGGCATGATTACTATATGCGAGAACCTTGTCGCATCTAATCTCCTTCTTAAACAGTAGAGCCAACAAACTTTCAGAGTATATTTGAAATTCCTTGATGGAGTCAACAGATTGTTCAAGCCCCCATACCCGCTTTTCTGTAGAATTATAATGCATTTCAGAAGCGGAATCGGGATAAGCATCTATAGCTTGGATCACACTTTGACAGAATCTTCTAGTTGGTGTAAGAGATAGTTTAGCGTATCCCTGTGTCTTCAGATCTGCCAATAACCTTGGCTTGTGATCGGCTACTGGAAGTATGATACTGGCCAACTTTGCCGAACAATGAGAGACAGGTATATGCTACTACGGCGACTGTAAGGGTGTCAAAGATCAGAAATATATCGAACGGAGACGCAAAGAAGTAACTCGTAAACATCAAGAGGAGGAACTCGCCTGCAAAAGAAAGCCTAAAGTATATAAGTCGCCTCAGTCGTCGCTGAATCTGATTGTATACGTACAGATAAGCTGTCAAGCCAAATGGCACAAGAACATGAGGAAGGCAAATTTGGAATGATGCAATAAGGCCAGGAGAAGTGCCCTCTCTTGCGTTGAGTGGAAAATAGTTGATAAGGTTATAATTCAAAGAAGATATTGACGAGATATTCTGCTTCTGAACATTTAAAAAGCCACCAAGAAGAGAGGAGGCTCTGTAGAGAACTGTATGTAACGGTATAAATAGATTATCCAATGGCTGATACCCTTGAAGATCGCTAATCGATATACGAAGGGAATAGAAGTTTACAGAAAACCTTTCGATTAAATAGTCTGATAAATCCGTGAATGATTTGTCTGTGAAAAAACTTGCAGCTGTAGATAAGTCGGTACTGGTTTTTACCGAGTTCCCGTAGACAAGAACTAGACATAAAGCGAATAATAAGACTAGGTAAACACGTGACCTACTAAGAAGGGCCCTTTTACTTGGCCGCAACCATGATGTATAAGTAACAAATATAACTTGCCTCACTGAGTCTTTTCCAAGTAAAAGTATGGCTGATATAGCGCTATAAATTGATGGTCCCAGACCAGAAATGGTAAGAGCCAATCCAAGATTAAGTTGTAAAACTATGAGCCGGAGCTTGACGGATCCTGCCGAAACTCTAATGAACAAAAATACAAATAGAAGTAGCTCTAGAAATAAAGCTACTAATATATAAGCAATGGCAAGACCAAACACTGCGGAAGATCTCTGAGATATACCGGTATCTGAGTATCGCCAGCTATCTAGAGAAAAAACAAACTTCGCTACCAAAGCAAAGATGATTACAGCAAAAAGAACAGCAATCGTAGTGTTTACAGGTATTTGCAGACCACTTCTTTCATCCCACTCCTGGGTAGAGTACTTAGGTGCTTCCTCACGTCTTTCCCAAGGCAGCCATCCAAACATAAGTAGGATAAGGATTAAAAATGCACCATACACAATCTGATCAATTGTTAAGGCTGGGAACTTATATGCTATTGGCCGAAATTCTAAAAAGTTACAAAGTAACCAAGGCAATATATAGTTCAGAAAAGCATAGAAGATAAGCGTTGGGTTTTTAGGCTTTAAAACACTTGAGAGCATACCGATCTAACCTAACATCAGACTCAAAACTAATGAATCAGAGATCTTGCCATGTATCAAAGCAACGAGTGATGGATCGTATTTGCGCCTGGGGAAAAACTTCTTGCGTAGCTGCGAAAGCCTAAGCTCTCTATACAGCAGCCTCGCAACTATCGTTCCATTTTTAGCGGTCTCTAGTTCCCGTAAGCAAAAGGCTAAAGTGGGAGTCATTCTAATTGATGAGGTAACCGAGAACCTATATATATAGGCCAAAAGTAAGAATATAAACATAGGAACATCCGACTTAAATGATGGGACGGTTGCTTCCAGCCGCAAAAGTAAACCTTCTGCTACCTTCTTTGTCGGTTTGCCACAAAGCAACTGAACATGAGTTATGTAGGTAATAACATCTGAGATTCCTTGATAAATATCCTGCACTTCTCTGTGAATAATATTGCTGCCTTCCAAAGCAGACTCTAGAGATAAGAGTAAATTAAATGGAAGGTAATTCAGGGAGCCGCTATTGAATGCACTTGTTAAAAGCTGTATTTCCTCTGAAATCCCCATAGCATAGATGTCTGTCAGCACGTTTAGCCATCTATCGCGATAACACTTTTCGGTTTCATCGCCCGAAGTACTTTTTCTGCATATAGCTATATGTCCATAGTCCTCTAACGCAGACGACAAATATGGCTTTGCGCTTATCTTGATAATATTCAGGATCTGCTCAGGATAATAGTCTGATACTCGGTTAAAGCCTTCTTGCACAAGACTTCCACGCCTATGTCCATTAAAAGAAAAGAAGTTCCCTGAGTCTGCCATTAAACCCGCGATGATCTGAATGTAGGTCTTGGCAGTCTCTCTTTTCATTTCTCCTAGGCTGTCTGAGTTGATGGCTATATCTACTCTTCCATTCAAATCTAAGCGCCGAATAAACTTCGGAGCTATTAGACATATTCTTGTAATCCCTGACGTAGGCAGCGGAATATCGTCTTCGCATGAGATCAAATGAATACTGCAACTAGTTCCTAGCGTATGTTTAAAATATGCGATTGTGTTGCGAAGGTTCTCTTTCAGATCGCAGTAATAATAAAAACTAGGGCGGTACTTGCCTATCAGAATTGCTGCCATACATCCAAATCCCCCTCCTAACTCGAATAGCGTTTCTGTTCTTAGCGCCTGTGAATTCGCAACGTATCTATCGACTTCAACTGTCGCCAGATAGTTCCAGACAAACGCAGTATTGTACTGTTGACCCCAAAGGCAAATATCCACTGGAAGGTCAGGAACCAACTCATCATCTATCGGGACACTCAATAAGTCCTCCAAGTATTCTTTGATTGGCTCACCTGACCATCTATATGCAATGTCAAATTTCGACCCAGCGGTACCAGAAGCTTCACGGCGATCAGTCCCTAGAAAGTCTTCTACATGCCCTATTGAGGAAATGAGATCCTTTCTCTGACTAATATATTCGCTCCAAGTTGAGCTTACCTGCGTTAGGTCACAGTTGACTTCGTCACACTTGGCGACATACGAGGCCCAATCAGAATCATATATCACAGTCCAGTCGCATTTGATCCCAATCTACCATCATCTGAGGCCGTGATTCTCTTTAATGCGAATGCACACCGCCATTTCTTTAAGAATGTTACACATAACCAGCATTAGCCCCCCAAAAGAAGATGTTAGGATGTCCAACTACTTAGAAAAAACTATAGGTAGTGCACCCATAATGCATAGCCGCCTGTTATTAACCTCTGAAGTGCACATGATCAATCATCAGATTGGTGCAAAGACGATTTGTGCGGTTGCTGACAATCTTGTGTCGATCATATCTAAGTTCACTTCAGCAATAAGAATGGATTACTGATAAGGAAACTGAGGCCTACATTTACATCCCGGAATAGCGATAGTGCGTCACAGCGATTAATCTGATTTTAATTCCAAACCAGAACCTTGCATGAACCCAGTGATGATTATTATCCTCTCACGTTTCTAAGTGGTCTTTAAACTGTAATTTCAACAACAGGCCAAAAAGTAATTCAGTTAAGCGGCCTTGTAGAAAATATCAAGGGACCGAATATTCTCAATGTTGACAGCATGACGAGTGTAACATTATGATCATGTTAAACGTGACTTGTTGAAGGCGTCATACATCTATATGTGCTAAAAACCTATTTCTTCTTTTCGATTCATGTCGTGGTCATTTATTCTAGGAACACTGCGTCAAGATGGGGAGAACTTAATTGTGGAACTGCATTCGAAGTACACAGCTTCAGTAACCGGTCGGAATTGTATTTAATAAACTCTTTTTCATCCTCATTTCTGAACATATAGCTTGGAAGGCTACTCAGCCCCTCTTGAAATATCATCACATTCAAGCCGAGCTCACGGGCCGTAAAAAGAGAAGTACTATTGTACCCGACAAGAACTTTTGAGTCGTACGCCACGTCCGCGATGCGCTCCAATGGAATAGATGACAAAGCATGGTGGTTTGAACTCATTTCCCAATTGGCTGGATGTGGGCAATAAACCAATCTCAATCCCTTCCTTTTTGCCCATTCAACTAAGTTAGCCTCACAACGAAAAGCATCAGATTCCGAATACTCTCTATCGAGAGTGTCATTCCCATTCCCTACAACTGCTATGTCGAACCTATACCCTTGACCAGCCTTTCTTACCCAAACTCTTTCATTTACGTAGCATACTACATTCCCTTTGTAGCTCAATATATGCCTTGCGATGGACTTGGGCTGAGGCAATCCTGGATACATATTGACGTACCTTATTGATCTCCTACTTGATATCTCAATCAAGTCGTAGTACTGCTCGAAGGATTCACAACAAATCCCATGCAAAAACTCTACAACGTAAGCTCCCACCATAAGGCCTGCAATCCGAAACGCCTCAGTCAATCTGTTGTTTGATGTGAATAAGCCGATGAATGAGATGTTATTGTCGAGTAATATGGTCAATGCCAGATATACAATGGTTGCTCCTTTGCCGTGTAGTGCATAAATAACTACTGACCCTATTACATGATTTGCAAATGCCTTAACG
>Ga0194130_10008026_pt1 | contig 11394 bp, 9 predicted proteins | sample TA2KigsurfametaG_FD_160084 | JGI IMG/M metagenome (GOLD analysis project Ga0194130, IMG submission 160084) | Freshwater microbial communities from Lake Tanganyika, Tanzania - TA2015050 Kigoma 12 surface | ecosystem: Environmental > Aquatic > Freshwater > Lake | place: Tanzania: Lake Tanganyika... | reverse complement strand
GAAGCGTTCTTGGATACACTCTGTCATAGCGAAGGCCTCTCTTCCTGATGCTCTAACTGACTCTAGACAAATCAGTTATGCCACGGTTGGAGGCCTTTTCCCAGTTATTTGTGAGAAATCCGGGCTAGGCGTCTATGCCATTCATGCGGATGTATCGAAGGAAGACGACGTCAAGCGCACCATGGAGGAAACTCTCGCTGAATTTGGTCATCTCGATATTCTTGTCAACAACGCTGGCTTTGGTGTTTTCCATGAGCTGCTCGACCAGGATCTCGCGAGTTTCGAAGCGGTCATGGCAACCAATGTCACCGGGGCGATGCTGATGGCACGCGAGGCTGCCCGCCATTTTGTCGAACGCAATCAAGGCAACCTGATCAACATGGCTTCCACTGCCGCTCTTCGAGGCGCGCCTCGCGGCACTGCCTACTATGCGAGCAAGTTTGCCCTGCGCGGCATGACGGAGTGTTGGCGCGCTAAACTACGCAAGCACAACGTTCGCGTCATGCTGGTCAACCCCAGTGAAGTGGTCACGGGCTTTTTCGATACCGCTGGCCTACCTCAGCACGCCAACGATTCCAAGCTACGCGGGGAAGAAATTGCCCATGCTGTCAAATCGATTCTCGAGATGGACGATCGCGGCTTCACCACCGAACTAACGGTATTTGCCACCAATCCCCACGACTAGGCAGGTTTGACGACATAGTCCCAGCCGAAGCCGGGCTTATCAAGCGGCCTCATGTAGATCCCTTCGGGGCCGCGGGAAATCGCGTAGTTTTCTTCGAAGATATCCAGCACTTCTTTAGGGGCTCCAGGAGGAGGCAGGAACAACTCCGCCCAAGGGGAATTCACAGTCGAGAGGATGAAATGGCTCGACCCATTCAGTCCGCCACCATGCGGAATGACCGGTATATCGTACGCCGCAGCCATCGCTGCGATCCGTCTCATCTCTGTCAAGCCGCCGCACCAGTTCATATCAGGCTGCCAGATTTCGGCGCCATTATGTTCAAGCAATTGCCTGAATCCGTAGCGGCCATACTCATGCTCCCCGGTTGCAATTCGGGTTGATTTAACTCCCGCCTTAAGCCGCCCAAAGCCGGCGTAGTCGTGAGGTTGCAAGACCTCTTCCATCCAGTAAATCCTGTAGGGCGCCATCATCTCGGCCATCTCGATGGTGTATCGCTCTGTCCATGCCATCCAGCAATCCAGCATGATTTCGCCATTCGGCCCCAGGGCCTTGCGTGCCCGCTTCACCAACTCAAGGTTTTTGGCCATTCCCTCGCGTCCATCCGCCGGCCCGTGCGGGATTGCGAGCTTCAGCTTTGTATAGCCAAACTCAATGTGCTGCTCGATGTCATTGCCAGTGCAATAGGCCGGAATCCGCTCTTTGGTTTCTCCACCAAGCAGCTTGTACACGGGCACATTCAAGGCCTTGCCAACGATGTCCCAGAGCGCCAGATCTACGGCACTAATGGCGTTCATCGTCACGCCCATCCGCCCATAGTGCATCGTTGACCGCCAACAGATATCCCAGTTCCGCTCGATGTCGAAAGGGTCGCGCCCCATGAGCAACTTTGCCAGATGGTCCACAACAATGGGCCCGCCGCCTGGTCCTCCGTTGCCGTAACCGACAATCCCCTTGTCGGTCGTAATCTCCACAGTGAAGCTCGGAACCTTGCCAGCATCTGGAAAGAAGAGTTCCCGCCGCGCTTTAAACTCCCCGTACACCGACATCGGATTGGCAACTTCCGCGAACTGCGTCGACCAAGCTCCCGGAGCCGGCTTAAAGGCCGGGTAAGGCTTCTTCGGTGTGACATTGACCAGCCGGATGCCGGTGATCTTGAGTTTGGATTTCTCCTGAGCCCATCCTAGTGCCGGCAATGCCAGCAGTTCACGTCTACGCATGCGGAAAGTATATTCCAATGGCGTTACTCTGTATGTTATGTCCTTTTCCGCGGTGATCACCGCTGCCGCGCCGAAACAGCGGCATCTGTTGCATCAAACACTGGCCAAAGAAGATGCTCAACTGGAGACCATTGCGCAGTTTGCGATTCAGTTGTTGATGCCTGGCGATCACGAGCCCTTGGTGGATCGCGTCGCGATCATCATCCCAAAGGGAGATCGCGAGAGGTTTCCCGAGCATCGCAACATCACTTTGATCGAGCAGGAACCGCCATTAGGCTATGTCCAAGCTCTCTACCAGGCGCGCGAATTCGTCGGGGACGCTCCATTTGTTCATGTCGTCGGGGACCACTTTTACCTGGCCAATCAAGGGCCTGCCTGGACATTGGCCGAAGCATTGATTGAGGTGTTTCGCCAGGAAGGCTCCAGCGTTTCTGCCGTACAGCCCACACGCGAATCGCTCCTGCCATACTTCGGGGCGGTTGCCGGTGCTCCCAAAGTTGGCAAATCAGCCTTGCCACTTTACTCGATCGATACGGTTGTCGAAAAGCCCACACCGACTGAAGCTGAGCAGCGGCTCATCGTTCCGAGCTTGCGGGCCGGACATTACCTTTGCTTCTTTGGGCTGCATGTGTTCACGCCCACGTTGATGCAGATCTTGAAAGAAGGCTTCGATTCCGGCAATCCACCTGCCACTTTGTCCGATGCTCTTCAAACTCTGGCAAGCCGCTAGGCGCTGCTTGCCACAATCCTCCCCGGCACTCGCTTCGACCTGGGTGCGCGCTACGGCATTCTTCAAGCTCAATTGGCGCTGGCACTGAAGGGGCGTGATCGTGAAGAAATTCTGGCCTTGATTCTGGAGTTGCTTGCGCGATAACGACGGTTTTTGAAGAACTGGTCGCAGGCAAGTCACTGTCTGAGCTAAAGACTGAAGCAAACCGACTGGAGAACCTGCGGCAATCCACCAGCAATCTTTATGACAAAGTTCGGGCCCTGATGTTCCTGAGCAATCTGCATCAGTATCATCTGGTGCCACTTGCTACAGGTACTGAACCGCTTCCCTACGACGCGATTGAGAAGATCCGTAATCGACACTTTGAAGGTGCGGTTGCCGATCTCCTGCGCATGGAAAGTTTCAGCCCTGCCATTTCGAGCGGACTTGCCGCTGCTTATCGCGGCCTCGCCTTTCAAACCCTTGCCGAACAAGTTCGTCGCAGTGTGCGTAGTTTTCCCGGGAACCAGTGGATGTTCCGAACAGGGCATTACAGTGACTATCCGATGCGACTCCGACGGGAACTCCTTGAAGGGCAACCCTATCCTGTTCTGCACGAAAAGACTCCTGTCCGCATGGACCTGAGCCACAGTGCCTGGAGCGACATCTTCTTTCTTGCAATGGATTACCCGGAAGGTGCGCGCGTGATCAACATTTCGGTCGATCTCGCCAATCGCGGCAGTGGGCAAGACCCCAAGCCGCCGGTTGAGGCGTTTATCCGCGTTATTGATGAGCCCGTTCTCCGACTTGCCAGTGTGGATCTTGAAGCTCGTGCCGATATTTCCACAATCGACGAAATCTTCGATTTCGGCGCAGATTATCTTGGCCTTCTCAAAGCGGCCGTTATTGCCAGTGGATTGATTCCATCTGGATTTGAAGGAAGTCGGCAATCTCTTGGCGAAATCCTCCATCAGCTGACGGGTAGCTGGGAACTAGGACTCGAAGTGGTTAGCCAGGTGAATGACATCCCGAAGGGGAGTCGCCTTGCCGTTTCGACCAATTTGCTAGGCTCGCTGATCACGGCGCTAATGCGCGCCACCGGTCAGATTCGCAATCTCACCGGTCCGCTTGAAGAATCGGACCGACGTCAAGTTGCGGCACGCGCGATTCTGGGTGAGTGGCTTGGTGGTTCGGGCGGAGGTTGGCAGGATTCTGGAGGAGTTTGGCCAGGCATCAAGCTGATTGAAGGCGTTCTTGAACCGCTTGACAGCGTGAGCCGAGGACAGCTCCTGCCGCGCCATACTCTGCTTGAATCAGGCATTGATGCTGCGGCCCAGAGCAGCCTTGAGGCCTCCCTCGTTTTGGTGCATGGCGGAATGAGTCAGGACGTTGGGCCAATTTTGGAAATGTGCACAGAGCGGTACTTGCTGCGCACTCCGAAAGAATGGCAAGGCCGACAGGAAGCGATGCGGATCTTCGACGAACTGCTTGCCGCGTTGCGGCAAGGCAACATCCGTGAGTTGGCGAGATTGACACAAGCGAACTACGACGGTCCGATCCAAACGATCATTCCATGGGCTGCCAATGCCTACACTGAGGCATTGATCACAGCTTGCCGTGATCAATTCGGAGAGCAGTTTTGGGGTTTCTGGATGCTTGGCGGGATGAGCGGCGGCGGCATGGGTTTCGTGTTTGATCCATCGATTCGAGACGCGGCGGCCTCGGCGATGGTTGAGATTCTGGCAACGGTCAAGAAGCGATTCGAACACGCGATTCCATTCGCCATTACTCCTGTGGTTTATGAGTTTGCGATCAACCGCGATGGCACCAATGCGACTCTGAAGAAGCAAGACAAGGCGCTAGTGAGCCGCAAGTATCATCTCTTTACCGTGCCGTCTTTGCTTCGTGTTCCGGCTGCTCAGTTGCCGGAAGAACGGCGCAGCGAATTGGGTCGCGTAGCCGAGAGTTATCCCGATCTCACTGCCGGGCTCTTTGAGCGGTTGTTCCCGAAAGAACAAAGCAACACAAAGTCCGGAGAAGATTTGGATCAGCTCCTCGCGACATTGGGCTTTGATCCGCTCGTCCATGAACGACTGCGAGCAGACTATTTGACGAACCGGATCGGGTTGGCCAAGAACATCTTGCCATCCAACGTTTCGATACAGAATGCCCGGCCTGGCGACTTGACGCCTGTGGATCCCAAGAAGGCAGCAACTGGCTTGCGCGCCCTGCATCACGGCGAAGTTGCGGTTGTCACCCTCGCTGGCGGTGTCGGCAGCCGTTGGACCAAAGGTGCGGGAACGGTCAAGGCGCTGATTCCTTTTCACCGGTTTCAGGGCAAGTACTTCCACTTTCTCGAAGTCCACCTGGCGAAGACGGCAGCCGCCCGACAGCGGTTCGGAGTTGCCATTCCTCATATTGTGACCACCAGCTATCTGACGGCTGAGCCGATCGAGAAGAGCTTGAACCTGAAGGACGTGTATGTCTCGCGAGGCCGCAGTATCGGGCTGCGGTTGATCCCCACCATCGCGGACCTGCGTTACCTCTGGGAAGTGCAGCCGCAGCAGCAGCTCGATGAGCAGAAGCAGAAGGTGCGGGCCAGCGGCCGGGCTGGATTGATGCGTTGGGTGGAGCAAATGCGCGAGGCCAGCGACTATCGTGCCAACCTTCCTCATCAATGCATCCATCCCGTCGGGCATTGGTTTGAGATTCCCAACCTGTTACGCAACGGACTGTTGAGCCGATTGCTTCAAGAGCGACCTCAGTTGCAGTACCTGCTGATGCACAATGTCGATACTCTGGGGGCTACACTCGATGAAGCCCTGTTGGGGACTCACATTGAGAGCGGTTCGGCCTTCACTGTCGAAGTTGTCAGAAAGCAGTTTGGCGACCATGGCGGAAGCCTGGCGCGTGTAGACGGCAAGGTTCGCCTTGTCGAAGGTTTAGCATTGCCAGGGGAAGACGTCGAATCCTCACTGAGCTACTACAACGCCAGCACTTACTGGATCACGATTGATCGGATGCTGGCCGCGTTCGGCCTGACCCGGGATTCTCTGCAGCAACCCGCTGTTGTGGATGAGGCAGTTCGCCGAACCGCGCAACGCGTGCCCAGCTACATCACGATCAAAGACGTTAAGAAGCGTTGGGGCCGCGGGCAGGAAGACGTGTACCCGGTGGCTCAATTCGAAAAGCTCTGGGGGCGACATGACGGCACTTGAAGAGGTGCCGTGCAGTTACGTGGAAGTGCCGCGCCGCAGAGGCCAACAACTGAAAGAAGTGGCCCAGCTGGACACTTGGCTCAGGGACGGTTCGGCTGCGGAGATTGAGGCAAGTCTTTAATCGCGTTCCAAAGGTGAGTGGCGAGTTCGTGACGACGGAGGACGGGAGATTCCAGACTGGCCAGCTCTGCTGCGGGTTGTTTTCCCGCCTCTTTGAGAGCCTCATACAAGTCTCGCGCGGTGGCTGGCTTTGCGCCCTCGCCTCGGCCCGCAGTAAAAGGCAGTCTTGCATTGAGCAGGGCCATGTACATCTCTCCGCGAGTGATGGGCTGGTTCGCCTCGAAGTTCGAATCACCGAGTACAATGCCGCGGGCGGCTAGCAGATTTACCGCCTCAAACCAGGGGTCTGCCGGTGAGACATCCGTGTAAGGCCATAAGGCAATTCGGCCAGTTTCAACGATGGCCCGCTGAAGTGCTGCCAGGCGCACTGGGTCGGCCAGCAATGCCCTTGGCTCGAGACCAGACTGCAAGACGGCGGAGGCGAACCAGGCTGCCAGTTTGCCTCGACCCTGAATGGTGTTGCCTTCGGCCTTGAGGCAAAGAGATGAGCCGCAGGCTGCGGAGTTGGTTGAGTCGTCGCGGGTAGGAACCAGGATCAGCCTGGGCCGAAGTGCCAGCGATGACTGCCCTCGAACGAGCGTAACCGCAGGAGGGATTTGAGGATCTTTCAGACGGTAGCCGATGTACTGGCGAACGCGGGGCGGCAAGTCTTTGACAGCAGAATCGTGAACCAGGGCGATGCGCTCTACCTTGAGCCGGGCTGCCTCGGCCGCAGCTTCGGGACTTCCGATGACCAGCAAATCCAGTGGGGCGGGCGCCTGCAGCAGGAAGGCTAGTAGCGATACACTTTGAAGAAATCCCATGCGACTCTCTCTTTTGTTCTTTGCCTCTCTTGCGCTTTTGCCAGCTCAGGATTCGCCAGCAGTCACGCCTCCGGTTGGGCGGGAACAGCACCGTTCCATGATCGTATCGAAGTTTGGCATTGTGGCGGCGCCCCAGTTTCTGGCATCGCAAGCGGGTGTGCGCATCCTCGAGCAAGGCGGCAACGCGATTGACGCTGCGATCGCGGCCAACGCGCTTGTCGGCTTGACGCAGCCATACGTGAACGGCATCGGCGGCGATCTGTTCGCCATCTATTACGAAGCCAAGACGGGCAAGTTGTATGGCCTGAATGCCAGCGGATGGACTCCGAAGGCACTCACCATTGAGTACCTCAAGAGCAAGAACATCGAGAAGCTGGACCCGGTCGGCGTGCACACGATCACGGTGCCTGGCGCGGTCGCCGGATGGGATGCATTGCGCAAGCGCTTTGGCACGATGCCCTTCAGCAAGCTGCTCGCGCCGACGATCTGGTATGCCGAGAACGGATTCGCGTTTCCTGAATGGGGTGCTCGGTCATGGCTGAGCCAGAAGCTGATGAAGCAGCCCGGCTATGCCAATACCTATTCGCCTTCGGGCAAGCGGCCTGAGGTTGGCGACACCTTCAAGAATCCTGCGCTGGCCGAATCGTTGCGGCAAATTGCGGCCAATGGCAAGGACGCTTACTACAAAGGCAGCATTGCCTCCAACCTGGTGAAGTTCCTGCAAGAGCAGGGAGGCACCCATACGCTGGCTGATTTTGCGGAATATGAGCCGGAATGGGTGGAGCCGATTTCTACGACCTACCGTGGCTGGAAGGTTTTTGAGTTGCCACCGAACGGGCAGGGGATTGCGGCGCTGTCGATGCTGAACATCATGGAGAATTTTCCGATCGCCGATTATGGACACAATTCGGCGGCGGCTTTGCATGTGATGATCGAGGCGAAGAAACTTGCCTATGCCGATATGGCGCGCTATGTGGGTGACCCGCGGTTTACCGCTGTGCCGGTGACTGAGATGCTCTCGAAGGATCTGGCCGCCAAGCGCGCCCAGCAGATCGATATGAAGAAGGCGGCCTGCAAGGTGTTGCCCAGCGAGATCAGCCAGGCGCTGAACGCAAGGGGCCGCGAGACGATTTATCTTTCGACGGTCGACAAGGATGGCAACATCGTCTCTTTGATTCAGAGCAACTATGCTGGCTATGGCACTGGGATGGTGGCGCCCGGAGCGGGATTCTCGTTCCACAACCGCGGGGCTGGCTTTGACCTGAAGCCTGGCATGCCAAATACGCTTGAGGGCCGCAAGCGGCCGCTGCATACGATCATCCCGGCGTTCATGCAGAAGGATGATGTCGCGATCGGCTTCGGGATTATGGGCGGCTGGAATCAGTCCCAGGCTCACGCGCAGTTCGTCGCCAACATCGTGGATTTCGGTATGAATGTGCAACGTGCAATGGAAGTGCCGCGCTTCACCAAGGGCACCTTTGAGGGCTGCGACTTGCAGATCGAAAGCGGCATTCCGGAATCGGTGCGGCTTGAGCTTGGCAAGCGCGGACACGTGGTGACCCTGATGAATGGCTACTCGAGTTCGATGGGTAACGGTGAAGCGGTGATGCACGATGCCAAGCGCAACGTGAACTTTGCGGGTGCCGATCCGCGGACGGACAGCGCTGCCATGCCGCAGAATCCTCCGATTCCATAGGTCTCCCCATTCGTTTGCATTGTGTTGTGGGCTGGTCGTTGATATGATTTCGCGGACATGACTAAGTTCATTGCACTGACATTGATCGCCAGCTTCAGCCTGGTTGGGCAGGGTACGCCAAGAATTTTCAATACGGTTAAGACGAAGCTTGCCGCGGGTAAGCAGGTGGTTGGGGGTACTGTGCAGGTGGGAAACCCCGACACGTACTGCGCCATGGCGAATTCCGGGTATGACTTTACCTGGATCGAGATGCAGCACAGCCCGATGTCGTATCAGGATGCGGCAAACATGATCTTTGCCTGTAAGGGTTCGCCTGCGATGCCATTTGTTCGGGTGCCGGATGCCACTGAGGGGGACATCCAGAAGGCCGTCGATATGGGCGCGGTGGGCATCATTGTTCCGATGGTGGAAGATCTGCAAAAGGTGAGGAATGCGGTGAAGTTCGCCAAGTATCCTCCGATTGGCAAGCGCAGTCTTGGTGGCGGAAACTATGGTGCAATTTGGGGGCCGGACTACCGCCAGATTGCCAACGACAACATCATGATTGTGGCGATGGTGGAATCTCCGAAGGGAGCGGAACTGGCTGCGGAGATGGCCGCGATTCCGGGAGTGGATGTGGTGTTTATCGCGAGCACGGATTTGAGTTCGTTTACCGGCTTGAAGCAGGGCGACCCAGCTTATGAGGCTCTCGTGTCGAAGACCCGCGACGCGGTATTGAAGGCCGGCAAGAAGGTGGCCGGGCCGCTGGCATGGAAGGGCGTTCGGGAGGGATACCATTTCTTTCAAGCACCGAGCGAGACATCTCTGATCAAGATGGGCGTGAAGGTGAGTCTGGGAGAAGGCGGCGGTAGCGAAGGCAAGAAGGGCGTGGCGCCGACGGAAGGCGCGGAGAAGCACTAGACGATGAACCGTAGAACGTTTTTGCCGCTGCTCGCTGCGAGCAGGTTGTCTGGTCAAGGTGGGTTTGAGGCGGGGGCAGGGAAGCGGCTGATCACGCCGGACCCATTGTTGCCGGTGAGCGGCGGGATGGGAGCTCCGAAGCCGGCGACGCGAAAGCTGGGCGAGCTGATGGCGCGGGCGGTGGTTTTGCGCAGCAACGGCACTGTTGTTGGCATCGCGACGGTGGACCTGATCGGATTTCCGTCCGTATTGGGCGACCGGATTCGCAAACTGGTACCGAGGATTGCCGCCGATCATATTCTGATTTCTGCGACTCACACGCATAGTGCGCCGGACAGCTATGCTTTCCCGGATGGGCGGGGCGGACATACGGCATCGTTGCCTTATCTGGATCACGTCGTGACACAAGTTGCGGCGGCACTGAATGAGGCGTTTGACCGGCTGGAGCTGGCCGAGCTGAGAGTGGCGACCGGAGAAGCCAAGGGAAAGATTGCTTACAACTACTACGCGCCGGATTTGTATGACCGGCGGGTGAGCGTGATGTCGCTGCGGACGAAGGCGGGCAAGGGGATTGCGACGCTTGTGAATTACGCGGTGCATCCGGAAGTGATTGGGAATAGCCGTGGGGTTCTGAGTCCTGATCTGGTGGGGCCGCTGTGCGACACGCTGGAGGCTCGCGAGGGCGGCGTGGGTTTGTTTGTCAATGGAGCTCAGGGCGGCATGGTGACGGCCGACAATCGCGACCTGTCGGCAGGTCCGCGCGATGCGTTGCGCGGGTATTGGAACGATTCGGGGACTTGGGAAGAGTGTGAGCGGATTGGCGGACTGCTGGCGTCGGAGGCTTTGCGTGTATTGGCGGGGGCTAAGGTTGAGACCACGCCAGAGCTGGTGTGCCGGGCTGCGCGAGTGGTGTTTCCGGTGGAAAGCGCGGAGATGTGGGCTGTCGTGACGGGCTCGCCGCTGCGGTATCCGCATGGGCCGGGGCGTGCGATTACGACGCAGATGAACTATCTGAAGATCGGGAGCGCGGAGGTGTTGACGATTCCGGGCGAGGCGCTGCCGAACGTTGGGTTCTATTTGAAGCGCAAGTTGGGTGGCCCCTCCGTGATGCTGTTTGGGCTGACGAACGATGCGTTTGGGTACATTCTGTCGGCGGTGGACTATCAGAGCTTTGAGCGGTATCAGTATGTGTCGCGGGTGTCGCTGGGTGAGCAGACTGGGGAGATCCTGATTCGTGAGGCGCTGAAGCTGGCTGGCCGGTAAGTGGCTATTCTTCATGGCTTTTGTCCGGCGGAATGGGTTCGTTTTTGAATTCTGGATTTGGTTGGGGCTCAGCCGCGACTGAGGAGCGGCGTTCGAGGACCCGTTTGGCGAGGAGTTTGGCCAATTCCGTGTGGACATCAAATGGCTTTGTTTCTTCCGGTTGGGGCATTGGATCGTGATCGGGGATGGGTTCGATTTCGAAATCCATTGAATCGGCTTCGACCTGTTCCGGGCGGCGGGCGATCTCGGCGTGGAGTGCCTTGATGGCGCGCTGGATGCGGGTGGGGAGGTTGTTGAGCTCGCGCAAGAGTTGGGGCAGTATGGCGGGTGCTTTTTTCAGGATGGCGTCGGGGCCAGGCTGCATGGCCTTGCTGTAGAGAGCTTCTATCTGGAAGAAGCGGAGCTGGAGGTGGAAGATTTGCTGAGTGAGCAGGTGCTCAGAGGGGGTGATGGGGCCGAACTGCTTGAGCAGGTTGCAGAGCAGTTCGCGGGCGACATCTTTGTTTTCGATGAAGTGCTTGAAGCGGGCGAAGCTGTAGAGGCCGTGCTGGAGAGCGTTGGAGGCGGACCTGAGTTTACCGGCGTCCGTGCGGGGGCCGGTGGACTTTTTGGCATTGGCGCGATTGGCGGCAAGCGCCGCATCGGACATGGTCTTCTTGCGGGGTGGCAGCGCACCCTGGTTCGTGTTGGGAGTTGAGTTTTCCACGGACACAGGGTGGCATGGGGGTGGGGCGGCTTAATGTTTGAGGGAAGGGGATTTGTTGAGGGGAAAGGAAATAAAAA
>Ga0194130_10008023_pt1 | contig 11394 bp, 9 predicted proteins | sample TA2KigsurfametaG_FD_160084 | JGI IMG/M metagenome (GOLD analysis project Ga0194130, IMG submission 160084) | Freshwater microbial communities from Lake Tanganyika, Tanzania - TA2015050 Kigoma 12 surface | ecosystem: Environmental > Aquatic > Freshwater > Lake | place: Tanzania: Lake Tanganyika... | reverse complement strand
ACTGGTGTATTTAATACTGATGTTGATTCTGTCATCTCTTAACCCCCGCAGTTGCGACCCACTGATATCCAGTTTTAATTCCAACCGACCTACCGCCACGTTTTCCTGCATTTAAATTTTTTGCGTAAACTTTTGGATATTTAAAGTATTGAGCAAGACCACTTGCCTGTAAAAATGATTGTCTAAAATAAACACCAAAAAAATTAGATATTGCATTTTTAAATTGTCCACGTGTTTCTCCGCCTGGGTTTTGTACTATTACTTCTCTAGATGTAAAAATTTCTTGTCCATCTATTTCAAATCTTAAAGCCTTTGCTTTTTTAGGTCTTATAATAACGCCAATACCTTCTTCCATAATTTTTGCTTTATTGTAAAATGGAACGTTAGATCCTTCTTTAATGCTAGTTGATTGCTTTAATGATGTTTTAAAAGTTAATCCTAATTTACTAATTGTAAAATCAACATCAAACAAACGTGCTTGTGGACTACCAGTTCTTTGCCATTCGTAAACATGGTGCAACAAATCTGGTGACACTCTTGCATTTGCATCAATAAATTGAGATGCTAGTTCTGCTATCTGTGGACCTAACGCTGCATACATTGCTGTCTTGCCTCGACCCATTCCCTCTAAAAATCCTAAAGAATAATCAATAATATTGTCCATATCTTTTTTAAATTGCTTGCTACGAAATATTACCTTTACCATCAAACATCTACCGCCTGATTTTCAGATCTACGTATAACTAATTTATAATACTCAATATTTCCAAATGGACCTGCAAACGGATCGTGTGTGGCAATCTCAAATATAGTAGACTTTCCAGATCTAGGCCCAGACGTTTCTTTGTAAATTTCATTACAATTTTTATCTCTTATGTTTGTAACAATAACATTTGTAATTGCATTTTTGGCTTCAAGACTTGATATTCTAATGTCTGATTTACAACGACCAAGCAATATTTTATCTTGTGTAATATTAATGTTGGGGGTTACTTCCTCTTTAAAAGCCGTTCCTGCTGCTGTAAAAGAACATGCTATTGTCCTATCTAATATCCAAGTTTTTTTAACTTCTCCGTAAATACCCTGCTCAACTATTGGATGATACACATCTGCTTGCATCGGAAATGCGAAGTCGGTTTCTTCGCATAACATTATAGAACTCCTGGCTTAGTTATTGATTTAATATACTTTTCTAAAATTTTATCTACAAGAAGATTTCCAGTTCCATACACAATTCCTTTGTCAAACTGAATTCTAAACTGATCTGTATTGTAACTTGTTATGTACCTCTTATAATAATCTAATTTTCCGCACTTAATATCTTCAATTAACATATCAGTTGCTGCTTCAACATCTGACGGAACTTTAAGATGCCCAACATCTAATACAAAGTCATAGTCTACGCCTTTAGGAAAATCCGTAGGAACATAAGCCACGTGCCCCAAATCTCCATGTGCGGTTGCAATTTTTGTTATATCGTGCTCCATCCTGTTTCTTCGTTCACTTGCAGTCGCTACATCAATTTTATAAATAGCAGACTTATCTGCTAACAATCTATATTCTGCGTCATAATCTTCTTCATTGTCGCAATCATATACTAACAAACTATTTTCATAAACTTTTAAAACTTTATTGGCATCGTGCCAAACAGGAAGATAATCTGAACCATTTCCAGAAGTGTTTATGATAACTTTTTTATTATAAAAGCCGTTTTTAATGTATGTATCAATAAGAGATCTTGCAATTAACTCATAATTTTTATATTCATTAATCTCAGTTGCAGTAGAGGCTTTAGTATTTGGATTGACATAAGGACGAACCACATCTACATATGTGTCATTTTCTCCTACTGTTATCTTATATTGTGTATCATATTTTGATGACAAAGGAATTAATATTTCCTTATTAGCGTTTGAGGTTGCTGTACTTACAGTTTCTGAGGAGTCCGCCAAATCAACAATAGTATAACTATACGCTGTGTTAGCAGATGCAACATCAAGCGTAACAGTTAAGTTGTATGGCGGAACTCTCAAAACTTGCATTATTATCTACCAAACTCTTTAGCAACTTCTTCTGGAGTGGCAATTCTAATATAAGGTTTAGTTGCCCATTGATCTGCAGCCTCTTTTTTAACAATATTGTATCCACGATAGACTTTGCCTAATCCTGGAACTGAAATATTTTTTGTTGAAAATACTGCTATTCTTTCAACAACAGGCTTTGCAGTTTCTGGCTTGTTGTCAGACTTAGGAGCCGACGTTACGCCAATTGCTCCGTCTGCAACAGGACCTAATCTTTGACCTTCGTCAGAAGATTTTGCTAAATCAGTTGAAGAGATAGCGGTCACTTCTGGTTCTGGAGCAGAAACTGTTGCCTGAATATTATTATTTGAGGCAACTTCTTCTACTTTTGTCTGTGGTTGGCCTGCTTTATATTTTTCCCATTCACTAACTATTCCATCTTTGTTGGTGTCAACAATTTTGTTTTCTAGCGATTGTTCTAAATTATTTTCTTCCATTATTAACCTCCTTATGACTATTATAACAGAATACTAAAAATTAAGAGGGGGAGGAGATCTCGCCCCTACCCCCTCTCAAAGGTTACTGTTTACAGATTATGCATCTGCAGCAGCGTCTGCCCACGCAATTGCGTCTTCTTCTTCCCATTGAATACCAAAACGAACAAAGACAGTATACTCAATTGTATCTTTCTTTGCCTTGTATTCACGGTTTACGACGATATCACGTTGGAAGCCCCAGATACGATTACCAGGGAATGTCAAATCGACATAATCATCTGGATAGTAAGGAACTTCTTGGACATCAATTCCGAGAACACGAGTTGTACGTGCTCCACCGAACGTCTGGCCGTTTCCATCAAGATATGCTTGACGGTTTGCAGCAGTACCAGCAACACGATTACCCATTGCTTCAGCAATTGCATCAGCAAGAGTACCGTTGTGCTTAACGATACCACTGAATGTGTCTGTACCTACATAGAACTTAAGGTTATTCTTAAGAGCACGATACTTACGTGGCATGCCTAGAATAATCTCTTGCATTCTTTCTGGTGTCCAGGCATTAGCGGTAATGGTCATCGCAACTTCGTGCGAATCTGCATTATCTTTGTGCCTCTTAATAAATCCTTTCATGATTGAAAGGAAGTTACCAGTTGACGCATCACCATTAATGGCGAGGTCTTCAATATCGTTAGCGAATGCGTTTGTCATCAAGCGAACTAGATGATCTTCAAGCGCAGCCCCTTCAATATTATCTTCAAGTGCTTCAGCAGTAACTTCCCAATCTAGACGAATCTTCTTGGTTGTAAGTTCAACTTTGCTGAATGTAGCACCGCTATTAGTGTAGTCACCGACACCTTGAGTAGCAGAACGAATTACTCGTTCACCCACGTTAATCTTTTCGAGTTCCATGGTATTTGCTCTCATTGTGACACGACGACCATCCTGGGCGAGAACTGTGGCGTCCCAAACGTAATCAATGAAACGCTGTGCCTGTTCAGGGCGTAGGATACCGCTTCCAGCCTCACCTGAAGGATTTACTGCATTTGGTCCTGTTGTAAGACCTAGGTTAGCGTTTGGAATGTTTCCAAGGACGCCACCATCAGTATAATTGCCAGGGATATTTGAGCCTGCATCAGAACCAGATGCATACGCACCTTGTGACTGATAAAGACCTGGTGTAGTTCCACCAAGTTGGCCTGATTCTCCTGGCTGGTTTTTCTTTATTTCTTCCGACATATTGTCACCTCCGAGTTTTTACTTAATTAAATAAGTCGGCTGTTTTGAGGAAACGTCCGCCCCATAGGGATTTTTCAACCATTTCTGGTTGTTCCTGAACGATCTCGCCTAGATCGCCAGACTTTCGGAATGCGGTATCTGCTTCTACTGCGTCTACACGCTTTCCAAACTCACTAAATCGTTCATTAGTTGCAGCAATATCTCTGGCGACTGCATCAAACGAACTTTTTACTGTCTCTCTGTCAATTGCAGTAGACTTTAGTACTTCTACTTCAGCCTGCAAAGACTTAAGAGTATTTGAAAGATCGCTAAAGGCCGATGTAATAGTTTCTTTAATTTCAGCAATTGCATCAATAACAACTACTTCATCTGACTTCTTCTTTGCCTTATCTTCCTCTTCTTCATCTTCTTCTGCATCTTTTGCGGAAGGTGATGCTGCAGCCTTTTCTGCCTCAGCGACTTCAGTTGTTTCTACAACAACCTCATCAACTTTTTCAGTTTCAACTGCTTGAGTTTCTTCAGCAACAGGAGCGATCTCTTCTGCCTTAGTAACTTCTGCTGTCTCTTCAACAGTTTTTGTTTTCTTTGACATAGGATTTACCTCCTCCGTTATCTTAGAAGTATTCATGCCTTTAGCACTATCTACTAAGAATTTTACTATATCCATTTTTTCGTTGTCTTGTTTTTCAACGAAACCTATATTTTTCATCTGCTCACCACTAATTGGACTTACAGCAGATTCTTGATCTGAAACCATAACAATTCCAGACTGCTCATCATAAAAAACATTTTCTAATTCAACATCTTGACCTTTAACAACAGCAACACCATCAACTTTTTCTACATGCATAATGTTTGCAAATTGGTTTGCTGGAGAGTCAACAAGCGACAACTCTACAAGATCATAATCTTTAATAATTCTAATTGTGGAATCTGACTTCTCATCATAACCGTCATCCCACTGATTCATCTTGCCACCAATAGAAAATCCAGTTAGCGTACCGTCCAAAACTTTTTCCCATGTATCTTGTGCACCTTTTGAAACATATGCAGATACAAAAACTCCGTTATAAAATTTTTTAGAGTCTGCATCAAAATAACGATCTTCTTTAAAATTTACCATCTTGCCTACTGCAAGTGGTTGATGCATCTCACGAATGTTGCCACGAAAACCTGCAAATGCTTTCATTGATGCTTCTGATGTTACAATATCACCTTGCTTATCTAAATTGTCAAGGGACGCAAAACCTGAGACGATACGTCTCTCTTTATCAACCTTCGCAAATGGAAGGGAAAGCCTTACTGAGTCGCCCTTGGTGTCCCAATGGGCTTTGGATATAGTCATACTAGAATATATTATATGGCCTTTTTTGCACAAGTGTTAATAAACTGTGAATAAACCTGTGGATAACCTATTTGGTTGCTCTGCCCTCACCCTTTGGATTTCTGCCAGCAACTGTTGCGGTTCCATCAGATTGATTATTTAATCGTTCTGCGTCACGTGCCCTTGTTGCTGTATCTTGTGGTTTTGGCTGGAAAGGCTCATCCCCTCCTTCCCGTTGTGGAAGTCCAAGAATATTTCTTGCCTCATTGGGCATCATAACCTGATTTTTTACATATCTTTCAAGTATTTGAGATTGTACATTTTCATCAGTCAATGTTAATTCATTAAATTTAAGAACTAAAACATCGGTCTTTTCTCTAATAATCCTATTTAATGTTTTTTCAAGTTCTCTTTGTGCAGGTCTTGCCACCTGTTCTTTAAAGGTCCGATCCTGTGCAAGTGCTGCTGCAATTCCACCAGAGTCGCCACCGCCAATCTTTGATAAAGGAACCTGATGAGCAATTAAAATATCATCACGATTTTGTTTACGATACCTTTCAAAAGAGCCTTCTTGAACACCATTTTCAATTGGCTGCATGTTAAACTCAACCTTATTGGTATCTGTGTCTCCAGGAAGTGGGATATACAGAGTTCTATGCGACTGCCCCTTTAGATTTGTTTGTAAAAATCTAAACATCTTATCTTCTGCATCACCAGAAAGTTTTGCACCTTTGAGAGTAACAACATAACGTGGAACTGCCTTATTGCTAAAATAATCAATATTATATTGTGACGCTAACTGGTCTCCGTGAAGTGAATTTATTGCAGACAAAACATCTGGAACACCATAGAACGTGTTTAATGGCGAATATTGTTTAAAGTGAATAATTTCGTTTGGTCTTGAATCGGTAGTAATAGGGTTTGGGTTCTTTGCTGCAAAGTTACGGAAGTAAACAACCTTTTGACCTATAATCTGAACATATCCATCTCGTAAACGACGAGCACGCATTGTGGTTGCTGGAATATGTCCTACATATCCAATTTCTCCACGAATGGTTCTGCCAATTTCAAGATATCCATTTCCTGTTGACTGCATATCTGTATAAACCTTAACCATAGTTGTGGTAAATGAATCATTGTCGTTTAACGATTCAATCCAATCATGCAATTCAATTTTTGCTCTTTCAATTCTGTTTCTTGCTCTTCCTACTTGTTCTTTATCTTGATTAGACTCAAGGCGAAGCATTGTAGAAGACGAAATCTCAAAGTCATAGCCGAGTCCAACAATGTTTTCTACTTTTGCATCAATTGCAGCATGGTTTGCAAAAGAAGTATCATAATAATTTGCCAACTCATATAGATTCCAGGGTGGTGTAATTACATCAAACAAACCATAAGCATTTCTGTATACAGAACCAGGATTAATTTCTTTTGACTGTGCTCCATCTATACCTGTTGGTTGTGCTTTAGCATTATTCAAATACCCCGTCATATTTTCTGGAGCAATTGCCTTTTCTGCAAGTCTGCCCGCTCTACGTTTAAAGTTATTGTCTAGGCCAACCAAATTTTTAAGTTCAGTCCAAGATTTATTAAATGGGTCATCTTCTTTAAACTGCTTAAGTACGTCTGTTGGATTGTCAATGCTTGCATTAATAAAAAAATCTTGATCGCTCATTAGTCTTGTGCTCCATATTTCTTAATAGTTTGTTGTGCATCATAGACAGACCCCATATCATTAAGATTAGGTATCAATCCTTCACGCATCCTTTGTTTTTGTTCTTCATACTCTGAATCAGTAACACGGTTTAATCCTGCAAAAAATACAGCCTCGCCTTCTGGTTCGCCATAATGGGCTGCAGCATCTTTTAACTCTGCTATCTTAGAAATATCACCTTTCATAGAAGGTATATTTAAAATATTACCCTGTCCATCAGTAAACCATTTTCCATTTTGTTTTTTCCAAACATATATACCCCAATCGTACATTTTGTCGATTGCTTTAATTTTAGTTTTGCCAATTTGGCCAGGGATTTGTCTTTTCATTACCACCAGTATACCATATTATACTGCTGACGAGGTTGTTTGTTGCCAGAGAATGTTCTGATAGATATTATATTCACACTGACCAATACCAAGAATCTTGTCTGTCCCAGTTGTTATTTTATTAGTCCCAACATAACTCCTATAAACATCTTCTGGGTCAACCCCATAGTAACTGGTTGAAGACTGAATTAATACACCGTTCCACAAGAAATATTCTGGTATCCAATATTCCCAGTCTATTGTTAGAGGACCAGAACGCTTTACCCTAAACCATGGCCTTGTTGATATTTTCTGAACTGCCTGTAGATTGGTAGACTGATAATAAGAAATATTATTAAATAACATAGGACCATTTAATTTGATCGATCCGTATGAGCCAGAAACATCTAGTAGGTTAGAAAACGATATTCCTAAAAATGCCCACTGTTTAATTGTTAAGACTGGCTCTCTTACAATTTTGCCATTTAAATAAAATGCTATGTCATTTTCAATTCTTCCTGTAAGCACATTAATTCCATAAATTCTTCCTCTTTTGCCAGTCTGATCATTTGCAACAATATAAAATCTTATATAAGAATTTTTTGCCTCTATTTCAAAAATTTGAGTTGGTGCATAGGGGAAATAGTCTTCGTCAAAACGCAATGCTGTTTGCATAGCAATAATCTTATCAAAATTATTTGTTTGATTTTCGTTAATTGGAATTAACAATCCTCTATTAATAAATGGATCGTACTTTCCTCTTATTTGTACCCCGCTAGTTCTTGTTAAATACAAATAGGGAGAACTTTGTTTATAAATGCTGTAAGGATTTTTGCCTTTATAATTGTAATAAATTCCAGATTTTTTATACGGATACATTTTTACAAAAGGACTTGTCCCTATAGGATTGTTTGAACTATTAAAAGATTGAGAACAATATTCTAGTTTTTTAACTTTAATTTTATTTCTTAAAATATTTTTTACTTTAATTTCTAAATGAGTAACTAAAGATAATTTATTAAAGTCTACATTAGATGGAGGATAAATAATCATATTATCAATTACCTCGTACTTAGTAGTTAACCAATTGCTACCTGGCTCCACCGTTCCTTCTTTTGCTGCTGGCTCAACGTTTTGAAAAAACGAATTGTTTTGGGTTGCTCCCGCTTTAATATATTGAAAACTTACAAAAGATCTTACCAAAGCATCTGTCGTATCATATTTGTATGTTCTGGTTTGATTGTATTGCAGATTTTCATAATCTCTATATCCTGTAAATAAAAAATTATCTAAAGATTCATAAGTTCTTTTCCTTGGATAGTTAAATTTATTGTATAGTTGTGCATAACTCCATTCTGTTGGATCGGTCTCTATTTCAAAAAACTTAGAAGGTGCTGGATAATTAATGTTAAATTGTAAGAAATCTAAATCATAATACCTGTCTCCATCTTCATCATCAACAAATTGAGCGTAATATGTAAGGGGCTGATAATCTTCCCAATAACCGCAAGAATCAATGTCTAATTGATAGTCGTCAAAATATCTAGAAGCAACTAATGTGTAACTTGCTGTATGATCTAAAATTTTATCAAAAAGCATTGCGCCTGGCGTTCCTCCGTCAAGAACATACTCCCATAACTCTTGATTATATTCAGCACTATCCGCATAAGCAGTCCAAAACTCTTCGTTATAATTTCCGCCAGTATAACCCTGATAGTCTGCTGGTAAACCGTCTGATCCAAAGGCTGATGATATTATTGAATAATTTCTTGCATTACATAACGCAATTTTATAAATGTGTCCATTGAACCATTCAGAGCCATCTTCATTATTTCCAATATAAAGTTTACACTGTGATATATTTCCAAACACGGACGCTACCGAGCCACCAAACCAACTAACAACATTGTCTATATTAAATCCAGCATAAAACTTTTCTCCAATTTGAGTTTGATTAATTAGACCGTCTAAGTATCCAACGTAAGGACCGTCGTTTTCATCGGTAGCAAATGGATGTGTAATGTTTTTAATTAAAACATTATTAAACTTTACCGAATAAATAACTTTATTGCTATTTGGTCCTATATGAACGTGAAAGTAATTACCGTTTGGATCTACAAGTTTAAACAGCGTCATATCATGAGTAGACGATGCAGTTCTTTTAAATACTCCATAAATAGTCTTTACTTGTTGTCGCAAAAAATTTAAATCATTAAAATATAATTGAGCAGTATAAGAAGAATTTGGTCTTATTTTAAAGTAGTCATCGTCAATCTCTTGTGGAAGGTTTGAGTTAGCAACAAGCCAGTTTTTATAGTTATCACTTAAATTATTAATTAAACAAGTTGGAAGGTTATAATTTGATGTTGACAAAAAGTTTTTTTCAAAAGATAAGTTATCGTTTATTCCTTGATTCCAATTACCTATATCGGGGTAAACGTAGTTATTTGAATAATCTGCAAATGCGTAGTCAATAAGCAAAGACTGACCACTATATGCGGTATTTATATTATCTGGTGCTTGAACGCCTTGCCCAAAAACAAACCTTCTTTTTGCTACAAGATTAGAAACTTTATATGGATATATTCCAACACAGTCTACTTCTATAGGAGAAACGTCGTCGTATGACCAAAAACCAATCCATTCTTTTGTAGAATTAAAGTTTAAATCAGAATTTTTATATGACAAAGACAGCACCTCTTCTCCGTTTATATAAAGTTTTGAAACATTATCTAAATATAAAATATTGACAAGCATTGGTCTTGTCCATTCGCCCACATAATGTGAGGCTGAATTATTTCCTATTTTTAAAATTAAGAATGGCCCATTTACATACAGACCACTATCGTTAACTAAACTTCCAAATATTTTTTTAGGCGTTGTCGCATCACAATTTAACCTAAGCCACATCTCTATCGTGTAAGTTCTATATTTGCCACTATCATTTAAAAATCCTTCAGATGGAAGAATCAAAGATGGTTGACCATTGTTTGGAGTTATTACTGTGCAGTTTGATGTTCCATAAACCATTGGCGCACCAGTATTCTTAGCAACAAGAGAATTGTTCTTAACAATATAGTAACCATTGTTTTCACTTAGCCCATACGATCTTGCTGGATATCCATATGTTACTTCACTAAAAATTCCTTCTGGAATTTGAACTGGAGCAACGCCCAAAGATGTTGAGGCAAATTCTTCAGACCATTGGCCTAATGTAAATCCGTTTACTAATATTGTGTTTTCGCTAGAGTTAGAGTATCCTCCAAGAAAATTTGCTTTAAATACCAGTCTCATCTCACCACTAATGTTTGGCACTAAAAAAGAATGAGAAAGAAACATCCATTTTTCCATTATGGTTATGTTAAATATCTTTGTCTTTTTTACCCAGTCGCCCAATGGCACATCATAATACTCATAACCAATCTCGTAGCCTGTTATATACGCACTATCAGAATATACATAAACACCTACACAAAAGGTTCCTAGATCTTTATTAATGCTAGAAAAGTCTAAAATAGTTGGACTGACACATGAAAAAGAACCGCTATCAGATGCAATTACATCGCCAGATATTTTGGTTACACTGGAGTTTATAAAAGGTTCTCCAATAATTCCTAATGCCTGCTCAATTGAACAATGTTCTGGTGTCCAATTATAAACGTTTCTCTGTGACTCAGACATTAGAGATAAATAGTCGGCGCTATCGTCTAGGGACCAAAGGGCAATAGGGTGTTCTGAAAAGGCCTTTTCTGCATAGAGGTTAGATTGAATAGACATTGTAGGTCTATTTTATCATACTACGAGATTTTTATTTCGCAAATATCTGTCGTACAATACATTTCGCCCTGTGCTTCCAGATTTTCTGCTCCGTCATAAATAGCAGACCAATCAATCTTTTTGATCTGACCGATATACGAATTATACTCTTTCTCTGTGATTTCGGTGTATGGTTGTTGCGGATACACTTTATTTCCCATGGGCAGAAAAGATACTGCTTTTAATTGTCCCTCGTACATGTGAAGTGCGGGCGCAATATGCTTTGTTTCAGTATTTTTGTCAAATGACAGCGTTACAGACACGCCATTATCTGACCAATATTTCTGAGCAGTAGCAGCAAGCGCAATTTTTTCAAACAATGTTACATCTTTTTCGGATCTTGCGTGACCAGAATGAACTGGGAAATATACGACAGTTGTATTCGCAGATACAAGGTCGTCCTCCATCTTATATCCTGCAGCCTTGAACAAATGAATCATTGGGTCGGTATTCCCAAAACGAATTGCTCTCAAAA
>Ga0194130_10008020_pt1 | contig 11395 bp, 9 predicted proteins | sample TA2KigsurfametaG_FD_160084 | JGI IMG/M metagenome (GOLD analysis project Ga0194130, IMG submission 160084) | Freshwater microbial communities from Lake Tanganyika, Tanzania - TA2015050 Kigoma 12 surface | ecosystem: Environmental > Aquatic > Freshwater > Lake | place: Tanzania: Lake Tanganyika... | reverse complement strand
CCGACGGCGCTGAATGCCGGTGATGATTTCAACACGCTCAATGGGCTTAGACATAGGCGTATGCCTAGGCTTACACCTAGGCCCTCACGGTTGCGCCAGGTGTCCGGTCGAATTGGGGGCTGGTCCAAGTGCGGATGTCCGCAGCCCTTGACTTACGTTTGGATTTTCCGAACGGGGCGATATCGTGTTGCGAAGTGCGGACCGTTCCAGCCCTCACCGCCCCAGCAGTCCATTTCCCAACCACGCTGCACCGCAGCATAGCAAAAACCATTTCAGATCAACGCGTTAAACCTTGTTAGAAAAATCAGTCTACCCTCAAGCTTTGGAGAGAATTCGGGGATTCGGAGAAAAAACGCCGGAATAGTCCGCTTGAGCACCCTCAAGTTCGCCAGAAAAAGCTTTGTTTTCAAGGGGGTTTAGGTGGTCGCCTGGGGTCCTAAGCCGGTTCGGCTATTTGGCGACTGGAGCGGGCGAAGGGATTCGAACCCTCGACCCCAACCTTGGCAAGGTTGTGCTCTACCCCTGAGCTACGCCCGCATCCAATAGAAGGCCTCATGCCATGAAGCTTGAAAGAAGGCAAGATCAGCTCCGCACCCATAACCCGCCCGCAAGTACTCCGCTAAGGCGCCAATTCGGCTAAGCAGTTTGGGACCGTTGAAATTATGCCCAGCAGCAGGATGCACGCCGGTGCCAAATTGGCTGGGCCATGAAGGGCAGGGGGCTCTAACCAAGAAAGGGCACCCCGCTGACCGCGTCGTTCAGTTCCGCCGCGGCGCCGTGGGCCTGGCGGAGGATGCGGGCGCAGGTCTGCGCGTTGCCTCAGCTCCCGGGCGCTGGGCGGCGGCCATTTCGCCAAGCCGCAGTGCATCCTGTTCTGGCGGGCGTTTCTGCAGGCGAAGCCACAGCGTCTCATCCCGGCCGTAGAAATCCGGACGGATTTCTACATCCCGCCCTGGGGAGGCCAAAGCGGTATGGTAGGAAAGGAACACCGGCACAGGCTCGGGCAGGGATTCTCGTACCGTATTGGCAGATGCGACTCTCCTTTGAATGGTCTGCATCGGCTCATTCATCAGCAGCGCGGCCAATTCCAAGGGATTTTGCACCCGAATGCAGCCATTGCTGAGCCGCCGATTGTCGCGCCTGAAGGCTTCCTTGTCTGGCGTGTCATGCAAATAAACATCGAATCGGTTCGGCATTTCGAACATCACGGCGCCTAGTCCGGCTTGCGGACCCGGGGCCTGCTTCGCATCACCATTCGGCAATAGGGTGATCTTGTTCTTGACCAGGTAGAGCGGGTCTTGCTTCAGCATGGGGCGGATATCCGCCTCCACAATGTCGCTAGGTATGATCCAAGGCGGGTTGAAAAGCGCGGATTCGATCACTGTCTGGAATTCGGGGCTTTGCTTGCGATCCATCGCTTCCCCAACAACAACCCGTGTCACGAAAACCGGCCGATTGTCGCGATACAGCACGAGTTGTTGATCCGGCACATTCACCCAAACGCGGTCCGCCGGCAATTCACGCGGCAGCCAGCGCTGGCGTTCCAGATTGGCCTCAATCACGCGCAGGCGACTAATCCGGGCCCGGTCTGCCCGGCCTGCCGCACGCTGGCGCTGCAGCGCCTCACGCAACGCCGTGTAGCTTTGGGTTTGTGGCGCCAGCGCTTCTATGGCTGCCAAGGGGTCCGGACGATCCAGCGCTACATGCAGCACTTCCGTCACATCCACTGGTTCGGGCATCAGCGCCTCCCGATCCTTGCGTCGGCTTGGCGGCAGGGCGCCAAAGGCCAAAGCTTCAGCATAGGTAAGAACGGCATGGGTCAGCAGCAAATCGCGCCGATCGGGCGGAAAACTGTCCATGCGCCGCAGCAAATCAGCCTGGAAAAATTCGGGGTCCAGGCCGTGATCCCGCGCCCGCAGGATGGCCGCCTTAAAGGCCCTGGCTTCGGCTTCACGAGTCGGCCAGACCGGTTCAAAGTCACGCTTGGCGTAAAAGCGCCGTAGAAGCGCGCCATCCAGAGCCTCGCCGGCGACGATGGGCGGCGGATCTTCCGGGGTATCCTGGGTGGCTTGATCGGGGAGGCGGGCCGCCATGGGGTCCAACGAATCGCCTTCGGATGCCGCGCAACCGACCAGCGCAACCATGCCGGCAAAGCCCATAGCGCCTCGCAAAAGGCTGTCGCGGCGCGAAATCGGGGGCGATGGCGCTGCCATGAGCCCTTCGGCAACCAATTTCGGCCTGTCACGAGACCATTTCACGCGTCCAACTCCTGAAACTTCACATTCAATGCAAGAAAAGGGTTTGACAACCCAAGCATAATTGCTTTTTATCTGACCTGTTTCCTAGTCTCTAGCAACCTGGATGTGCAACATGAACACCGACTCCAAAGAAATGACCCGCAAGGCGCTGCTCCGTAAGGCTGCGGCCGTCGCGATCCTGGCCCCGGCCGCGCTGCTCGCTGCTTGCGCTTCCGAACCCGCGCCGGCCCCTGCTCCGGCCCCCGCGCCGGCGCCGGCCCCGGCCCGCCGGGCCCGCGGCTGATCTTACAACGCCCTAGGTTAACGCTTTAGCGTTCGCCTAGGGCGTTGTTATCGCTGCCTGTTCTGGCAGCGTGAGATCTTAAAGCCCCGCTGCACCTAGCGTGCAGTGGGGTTTTTTATTGTGTACGAATAGGCCGCGCCCTTTGCCTGAATAAAACAACGTATGCCCCGCGCCTTACGCTTTTTTCTCGCCCTTGTCCGGCAAAGGCCGCATGGCGCGAAGTTGCGCCGCCAAAGCCACATGCCCCGCCATTTCCGCGAGCAAAGCCGCTTCTTCCCGCGCCGCTTCAAAGCCCAGCCGATAGCCAGCATAGGTCGCCCGATCAAGGCTTTGGCCAAGGGCCTTGCCGATGGCTTGCATAGCTGGCTTCCCCTTGTCCGGCGCGGCCTTACCGCCCCTTGCAATACCCCGCGCCGGCATGGCTGGTGCCCGAAGGGCAGGAACCATTGCGGCTTGGCACATATTCGTTGCGCCCATCCGTCCGGCAATATCCAGCCCCGGCATGGCTTGTGCCAGAAGGGCAGGAACCATTTTGTGAAGCGACAAACCCGGCGCCGGATGAAGATCGGCAATAGCCGGAACCTGCATGGCTGGAACCGGAAGGGCAGGAACCGTTGCGCGCTGGGACCATTTGCTGCGCCATGGCAGCGCTGGAGCAGAGCAAAAATCCGAAGCACAAGACGCGAAAAATCATAACTGACAAACCCTCATGGACCGAGCTTCAGAGAAGCCGCAGATCGTGGCTTCTCCATGACAAGCTTATGGCGGGGAACGGTACGTCAAACCCGTTCCAACACCGTCGCAATGCCTTGCCCCACGCCGATGCACATGGTGGCCAAAGCACGCTTCAGCTTGCGTTCCTGCATTTCATGCGTGGCGGTCGCAATCAGCCGCGCGCCGCTCATGCCCAAGGGATGACCAAGCGCAATCGCGCCGCCATTTGGGTTCACCCGCGCATCATCATCGGCAATGCCAAGCCCGCGCAGCACGGCAAGGCCCTGCGCCGCAAAGGCCTCATTCAATTCAATCACGTCCATCTGATCTTGCGTCATGCCAAGCCGCGCAAACAGTTTTTGTGTGGCCGGCACCGGCCCAATCCCCATCACGCGCGGCGCGCAACCCGCTGTGGCCACACCAACAAATCGCGCGAGCGGCGTCAGTCCATGGCGTCTGGCCGCTGCTTCACTCGCGATGATCAAAGCGCAGGCGCCGTCATTCACACCCGAGGCATTGCCCGCCGTCACCGATCCATCCGGCTTCACCACCGGCTTCAACTTGCCAAGAGCCTCCATGGAGGTTTCGCGCGGATGTTCATCAGCGCTCACAACCACCGGATCACCCTTGCGGGAAGGGATGGTCACCGGCACGATTTCCTTCGCCAGCCTGCCAGTCTTCTGCGCCGCAGCGGCGCGCGCCTGGGAACGGAGCGCCATGGCATCCTGATCCTCACGCGCGATATGATGGTCCGCAGCGACGTTCTCTGCAGTCTCCGGCATGGAATCCGTACCGTAACGCTTATGCATGGCCGGGTTCACGAAACGCCAGCCAATGGTGGTGTCGTAAATCGCATTGCTGCGGGAAAAGGCGCTTTCAGCCTTGGGCATGACGAAAGGCGCGCGGGACATGCTTTCAACGCCGCCCGCGATCATCAATTCCGCCTCACCGGCGCGAATGGCGCGTGCGGCAATGCCAACCGCATCCATGCCGGAACCACAAAGCCGGTTCACAGTGCTGCCGGGGATGGCTTGCGGCAGGCCGGCCAGCAGCAGCGCCATGCGCGCGACATTGCGGTTATCCTCACCGGCCTGATTGGCACAACCAAAAATCACATCATCCACCGACGCCCAATCAACGGAAGGGTGGCGTTCCATCAGCGCCTTCAATGGCACCGCGCCAAGATCATCGGTGCGCACCGCAGAAAGGCTCCCGCCGTAGCGGCCGATAGGTGTCCGCAGGGCAGCGCAGATAAAGGCTTCGGGCATGGTGAAAATTCCTCAAAAAAAGGCGCGCCCAACGCGGGGCGCGCCCCAATTACTCAAGCGACGTTAAGCCGGAGCCACGCCTGCAGCGCGCAGCACATCAGTGTAGGTCTTCACCCCAGCACGCACCAAGTTCATCACCTGATCCGGCGTTTCATAGCCCGCGCGCGGCACTACGCCGGCCAATTCATTCAGTCGCGGCGCGCTTTGCTGAATGGCCGCCTGGAACGCGGAACCCAAAGCGGCCACGATTGGCGCCGGGGTGCCAGCGGGCGCCAGCATTGGGAAGAACTCTTCAAAAATGAAGCCCGGAATGCCGGCCTCGGTGGCACTTGGCACATTCGGCAAGGCGGGGCTCCGCTGGCTGGACGCCACAGCAAGAGCGCGTAGACCACCACCGCGCACCTGACCAAGTGATGATGCCATGGTCGGTGTGCCGAATTGTGCCTCACCACTCACCAGCGCGGCCACCCCCGGGCCACCACCGCGATAATGCACCAATTCGAATTGTGCAGCGCTAATGCCGCGGAAGATCTCACCCGCCAGATGCACGCCGCTGCCGATCCCAGCCGAGGCAAAGTTAAATTTGCCAGGATTGGCGCGCAGCAAGGCAATCAATTCCGCCGCTGTTGTCGCCGGCGTGCGCGGATTGGCCACCAGCACATGTGGCGAGAATCCGGCCACTGCGATGCCGACAAAATCATTGATGGTGTCATAGGGAACGCGCGCAACCAGCGCCGGTACGGAGGCATGGGCGCTATTGATCAGCACCGTGTAGCCATCCGCCGGGGAGCGCGCGACATTTTCCGCGCCAATCACGCCGCCCGCGCCGGCACGGTTTTCCACCACCACGGGCTGGCCCAGAATATTGCCGGCTGCTTCGGCAATAATGCGCCCCACAATGTCATTCGACCCACCTGGCGCGAAGGGCACCACCAGGCGCACCGGCCGTGTTGGGCGCCATGCCTGGGCGCGCGCCACATTGGGCGCAAGCCCCGCTGCCAAGGCAAAGCTCAGCGCTGTCCTGCGTTGCATCATTGATGTTTCTCTCCCTAGTGCTGGCAGGGCGTTGGCTACGCCCCGGCCTTGTGATTTTCCCCGGCCAATTGGCCCGACGTCCTGTCTTTAGCGCAAGCCGGACCTTAAGAGAATAGCGAAAGCCCCTCGACGGCGCGCGCCCGCAGCCCCATCCTAGGACCATGAGTGAAAACCCTTTGCTGAGCCCCTGGAATACCCCCTTCGGCTTGCCGCCCTTCGGCGCGATTGAGCCTGCGCATTTCCCGCCCGCCTTTGAAGCCGCCATGGCAGCGCATCGCATCGAGATCGCAGAAATCGGCGCCAATCCCGCCGCGCCAAGCTTCGCCAATACAGTGGAAGCGCTGGAAGGCGCCGGGCGCTTACTCAGCCGTATCGGTGCGACGTTTTTCAACCTGGCGGCGAGCCACGCGACCGAAGCGCTGCAAAAGGTTGAACGTGATATCGCCCCCAAACTTGCCGCCCATCGCATGGCCATCGCACTTGACCCGGCGCTTTTCCGCCGCGTTGCCGCGCTGCACCAACAGCGCGAAGGCTTGGCGCTGGCGCCCGATCAGCATCGGCTGCTCGAACGGCTTTATCTTCGCCTGATGCGCGCTGGCGCGGGGCTTGATGCCAAGGCGCGTGCGCGGCTTTCGGAGATCTCGACACGCCTTGCCACGCTGCACACCAGCTTCGGGCAAAATGTGCTGGCCGATGAGAATGAATGGCGCATGGCGCTGACCGAGGCTGATCTGGATGGCCTGCCCGAATCCGCCCGTCAGGCCGCGCGGGAAGCGGCGGCGGCGGCTGGGGTTGATGGTTATGTCTTCACCCTGTCGCGGTCTTCCGCCGAACCCTTCCTGACCTTCTCCGCCAGGCGTGATTTGCGTGAAAGGCTCTGGCGCGGTTTTGCCGCGCGGGGTGCGCTGACAGCGGGGCGGCAAAATGCCCCGTTGATCCGTGAAATCCTGGTGCTGCGGCGCGAACGCGCGAAATTATTGGGTGAAGCCGATTTCGCCAGCTTCCGCCTGCGTGACACCATGGCGGGATCGCCCGCGGCGGCCGAGGGCTTGCTCCGCGCCTGTTGGGAACCCGCCAAGCGTCGCATCGCGGTTGAAAAAGCCGAACTTTCAGCCTTCGCCCAAGCCGCCGGCCATAACGGCGCGATTGAACCTTGGGATTGGCGCTATTGGGCTGAACGCGCGCGGCAGGCCAAGCATAATTTCGATGGCGCAGCGCTAAAACCGCATTTCGAATTGGAAGCCATGATGCGCGCCATTTTCCATACTGCGCGGCGCCTGTTTGGCCTGCATTTCGAAGAACGCGCCGAGATCCCGCGCTACCATGCGGATGTCCGCGGCTTTGAGGCCCTGGACGAAGCCGGCCAGCATGTGGGGTTATTGCTACTGGATAATTACGCCCGCCCGGGCAAACGCTCCGGCGCCTGGATGAGCAGTTTTCGTGTGGCGGATGCGCTGAATGGCCGCACCGCGCCCATCATCATCAACAACAATAATTTGGCGCGCGCCACACCAACGCTGCTTTCCTTTGATGAGGCGCGCACATTGTTCCATGAATTCGGCCATGCGCTGCATGGGCTGATGAGCCGCGCGCGCTACCCATCCCAATCCGGCACTGCCGTGCTGGGCGATTTTGTCGAATTCCCATCCCAGGTCATGGAGAATTGGCTGAGCCTGCCTGAGACATTGCAAACCCATGCGCGGCATCATGAAACCGGCGCCGCGCTGGATGAGGCGCTGCTGGCCCGCCTGCTGGCCGCGCGCAATGATGGGCAGGGCTTTGCCATGGTGGAGTATCTTTCCTGCGCCTTGATTGACCTTGCGCTGCATCGGCATAAGTCGCCGGAAGACTTAACTCTGGAAGAATTCGAAGCCGATTTCCTGGCCGAGATCGGGATGCCAGAAGGCATGGCGCTCCGCCATCGCCCGATCCATTTCAGCCATTTGTTTTCCGGTGATGGCTATGCGGCGGGCTATTACTTCTATCTTTGGGCTGAAGTGCTGGATGCCGATGGGTTTGAGGCGTTTGAGGAAGCGGGCGATCCCTTCCACCCAGACCTCGCCGCACGCCTCAAAAGCATATTTGAAGCCGGCGATACGGCTGACCCCATGGCGCTTTACACTGCGTTTCGCGGAAGGCCGCCGCAGGTGGATGCGCTGTTGCGCAAGCGTGGTCTGGTCGGCGACTAAGGCCGCCCAGGCGCATGGGCTTTGTCGCTAACGTCAGCCATTGCCACGCAACAGTGCCGCAAGGCTTGGCGTCAAACCCTGGCTAAGGCGCCCTTGCGGTGCGGCATAGGAACCGCTTTGCGTGCGAGGCGGCTTCAGCGCCACAAGCGCTTCCGCAAGCTTCACCCCACAACGAATGCCATCAAACAGCGGCAAGGCAGCGCGCCCGGCCAGGCGCTGGTCAAACCCGGCCAGGCCCGCCCCGGCTAGCACCACAGAATCCGCCCCCTGCGCCGCCAGCCCCTCAACGGCGATCCGCAGCTTCTCCGCCACACCTTCTGGATTGGCGAGCGCCTCGGGCGGGGTCGCGTCCAGCCCGGCCAGCGCCGCGAGCCGCGCGGAAAGCCCGTGGTGCGCGATCAATTCGCGGTAGGGTTCCACATTGCCGAAGGTAATCAGGCCAAAGCGCCCGCCCATCATGCAGGCGGTGAGTGCTGCCGCTTCCGTCATGCCAAGCACCGGGCAGGGCATCATCTGGCGCGCTGCGTCCAAGGCTGTGTCGAAACTGACCGCGAGCAGCACCGCATCCACACGGCCGGCATGTTCGGCCAAAGCCTCCAGCAAGGCGTGGCCTGCAATGATATTTTCGACGCGTGTTGCAATTACCGAAGGGCCAAAGCGCGGCGTGGCGCCAATGATCTCGGTGCCCGGTGCAGCGGCAGCGCGCGCCACCGCGGCACAGGTTTCGGTAATTGCTTCTGTGGTATTGGCATTGGCGACCAAAAGGCGCATGGGCGGCTTCCTTGTTTGAGCCATTGCATAACACGACGCCCTGAAGCTGCCGAGTTCCCCCTTGCCCTTCGCAGCGCATCGCCGCAGGCTTCACTGATGATCAATCACGGGACCCGGAACCACCATGCCTGACGCCGCCGCCGCCCTTGCCCTGCCTTTTGATGCTGATGACATCCTTGCCCGGCTGATGCGCTGGGCGGCTTGCGAAAGCCCGACCTTCGATGCGGCCGCTGTCAATGGCATGATGGATTTGGCTTCGCGCGATCTGGCGCTGCTGGGTGCGCGGATTGACCGCATTCCGGGGCGCATGGGGCTTGGTGATTGCGTGCGCGCGCGCTTTCCGCACCCGGCTGGGGATGGCGCGCCGGGCATTCTGGTGATGGCGCATTTGGATACGGTGCACCCGATCGGCACGCTCGAAAAACTGCCGATCCGGCGTGACGGCAATCGCTGCTATGGCCCCGGCATTCTGGATATGAAGGGCGGCACCGTGCTGGCGGTGGAAGCCATGCGCCAGATCATCGCGGCGAAGATTGCAACACCGCTGCCCGTTACGATCTTGCTGACCAGTGATGAGGAAATCGGCAGCCCTTCCACGCGTGACCTGATCGAAGCCGAAGCGGCACGGCATAAATTCGTACTGGTGCCGGAACCGGCGCGGCCCGATGGTGGCGTTGTCACCGGGCGCTATGCCATTGCGCGCTTCAACCTGAAGACCACCGGCAAGCCTTCCCATGCTGGGGCGCGGCTCGCGGAAGGGCGGAGCTCGATCAAGGAAATGTGCCGCCAGATCCTCGCGATTGAGGATATGACCACCGAGGATTGCACCTTTTCAGTGGGTGTCCTGCATGGCGGGCAATGGGTGAATTGCGTCACGACAACCACGGAAGCGGAAGCGCTTTCCATGGCAAAACGCCAGGAAGACCTTGATGCCGGAGTCGCCAAAATGCTGGCGCTGCGCGCTTCCACCAATGATGTGCAGTTGGAAGTGACACGCGGCGTCACGCGCCCGGTGTGGGAGCCCGATGCAAAGGTGATGGCGCTTTATCGCCATGCGCGGGAAATCGTGCAGGCGATTGGCTTTGACATCAATCACCAATCAAGCGGTGGCGGGTCCGATGGCAATTTCACCGGCGCGCTTGGTATCACCACGCTGGATGGGCTTGGTGTGCAAGGCGCGCTGGCACATACGCTGGAAGAACATGTGCTGATTGATAGCCTGGTGCCGCGCGCAAAGCTGATGGCGGGGCTGCTGACGACGCTCAATTAGTTTCGCATCAATTCAAGCAAATTATCATCCGAGGCCGGGCGCGACCCGGCCTCACATTCATGGATCATCTGAACCAGCCGCGTGATGGTGGGGCAGGGGATGCCATGGCGCGCGGCAATGCCAAGGACAGGCGCGATTTGCGCATCCACCGGCGTGCGGCGGCGGCGCACCCAAAGGTCGCGCCAAATGCCGGAATGGGTTTTCGCATTGGGGCGGTTGAATTCCACCATGGCGGCAATGGAAACCGCCACAGCGGTTTCAGTCGCATCAGGCGCAAACGCCGCCGGATCAAAGCCATTGAAGCTGCCAACCGCAACACCTTCGGCACGCGCCACAGCCATGGCTTCCTGCCCAAGCCGCCGCCACAGCGGCAGCAATTCTGACCGCGCGAGCGCATCGGCAATGCCTTTCTCGCCCAACGCCTGCGTATAAAGCATGGAGCTATAGGCGATCTTGCCCCAAAGATAGCCCCATATATTGTCTGTCATGATTGCATCGGGTTCAAAATGATCACGCAGCATCCGGTGCAACGCCGTCAGACGCGGCGTGATGACCCCATTCAATTCACCAAGCACCAGCGCACCGCGCCCGCCATAGATGATCCGCCCCGGTGCGAGCCAATCGGCACTGAAATTGACAAAGCAGCCAATGGTGCGCACCTCACCCAGAATGGGCGCCATCAGCGCTTCACAAAGCCCGTTCTGCAGGGACACCACATAGCCATCAGGCGCCAGATGCGGCGCGATGGCGTGGCAGGCAGCCTCCGTATCCTGCGCCTTGACGCAGAGCAGCACGCGGCGGAACTGGCCCTTCAGCGTGGCCGGCGTATAGGCGGGGGCGGAAATCCGGTGCGGGTCCACAGGACCTTCAATGGTAAGGCCCATTGCCGGCTCGCGGATTGCCGCGACATGATCGTCCACAATATCCACAAACACCACGGCATGGCGCGCACGCACCAGCGCCGCGCCGATGGTGCCGCCAATGGCACCCGCGCCCCATATCAGGATGGGGCCGTGATCCACGGCGTCACGGATGGCGCGTTGTTCGGCTTCACTTGTCATCGCAATCTCCTTGGGCCGAACAAGCTGCAGCAAAGCATCCTCCCTTGCCAAGGGCAGGACAAAGCCGCAGCGTAACCTAACATCCTTTCGCGGAATCGCCCGCTTGCCTTTGCCCTACCCATGATGCCGCGCTTGAATAGCCTGCTAGGCAATCTGCGCGGCGCCGTATTGATGAGCTTGGCCGCCATGCTTTTTGCCGGCGAAGCGCTGGCGATTCGCCACATGAATGACCGCGGCATTCCGACCGCGATGCAGCTTTTTGCGCGTTCCTTCGGGCAATTGCTCTGGGTCATGCCGCTTTTGCTGCAAGGCGGCTTGGCGGTTTTCCAAACCCAAAGGCGCGGGCTGCATATCCTGCGTGGCGTGGCCAGCCTGCTGACCTGGGGCTTTTACTTCCTGTCCTTTGTTTTCCTCGATCTCGCGACCGCAACCGTGCTGTCCTTCACCAATGTCATGTTCACCACGCTGCTCGCTGGGCCAGTGCTGAAGGAACATATCGGCACGGCGCGCTGGATTGGCACCATGGCAGGGTTTTTGGGCGTGGTG
>Ga0194130_10008019_pt1 | contig 11398 bp, 8 predicted proteins | sample TA2KigsurfametaG_FD_160084 | JGI IMG/M metagenome (GOLD analysis project Ga0194130, IMG submission 160084) | Freshwater microbial communities from Lake Tanganyika, Tanzania - TA2015050 Kigoma 12 surface | ecosystem: Environmental > Aquatic > Freshwater > Lake | place: Tanzania: Lake Tanganyika... | reverse complement strand
CTTCACCGCCGCTACCTTAAAATCCCGCGTGAACTTCCTTCGCGTTTCAGACATGACTCAAATTCTCCTCGTTGGAATTTTCTGAGTCTAGTCTCGTGTCTCACTTTTGGGGACAACTCCAGGGACTATCGAATCGTTTATCGCATTGACGATTCACTGCGGGTTGTCGACGTGATTCGAATTGCACATCGGAGCGATGTGTATCGATAGAAAATCACTTGCGGCGGGCGAGTTGGAGGGCTTTGATGCGCTTGTGGAGATTGGTGCGCTCGAGGCCGAGGGACTTGGCGGCTTGGCTGACGTTCCAGCCGGTTTCTTCTAGTGCCTTTAGGAGGGCTTCGCGCTCGGCGGATTCTCTTGCTTCGTGTAACGAGTTTTTTGTGATGCTGGAGACTTCGCGCGCCATTGTGATCTCTATGGGGAGGGCGTCTTCGGTGATCGTTGTTTCTTGGGAGAGAATGGCCATGCGCTCGACGATGTTTCTCAGTTCTCTTGCGTTGCCGGGCCAGTGGTAAGTGGTGAGGGCTTCGACCGCTTCTGAGGTCATCGTTTTCGGTTTGAAGGTGTTGCGGCGGCAGAAGTCTTCAAGGAAGTAGTCGACCATCGGGGCGATGTCGGCGGTGCGCTCGCGGAGGCTGGGGACGCGGATGGGGACTACGCTGAGGCGATAGTAGAGGTCTTCGCGGAATTGTTGCGACTTGGCTAGCGTGGCGAGGTCTTTGTTGGTGGCGGAGACGACTCTTACCTGGACTTTGATCGATTGCTCGCCGCCGACGCGGTGGAATTCTCCTTCTTGCAAGACGCGTAGGAGTTTGGCTTGGCTTGAGGGGGCGAGGTCGCCGATTTCGTCCAGAAACAGAGTGCCGGAATCGGCGAGTTCGAATTTGCCTCTTCTGAGGTTGGTGGCTCCGGTGAAGGCGCCTTTCTCGTGGCCGAAGAGTTCGCTCTCGATTAACTCATTGGGGATGGCGGCGCAGTTGACTTTGACGAAGGGGCCGGAGGCGTAGGGGCTCGATTGGTGGATGTGGGCGGCGAGGAGTTCTTTGCCGGTGCCGGATTCGCCGATCAGCAGGATGCGTGCGTCGGATTTGGAGGCCATGGTGGCTTGCTCGATGACGCGGGTGAAGGCTGTGCTCTGGCCGATCATGCGGGGGGCGGAGCCGAGTTGCTCTTTGAGCTTTGTGTTTTCCTGCTTGAGGTTGGTTTGGTGGAAGGCGCGTTCGATCGAGAGGAGGACGCGTTCGCGGGAGAGGGGTTTCTCGAGGAAGTCGAAGGCTCCGGCGCGGACGGCGATCATCGCGTCCGAAATGGTGGCGTGGCCCGAGATCATGATGACGGGGGCTTCCGGGTTGGTTTGCTGGACCCGCTTGAGGAGGTCAATGCCGTTGCCGTCGGGGAGGCGGACGTCGAATAGATAGAGGTCGGCTTTGGGGGCCGATAGGGCCGAGTTGAAGCTGAGCAGCGTTGAGACGAGGTAGCCTTCGCGCTCGAGGATCAGGCGGAGCGAACGGCCGATGTTTTCTTCGTCGTCGACGATGAGGATTCGTTTTGCCATAGAGGTTGTGCTTCCTTGAGGCGAAGACGGAAGGCCGCGCCGCCGAGTGAACTGTCGATGCTTTCGAGATCGCCACCCATCACGATCGCACCCCGCCGGGCGATGCTGAGGCCGAGGCCCATGCCGCCTGGCTTGAACGAAATGGTGGGTTGAAAGAGGGTTTCTTTAGCCAGCAGGCTGAGGCCGGGGCCGGAATCTTCGATGGTGATTTGTGTGAGCGTGGCCGTGATCTTGATGACGCCGCCGCGGCCGGCTGCGTCGGCTGCGTTCTCGAGCAGGTTGGTGAGGATGCCTTTGAGGAGGTCTGAGTCCGCGGAGGCCCAGATGGGTTCGTTCGGGACCGATTTGCGGTACTGGATGGTGGGGTGGGCGCGCCGGAGGAAGGCGATGCGCTCCTCAAGGACGTTGTTGAGGTTGAGGGTTTCGAGGTGGAGTGGGGGGCTCGCTCGAGAATTCGCTAAAGGCGCGGACGCGACGCTCGAGGCTTTGGACTTCTTCGTTGACGATTTGGGAGGCTTGTTCGAGGAAGGGGCGGTCCTCAGGATGGGAGCGGGCGACCATCTCCTCGACCGTGAGGCGGATGGGGGTGAGGGAGTTCTTCACCTCGTGGGCCATCTTGCGGGCGAGGGTTTGCCAGGATTCGAGGCGGGTGAAGTAGAGGAGGCGGTCGCGGCTGCGGTCGAGCTGGATGGTCATTTCGTTGAAGCTCGAGATGGCTTGGGCGACTTCGTCGGAGCCGGTGGGCTGGAGGGAGGGGCGGCGGCCGGCGCCGAAATCGCGGAGGGCCTGGGTGAGTTGCTGGATCGGGGCGGTGAGGCGGGTGGTGAAAGCAAGGAGGATGGCCAGGGCGATGAGCCAGATGGTGGCAGCGAGGGAGGCGAGGGTGAGCAGGAACCCGCGCTTCAGGTCGCGGCCGCGGTGGGCGTCGAGGACTTCGTGGGCCGAGCCGATTTGGGCCTGGAGCTGTGTGAGGCGAAGGCCTTCTAAATGATGGCGATAGGCGCCTTCTTTGCGGAGCAGGATTAGATCTTCACCATCGATGAGGAAACGCTCGGCTTCGCCGGGTTCGAGGCGGACGTTGGGGTAGGGGGTGGGGGCGAGCTGTTTCGAGTTTGCCTTCTCCGTGAGGAGTTGGCGGGAGGTTTGGTAGAGGGCGCGGCCGGATGCTTCCAGTTGTTGAGTTATAGTTTCTAATTCGTTAATGGGGGAAGAGTTAATCGATTGATCGAGGAGGCGTGAGGAGACGTACAAAGTTGCGCCGAGGGGGATGAGGGTGGCTGCGAGGAAGAGGGCCAGGAGTCGGGTGCGGAGGGTGGTCATGGGGTGGCGAGGGAGCTGAGGGTAAAGGATCGGCTGAGGGCGGTGATGCGCGAGTCCTTGGGGTCTGGCGGGCGGGAGAAGATGTCGACCAGGACGGCGAGATCGACGGAGCCTTGGGGGCGGAGGGGATTGGCGAGTTTGGTGCCCGAGGTGCGGATCTCGAGTTGGAGGGTGAGGGGTTTGGTTTTGTCCACTGTGGGGAGGGGCATTTGCATGCGTCCGAGGCACCAGGTGGCGACGGTTTCGGCCTTGAGGCGGGCTGTGGAAAAGACGGGAGTGCGGGGGGAGGTTTGCGAAAGTTGGACGGCAGAGAAGGTTTCTTCCCAGAGGTCGTAGCTGAGGACGAAGCGCTGGAGAGAACGGGCTAAAGATTTCGTGCCATCAAGAAGTTGGAGCTGAAAATCGAAGGTAACGCTTTGACCATTGCGGAGGCGTTCGAGGGGCTTGCCTTCGAGGAATTTGAGAGCGGGAGCAACGGCAATCAGCTGATTGTCGCTAAGACGCGGAGTGAGGGCCTGCGCCAGGGTGGGGGATTGGAGCAGGAAGGAGAGGGCGGTGAGGGCCGCGGCGGTCAAAAGTTCATCCCCAGCAGGAAGACTGGTTCGATAGAGGAGCCGCGAATGGGGAAAGCAACCATAGCTGTAATGCCGCTGACCACGAAGCCGAGGCCGGCGGAATGCCGTAAGACTTTAGGACGTCCGGAGTTGGAAATGGTTCCAGTGTCATAGACGGCGCGGACGAAGCGGTAGCGGCCGTCGGCGGAGAAGTGGATGACACGGTCGCCGCCGAAGGGGGCGATCTCGAAGCGGTTGTAACCGCGGAGGGTGTTGAAATTGCCCAGGACGAAGCGGTCGAAGACGGGGGCCTGGCCGCCGATTGCGCCGAAGAGGGTGGAGAGGGTGAGGGCGGAGCGGGACTTTTCGGAGTTGCCAGAGGCGAAGGTGAGACGGGCTTCGCCGGTGTGGCGGCGGTATTCAAAGTCGCTCGAGAGAAGGGTGGCGGCCGCGCGCAGGTTGTAGCCTGCATCCAGAGTTTGGGTACCGGCGAGACCGAGCTGCCACTGTTTTGAGTAGCGCAGAGTAGAGGTAACAGCGTTTGCGGCTTGGACTCTCGCGGCCGGAAGTTGGAATTCGAGGTTGTTGAAGGTGAAGCCGGAGCGGATCTTAAGGCCGGGGAGAATGTCGATCAGGACGGTGGGTTCGAAGTTGGTACGGGTGCGTTGGAAGTCGGGGGACTGGGTGTGCCACTGGGAGCGGAAGGACTCAGCGATGAAGGCCAGGCGGACGCGGGAGTCTTTGGTGAGTGGGGTGAGGAAGCCAGCGCGGAGGCCGGAGTAGCGCTCGACGCGTTCGTTGTTGTCGGTGAGCAGGCCGCCGGAGAAGTTGACGCGCTTGACCTTGAAGTCGATGCCGGCGCCGAAGGAGAAGTTTTGTTGGGAGTGGTAGGCGAGGCGGGTGGTGTTGAAGTCGACGGATTTGCCGGAGCGCTCGAGGACGAACTGGACGGCGATCTGGTCTTTTTGCTGACCCTTGAGGACCTTGCGGGTGACCTTGACGTTGGGGATCTCGGCGCGGATGCGTTTTTCGAGTTCGTCGAGGACTTCAGTGCGGAAGGGGCGGCCGATGAGGCGGTCGAATTCGCGCTGGATCGATTTGGTGACGGCGAAGGCGGAGGACTGCACGCTGATGCGCTCGATCTTGTAGCGGGAATTGACGTTGGTTTGGGTGGAATCCTGAAAAGCCACGGCCCTGGAGTCAGGGAAGAGCAGGACCGTGGAAGCCAACAGAGTGGCGCAGAGGCACTTCATTGCGAGAGCGTATTGGCAGGTTGAGGGCCAAAGCGCAAGTTGTTGATTTTGTTAGGAGTGGGCTGGTTTTGGGTGTGAAGAGGCTACACAGTGTGCTTCTTTACAGTTCATTACAATTTTGGATTTGGTTCCGCGGGGGAATTGAGAGTGAATAGAAGGCATGAAAACCATGTTGATCTCAAGCTTGATTTGCGGTGGGGTGTTGCTGGCCGCTGAGTTCTGGCAGACGAAAAAGCCGGCGGAATGGACGGAGAAGGAGGCGAGGAAGATTCTGGAGAACTCGCCTTGGGTAAAGGAGGCGCAGCCGGAGATGAACATGGGGGCGATGGGCGGGATGAGTGGTGGCCGTGGGGGTGGCGGGATGGGTCGTGGCGGAGGCGGTATGGGAGGCGGCGGTGGCATGGGCGGTGGTGGTGGCATGGGTGGTGGGGATATGGCTGGTGGGGGCGGTATGGGTGGCGGCGGTGGGATGGGTGGCCCCGGCGGCGGCATGGGTGGAGGTGGCGGAATGGGTGGTGGAGGCGGGATGCAGATGCCGAAGATTAAAGTGGCGTTTGAGACGGCGTTGCCCGTGGCCGAGGCTAAGGCTCGGGTGGAATTGAAGGATGGCTTTGTCGGGATGCGGGAACAGGTTGTCGTGATCTCGGTAAGCGGGATGCGGATGCCGGGTGGACGTGGACCGGGCGGCGGTGCTCCTGGAGGCCCAGGGGCGGGCGATGCTGGCGCGGCGGATCGGGCCAAGGCGATGCAGGATCGGTTGTTGCAGGTGACGACGCTGAAGGTGAGCAATGACAAAGTGTTCAAGCCTTCGGAAGCGCGGATGCAGCAGAGTGCGGCGGGTGTAGTGATGTTGTTTGCGTTTCCTCGGAATGAGCTGAAGCTGACGCCTGAGGACAAGCAGGTGACGTTTAAGACTGCGATGGGGCCAATGGAAATCTCAGTGAAGTTTAATCTGAAGGATATGGTTTTCGACAAGCAATTATCGCTGTAGAAACAAGCATTTGCCCGGGGCATGTCAAATCGGTTAAGCTAGCAGACGTTTTCGTAGTTTGCGAAAGGTCTCTTACAAGTGAATTTTTACCTCGACGCCCCGTGTGCGCTGTGGCTTGCGGCTTTGCCGGGCCAGACGACGCTGTTTTCGATTCTGTGTATCAGTGCTTTTGGAATGCTGGTGGCTGGCTACCTGGCGCGGAATGTACTGGCCAAAGATACGGGTACTCCGGAGATGCAGCGGATCTCCAATGCGATCAAGGCTGGGGCTGAGGCGTATATGAACCGGCAGAACCGGACGATTGCGGGGCTGGCGGTTTTGCTCGCCGTGACTCTGTATCTGGCGTATGCGATCGGTAAAGAAGATACGCAGTTGGCTGTGCGGATGACGATCTCGTTCCTGTTTGGGTCGGTGTGTTCGCTGGCGGCTGGATTCTCGGGGATGTGGGTTTCGATCCGGGCGAATATTCGTGTGGCTGCGGCGGCGCGGTCGAGCCTGGGTGAAGCGATGCAGATTGCGTTGCGGGGCGGGGCAGTGACGGGAATCGCTGTGACGGCGCTCTCTTTGTTTGGTGTTGGGTTGTTGTTTGCCTTCTTTGATGGGTTGAATCAGCCGGCGGAAGTGCCAGCGCAGATTGTAGCGTTTGGTTTTGGTGCGAGCTTTGTGGCGCTGTTTGCGCAGTTGGGCGGGGGGATTTATACGAAGGCGGCGGATGTAGGCGCCGATCTTGTGGGTAAGGTGGAAGCGGGGATTCCTGAGGATGATCCGCGGAATCCGGCCGTGATAGCGGATCTCGTCGGTGATAACGTTGGCGATTGCGCGGGTCGCGGGGCGGATATCTTTGAATCGACTGCAGCGGAAAACATTGGGGCGATGATTCTTGGCGTGACGCTTTATAAGGTGTTTGGACTGTCGGGGATCTTGTTTCCACTGTTCACATGCGCGCTCGGATTGCTGGCGAGTATTATTGGCGTCTTTACGGTTCGCTTGAAGGGTGATGAGGATCCGATGCGCGCGCTGAATCGGGGCTTTTACGTTTCGAGTTTGATTGCGGTTGGTGGGTTCTATGTGGCCGTGGATCAGTTGCTGGGCGGGAATCTGTGGCTGTTTGGTGCGGGTGTGATCGGGATTGCGACGAGCTTTCTGTTTGTGTTTTTGACGCAGTATTACACTGACCATAACTATCGGCCGGTGCGGTTTATCGCTGAATCTTGTACGACTGGGCCGGCGACGACGATGATCTCGGGTCTGGCGATTGGCATGGAGTGCACGGGCCTGGTGGTGTTGACGATTTGTGGCGCGATCTTTGGGTCGTATTGGATGGGCGTGCAGGCGGCGTTGCCGGGAGTTTCTTCGCTGGCGAGTGGTTTGTACGGAACTGCGATTGCGACGATGGGCGTGCTGTCGACCGCCGCGTATGTGCTGGCGATGGATACGTTCGGGCCGATTACGGATAACGCGGGCGGCATCGCGGAGATGTCGAAGCAGGCGCCGGAAGTGAGACACCGCACGGACTTACTCGATGCGGCTGGAAATACGACGAAGGCACTTACTAAGGGTTATGCGATCGGGAGCGCGGCACTGGCGGCGTTTCTGTTGTTCAGTGCGTATATCGATGAAGTGAAGCTGGTTTTGTCGAAGCGGCTGGGCAAGCCGTTTGAGGAGATTCCGTTCAGCGTGGATATTGGACAGGTGCCGGTGTTTATTGGCGCGCTGCTGGGGGCGATGCTGGTGTTTGTGTTTAGCTCGCTGGCGATTCAGGCCGTGGGTAAGGTGGCGCAGACGGTAATCAAGGAAGTGCGCCGGCAGTTCCGTGAGAACGAAGGGATCATGCAGGGGACTTCGGACCCGGATTATGGCCAGTGCGTGGATATCGTGACGCAGGGTGCACTGAAGGCGATGATTCTGCCGGGGGCGTTAGTGGTTGTTTCGCCGATGGTGGTGGGCTTGTTGTTTAAGCAATTGCCGGCGGCGGAAGATGGGACCCCGATGGGGGCTTGCGCCGTGGCGGCGATGTTGATGGTGGGGACGATTGCCGGTATTCTGATGGCGACGTTTATGAACAACGGCGGCGGGGCTTGGGATAACGCGAAGAAGTATATCGAGCTGGGGCATCACGGGGGTAAGGGCTCGGATGCGCATAAGGCGTCAGTTGTGGGCGATACGGTGGGCGATCCGTTTAAGGATACGGCCGGGCCGAGCTTGCACGTGCTGATCAAGCTGCTGAGCACGATTACGCTGGTGGCGGCGCCGTTGTTTCTTTGAAAGGATTAATGGACTGATTCTCTCTGATTGTGCGCTTGGACCTGATAGCAAGGCGTAGAGCGTTGCTACAGAAAATTCTGCACATGTAGGAGGGATAGGTTATGAAACTCAAGCAAATCGGCTGCAAGTTGGTGATTTGGGCGGGAATTGTGGGCGGTGGCGTGATTCAGGCGGCGGCTGTGTCGACTTTCAATGTGAATGCGGAGGGGTGGACGATTGTTGGCAATGTGAGCCCTTTCAGCAGCGGCGCTGTGACGCATCAAATTTCGGGGGGGAACCCCGGTGGACATATTCGTGCCGGCGATCCATTCACCTTCACCTTTTTTCCGCACCGAGTGCGTTTCTCGGAAATCAATCGGGAACGTTTGGGCAGACGCTCTCATTCTCGCTCTTGTTAGGGTTGACGCCCCTGGCTCAGTCCGGGTGGCAAGATGTGAGGCTGGTGGGGGTGAATGGAACCACTCTCTTCATCGACTTGGCTCACCCGACTGTGATTAACACTTGGGTTGATTACAGCTTCAACTTAGTGGGAAGTAGCTTCAAGAAAGCCACTAGTGATAACTCAAGCGTCTCGACTGGAGCGGTAGCGACAGATCTGGAATTGCAAGGCGTTTTGGCGAACTTGAAGGCGCTAGAGATCCTGGCTGACTATCGCGATGGATCCGATGATACTGGGCTGGACAATGTACGGCTTGGAGTGGTGGAGAACAACCCTGTCTTCCCGAACCCCAGACGTATGTGCTGATTGGCTCGGCGTTCGGGTTGTTGGCGGTTCTGCGTCGGCGGTAGCGTCGATGTAATTGTTGGTTTTGAAAATAACGCCAGCCAGTCGGAAGCCGAACTTCTCCAGTTCGCTTTCGCCTGGTTTGTTTTTTGTGTTTCGTCGAGATCAGAACTGATACTTGAGAGCAAGCTGGATGACGCGCGGGGGGCCGGCGCTGGTGATGCGGCCGAAGGCGGCGGCGTTGCGGTTGGCGTTGGGGTTGCCAAGGTTGACGCGGTTGAGGACGTTGAAGGTCTCCATGCGGAATTGCAGACGATGGCCTTCGCGGACCGGGAAGTTTTTGAACAGGCCGGTGTCGACCGTGATGTCGCCGGGGCCGCGGAGGATGTTGCGGCCGGCGGTGCCGAAGGTGCCAAGGGCGTTGAAGGCGAAGGCGTCGAGGTTGAAGTAGCGGTCGACGAGTTGACCGCGGGGGCGGGAAGAGTCGAGGAAGGGATTGCCGACGAGGTCGGCGCGGTCGGCATTGACGCCAGAGAAGCTGTTGTCGCGGCCGGAGATGACCGTGAAGACGCTGCCGCTCTGGAGCGAGGTGATGCCGTTGAGATCCCAGCCGCCGATGACCCATTTGACGAGGGGGTTGGCGCCCTTTAGGCGGGGAAGTTCATAGACGAGCGAGCTGACGAACCGATGGGGAATGTCGAGGTTGGACAGGCCGCGGTTGAAGCGCTGGTTGAAGGGGTTGGGCGAGAAGTTGCCGTCGCCGGAGGCGTCGTCGATCATCTTCGACCAGGTGTAGGAAGCGAGCAACGAGAGGCTGTTGGTGAAGCGCTTGTTCACAGAGAGCTGCATGGAGTGGTAGGTGGAGTTGCCGTCGCTGAGCTGGAGAGCGACGGGGCCGAAATCTGGAGCGTAGAGGCGACGGGCATTGGTATTGGCTGTTGTTGCACCCGTGCGGAAGACGGCGGGGTTGCCTTCGATTTGATTGAAGAGGTGATTGCCTTTGCTGCCGACGTAGGCGGCGGTGCCGACCCAGGAGCCGAAGAATTCGCGCTGGAGGTTGAAGTTCCATTGCTGCATGTAGCCGTTGCTGAAGTCGGCCGCGAAGGGCTGCATCTGGAGGGGGCGAATGAAGCGGTAGGAGCGACGCGCCTCGGGGGTGGTGGGGGCTGTGAAGGGCCAGGGGTTGGTGGTGTTGCCGTAGGGATTTTCAAAGCTGGGTGGGGCGTCGAAGGTGAAGCGGGCGGCGAAGGGTTGCGAGTTCGAGGGCTGGTTGTTGGCCTGCTGGCGGATTTGCGACCAGAAGATTCCGTAGCCGCCGCGGACGCTGAATTTGCCTTTGCCGGTGGGGTCCCAGGCGAAGCCGAAGCGGGGGGAGAGACGGTTGTAGTTCGCTCGCATGGCGGCGAAGGGAACGTCGGCGTCGCCGGGGAAGACTACGCCCGCGGGGGCGGTGGGGAAGATCGTGCTCTGCTGGCCGGGGCGGAATTGGGAGAAGCGATTTTCCTGATCGGTGAAGGGGAGGAATGGATCGTAGCGCAGCCCGATGTTGAGAGTGAGCTTGCGGTTGAACTTCCAATCGTCCTGGGCAAAGAAGCCCCATTCTTTCTGGCGGGGCTGGTTGATGAGGCGAGAGCCCTGGCGGAAGTTGAAGACGCGGCCGAGCATGAGGTCGGCGGCGGAGTCTCCGGTGATTTGGCCGTTGAAGACCAGAGCGGGGTCGCCTTCAAAGAACTCTGAGAGGTCGAGGGCGGAGTAGCGGTAGCTGCCGCCGAACTTGAGAAAGTGGGCTCCGTAGTTCCAGCTCAAGCGGTTGCTGAATTCATAGTTGCGGCGGAAGTGTTGGAGGGGGAAGCGGGTGAAGGCGTTGAAGCGGCCGTTGACATTGGTGCTGATGGCGGAGGGGACATCGGCTTCTGTGAAGGGGCGGGTGAATCGCGCGCCGAAGTCATTCCAGTTTTGGTTGCCGGGAGAGACCGAGAGCTGGCGACGGTCGATGTCGTTGAAGGTGAATTGGAAGCTGTTGAGCAGGGTGGCCGAGAGGATGTGTGTGTCGGAGACGGAGAGGTTATCGTTGCTGTATTTGATGTTGGCGAACAGGTTGGGGAGATTGCCGGGGACTTCCTGGAAGGATTCGTCGTTGATGAGGAAGCGGCCACTGAGGCGGTTGGCAGCATTGATCTGATGATCGATCTTGACGATGGTGTTGTCCTGGTCGTTCGATTGCTGGCTGGCGAAGCTGTAGAGACCGTCGGCGCGATTGGGGAGCGGGACGAAGGCGTCGAGGAAGCGCACGGAGGGCTGCGAGATGCGGCTCGCGGGGATGGTGCGATTGGGGAAGGGCTGGTTGCCGGCGGCGGGGTCTGTGATGGCGCGGGTGAGCCCGGAGAGGTCGCCGCGGCGCTCGTTGGCGGAGAGGACGTTGGCGGTTTGTGCGCCCGGGGCGGAGCGGTCTCTCGTGCCTTGGTAGGAGACGAAGAAGAAGGTCTTGTCGCGAATGATGCGGCCGCCGAAGGTGCCGCCGAACTGGTTGCGTTTGAAAGGTGGAACGGTGTTGGAAAAGAAATTGCGGGTGTTGAGTTTTTCGTTGCGGAGGAATTCAAAGGCGCTGCCGTTGTCAAGACGTCCAAACTTCGTCCAGCGGATTCATAGTATCTCGACCTTCAGTTAAGCCCTTCGCCTCGATATAAGGTTGCTTTGCCCAAGGCGCGCAGCGGTCAAGGCCAAGCGCAGCTTGCC
>Ga0194130_10008016_pt1 | contig 11404 bp, 11 predicted proteins | sample TA2KigsurfametaG_FD_160084 | JGI IMG/M metagenome (GOLD analysis project Ga0194130, IMG submission 160084) | Freshwater microbial communities from Lake Tanganyika, Tanzania - TA2015050 Kigoma 12 surface | ecosystem: Environmental > Aquatic > Freshwater > Lake | place: Tanzania: Lake Tanganyika... | reverse complement strand
CGCTATCGCTACTACATTTGCACTTTCCGCTCAGAAACGCGGTTGGCATATGTCCGTCAAAGTCGATTCCCGCCAAGCAAATCGAGGATTTCGTCATCGAGCAAATCAAGAAGATTGGTTACGCGTTGGAACTGATCCAGGACGTAGTCACAAGTGTCGCCGACAAGATGAAGGGGCAGCTCAAGCAACTCGAAGACGAACGATTGGCCCTTGGTCGTGACACCGCGCGTTGGAATAACCAGCGCTGGAATGCTCGCTGCACGGAGCTCGACAAACCAACGCGACCCTTTCCAGCCTTATTCTTGAACTGGCCAGATCGAATCATTTGAATACAGTGCGCAGAACGCGACCGTTGTCGACCACGCGATCAAACACGCGGTGCATCAGCTCCGTATCACGAGCCGATAGCGCGACCAGCAATGCTGCCGGCATATCCTTCATGAACGCCTTCTCAAGAGCGTACAGAGCCAGCTTCGCCAAGTACTGGTTGTCGTCGACTTCATCGATCAACTTCAAGACCTCGTCGAGCTGAGTCTCAGCCGTGCTGTAGAACGCATTACCGAACGTTCCCGTAGCGGCGACTTGCGCCAGGGCATGCTTCGGCTCAAGCTTGTACGCGCGGCTACCCGCTTCGTTGACTGCGATAGCTCGCGGCAATCGGCTAGTAAGACTTGCGAAAAGAGACTTGTTGGCCATCCGTGTGACCTCCTAAACTGAAAACTGTTCAACGAAGGGTTGTTGAGAAAGACTTTCGCCATCTTCGTTTTAAGATGTATTCCCAACTGGCAGTCGAACTAGAATTGCAGAGCAGAATCGAGCACTACGCTTGATCCACTTCCCCTTGTTCATTCATTTGTTTCTTCTTTGCGTATAAAGACTCGCATTGTCGTTTAAGGTTCACAAAAATGACCGACGAAGTGAAAATCAGATTGTTCTAGAGATTGCTCTACCTACTGAGCTACAGCATCCTTGCAGACGCTGATGAGATTCGAACTCACGACAAATGTAATCCGACTTGGCAGTCAGTCAAAAGACTCGATGCGATAGTTGCCCATCGCAGCGAGTCTGAAAATTGCAATTGAGCGAATTGGTTTGTTCAGATACTTTGGTTGTTGGTTGATATGATCCAAACAGGCAGTTCAGTTGTCAGAGCCGATGACTGGATTCGCGCCAGCATGGACCTGTTTACAAGACAGGTGCCTTTCTCATTCGAGCCACATCGGCAGGTACACCTTCGGAAACGAAGGTGTAGTAGGCAACTTTTTATTCCTCGTAATTTATAAGAAAGGCCGGGTTGATCGCCTTAAAGCTCAATCGCCTGCTGGTTTCCTCCTCGTATGACTCCACGGTGGGGCGAAGAACAATGCCTTCGCGCAACGTGGACTCATTCAAGACACTTTTTCCCTCGGCAACTTCAATCAGTTCGTCGACCGTGTGGTTTAGCGTCAGCTTTTCAAGGAATGGTACTGGCGACAATCCAAGCGACCTGATCACTTCATACGTTTGCTCAAAGTCCAAAAGCTTCCGGGTCGCCAAGTTGACAACGTTGAAAACTCTCAGCGTTACAAAGTCGAGTTTGTACTTATTACCTTCAATTCCTGGGCCGATCATCTCGCCTTGAATCGCAAAGTCAAAGCCCAGTCGCGCGGTCGTTTCGGCAAGCTTTTCTCTCAGCTGAAACGACCTAGCAATGGTCACACACTTCGATGATGTATCCGTTTCATCAATCCACTGATTGCGGCTGCAAATGCCGAAACCTAACTCGTAGTGGAATGCGGTGAAGGAGCTGCCATCGAGCTTCTCGGTCACCACGAATTCCTTTCCACGATGACGCTCAAGTACATCCGCGAGTAACTGAATACGTATCTCATCTGTCTTGGGCACAAAGTCCGGGAACGGACCTTTGATCTTGCCGACCATTCCGGCAGGAATTGGAGGCTCCCATTTCACGATCCCCAGTTCCGTTGTTACCTCGGTACCGATCAGAATGCTATCTCCACCTCGCACAATTGAAACGGGAAAACAGATTCCTTGGGAGTACTGACCGCGCAGCTTGACCGTCCGAATGCGGAAACCTGCAGGTACGGCAATATTTCCCGCTGCATCGATTTACGGTCAAAGATGTGATTTTCTCCGCCTTGAGTTCAGGCCTGAAGCGCGTCACGTTCTACTTGATGGAATCTCGTGTGGTACGCTGGCTTCTTTCATCGCAGATCACCACCTGAATCGCTGAGTGCGATCAAGAACTCATGAGTCACTTTGGGCGTATTTGGAAACGATGCTGCGAGCAAAAACTCCTGTCTAGCTGTGGAATCATCTCCACTGTCAATTGCGATGACACCTAAGTTGTAATGCGCTGCGGATTCGCCTATTGCTGGAATTAGCAATGACAATGCTTCTTCCTTACGCCCTTGTCTTGCAAGCATGAGTCCCAGATTCACACGAGCGTTTTCGTAGTTTGGATCGATCGCCAGTGCGTGACGGAACTCAGTTTCAGCAGACATCACGTCTTTTGATTCCATCATGGTATAAGCGAGATTGCTTATTAAAGCCACGTTTCTCGAGTCTTCTTTGAGCAAGTGGCGGTAACGTTGAATTGATTCTGGAAATTGCCCAGCACCGGCGAACGCAGGTGCAAGCTGAGCGTCGAGTTTTGGCTTTTTAGGGGCCATCGCTTCGGCTTGGAGATACAGATCCACAGCATCACTCCAAAATCCATGCTTGGACATTTGGTCAGCAGCGATAATCTTCAACTCGCGGTTGTCTCCCGGCTTCATAGCTGGAAGCGCGACACCTAACTGCGATATAGGTGATCCACTCGATACTTTAGGCGTTTTTGTATTGACAAATGGACGCTTGATTTGCGGAAGCGCAGAACATCCCGACGTGATGACGATAATTAGGAAGTGCAACTGGAAGTGTTTCATTAGAATATGCCCCCGCCACCGAAGCCGCCTTGTCCAAAGCCTCCGCCCATTCCATTGCCTGAAGCTCCACCGAGACCGCCGTTACTACCTTGTCCTTGGCCGCCACCCTGATTGCCATTGCGACTGGCTGCGCGAGCTACCTGTTGGGCACGATATCCGGCCAAGCCGAGAGCAGGTGGACTTGCGACCGATATTTCGTCGGCCGACATTTGCATTCCAGCTGCACTAAAAGTAGAGGCAAGCATGATTGCTCGCGAGGCGTCAAGCTGTGAGTCGTCACTAGGTTCCAATATCAATGGGACCGTTCCAACTGCTCCCTGCTGAACTAGACGTGCGACCTGCAACTCTGCCGCAGGACTTAATCGATCGCTCTGGCCAATAAAATCAGCTTGATAGAAAACGCCCAGATCGTTGGAAGCCGACCTGACTTGAGCTTGCTGCCATTCGCAGAGGTGATTTCCAGGCTTGCCTGGAATCGCTCCGCACGGCACATTTGCACATCGGTCTACACCAAAGATTCCATTTCCTGATCGGCAACCCGTACACACGGTTAGGAAAATCACGGCTCCACAAAAAGTCCAATTGCTTGAAGTTTCCATCGAGGCACCTTATCCGAAATTTTTCGAGGCTGATTTGAGTGTATCGAGTTTAATTACTCGATGGACCTTCGCGGTTCGTGAGTAACTGGCAACTGCTGATTGTTACATCTGTCGGTAGGCCCATGTGATCCAATGATGAATCGGTCTGGACAACACTTATCGGGAACTCGTTGTTTGTGATAATCAGTGCGAACTGGTGACCGAAAGTCCTTCGACCTCCTACTTTCCAAACGATTACTCAAAAAGAATTCGATGTCTGTTGGTTCGTGAACATCATTGCCCGGAAGTCCAGGCGTCGCGCACGCGTCGACGGGAGCGACAAGTTCAGGTGTTACGAGAACAACCAACTCTTGCTCGGCGGCGCTGGTACGATTGGCACCAGTCATTGGCCCAAGCAGCGGTAGGTCTCCGAGCCAAGGGACGCGATCACCGCTTGCTCCAAAGTTGGTCTGCATCAAACCGGCAACAGCAAGGGTTTGACCACTGCGAAGTTCCACAGTAGACGAAAAGTTTCTGCTGTTGATTCCGGGAACAGATGTGCCACCACCTGCTCCTCCAATATTTGTTCCGAGGGCTTCATCGCGTGTGCTCACTTCCGCTCGAATCTGTAAACGGATCACATCTCGATCTTGAATGATTGGCACAAACTGCAACTGTACACCGAATGGAACGAACTGCACTCCTTGAAGATTGTTAGCAACGCCACCGGCCGAGAGAATGGGAATCGGGAATTGGCCGCCCGCTTGAAAATTGGCCGGTTGTCCATTGATCGCGACGAGATTCGGCTCAGCTAATGTGCGAGACAAACTCAATCTTCGAAGTGCTTCGATTCGCAGTCCGAGGTTTCCACCATCGAGGATCGCTCGAATATTTCCAGACACCGATCCCGTTGTGTTAGTGAAGAGATTATTGTTTTGAATTGCGTTAAAATTCAATCCAACGCTGCGAGCGGCATTTCGGTTTACTTCCGCGACCGTAACCCGCAACATGACCTGTTGCTCACCTGGGACACGCATTAAGTTGATGATACCTGCTTGAGCTAGTGCGACGGGGTCAACAAGTGACCTGTTGTCTGCTTCCTGCGATTCAGCGTCGAGCGTCTGATTGTTATTGAAGTCAACAAAACTACTAGCGGTTCTCACCGGTGAGACTCGACGCACGCCAGCGATTACCCCTCGTGCTCCAACCAACACTTGAAGGATTTGAGCCATTTCGATCGCGTCACGTGCTTGACCACTAACCATCAGGCGACCATTTACATCCGAAAGCTGGACAAAGCTGTTGGGAAATTTTTGGTTCAAATCGCGTTCGACTTCGTCGAGCGGTCGGCTAAGTATGGGATCATCGTAGACTCGGACTAAATAACTAACGATGCTCTCGCCACTGGGTTCGCTTCTATCGGCGAACCATAGCATCAGTGTGGTCGTGCCGGCTCGCAATCCAGTTACAGCAAGTTCCCGTCCCGCCTGCTGGTCAATAGCCTCCGCACGGATGACGTCTTCGTTCGGTACGTAAATCCGTTTTGGCGTATCTGAGAGCCGCAAGACCTTCGGACGCCCAATCATAAGCGAAAGAGGAAGCTCCGGATTGATCTCTGCTTCGACAAAGCGACTCGCACGGCGCTTCGCGGCGTCAGTAGGTGGAGGAAGAACCAGCTCCTGCGGCAGTCCGCCTTGCATTCGAGCAGGACCTGACTCCGCTACCGCTGCTGGTGGACTCCCAAACGGTATCGATTGCACAGAAGGCATTGATTCGATCACGGTTTGTCCATACGACAATCCCGGGAGCATCGAAGCCACCACAACAAAAGAAGTCGCAAGCCACTTCTGAGTCGACGAATAAGGCAGCGGTTCGAGGCCGAAAAACATAGCAGGCTTTCCCTGTACGGACAAAAGAGATCTGCAGGACGCGTCGCCGTTATTGACGAAGAATCCAACAAAGGCGGTCCGACCACAGGACAATCACTACAATCGGCACAATTTGACGGAGTCTTTAATGGGAAATTTGAAATCGGCTCAATTGCGCACGACCGCGCAAGAACTTTTTATTGCTCCCAAATGGATCAGAAGTAGTCGCAACACAGAGCTAGCGACAATCGTTGCAGTGGCCATGAATCAAGATCTCGATCGCTTTCCCCACTTTTGCTGTGGCGCGCTGACTGCTCGCAGTGAGCACAACGTCTCCTAAACACGAAACCGAGCCGCAATCAACGCAGAGAAAATGCGGATGCGCAGAGCCATGACCGGAATCTAAATTGATAGCCTCGAATCGCCATACATGATCTCTTAACTCTGCCCTACGCAACAGCCCCGCTTCGACCAGGTCGTTGAGGTTGCGAAACACCGTTACTCGATCAACGCCAGACCTTGCCAGTTGTTCTGTAACCTCGCTATGCGTAAGTGGCGAAGAGGATCGACGCAACAATTGCAAAACTGCAATCCGCGCTGGCGTTGCTCGAAGCCCCGCCTCGCGAATCGCTTGCTTGACCAATTCAAGCGATTCATCGTCTTGAGTCATCATTGTTTCCGCAAAGTTCTTCAAACACTACCTAACGCTCTTCGTAGTCTTGTTGCAATTCCATTGCAATTAGGCTTTCAGTAAGCCTTCCGCAATACGGAACGAAGGAAATCAAAAAGCGACTCATCGAGTTGACGAAACAAAAAACGCAAAAAACACCGAACCACGCAATATTTGCAATCGTATTGCATGTGCTATATCATGGCAAATCGAAATGTAGGCTTTCGTGGGGAGGGAGTGATGGTTCGATTTTTCGCGTTTGTCTGCGGCTTTTTCTGTTCCAGTTTTGTCTCAGTCGCGGGGGACCAAACGATGAAGAACACTCTACCGAACTGGGTCGTTGTGTCCGATAAGGAAACAGCAGCGCTGCTGTCGCCATTGCCGCCTGATGTAGTTCTAAGAACTTTGATTCTTGAAAAAAGCGAATCCTATGAAACGGCGAATGCCCGCGCGCTTGCAATGCGTTCAGCCAAGTTCTTTATCTATCACGGCGGCCATGAATCAGCACTCGCTGCGATGTGCCGTGAGCGATTGCAAATGCATGGTGTTGTCGCAATCGACGTGCGAAGCAATATGAAGAGACAAAAAAGGATCGAAGAATCTGCGGTAACACCGCAAAAAGTCTCGTTGCTCGCGAATATATCCATTCAACCACAAACATCGAAAGAATGAACGCTAAAATGAATGCAAGAGAAGATCTAAGGCGGCTACCTGTTACAGTACTCTCTGGCTTTCTAGGGGCTGGCAAGACCACGTTGCTCAATCACATTTTAACAAATCGGGACCAATTGCGAGTCGCCGTCATCGTAAACGATATGAGCGAGGTCAACATTGACGCGGCGCTGGTCAAGTCGGGTGGAGCGAATCTGTCTCGAACGGAAGAACAACTCGTAGAGATGTCCAATGGCTGTATTTGCTGCACCCTCCGCGAGGATCTACTCATCGAAGTGAGGCGGTTGGCTTGCGATGGGCGTTTTGACTATTTGTTGATCGAAGCTACAGGCATCTCGGAGCCGATGCCAGTAGCTGAGACCTTTACTTTTGAAGACGAAGAGGGAGATAGTCTGTCCCTAGTTGCTGACCTCGATACGATGGTCACCGTCGTCGATGCAGGAAACTTCATGAAAGACTTCGGATCGTGGGACGACCTAACGGACCGCCGTGTCGGATTGAACGAAGAGGACAAGCGGAATATTGTTGACCTCCTTGTCGATCAAGTGGAATTCGCCAATGTTATCGTCATTAACAAGACTGATCTGATTTCTCCCTACGAACTCGAACAGCTCAATCGAATACTGCGACAGCTCAATTCGAAAGCTAAGATTCTCAATACGACCGAAAGCCGCGTCGGTCTTACAGAAATCTTAGGAACCGGCTTGTTCTCGCTGAGCGATGCAGAGTCACAGCCCGGATGGCTTGCCGTTCCTCGCGGTGAAGAAGCGACGGAGACGGAGGAGTACGGCATCTCGAACTTCGTTTATCGCAGTGATCGCCCATTTCATCCTAAGCGATTGACTGATGCTCTTGACGGCGACATGGATGACGGACTGTTCGCGGGAGTGCTTCGCAGTAAGGGACTGATGTGGATCGCATCGCGAAACGACTGGGCTTATGACTGGTCTCAAGCCGGTTGTTCGATTCGAATGGACCCAGCGGGTTTTTGGTGGGCATCCGCTCCCGACGAAGCGTGGCCTGATGATGAAGCATCCATAGACCAGATTAGGTCGAAATTCGCTGGAGAGTACGGAGACAGACACCAAGAGCTTGTGTTTATTGGAAATGCTATGGATGAGCAACGTGTCCGTGCGATTCTCGATGCATGCTTACTGACCGATCTTGAGTTTGTTCAAGGCCCAGACTTCTGGAAGAGCTTTGAAGATCCTCTTCCCCCGATCGAGTTGGGACAGCCCGAAGAAGATATTCAAGTCTGAGTTACTTTGACTTGTTGCCCGTTCGCAAGCGAAAGCGTGCCAGCCATTGTTTCGACTATGGAGTGAGTTCCCCGCGGAGCGACTACAATCCTCCACGGGTAAACGTTTCGTTTCGAATGCAAAATGATGCCGTTGCGATCAAGCATCCATACGTCGATTGGAAACCGCATAAAGCAAGTGTGAATTGAAGAACAGGGTGAGATCCAAATACCAGAATCGGATGGCAGAGAACTGCGTAACTGCAATCCAACAAATCGTCGAAAAAACGTATTCGCAATTTCTAGTTTTGGAATGATGGTCGTGCCTGTATTGTCAATCAGCATTGCCATCAGAATCCTCCACCTCGCGTGAAGGTTTCCGTTAATTTGAATAACTGCACGAACGCCGGTCCAAGTGTCCAAACGAAAAGTCCAGGCAAAAAGCAGATGACCAGCGGGAATAATCGTTTGACAGGAAGGGCGTTCGCGAAAGCAATTGCGCGTTCACGTCGTCGTGCGCGAACATCATCAGCTTGGATTCGTAAAACCTTGGCGATCCCCATTCCCATGTGCTCAGCTTGGACCAAGGCGGATACCAAGATGGATATCGAACCAATGCGTACACGACCGCTCAAGCGACGAAGTGACTCGACTCTTGATCGCCCAGCGAGTAAGTCCGCTTGATACATTCGAAGCTCCTCTGCCAATGGTCGGCCCGCGAGTCGAGTTTTCAATATTCGGATAAGGGCCGAATCAAATCCGAGACCCGCTTCGCTAAGCGTGGCCATCAATTCCATCGCCAGTGGCAAGTCCTGCTCCATCAATTGGACACGATGTCGACGAGCTGAACGCACGATGGTTAACGGAAGGCATATTAGTAAAATGGCGATGATCCAGGGCGCTACCCAGACTACGGGCAAGAATGTCTCGCCGACTCCTCCCGGTACGAGAACTACCGTTCGCTCCATCAGACCTTGCACTCCCGATAGAACGAAAAGTGTGGCTGCCCCAAAACCAAGCAGCCCAAATACCAACGTGGCCACAATAAAGACGGGAACTGCGAATGGACTCCTGTAGCCAGCCAAATAGAGCCACGCAGACAACCAGCCTCTTGGAGACGAGGACTCGAGCGACGATGTGATGGAGTCTGTTCGCTCATCATTCCATCTGGCAAGCGTACGTTCTCGGGCAATTACGAAACGGACAACAAAAACTGCGAAGACAACAATTGCTGCGAGAAACACCAAGAATAGGAGTATGTTGATCATTTAAAACTTCGGTTTAGAGATGAGATTCATCCATACGATACCAACGGCCTGCATGATGATCGATCCAGCAACGAACCAACTACCTACCGTTGATGTAACAAACTCCCGCATTGGTTCTGGACCGCTTCGCCATACGATGAGAGCAATCAAATAGACTAAGCCAAGAATGGCAAACGTGCTAAACTGCGATTGTGCAATATTGGATTGGATTCGACGCGTTACTTCGATTCGATCTCGAATGGTACGACCTACAGTCGCCAGTGTTGGTGCCAGCCGTCCGCCAACTTCGTAGTGAACGGCGAGCGATGAAGCGAATAGTAGGAACGTTTCGAGTGGGACTCGATCAGCCAGAGACCGAAATACCATCAGCGGCTCGTCACCCAAACGAATACGCCCAGACAGTTCCGCCAAGTACAACTTAAGAGGTCGATCCGTTTCGACCGTTGCCGCGTCGATAGCAGGCCCAACACCTGCACCCGCGCTCACCGCGCCGACCATGATGTCAATCGCGTCGGCTAGTTGTCGCTCTAGGATCGCTATGTGACGGGTATGTAGAAAACTCTCCAATTGGCTCAGCAGCAATGAAACAACTGCACCGATTGCCACGACATACTGAACCGGCCATCGAAACACTAGCCAGATAGTCGCGGCTACACCGATTCCGATGACCCAAGGCAGCCAAATCCAGTTGCGAGACAATCGTCGGATACCACGGACCTCTGATTCGTCGGTACCTTCCGCATCACTTGCCTGAGAATTCGAACCTGAGGATATTGTTCTCGATTCAATGGTTCGTGTGGCTTGCTCGAATCGTTCGTACGTCCGCTCACGTTGAGCGGACGATCGCAACCACATGAATCCGCCCAGACCAATCATGACCCACAGTACGATGACAGCAACGACTACCATGACCGCTCCCGATCATCGGATAGCCTCTCCTCATCGCTGCGTGCCGAAGTCGCGTTTGTTGTGTAAAACAAATGCATGGGGACATCGACGTCGTTTTCTCTCAATCGCTCGACGATATGTGGAACGACTCCCGTTGCTACAAACTCCCCTGCGATTTTGCGGTTCACTTTACCCTTTGAAACGAAGCGGAATATCTCCTGCAATTGGGGCGTATCCCCTTCCATGCCGACTAACTCCGAGATGGATTGCACGCGACGGACACCATCTTCGTAACGTTTCACTTGCACGATGATGTCGATTGCAGAGACCGCTTGCTCACGAATTGCGCGGCTGGGTAGATCGATGCCGGCCATTAGCACCATCGTCTCGAGGCGGGACATCGCATCACGGGGACTATTGGCATGAATAGTCGTTAGTGAGCCATCGTGACCCGTATTCATCGCTTGCAGCATGTCCAGCGCTTCACCGGCTCGAACTTCGCCTACGATAATTCGGTCAGGACGCATTCGCAATGCATTGACGACCAAGTCGCGAGCGACGATACGGCCTTGCCCTTCGATGTTGGGTGGGCGAGTTTCCATACGCACGACGTGTCCTTGATCAAGCTGCAACTCTGCTGCGTCTTCGATCGTCACGATCCGCTCGCTATCGGGGATCGCCTCAGCCATGGCTCCTAAAAACGTGGACTTACCTGAGCCAGTCCCCCCCGAGACAATCATATTGATTCGTCCACGAATTGCATACCTCAGAAACTCCCGCATGTTCGCTGTAAACATGCCGAGTTTCATCAGGTCATCGCTGCGCAATCGTCGCCGTCCAAATCGGCGGATCGACAGAGTTGGGCCATCGATGGTGATTGGCGGCAATGTAGCGTTGACACGACTTCCGTCTGGAAGGCGAGCATCAACCATCGGCGAGCTTTCATCGATTCGGCGACCGACACGAGCCGCGATACGACCGATAATTCGAACGAGGTGTTCATCATCCCGGAATCGAACATCGGTAGCTTCCAAGCGCCCATATCGCTCGACAAAGACCTTGTAAGGTCCGTTGACCAGGATGTCACTTACAGCTGGATCAGTAAGCAACGGTGCGAGTGGTCCAACGCCAATTGTCTCTTCTATTAAATCATCGACTAACTGTTTACGCTCCGAATCATTAAGCGGCCAGTCTTGAGTTGCCAACGCATCGGTAACGAAATCAGTCACTAATCCGGTCAACTCGTCTTCATTGGCTGTAATTTGTTCGCGGCGATCGAGATCTTCAAGCAACTGT
>Ga0194130_10008015_pt1 | contig 11404 bp, 12 predicted proteins | sample TA2KigsurfametaG_FD_160084 | JGI IMG/M metagenome (GOLD analysis project Ga0194130, IMG submission 160084) | Freshwater microbial communities from Lake Tanganyika, Tanzania - TA2015050 Kigoma 12 surface | ecosystem: Environmental > Aquatic > Freshwater > Lake | place: Tanzania: Lake Tanganyika... | reverse complement strand
ACTTGTTAAGTCTAAAACAACAGATATTACTTGATTGATCTTTAAGAATCCTAATAATAAAAATGATAAGAATATCTATGGACTTATACCTATTCACGCATTATCAAAATATGCTAATATTAAAAGTGATACCTTTGTACTTGTAGGTAATGATGTAGTAAAACCTAATAGTCAAATATTACTTAGTGCTATCTACTTATACCCTAATAACTTCTTACTTGATTCAGCTATGTTTATTATAGTAAATACTGAAAAAATACTTAATACCTTTTTAGAAAACTACCTAAATATAGAGTTTAACACGGAACGTGAGATACCATTAGATAGTATTGATATACTATCCGTTTATAAAGGTAAGGGTAGTAGTACTACTGTTACAATACAGGATAAAAACTATATTATAGGTAGTAATGAGGATAAGCTATTTTTTACAGAACTACCTGAACCAGGTCTTATACTATTAGATAAAATAGCTAAGAAAGGATATAGTGGTTCTCCAATTGTCAGTGTTGGAAAAATATATGGGTTTATCTCAAGAGCATCTGGAAAGTTTGATAAAGATGAATCTAATCATAATAACTGCCTGGCTATCAATAGCTACTATCTAGTACCCTGGCTATTTAATACATGTAATAGTGTATACCAGTATATAGGTCATAGTCGGGAACGTGTACTTAGTCTACTTACAAAGTGTGGTAGTGACAGTATACGAGATAATATAACTCCTAGTGTACTAACATTTGGTTGTAGTACTATTCATTATCCATACGGTAATAACTCTAATAGAGATCGCTTAGGAGCATTAATCTACCTAGTTAATGAATTTCTAGATACTGACTACTATTATAGAGCTACAGATAGACAGAGTACTAATAGTATATCCTATAAAACATTAATGAATAGTTGTAGTGGTTTTATAAATGAGTTTAATAGTAATGTTATTAATTGTACCTATTTTATTACTAAGATAACATATGTAGACCGTTTAACTAAAAACCAGACTATAATAGATTATGTTGAGAAGAGTTGAAATGCTAATATTAATGAGTATTATTTTAGAGGGTCTAGTGAGCATGATGTAGTAGTTGAAATAGTGAAAGAGACACGTAGTGGTGATAATGTAAGTAGTAGTACTCTAACATATACTTTTAAACCTAAAAAGACGAGTAGTGAGGTAATTAATGGAGTAGACTATAATAGACAGAGTAGTGAGGTACCTAAAATGTACTTTGATACGGTAGAGTCACTAGTCTTTAATTATATTAGTGGTGGAAGACTAGTAGATAATAGTTTTAATAGTCCGAGTGTAGACTTAGTAAGTTTGGGTTATCCAGGTGTTAGTTTTTTTAATAGTTATCTACATAAAGGTACAGGTAATACGCATGATAACGTTAATGAATTTCAAGAAGCTGCACAAAGATGTACCATCCTGTAGTTAATAATACTTATTATATTACTAAATTATCCTATACTTATGTTATGACTTGTAAAAGGGTAATTACAGTTTTCACTGCAAATACAATTTAGACCTTCCGCTTTAATTAGAACATTAAGCACACCACTTGTTCTAGCTAAGTTGTTAAACAAATTTTCTAGTTAGCAAATAATTATATATTTTAGTACCATCCATAAAATACATAATTATCTCTAGTAAAAATAAATTATATATATAAAATGTCAATTATTAGACCACTTATTGTTCAGTCTAGAAATACTCTGCTATTGAATTGTGCAAATTTTGTTTTCATCTAATATACTTTTTTTTCTTTTATTCAGTAGTGACATATTTTTTTTTCAATTTTAGGAAATTATTGTGGATTAAAATTAAATTTAAAAAAAAAGGGTTTATTATCAAGATATTTCTAACATAATAATCTACCGATGTCTCGCATATTCAGTCCTTGTCTGATTCCATTCTGACTACAAAAATTTTCATTAAATTGTAAGCTTTCATCTCCGAGATAATGAGCCATTAAATCACGTTTGTCCATTTGAATATTGATAATTTTTTCATCGATAGTGGGAATTGTTTCTTCTTTGATGATGAGTTTAAAAACTTCAACATTTCGTGTTTGACCAATTCGATGACAGCGGGCAATTGCTTGAATTTCATTACCAGGATTCCAATTTGGAGTCATCATATAGACTTTATTGAATACTTGAAGGTTCAAGCCCACACCGCCAGCCATAATTTGAATGAGTAGAACATCAACTTCGCCATCGAGACATCGTTTCACACAGGCATTTCGTTGATTCAAATCCATTTGTCCGTTGAAAATTTCAATCCTTTTGTCAGGAAATGCTCGACTAAGATATTGATGGATAAGGTCGATTTCTTCTTGGTAGTGACAAATGACAAGCGACTTGTCACTGGCATCTTGTTCACTAAACAATTCAATCATTTTTGTGATTTTGGTTGAACTCCCTCTCCATAAATTGGGATTGCTGACTTTAAATTTTTTTGCTAACCCTTTAATAACGAGATTAGGGTGGATAGTTGCTTGTCTCAGACGTAGCAACAATTCAAACAATTCCATCATAGCGCTGCTGTTGTCTTCTTCTTGGACAATACGTAGATATTCATTTTTCACTTCGTCTTGAACTTTTTCGTAAAATTGGCGCTCTTTGTCATCTGTAAATGGAATGTCAACAATTTTGATATCTAAGTCTTTGTATTTTTCAGCAACAAGTGATTTGTTTCTCCGCTTAATGTAATTGTTTTTCAAATCATCAAGATTGTCTTTGATAATAGCCTCGGGGACATGAATGAATCTGAAAAGACTAACCAAGTCATCAACTCGATTTTGTAGAGGAGTTCCACTCAATCCCCAACGAAATTTGGCTTGAACATCAAAACACCCTTTGAATGTCTTACTGTTCTTGTTTCGAATAGTGTGACATTCATCCAAAATGACTCGACCCCATTCAATTGAATGCATAATGGTTCGCCGGTAATCTTTTTCATTGTTGGAAACATCAAACATTTTTGAATATCCACTAATAACAACATCAAAATGTCCATTTATTTCGGCATTGCTAGTAAAACTACCATTTGGTCCATGGCATAGACGCATTTTTACGTCAGGCCAAATTTTCCTGATCTGGTCACGCCATTGTTCCATGAGAGAAATGGGCACGACTATAAGAGTTTTTGGAACAGGATTAGCTAGGATCAACGCAATCGTTTGAAGAGTCTTTCCTAGTCCGGGATCGTCACAAAGTAGTCCACCTGTATAATATGTGTTAGTTTCATTCAATTCTCGTTCTAACATCCATTTAACACCTTGAACTTGATAGTCAAAAAGTTCAATACCGACACTGGAGAGTCGGGTTTGAGCATTTTTAAAGGCGATTTCAACACTTGTAGTGGGGGTCATTTATAGCATACCTTTGACGGTAATTTAGGATAGTCGATCAAATTTTTTTAGATATGATATCCGATAAAATCTTGGATTATTCTTATGCTAATAAAAGTTTTAGCAATGTTATAATAAACATAACTATAATATATATTATATAATATATAATGAGTTGTCTTTTTAATAGTATAAGTTATTTTACGAACGAAACGGGCATTGATATAAGAAATCAAATATGTGACTATCTACAACAAAATAAACCTATAATAGAAGGAGTTGAAACAAATAAAATAATAGAATATGAAAACCACGATGTTGGATACTATATTAAAAATATGCGTTCTACTTCTACCATGGGTGGTGCTATTGAAATTCAAGCTGCTTGTAATATATGGAATATGATTATTAATGTTCACAATTATAGAGACCCTTCACATAAAATTATTCAATTTATACCTATACATAAAATATCCTATAAAACAATTGATATATATTGGACAGGGGGTCACTATGAACCAATAAAAAAATGACAATCAAACAATATGTAAAAAACTATTAGATTTGTATTTATAATAATCGGTGTAAAGAGGTGATTGTTAATAAAAAATTAACTACAACTTTTATAAACTATTAACAAACTAAACTAAATTCACCAATTGTTTGTAGGTGTTCTACCCCTTGAACAAAACAATCACATAAATCATCTTGTTTACTTTTATCTTCTAATTTATTTAAATTTTCATAGTCTTCCATTTTTTTTAATATTTCTTTACAAATTAGTTTACCTAAAGATTTACGATCCTTGTATTCCGTCTTATCAAATGCGGTAATATCCAATGTAATACCCTTTATTTCTAATTTTTTACGTGCCGTATAGAATTTTAAATTTGCTATAGTATAATTTTGAACACATTTTTTATACAGAAAATAACTATAGAGTATCATTTGAATGGATTTCATTTTAGGATTTTTTAAAACGGGTTGATTTTCAAATAAAATCCATTCAATTCCATCAAATAAATGGGGACGACTTTCTAATTGTTGATATAATATATTACCTAAGTAATCTAAATCCATATCTTTTGTATCTTTAATCAATTGAATATCTTTTTTAGTATAATATTTTTCAGCATAATTTTTTGTATGACTTGGACAATAATAATTAACCGATGTTGGGTCCTTATGATTATTAAGTAAAATATATGATTTAGCACGTTTTTTACACATACAACAATCTGGAATTCCGGCAATATTTAATACTTGCCAATCTAAAATCCGTATTTTTTTATTAGGCATAGTTTCCAATAAACAATAAGCCATATTTACAATTCCAATATCAAATGAAAGAATCTTCATTATTTATATTTATATAAACTATATTTTTATACAAATATAAAATAAATATCTATAATATATGGAAAACAAAAGCAGCCCTATAGACAAAATTAAAGTATTAGAAAATAGTGTTAATGAACTTAAATCAATAATTAACAATTATATTGATAAAAAAAGTAAAGAATTTAAAAAAATGAATTTTTTTAATTTAAATAAAAAAAAACAAACAGTCACAATTGATGATACTGAAATATCAATTGAACCGGTCATCATAGATAAAAGTGACATACAGGATATACGAACCCGTATCAATAGTCTAGAAACAAGACTTAATATATTTATTGAAAATATTGAAAATAAAAATGAAATGAATCAACAACAATATGAAAGCTTAAAAGATACAATTGAAGAAATTAAGACAGAAATGAAACGAGAACGAATTGAACGAAATGACCAAATTCAAAATATTAAAAATGATATCGGTAGTGGGGTTATTCTGTATGATTAGAACATAAATAATTTCTAAGTTCATTATTTTCTATTATTAATAATTTCATATCATCATCGAGTAAAGATATATTCGTTTTTAATATTATATACCATTTATGATTGATCTTTTTTTGTAATATGAAATCGATAGATAATAATACTATTTTGTAAGCTAATTTTACATAACTTAATTTCTTATATAATTTATATGGTTTTAGCAAATATAATATAAAGATGGGTAATACAATACTTTCTAACATTCGATATTCAATATAATATTGATTAAAATAATCATTTGCTATTTGATATATAAAGTAATATATATAGAAAATTCCTGGTGTAAAAACTAATTCTTTATTTAAAAATTTTGATATTAAATTATATTCAACTTGTATAATTTTATCATAATCTATATCGATTTTATAAATATTATTAAACTCTAATAATTTACAACTAAAATTAAAATAAATGATTACATCGTTATGATTTGTATATTTAGAATTATCTAATAAATACCAGGCAAAAAATAATGTATCTAAATGAGTATTTATTTCTTTATGTACTTTTAATAATTTTATTTTATCATTTACAATATCTTCATTATAAATAAATGTGAACTGTCTATCTAAATAGGTTAAAAACATATCATCTAAATATTCAAGTTCAAAAATATGTTTGTCATTAAATTTATAATCCTTGTATAAATTGTTTTTTATAGTTAAGTTTAAAAATATATTATCATTTAATTTTAAATAATTATTTTCAATATGTTCTTCTTTTAGATGGAGTTTTTCTATTATTTTAGTAATATATTTCTGTTTTTTATTACAACAAACATGAATATCTAGAATTTTTTTAGAAGATACTTCATGATTATAATTAATTAATTGTTTTATCACATTATTAGATATTTTAGTATTATCAATTATTTCACAAAATTTATTATTATCATAAAAAAATAAAGTTGCTCCGAGACTATATATATCATAATTAATATTATTATGAATACCGAAAGAAGGTGCTATAAAATATTCAGTACAAATATATTTTTTTTTTATACAAGGAAAACCATAGTATTCAGATAATCCAAAATCACATAAGGTAAATATATTATTTGTTTTATTAAAAAGTATATTGGATGTTTTAATATCACTGTGAATAAAACCATGCGAATGTATTATATATAATTGTTTCAATATTTGGTCACTTATATTTTTAAAAATGTTTTCATTACTAGTCAAATACATTTTTTTATAATCATATAAATCACCATTGAATAAATCCATTATTATAAATTTAAAATTTGGAGAAACATATACAATTGATATTTTTGAATATATTTGTGTTGAATGAAATATTTCTTTTAAAATATCTTCACTTACACCGAAATTATCTGTAGGTATTTTATATTCTTTTAAACATTTATTCTCATTATTGTAATTAACATTATATACTTTACCATATGTTCCATCAGCAATATAGTATTTATGTTTATACATACATATATATTAATATTATTAATTAATTATTTATTTAAAAAATAAATATTTTATATTTAATATATATATGACCTCTCCAAGTAAAACTTATAATATATCTCCTATTTTTACTATAGAAAATTATGGAAACTCGATATATCATTGTAATTATAAGCAATTTAAAATAGAATATAATGAAATTAAAATGAATGAATCTAGAGCTCATTCAATTTATGAAAATTTTAATAAAATTAAATATGAATTATGTAAATATTGGTTTTACAATCATAGTAACATTGACGATAAACATAAAATAGAAATGTCTCTTGAACTTATTGATTATTTAAAAAATAAAGATTTTTTTGATATGAATCATTTAGATAAAGTTTTACTTACTATATTATATTTTGAATTACTAAAATTAAAAAAAACATCTATATAAAGATAATTATATAAATAATTATTATCTATATATAGTACAATGAATAATAATGATAATTTAGAAAAGATTACATCATTTGATGATATGGAATTAAATGATAATTTGTTACGAGGAATTTATGCTTATGGCTTTGAAAGTCCTAGTACTATTCAACAGCTTTCTATTAAACCAATACAAAAAGGTAGAGATATAATTGCTCAAGCTCAATCTGGAACGGGTAAAACAGCTGCCTATTTAATTCCTACTTTATCTATAATTGATAAGAGACAACATGTACCACAGGCACTAATTTTAGCACCTACACGCGAATTAGCTATTCAAATATATAATAATGCTACAGGATTAAATACATATACTAAATTTGATATTGGTTTATTAATAGGTGGTAATGACCATTATTTTAATGAAAATGGGGAAAAGTCATTTCGTGAAGATTGTCAATTAATAATAGGGACACCCGGTAAAGTTTTTTACATGATGAATAAACATTATTTACGTTCAAGCAGTTTAAAAATAGTATGTCTTGACGAGGCAGATGAAATGCTTAATAGTTGTTTTAAGGATCAATTGTATGAAATTTTTCGTTTTATTCCCAATCATACTCAAATCTGTATTTTTAGTGCTACTATTACAGACGAAACTTTAGATTTAACTACTAAATTTATGAATAATCCACTTAAAATTTTGGTAAAAAATGAGGAACTTACTCTGGAAGGTATAGACCAATTTTACATTAATGTCGATGAAGAACAGTTTAAATTTGAGGTTTTAGCTGATTTATATCGATATTTGAGTATCAATCAAACAATTATTTATTGTAATAGTAAAAAAAAATGTCAACAAATTCATCATCGTCTTGAACAAAATAATTTTACAGTTAGTTCTATTCATAGTGATATGAGTCAACAAGAACGAAATAATGTAATTCAAAAATTTAGAATAGGAGGAGTTCGTATTTTATTGGCTACAGATATTATTGCTCGTGGTATAGATGTTCAACAAGTAAGTACTGTAATTAACTTTGATCTACCATTAAAAAAAGAGATTTATATTCATCGTATTGGACGTAGTGGCCGTTATGGACGTAAAGGAATGGCTATTAATTTTGTCACAAAAAATGATTTTAGTTATTTAAAACAAATTGAAAGTTTTTATGCTACATCAATTGAACCATTTCCTGAGCCAAGTAGTTTAAAATTTTAAAAATTTGATACTTATTTTAACATTTTTAATTATTAAAATGATGTGGTTTAGAAAATTATTTCAAAAAAAAATAGAATATCCAAAATTGGGAAGATGGTCATTAGTCCGAGATATTAAAATAATCCATCGTAAAGTAGATTTAGCAAATGAAGATCATTGCGGTTGTTGTGTTGAAGAAATTAGCAAAAAACCTAAAAAATATATAAAAAGTTCGAAACAATAATGTTTATAATATAATATGGTTGAAGAAATAGAAGTTTTTAGATTAGATTCTAATTCTGCACCACCAAATAATTTTGATAAAACAAAATGTTATGCTTTTGCGTTATATACTAGAATAGAAGGAACATGGCCCAATGAAAAATACTATACAATTCATCCTTTACAATATTTAGGACAACACGTTCGTAGTGAAGAATGGGGAAGTAGAGATAGCCACGGTGGTGCTGAAACTTTTGTTCATTATGGGCAAGAAACTAGAATTGTCTATGACTACGAAGGAAGAACTTGTTTTAAAATAGTGCCTAGCATTATGGATTGAAGTAAAATATAATGAATAAGTAGAAAAATGAAATGAAAGCTTAAAAAATTCAGAAGAAATAATTTTTTATTATCTAAAATTAAATAATAGACAAAAAAATATTTTTTCTATTATTGTATTTACAAAACAAAAAATTCATTTATATAAAATATTGTAAATTAATATAATATGGATACATATTATCAAAAGGTAAATAAACAAGAAGTAGAAGTATTTAAATTCGAAAATTTTGAAAAAGATAAATGCTATGAATTCGCATTAAATACAAGAACAGAAGGAATATCGCCTAATCAAAGATACTTTACAACTAATCCTTTACAATATGTTGGAAAACATATTCGTACAATTCGTAATAGTTACCCTTGGAAAGATGATTATTATATTACTGAAATATTTGATGATAATGGTAAAATTAATGAAATAACTAACATGAATCGTGAATGCTTTAGGGAAGTGCTATGTACTAGATTACAACCATTAACCTATGGAAATCTATCGAAATCAGTTATAGAAAAACTAACTACACCTGAATTTGAGCTAAGTAAATGGCCAAAATCTGTAATGGAAAACATGGTAAAAAGTCGCTTAGGTGACCATCCTAATAAATCACGAGATAAATATTTAAGAATGTCGGTAGAACAATTATCTTCTCTTTCCCATCCTAAATTAGATAGCAGTCCAGTATTAGAAATGCCTTTTAATAATGATAGTGAAATGGTTAATCCTATTTCATTTGATGTTTCGAATTTTAAAAAAAAATTATCAAAATTTAAGCTTAAAAAATCCAAAAAAAATCCAGATTTCATATTAGGAGATGATTTCGGCCGTGCTGTCAATTTTATAGAAAGTCCATCAATCGCAGCGGCAGCAAGTAGTTTTTGTCGACCAGATGATGAAGACTGTATTACTATGTATAATTCTTTCCCTTGGAATGAATTAAATGAATTGCCGGGAGATTGCCAAAGAGCAACAGAATTACTCGAACAATTAATTAGATTAAAAAATTTATTAATCCAACAACAGAAACCTCTGGGTTTAACTCAGATATGGATTGATAAATTAAATATCAGAAAAACAAAGTGTAAAATATAAAATAATAATTAATTAATAGTAATACATACTAAAAAATGTATAATAAAAAGAAATCATTTTTTTAGAATCAGATATGGTATACCTTTAACAAATGGGTTTTTAAAGAATAAACACTATTCATATATAAATAATGTAGTGTTTCATCCAATCGAAGACATTATAGTAACATTTGATATTCAAACAATAATATTGTTATAGTTTAATAATGATAGATTGGATGGTATTAAATTATAATAATAATTTTACGAATGGGAAAGTAATATTGTTGGTATAGAATTCCATCGCGATGGGCGTTTACTAGCAATAGGTAACTATATGGAAAGACACAATTTTGGCGAGTTAACCCCGACGTTACTTTTGATAAAACTCCTGTCGAAATATTAAAGGGGCACAGTAGCATTGTTTATTCTGTAGCCTTTCACCCGAGGTTACCCCTACTAGCAACCGGCTCTGGCGACCATACCGCGAAGTTGTGGGATTTCTCTGAAGTATTAGAATATCTTCAAACGTAAAATAGCATTAACACGTGCTGGTCTAACATACAGACTCATTGAAGTGTTTACTAGTGATCCAACTAAATTACTAGGAAAAAAAACCAAATTAGTATTATGTTATTAGAACGAAAGATTAGTAGCTGTAAACCGTAATAATTAAAGATACATATAATATCTTAATATTATATATATGATTAAACTTAGTAGAAGAAAAAATACTAGTATAGGCGGTATGCCTATAGAGAAAGATATAGAGTGTCCTGAAATTACTTCTTTAACTGGACACAGTAGCTATGTTTATTCTGTAGCCTTTCACCCGACTAATCCAAACCTACTGGCAACTGGGTCTGATGACAACACCGCGATGTTGTGGCGCGTTAACCCCGATGGCTCGGCAGCGATTCTTGTCTCAACTTTAAGGGGGCATAGTGACCGTGTTAGGTCTGTAGCGTTTCACTCGACGTTACCAAACCTAATGGGAACTGGCTCCTGGGATTGGACCGCAAAGTTGTGGCGCGTTAATCCTGACGGCTCGGCAGAAGAGACTCCTGTCTCAACCTTAAGGCACAGCAGCGGCCCGGTTGAGTCTGTAGCTTTTCACCCAACGGCGCCCCTTTTGGCAACTGGCTCCTGGGACAAGACCGCGAAGTTGTGGCGCTTTGAACCCGACGGCTCGGCAGCGACTTGTGTGGCAACTCGGAAGAGGCACAGCAACGATGTTTTGTCTGTAACCTTTCACCCGACTATACCAAACCTCCTGGCAACCTGCTCCAGGGACATGACGGCGAAGTTGTGGCGCTTTGAACCCGACGGCTCGGCAGCGACTCCTGTTGCAACTCTGGCGGGGCACAGCAGCAGTGTTTGGTCTGTTGCGTTCCACCCAACGGCGCCCCTTTTGGCAACCTGCTCCGACGACGATACCGCGAAGTTGTGGCGCTTTTCACCCGACGGCTCGGCAGCGACTTGTGTGG
>Ga0194130_10008014_pt1 | contig 11404 bp, 12 predicted proteins | sample TA2KigsurfametaG_FD_160084 | JGI IMG/M metagenome (GOLD analysis project Ga0194130, IMG submission 160084) | Freshwater microbial communities from Lake Tanganyika, Tanzania - TA2015050 Kigoma 12 surface | ecosystem: Environmental > Aquatic > Freshwater > Lake | place: Tanzania: Lake Tanganyika... | reverse complement strand
TCGACCAGCCGGACCTTCTCCTCGGCAGTATACCGCCGACGGCGCTGAATGCCGGTGATGATTTCAACACGCTCAATGGGCTTAGACATAGGCGTATGCCTAGGCTTACACCTAGGCCCTCACGGTTGCGCCAGGTGTCCGGTCGAATTGGGGGCTGGTCCACCGCATGAGCTGAATTCGAGTAACCGGCTCTGAGAGACGTCCATACATGACTTCAGCGTTTGACCTTTCCCAAGAATCAAGTTCGAGCGTTCCGTTAACGTCGGATTTGCTATAGGTGAGCAAGAGACATGTGTAACCTTCCAATGAGCGACGGCGTAAAAACTCAGGGCGTTCTTACGTCAGCGTTTGACGTGGCAGCACAGGCCGCCCCGCAAGGAGTTGTCTTGGAATGTCGAGTATCTGCCTGCCAGCCTATCCTTTTGTATCTACCCTGATGGATGCGCCGGGTCTTGATCATGCTGCGCCTGATGATCGCGATGCACGCGATTTGCGCTGGTCGCGCCTCATGGCCGCAGCACAGGCGGGGGATCGGCGCGCCTATGATAAATTACTGCGCGAATGCCTGCCGCTGCTCCGCCAGATCTGCCGTGGAAGGCTGCGCGATGCGACCGAAGCCGAGGATGCGGTTCAGGACACGCTGCTGACCATTCATCGTGCGCGGGCAAGCTATGATGCCTCTCGTCCGTTTCGCCCCTGGCTGGTCGCCATTACCGAAAGGCGGGCGCTTGACCGCATCCGCGCCCGTGGTCGTCGTTCCGGGCGAGAGTCTGCGCTCGAACTGGCGGCGGACCTTCCGGCACCCACAGGCAGCGCTGATGCTGCTTTGGATGCAGAACGCGCAGCAGCGAAGTTGCGTGATGCCGTGCAGGGCTTGCCTGAATCCCAGCGCACCGCGCTTGGACTGACGAAGCTGCAGGACCTCACGTTACAAGAAGCGAGTGTGCGTTCGGGCATGAGTATTGGCGCCATCAAGGTCGCGACGCATCGCGCGGTGCAAACCCTGCGCCGCAGACTGACCGGGAAGGAGTAACGGGTCATGCAAAGCGAAGACCTGATTCACCGTTTGGCCGGTGATCTCCATCCGGTTCGCCCGGCGCGGCCCCCTGGCGCCGCGACGGCACTTTGGGTTGGGCTGGCGACCGCCGTCATCATTGGCGCGGTGCTGTTTTGGGGCCTGCGGCATGATCTGGCGGAACGCCTCGCCAGCGGGTTTGAGGCGCCGCAATTGATGACCGCCCTGGCAACCGGCGTGCTTGCCGCCTTCGCCGCCTTTCAATTGGCCTTGCCGGATCGCAGCCGGCTTTGGGCCTTGCTGCCGCTGCCCGCTGCCTTGGGTTGGCTTGCCACTATGGGCTGGGGCTGCCTGCAGGATTTTGTGAAATGCGGGCCAGAGGCCCTGCATATCGGGGTGAGCCTGCCTTGTTTCAGCTTCATCATCGGCCTTGGCTTGCCGCTCACTATGGTCATGCTTTGGCTTTCCCGCCATGGGGCCTGGTTCAGCCCTGGTCCTGTTGCTGCCTTGGGTGGGCTATCTGCTGCGGCACTGGCGAGCATTGGTCTCAGCCTCATTCATCATTTGGATGGGGCGCTGGTGGTGCTGATTTGGCATGGCCTATCGGTTCTGGTGGTGACCGCGATTGCGGCCAAGCTCGGCCCCCGGGTGATGCGGCTTGGGCGGTCAGGCTGATAAGGCCAAATCTGGTGCGTTCACTTGTTGTGGATTTCGTGTAAAGGACAGAAAGACTTTCAAGCATGCTCGCCTTTGAAACCATGATCAGGCTATCCGCTTCCGTGGGCGTGCTCAGCATCATGCTGATCCTTCAGCATGCCTTTCCGCGTCGGGCGCAGCGGCTTTACTGGCGGCGTTGGCCGAGCAATTTCGGGCTGGTGGTGATTTCGTCCCTACTCGTGCGGCTGCTCATTCCAACCGCTGCGATTGGTGTAGCTCTTTACGCGGAAGCCCAGGGCCTTGGGCTGCTGCGCTGGCTTGGCGTGGATGGGCTCATCAGCGGCATCCTGGCGGTGCTGTTGCTGGATATGCTGATCTATTTCCAGCATCGCGTCTTTCACGCCCTGCCCATTCTGTGGCGGCTGCATCGCGTACATCATGCGGATACGGAATTGGATGCGTCTTCGGGCCTGCGCTTTCACCCAATTGAGATCCTGCTTTCCATGGGCATCAAGATGGCGGCGGTGGTGGCGCTGGGCGCGCCCGCCGAAGCGGTGCTGGTGTTTGAAGTGCTGTTGAACGCGACGGCGCTTTTCAATCATTCCAATGTAGCGCTGCCGCTTTGGCTTGATCGCGTCTTGCGCTGGGTTCTGGTGACGCCCGATATGCACCGCGTGCATCATTCGGTGGTGCGCGCTGAAACCGACAGCAATTTCGGCTTCTGCCTTTCCGTGTGGGATCGGATCTTCGGCACGCATATCCCGGAACCCGCCGCCGGGCAGCTTGGCATGGTGATCGGCATTGATGAGTTCCGCGCCGATGAGGAACAGCGGCTGGACCGGCTACTGACGCAGCCCTTCAGGCGCGGCGGGTGATTGGGTGTAGCGCGCCCTTCCCGCTACCAAACCAATCCCACCGGCATCAGCTTCTCCCCACGCCGCGCCCGTTCCGCCGGGGGCAAGACATCGCAGGAAGGCCAGACGCCGCTGCCAAGCGCCGCCGCGTAACCCTCTGGCAGGCCCACCGCGCGCATGGCCGCTGCAGCCGCCGCATGATCATACTCCAAGGGCAGGATTTCGACGCTGAGGCCCGCTTCGCCCGGCGTCAGGAGCGCAAACCAAATGCGCGGCGTGCCATCATCGGCGGGCATGCCAATGGCGCCGGCATTGATCCAAATACCCGGCCTCACCTGGCGCGCAAAGGGAATGCCGCAATGGCCTGCAATCACGCCATCGCATCCCGTGGCCGCGATTTCCGCCGCCAAATCCGCTTGCGGTGTGGAGGCGAAAATGAAGCGGCTGATATCGCTTGCCCCGCCATGCAGCACGGCAAGCCGCCGCCCATCCGGCAGCCTGACCATCAGCCGCTGCGGCAAGCCCGCCATCCAGGCGCGATGCACTGCCGTCACCTGCCGATCGGCATGCGCGTACCACGCGCGGGAGAGCAGATCGCACGCCGTCCCTTCCTCAAAACCGCAGCCGCAATCAAGCGCATCGGCAGCGAGATTCTCCTCACAATTGCCGGCAATCACCAAAATGCCGCTCGCCATGATCAGGTCGCAGCAGGCGGCCGCATCGGCGCCATAGGCAACAACATCGCCGGTGCAGATCACGCGCCTTGCCGGAATGCCGCGCCGTGCTGCCTCAGTCAGCACCGCGCGCGTTGCCTGCAGGTTTGAATAGGGGCCGCCAAAGACCAGCAGCGAGCCATCCGCCGCAACTTCCGTCAAAGCTGTCTGAGACATCCATCCTCCAGGCGAAGCAATCGGTCGGCAAAGCGCGCCGCCAAATCATGTTGATGCAGCGATACCAGCACCGCGAGGCGATCCCTTCGCGCAAGGTCCTGCAAAAGGCTCAGCACGTCCTCCTTCCTATCGTGAGCAGGCCCCGCCGCCGAGTACGCAAAACCGTGCGCAATGGGGATGGTTCAGGGCGACCGGCTGCGCAGCCTCGGCCAGGGTGGCGCCAAGTTCAAAGCGCTCATCATAGGGCAGCAGCGTGCAGGCAATCACGGCAGGACGCTCAGCCCCCTTGCGCTTCACCACCATGCGGGCGGAAGCGCACATGACACTATCGGGCGATTTATGCAGAATACCCCAGCAGGCTTCGGTGATCTCCGGCACCTCAGCGCTTGCGTCCATTTCCGGGAAAAGCATCAGCGCCACGGGGTCTGCCGCATCCACCGGAATGCCGTATTCGGCGAAAAGCGTGGCATAGCCTTGACGCATGGCGGCTTCCTGCCCCTGGCCGAAGCCAAGCCTGCCGGCGACATGCACCGTGAAGCCTTCACGCACTAGCCAACCAAGCCCTTCCAGGGTTTTGGCAAAGCTGCCCGCGCCGCGTTCCATGTCGTGAAAGCTTGGCGCGTAGTGATCAAGGCTCACGCGCAGGATCAGGCGATCCGTGCCGAAGCAGTCCCGCAGCCGCAACAGCCCATCGGCATAGCGCCGCATGGGCTGCATGGCATTGGTCAGCACCAGGGCGGAAAGCCCGGGCCGGGCGAATGTATCCGCCAGCATGTCAAGCAAGCCTGGGTTCATGAAAGGCTCGCCACCGGTGAAGCCAATCTGTTCCAGCGGCACGCCAAGGGCAGCGGCCTCATCGAGGAAGGCCGTCACCTCCTGCGGCGCGATATAGGAAAGCGCATCATTGCGCGGACTGCTTTCGATATAGCAATGGGCGCAGGTGATGTTGCAGAGCGTCCCGGTATTGATCCAAAGCGTCTGCAGGCCCTTGAGCGCGACGGTGGCGCGGCGTTCGCCCTTGGCGGTCACGAAAGGGTCCTGGAATTTCGCCAGGCTGCTGGGCGGAAGGCTGATGACAGACAAGAATTGCATCCTTTCGAGGACAGGCGCTGCGCCCACGGATTACGCCCTAAACCGCCTTCAGGTTACGGCTCAAGCCTTGAATTCGCTTGGGTGATTTGCCGGGCGGGACGCGCCAGGGCCTCCGCCGCGATGACCCAGAGAATCTTCCACCCCGCCTTGATCGTGCCCATCAGGGTTCCCGATATCTTGGAATGGCCAATGCGGCGCCAATAACCCACCGGCACTTCCCGCACGCGAAGGCCAAGGCGCGCGGCGCGCACCTGCATTTCAACGGTCCAGCCCCAGGTTTCATCGCGCATCTGAAGCCGATCCAGCGCCGCGCGGCGGATCACGCGAAAGGGGCCGAGATCCGTATACCCTATGCCCCAAATCAGGCGGATCAGCCGGCAGGCGAGCGCATTGCCAAAGCGCTGCTGCGGCGTGAGCGCGCCAGGTTCGACATCCAGGCTGCGCGCGCCAATCACCAGTTCAGCCCCGTCGTCGATGAAGGGCGCCAGCAGCCGCGGCAAATCCTCTGGCCTGTCGGAGGCGTCGGCATCCATGAACAGGACCGTATCTATTGCGGGGGACAGCGCGGCGATGCCGGCAAGACAAGCCCGGCCATAGCCGCGGCGAGGTTCTGAGACCACGCGCGCCCCCATGCTTGCTGCAATTTCCGGCGTGCCATCAGTGCTGGCGGTATCCACCACAATCACCTCAGCGACTTTGGGCAGGATCGCGCTGAGAACCTTGGGCAGCGCCGCGGCCTCATTCCTTGTGGGCATGATGACGCCGATGATGGGTGGGGCAGTGTGCTTCATGACTTGGCGCGCCGCCTGATCAGGTTTTGGCCGAGCATCATCACCACCCCCGCAAGATGAATGGCCGCGATGCCTTGCGCGAAAATCGGGCGCAGCACGGGGCCGGTGAAGGCAAAGAACAAATAGTAGATCGGCAATAGCACCGCCGGCAGCCGCAGGGCCCGGCAGCCCAAGACGGCGGCAAGGGGCAGAAACCACACGGCATACCAAGGGAATTGCGCCGGTGAGAGATAGAAGATCGCAGCCGCAATCACCAGCACGCCACGCAATAGCGCGCGACCATCTGTTGGCGCCGGCCAGGCCATGGCGAGGGCAATCGCGGCGCCCGTGAGGCCCAGCAGCGGGCGCAGGATTGCGCCGGAATCTTCGCCCAGGATCGCCTCGGCCCAGGCCATCGGCGCGTTATTGACGGACCAGAAACGCGCATAGGCATTCAAACCAGCATCCGGCGCGGCGATTGTCGCCAGCAATGGCGCCAGAACAAGCAATGTTGTCGCCCCAAAAGCGATCAAGGGGCCAAGCCAGGCGCCGCGCGGCAGCCAGCGCCCCACCAGCGGCGCCAGCAGCACAGGCCAAATCTTCACCCCAGCGGCCAGGCCGAGCAAAACCCCAACGGCAATGCCCTGGCCGCGCAGCGCGAGGAGCACCGCGCCCAGCAGCAGCGGCGGCAAAAGCGCATCCACATGCGCTCCATTGGTCAGGACCAGGGGCAGCAGCGGGCAGCACCACCAGATAGCCACGCGCATGACCGGAAGCTCTGCATAACGCAGCAGGGCCACCATCAAAGGCAAGGTGACAAGCTCCGCGCCCAGGATCACGAGCCGAAGGCCCGTGACATCCCAAGGCATGATCCAATGCGCCAGCAGAAAGGCGGCCTGTGCTGTGGCGGGGTAGATGCTGTGGAGCTCGGTAAAGGGAAGCCTATCCAACAGCGCTGCCCCCGATGCGCCAAGCTCCGGCGGCAGACCCGCCGCTGGGGGCGCAGCCCAGGGTGAGATCCCATGCGCGGCCAGCGCCCCATCCCAAAGATAGCGCAGCGCATCCGTATCCAGCACAGGCGGTGTGGTGAACCAGGGCAGGCGGATGGCCAAGCCAAAGACGAAAAGCCCGAGCAGTACCACGGGGCGCATAGGCAGGCGTTCCAGCGTGCCAAGCGCGGCAAACCAGGCGGCACCACCAAGCACTGCAAGTGCGACGTAGAGGAATATCGGCAGCGGCGGCGAGGTGACCTCATTGGCCAGGGCGGGCGCAATGGCCAGCATGGCCAATTGCGTCAGCGCTATGATCGCCGCTGATATGGCCAATGGCGGGACCTTGCGCGGCGCCAAGTCACCGCCCATGCGCGTAACCTGAAGCCTACCTGCGGCGAAAATATTGAGTCGCTATCAAAGCCGGGATATCGCAATGGAAATGCCCAAGCCCCTGCTGCCAAATCGTCGCCTTGTTGTGGGCATGGTGGGCGCCACCATCCTGGGCGGCGCTGGCATGGCGATGGCATGGCCTTGGCGTCGCGGCCTGCCTGATCCCACCGATCCGCGCACCACGCTGCAAGCGGTTGAAGACGCTGTTGCGCGCCTGCTGCCGGAACCGGAGATGACAACAGCGGCCTTGGCGGCACGGCTGGCTGCGGGTGAGCGCATCATATTGTTCGACACGCGCGAGCCTGATGAATACGCGCGAAGCCACCTTCCGGGCGCACTGCGCGTTGCGCCGGATGCGCCCGCCAGCGCGATATTCGCCCAATACCGTGCGCTGATGGCTGATGCGACCGTGGTTGTTTATTGCTCGGTCGGGTGGCGTTCGGGTCTGGTGGTGCAGGCCATCCGGCGCGCAGCGAATGATGCGCCGGCCAGGGCGGTCTTCAATCTGCGCGGCGGCATCTTCCGCTGGCATGCCGAAGGGCGCCCCTTGGCATTCGGGCCCGGCGCTTCGGGCGTGCATCCTTTCAGCCGAGATTGGGGGCAATTGCTCAAGCGCCTTGGTTAGCGTGGCGGCATGAAAAATTTCAGGTGATGGCGCGATGCGCGCTCGGCGTATTGATCAGGTGCCCGCCGGCGCATCGTTCAAGGCCCAATCATAGGTATCCTCGGCAATGCTGGTGCGACCGGCGAGGCGCTGGCGGAGCGGCGGGGCGGCGAATTGCCTGAGATGCGCAATCAGCCCTGCCTCATCGCCGCCGAAATCCTCACGAAACCAGGTATAGATTGAGGATATGCGCAAGCGCCCATCCGGCAGAACGGTCACGCCGCGCGGATGATTGACATAGGCGGCGGCAGCGGCATCCAGCTCGGCTTCCAGCGTCGCGGCGCGCCAGACCCTTGGCCATAGATTGGGGCAGCCGATGGAAGCGCAATTGACAGCGTAATGCACGCGCGGATCGCGAAAGAAGGGCCGCATCGTGCCGTGTTCGATATCATCAAGCGACATGCGCTTGCCTTCCACGGTCACAAGCCTTGTCCGCCAAGGGCCGATATAGCCCTTTGGGTCAAAGGGCACACCTGATGAGCGGATGTCGCGAATGGACCGCACCGGGTAGCGTTCCAGCACGACCTTGAGCGTCAGCGCATTATAGAGATTAGCCCAATAGGCAAAGGCTTCGGGCCGCGCCATACGGGAAGGGCTGCGCATTGCGGCCTCAGTAATCCAGGCATCAAGCGCGCGCATATCCTCGGAGGAGGCTTTCAGTGCGGCGTAGCGCACGCGTTTCACGCCATCAGGCGGTTCGATGACATAGCGTGCCAACAAGGCGCCAAGGCTCGCGTCAGGATTAGCAGCGACGCGTCGGAGCGGCAGCGCAGCGATGGCAAGCGCGCCAAAGGCGGCTGGGGCAAGCGCGCCTAGGGCGCGACGTGTTGGCATGATGAGCCTCCTAGGATTTGGCAAACCGCGCCTTGAGTGGAATGGCCGCGAGTGACAGCACGGCAAGCCCGATCAGGGCGCCCAGTATTTCAGGTGTCAGCACGGAACCGACATCAAAATCACCCCCCTGCGCCAGCACATCGCCAAGCCCCGCGCCGGCCAGGCTGAACACCGCCGTGCCCGGCAGAATGCCAATGGCCGTGGTGATGACGTAGATGGGCAGGCGCACACCCACAAAGGCTGGCACCAGATTGACCAGAAAGAAGGGGAACAGCGGCACGAGGCGCAGCACCAGCAGATAGGAAGCGGCATTGCGGCGAATACCCTCGCCCAAGGCGCGCGCCTTGGGGCCCATGCGGTCCAGCGCATCGGCGCCGAAAATGCGTTGGGCAAACAGGAAGATCAGCGTGGCGCCAATGGTGGCGCCGATGACCGTCAGCGCCGTGCCCAGGATGGCGCCGAACAGAAAACCGCCGGACAGTGTGATAAAGACGGCGCTGGGTACCGAAAACGCGACCGCCACCACATAGAGCAAAACATAGGCGCCGGCAGCGAGCAGCAGATTGGCCGCGACGAAAGCCGCCAGCGCTTCCCGATGCCGCGCCAAAGTCTCCAGCGAAAGCTGATCCGAAAGCCCGGTGGCCCGCAGCATGATCAGGATGGCCACCACGCCAAGCGCCAACCAAAGCCGCCGGTCGCGCAGAAGGTTCCTGAGCTTCATGATGTCTTCCCCCTCACGGCAGCCAGCGCTGCAGTAGCCCAACCAGGCGCCGCGTGCGTGCGCTGAAAAGGCTTGGCGTGTAAAAACTGCCCGCGGCGCGCTTGGAAATCTCCGACATGGTCGGATAGGGCGCGATCATCGAAGCAATAGCGCCGATTTTCGTTTTCTGCTGAATGGCCAGGCCCCAAACGCCAATCATCTCCCCGGCGCGGGGGGCGAGGATCGTGGCGCCCAGAATGCGCCCGCGCGGCCCCAGGATGATTTTTGCAAGCCCTTCGGTGGCGCGTTCCGCCTGGGCGCGGTCATTGCCGGCAAGCGGTTGCAGCAATGTCGCGACATCATGGCCTGCCTCACGCGCGGCTGCCTCCGTCAGGCCGACATGCGCCAATTCCGGATCAGCATAGGTCACCCAGGGTAGCGCCGCATAATCAACCTTGGCGGGCAGGCCAAACAACGCATTCCGGATAACGATGCCAGCGTGATAGCCGGCGATATGGGTGAATTGCGGGCCGCCTGCGACATCGCCAATGGCAAAGATACGCCGATTGCTGCTGCGGAGACGCTGATCAACCATGATGCCGCGCGGCGTGACTTCAATGCCGGCGGCTTCCAGCCCAAGCCCGGCGATATTTGGCTTGCGCCCGGCCGCGACCAGTAGATGCGATCCTTGCACCAGCACAGGCCCAGCACTGCCGCGCAGTTCCAGTTCAACACTTGCGCCAGTATTGCGCGCCGCCACCACCTCAATACCCTCATGCAAGGTAATGCCTTCGCGGATCAGCACATCGCGCAGGATCGTGACTGCTTCAGGCTCATCGCGGGGAAGGATGCCAGCGCGTTCAACCAAAGTGACGCGGGCGCTGAGGCGGCGAAAGGCTTGCGCCATTTCAATCCCGATAGGTCCCCCACCCAACACCAGCAAATGATCAGGCCTTTCCTGCAGACCGAAGATCGTTTCATTGGTGAGGAAGGGGAGATCCCCAAGGCCAGGCACCGGCGGAATGGCAGCGGAAGACCCTGTTGCAACAACAAAACGGCGCGCTCGGATGCGATGGCTGCCGGCCTGGACTTCAGCTGGCCCTGTGAAGCTCGCTGCCGCCTGAATGACAGTGACACCAAGGCCTTCGAAGCGTTCAACACTGTCATGTGGCGCAATCGCGGCAATGACGCCATGCACATGCGCATGAACCTTGGCGAAATCCACCACGGGTTTATGGCTGGCGACGCCGAAAGGATCGGCATGGCGCTGGGCATGGGCCGCATGCGCCGCGGCCAGCAGCGCCTTGGACGGCACGCAGCCGGTATTGAGGCAATCGCCGCCCATAAGGTGCTTTTCAATTAATACGACAGAAGCGCCCATCTGCACGGCACCCGCAGCAACCGAAAGCCCGCCTGATCCTGCGCCGATGATGCAAAGATCCGCGTGCAGAACGCCATCGCGCAGCACAGGCCGGCGCGCGGTAATTCCAGGGGATGACGACGCAGTATTCACGCAATTGAACCTTTCAGAGTTGCAATGCCTTTCGCTGGGTGCTGCGAGAAGGTTACATTCAGACTTCGTTTGGCTGTTCAGGTAATGATTTTTCCGCGACCGCCCAAGCCACCAGCAAGGCACGCGTACACCGCGCCGGGGCACCTTTCACTACCGCATTTGCAAAAGGCGCCTGTCCATCAAACTCGGCCTTCAGGCCCTGAAAATCCTCCGCCTCATCCAAATCATACCATTCATGCAGCACATGCACGGGCAGGCCCATTTGTGCCGCACGCGTGCGGGTGGTTGTGAAGACCGCTGGTGTGCTCCAGGCCATATTGCGGAATAATACCGGGTGAAAGCCCTTCACCCCAATGAGATAATAGCCACCATCCAGCGACGGGCCGAGGACGATGCGATCACCATCGGCATTTAGCGCAGTGATTGCTTCTTCGAGCAGCACGGCTGGCAGGCTTGGGCTGTCGCTATTCATGAAAATAACACTGTTATGCCCGGCCTGGAGAAGCGCGTTCAGACTTGCTTCCAGCACCTGCCCGACATCATCGGCTTCACGCGGGATGAGTGCCCAATCAGGGGTGAGAAGTTCGCGCAGCGCCGCTTCAGTGCCGGCAGGGCTGAACAGGGCATAGCATTGCCGTGAAAGCGTAGCAGGCAATGCGGTCAGGGTTTCCGCGAGGTCACGGATGAAACAGGCAGAAAGCTGCGCCGTTCGCTCTGGTCCAAGCAATGGCCAAAGCCGCGACTTGCCGCGCCCGATGGCAGGGGTTTTGCAGACAAGCGCGATGGCGGTTGTGGGGCTCATGATCCGGGGCGTTGAGTAAGACTCTCCTCATACGTGACATGGGACGCAAAGGTTACGTATTGATGCTCGAAAATCTATATCAAATTCCTTCGGGGGTTTTGCGTCTGACCTGCCCCCCAAGCGTCCCTCATTCATAACGAGAGTCTGACTTGGTGATAGTGCCTGGCACTGTCCTTCGCAAGCGCGCCGGGCGCGGAGCCCCCAAATAGCTCAAGCGCTCGGCGCGCTTCT
>Ga0194130_10008011_pt1 | contig 11406 bp, 9 predicted proteins | sample TA2KigsurfametaG_FD_160084 | JGI IMG/M metagenome (GOLD analysis project Ga0194130, IMG submission 160084) | Freshwater microbial communities from Lake Tanganyika, Tanzania - TA2015050 Kigoma 12 surface | ecosystem: Environmental > Aquatic > Freshwater > Lake | place: Tanzania: Lake Tanganyika... | reverse complement strand
AATATAACTTCTGCAAGCCCACCATTGTCGGGGCGGCTACCAAATCATTTATGAACGTAAAAGGTCTGCGCCATTGCCTTATTGAGCAATTAAATACGAACGAGCTGTATGTGGCAAACGATATTTCCCTTGGTCAGCATACCGATGGCATACTGTTATACGGGACGAACGCGGTCGGGAAAACGAGCTTTATTCGCGCGATTGGAGTGGCTGTTATTTTGGCGCAATCTGGACTGTATGTCCCCGCCACGGAGTTTTTCTACAAACCATACCACAGCATATTCACGCGCATTATTGGGAATGACAATATTTTTAAAGGGCTTTCCACCTTTGCCGTAGAGATGACCGAGTTGCGAAATATATTAAGACTGATGAACCAAAACAGCTTGATATTGGGGGATGAACTGTGCTCGGGGACAGAAAGTGTGTCTGCTGTGAGTATTTTTGTGGCGGGAATACAGCGTATGCATAGCGCACAAAGTAGCTTTATATTTGCCACACACTTGCACGAAATCGTTAACTACGAGGAGATTGAAGCGATGACAAACCTGAAAATGACACATATGGAGGTGATGTATGACAAAGAGAACGATGTGCTCGTATACGACAGAAAATTAAAGGATGGACCCGGCCAAAGTATGTATGGGTTAGAAGTTTGCAAATCGTTGAATCTGCCTGCGGACTTTCTACAAAGCGCATACGAAATAAGACTGAAATACCACCCAGAGTCAAACAGCGTGATGGATTCAAAGACGAGCCATTTCAGCAGGCGCAAAATTAAGAGCGCACTGTGCGAAATATGCAAAAAAGAGGCAGGCGCAGAAATACACCATCTGCAACACCAACAAGACGCCAATGAGTTAGATATGATTATTAATGATGGATACGCATTTCATAAGAATCACCCCGCGAACTTGGTCACCGTGTGCGAAAAATGCCACAACAAGTTTCACGATTCGGATAAGCAACACGTGCGTGTAAAAACGAGTGGCGGGACAATCATTCAGGAGCTATATAAATAATAAAGTGTCGGATGTGTGTGTAGGTGTTTTCTTCCTAAATGAATATTATTTAGGAAGAAATAATTGAAATATGAGTTGGATGACTTGCTTAATGTTGCGTTTGGGACCGTCCGATACTTCGGCTTCGCCCTTGCCCGCGAGCCCATTTCATTTTCGCGGTTTTCTTGGCGGCATAGGTGAGCCCTTTGCGCGCATACTTTGCGGTGGCTCGCACGCTGGATTTGGCGATGGGGGTAACCTTTTGTAGTCCCGAGTAGGCGATGTTTTCGGCTTGCTTGGCGCGCGACCACAAGGCGGGGATGGCGGCAGTCGTTTTGTCATACACCGTGGCACCGATTTTTTCTAACTCGTATTCCACTTTGGGAAGAACACGTTTGCTGGTGTTTTTCAATGTTTTTGCATTGGAATATAAAAAAGAACGCAATTTGCTTTTTGGGCTCATTATATTATCACTAGAGAAAAAGCTGAGTTGGGACAAAGTAAATAAACGCATAATAATGTAAAAAATTGAAACTTATTTCATTCCATATGGATGCAATAACAACCTAAAAAGCTCTCGTATAAGATATTAAATAAGGCGATATAATATAAAGAATGATTATTCCTATCAAATGTTTTAGTTGCGGAACTGTATTGGCGGATAAATACCGTTACTATTGTGAAGAAGTGAGAAAACGTAAATTGGCTGCGGGAATGGACGTAAATAAAGTGGTCTATTGCACGAGCGAGTTTAGTGAAAAAACGCCCGAGGGGGTTGTCCTGGACGAGCTTGGACTATTTAAGCAATGCTGCCGTAGACATATGCTGACCCACGTGGATATTGAGTAAATAAGGTGAGGATTAACGCGTCGGTGTGTTAAACATCATAAACATTATAAACCATCTAAAATTAAGATAATAATATATACAACTATGGAACAGGATAACCCGTTTGTTGAGTTAATAAAAAATGGAAACTTACAAGAAATACAAGATTTTTACAATAATAATAATAATAATCCAGGGATTGATATTTCTGCAGACGACGAATACGCTTTTTCTTGTGCTTGCGGATATGGACTTTTAGAAGTTGCAAAGTGGCTATTACAAGTGAAACCAGACATTGATGTTTCTATTATGAACGGAAGGCCTTTACGTTGGGCTTGTGAGGAGGGTCAGCTAGAACTTGCTAAGTGGTTGTTAGAAGTAAAACCCGACATGGATTTTTCTGCCGATTATGAATGTGTTTTTTCTTGTGTTTGCGCGCACGGTCATTTACAAGTCGCAAAATGGTTATTAGAAATTAGACCAGATATTGATATTTACGCTGGGAATAACATGGCTTTTTTTTACGCTTGCAGATATAGAAATCCAGATGTTGCGTTATGGTTAACCACACTTGAACCCAGGTATGTTGTTGTAATAGAGAATGACGTCATTTTAGATTATTATGTTATTACACCTTTTAACATTTCAAATGCCGACCCATTGGGGTCGGCATCTTTGAATGTTATTAGGTAACTGTTACTTTTCACCGATAAATCGCCTTTTTTATATCCGAGAAATCGCCTTCAGCGATTTCAGGTTATATAAATCGGCGTTTGAAAGGTGAAAAGGTGTAAAAGCAACCATGCGTAATAATAAATCGGTTAACCAGTTCGTTTTGTTTTTTTTGCGCGCCTATATTATATGAGACACAACAAACGCTCGCGTAAAATACATACACGTAAAACAAAACAGAACAAATCTAGTTCTAGGAGACGTGCTCGCAAATACATTATGAAGGGGTGCAGTAAAGGAGCCAGTTGCATTGGGCAAAAAGGTGGGTGCGGATGCAGTCTTATGACTGGAGGGTCTCGCACATTTTGGGACCCAATGGCACCCGAGGTTGGCGGAATCGCGTATAAAATGAACTCATACGACAACCAAGTAGACCGCGTTTTGGAACCAACGCGCACAATGCTGGGAGGCGCTAAGTCCAAGAAGCGCGGTAACAAAAAGATGCGCAAGTCGTTAAGAGGTGGAGGGCTCATTCCCCAAGAGTTGTTGAACTTTAGAAACGACCTAAACGGCACCATTACCAATGTATACACCTCCTTAAAGGGTGTCGACCCAGTTGTATCCCCTGCGGTATATAAAGACCAATATAGCCGTCCAGTATAATCGGACCCCCTCAATCATCTCTTAAAACAATTATAATCTATACATAAATTATAATGCCGTTTCCTACATCCATTCGCGGGTTGTGCACGCCGTCTAAACTCTATTTTTTAATCTCTATGATGGGTATTGCGGTCATTTTGTTTCAAAACATTGGAAATCACCAACACAGGTATGATTTAGGCTGTTTTTCGTGTAATGTTCCCAGCACAATGGCGATGTTTATTGCAAAAATCCTATACGTCTTGTTTTGGACCTGGGTTCTAAATCTGATTTGCAAAGATGGGTATTCCACCGTCTCGTGGTTACTCGTGCTCATGCCATTCCTGTTAATGTTTGTCCTTATTGGCCTTGTAATGATACAAGGTGTCGTATAAACTATATTCCACCGAAAGTCTACATAATAATTGTATTTAATTAAATATATACAATTATATATATATATGAGCAAAATGAACACAACCAAGCATAAACGGTCGGAAACCCTGGCGCAAGTCAAACGCACCAAAAATGGCATCAGTTATGAAAAAAACGGATGGCTCTATGTATCCGTAAAAGGGGAACCCAAAGAGCGCGGATACGCATACGGCTATTTAATCGCGGAGGAAATGAAGCGCATATTTGAAATGTTGCATTTCTTGGTTTATGAAGAGACCGGACACAAATGGGAACATTTTATTGATTTAGGAAGAAAATACCTCAAAACGACTACTCAGACGGTGTTCCCCGAGTTTTATGAAGAGATGGAAGGCTTCGCCGAAGGTTGCACTGCTGGCGGAACCCCAACCACAGTGGATGAAATCTTGGCGTGGAACAATTATTTCTCGTTAACTGGGTATTTGGTTGTACCCAGTGATGACGCTAGTGCCAGCGCCACCCCGCGCAAAGTCGGCGAAGGAGGAGGCGCGCAAGACCGGTGCAGTGCATTCATCGTAAACGGAAGTTACACCCACGATGGCAAAATCGTAATGGTGCACAATGATTTCGCCAACTTTACGGATGGCCAATACAGTCGCATTGTGTTAGACATTACCCCCACCAAGGGTCACCGCATTTTGTTGCAGGGTATTGTGGGCTGGATTTGGAGCGGGTCCGACTACTTTGTTACCAGCAAGGGAATTATGGGAACCGAAACCACCATTGGCGGGTTTAACGTGTTTGAGAACAATTACCCCATCTCGTGCCGTATGCGCCAAGCAATGCAGTATGGCGACTCCTTAGACGACTATGTGGATATTTTATTGAAGGGTAACTCTGGCGACTACGCGTGCTGCTGGTTATTCGGGGATACAAACACCAATGAAATTATGAGCTTAGAGCTGGGATTAAAGTATCACAAGGTGGACAAAACCAAGAACGGGTACTTCATCGGATTTAACGCGCCATATGACCCGAGAATACGCAATTTAGAGTGCGCCAACACTGGGTTTGACGATATCCGCAGACATCAGGGCGCAAGAAGGGTGAGATTGGCCGATTTAATGGACTTGCACAAAGGAAAGATTGATGTGGAGATTGCCAAGCAGATTATTGCGGACCATTATGACGTGTATTTAAATAAAGTAAACCCGTGCTCGCGAACCATTTGCTCGCATTATGAGCTGGATGCGCGCGAGTATATGTCTCAAGCAGACCGACCCAAACCATACCAGCCCAGAGGTGCGTTAAACGGAAAGGTATGCGACAGCACGATGGCCAAGAAAATGTCTTTTGTGGGCATTTACGGTAACTCCTGCGGCACCCCTTTTTACAAAGATGTGTTTTGCAGGGAGCACCGCGAGTGGGCCTATTTGCATCCCTACTTGCACGACAGGCTTAGACAACCGTGGACGGAGTTTTCCATCACAGACAACTATTCCAACGTGGAGGGTCAATCATTTAGAAAATCCCGCGGGCAGAACAAGAAAACACGCAAACAGAAAGCGACCAAATAAGTGTGTAAGTGTGTAAGTGTGTAAGTGTGTATGTGTATATGTGTGTGGACATAAAATATGCAACACACCAATTGCGAATAATGTCAATAATCTCAATAATGTAAAGAATGTAAACAGAATAGTGCAAATAATGTTATAAAAAAATAACGTTATTATAATATAAATGGATATGCGAGGTAACAAGAACAAAAATGATAGTGACGAAGAGGTGCGCGTAACGCCGTCTGGGTCATCCAAGATGGAAGAAATCAGCTGGGCGATTATCGACAAGCTATTCAAAGAAAATCCATATAATTTAGTCGCGCACCATCTAGACTCCTATGATGACTTTTTTTCAAATGGTATCTTTCGCATCTTTCGCGAAAACAACCCGTTAAAGGTGGTAGGCAAGGAAGATAGCAACAACCCCAATCCTGGTGAAGAGACACAAGCGCTCTTTTATATGGGCGGTAAGGCTGGGGACAAAATCTATTTCGGCAAACCCGTCATTTATGATACCAGCGATGATGTCCATTATATGTATCCAAATGAAGCGCGGTTGAGGAATATGACGTATGCAATGGCCATACATTATGATGCGGAAGTGGTAATCACTTACTACGAAGGGGGCGAAAAGAAGGAAACCACATTCACGCTGGAAAAAATCTATTTAGGCAACTTTCCAATTATGGTGAACTCCCGCTTTTGCATTTTGCACGGATTGAGCCCGGATGTAAAGTTTAATATGGGGGAGTGCAAAAACGATTATGGCGGGTATTTTATTATTGACGGCAAGGAAAAATCCATCGTTTGTCAAGAGACGCGCGCCGACAATATGCTCTACATACAAAAAATCAAATACGACCCGACTGAGCTGTATAGTCACGTCGCCGAAATCCGCTCTGTCTCGGAGGACTCTTCCAAACCAATGCGAACCACCGCGGTCAAAATCGTCGCACCCACTACCGTATATACGAACGGAAATATCGTGGTAGAAGTGCCCAACGTGCGCAAACCCGTCCCGCTGTTTATTCTGATGCGCGCATTAGGGGTGTTGTCCGACGAAAGCATCATCAAATGTTGCTTACTAGATTTGGAGAAAAACAGCGAAATGGTGGACCTCTTCATTCCCTCTATTCACGATGCGTCCAAAGTGTTTAACCAGGTTAATGCGCTTCAGTTTATTTCTACCTTCACCAAGCGCCAAACCATCTCCAACACATTGGAAATATTGATGAACGCGTTTCTTCCTCACGTAGGCGAAGTCAACTTCTTAGACAAAGCATACTATATTGGGTATATGGTGTATCGCATGCTCAACGTGTATACAAACAAGGAGGCGCCCACCAATCGGGACAACTTCAAATATAAACGCGTGGAGCTATCTGGCACATTATTATACGACCTGTTCCGCGAATACTATTTGATACAAGCCAAGCAAAATATGCTCGTGATTGAAAAAAGCGACTATTTCAAAAACATTAACTTAATCCAGTTCATTCAGGACAACCAAGACAAGATTTTTGAAAAGCGCATTGTGGAGCAGGGCTTTCGCAAGGCGTTCAAGGGCAACTGGGGCTCGCAAGCGAATACCAAGCGTATTGGAGTGGTGCAAGATTTGAACCGTTTGTCTTGGTTCACAGCGAACTCCCAGCTTCGCCGTATTAATCTTCCGTTAAGCTCCAGCGCCAAAGTGGTCGGGCCGCATTTACTGAATAACTCGCAATGGGGATACATTGACCCAGTAGATACCCCCGATGGCGGAAACATTGGTCTTCACAAGCATATGGCCATTTCGTGCGCCATTACCGACGGGTATTCTTCCTATCCAATCATTGAACTCTTACGAGAAAACAAAATCTCTCCTCTTATTTTGCTGCAAGAGTGTGAGCCAGAGTATCTGGGCGCCAACACCAAAACATTCGTAAACGGAAATTGGGTGGGGGTCGTCACCTCTCCCCTAGAGCTCACCAGCTATTTAAAACTGTTGCGCCGTAATGGGGTCATTCCTACTTACACAAGCATCACATTCAACTACGAAAAGAACGACATATACATTTATACCGATGCAGGCAGGCTTATTCGCCCGCTGTATTACGTCAACAAATCGGTCCCCAGCACGCAACGAAAGGGTCCGCAAAAAATCAAAGAACTGCAAGAGAAAATACACTCTGGCGAGTTCACCTGGAGAAATATCGTGTCGGGGTTTTACCAACAGGAGGGAACCATGGCGGAGAGCATTAATAGAAACAAGGTGCATGATGTATATGAGCTATTTGCGGTAGAGGATAAAGAGGACAACCTGGTTGATATCCTCAGTGCGTATGCATCCATTGTAGATTATGTGGATGTATCCGAGGAAGAAAACACCCTCATCGCCACCAACGATGGGCAACTCAAGCAAAACAAATATTATACCCATATTGAAATCCATCCTTCGCTTATTTTTGGGATTATGGGGAACAGCATCATTTACCCTGAGCATAACCCCTTGCCAAGAAATCAGTTCTCTTGCGGGCAAAGCAAGCAGGCGGTCTCGGTGTATCACACCAATGCCTCCGTGAGGTTTGATAAGATGGGGGTGATTATGAACTACGGCCAAACCCCGCTTATCAAATCCAGGTATTTGGATTATATCAACAAGGAAGAAAACCCGTATGGGGTCAATACTATCGTGGCCATTATGTCCTACACGGGATACAACGTGGAGGACGCCATTCTCATTAATGAAGGCGCGATTCAGCGCGGGCTCTTCAACACGACGTATTTCACAATGTATGAGTCCACGGAAGAAACCAACGCCGAAGCAGGCACCAGCTCCACGTTTGCAAACATTTTGGCCGACAAAACGATTCAAGGGCTCAAATTGGGTCACGACTATAGCGCGTTAGATGAGTTCGGGCTTATCGAAGAGAACACCGATGTGCACGACAAGATGGTGTTAATAGGAATGAAAAAGTCTGGCTCAACTAAAGACGATGTCAGCAAAGACGACTCGGTTGTTCCCAAAAAGGGTCAGCTCGGCGTAGTGGACAAAGTATTCATTACCGACACGGAAGAAGGGTCGCGCCTGGCGAAAGTTCGGGTTCGCGAGCAACGCAGCCCCGCCATCGGGGACAAAATGGCCAGCCGAAGTGGGCAAAAGGGAACCGTCGGCCTCATTATTCCAGAGAGGGATATGCCGTTTACCGCGGATGGGGTGCGACCCGACTTAATCATTAACCCCCACGCCATTCCCAGTCGTATGACAATTGGTCAACTGGTGGAATGCTTGCTGGGCAAAGCGTGCGCAATGTATGGAAGCTACGGCGACTGCACTGCGTTCACCGTGAAAGGCGCCAATTACAAAACATACGGAAGTATGCTGCAGAAGATGGGGTTCAGTGAAACAGGAAACGAGATGCTGTATAGCGGGTATACTGGGGAGCAACTGGAGGCGAACGTGTATATTGGCCCCACCTATTATATGCGTTTGAAGCATATGGTGAAGGATAAGATTAATGCACGTGGAACTGGTCCACGAACCTTAATGACAAGGCAAACAGTGCAGGGACGCGCGAACGACGGCGGGTTACGTATTGGTGAAATGGAGCGCGATGGTATTTTGGCGCACGGTGCCAGCGCCTTTTTGAACGAGTCGTATATGGTGAGGGGCGACCAGTATTATATGGCGGTGTGCAACAAAACGGGAGCGATTGCCGTGTATAATAACACGCGCAACCTGTTCTTAAGCCCATTCGCAGATGGACCTATCCAGTTTAGCGACACGGTCAACGGTACCAAGAACGTGAAAAACGTCAGCCGATTTGGCAGGTCATTCAGTATCGTGCGCGTTCCTTACGCATTGAAACTCCTGCTGCAGGAGCTGCAAACGATGAACGTGCAAATGCGCCTCATTACGGACGCCAACGTGGACCAGTTGATGAACCTGGGTTACTCCAAAAATGTGAACAAACTGCTGAACAAGAGCGGAACCGTCACCCAAGTGTTGACGGAATACGTGAAAGATATGAAAACGAAAATGGCGTTGCCAGACGAGAGTCAAAGAAAGATAAATGACGCAATTAACGAGATTAATTCCGCTGCATTCCAGCAGATTAAAGAGCAAGACGCCGACGACAGGGTCATTAATCAACTGGCCAAAGAAGGGTGGGAGCAACGGTTTAACCCAGTAAATAACGCACCATATTGGCACAACATTAATACCCAGGAAGACCGAATCAAACGGCCCGTGCCCGAGTTTGCACCCTCATCTGGGAAGGGAATGGTCTATGACCCAGTGAAAGATATCTATGTTCCCGCGGATGACGCGGGCGATCAAAACGAACAAGACTTGGATGTTGGATGGGTCACCAAACCTGGGGCCGAACAACCACAAAAGTTCGCCGCTTGGGGAGAGGATACAGGAATGAAATGGGAGGACCTACCCCCTTTACCATCAGGTTCGGACGCGTGGGGCAGCAATACGGAGATGAAATGGGGTGATATGCCCCCCTTGCCAACGGGAGCGGATGCGTGGGAGACCCAGCCTGCACCTGCGTCGTTGTCCCCTGAGTTGAAAACAGTATATGACAGCCTTTCCCCAGACAAACAAGCGCAAATAGATGCACTCCCGACACTAGAAAAAAGAGAACAATACCTGAGAACCTTTATAAAGATGAAGGAGGTTCGCGCAGAGGAAAAGCGGATGAGGGCAGAAAAAGAGCAATCTGGTCCTGCGCCAACAACCGTGAGCAATGTATTAGAGGTGGAGACACCTTCTGTGAAAAAAGCAGAACAATCTGATTCAAAGGAAGAAAACACGGGTTCGTCCAGCTCGGATTCTTCTTCCTCTTCTGAAACGAAAAAAGTGATTTCAATCAGTTAAACGCATACGCATAGATATATAATTATCATTATACACACCCATTACACACTGGTTAAAAGCAGTTACAAACAATAAAATTGAAAATAGTTTAAATAGTATACTAACAGTATACTATTATATTGCCGTATACTATACTATGTCAACCCATCAAAAATACTCCGCGCGCACTGCTCAAAACTCAAGCAGTATTATATCGCATATATTTAAATCCAGGACTATCCTGTTGCAACAGCTAGAGACGCAGGGATACTCCATTGATGAATATGCAGGATTTAGTGTGAATGAAGTGAACTCGATGAAAGAAAACTCGCAACTGGATATGTTGCTGGAAAAAAATGTTGCCAACGAATCGGGCAGAAAAAACAAAATATATGTTCGCTACTATTTAGCAAATAAACTGTTGCAAAGCAAAAACATCCAAGAAATTATTGATGACTTGTTCCATTTTGAAGAGGTGCTTAAGAAAGAGGACACCCTTATGATTGTAATTAAAGAAGAGCCGAATGATACGTTGGTCGCGCTGCAGAAGCATATCTGGGAGCAAGACGGGATATTCCTCATTATTATGAACATCAAGCGACTCCAGTTTAATATTTTGATGCACGAGCAAGTCCCGCCACACCGAATCATCAACAGCGCAGAGCTCCAAGAAGTGAAGCGAAAGTATAACGTTATGAATGAAACGCAGTTCCCTGAAATATCCAGATTTGACCCCGTCGCGCAAGTGATTGGAATCCGACCTGGGCAAGTGTGCGAAATCATACGCGCTAGCAAAACATCCATTCGGACGGTTCATTACCGTGTTTGTGTGTAATCTATTGTATGTTTGGTGACAATGCCCGTATCAAGACTAACAATAAAACAAATAATATATTATACCTTATATTATATAGATATGTCCATATTTACCCAAGATATGAAAGATAAAATAAATAATTACAAACACAGTAAGCAAATCGCCAAAATCACAGGCGTATTAAAAGAGATGATGGATAGCCAAGCTGTTTTTTTTGAAAATATCGCCCAATATACGGATTTATACGTGCGCGCCAATCTAAACAATATAGACACCGATGGTACCAAGGAGGGGAATCAAAACGAAGACCAAACCAAGTATATGGAGTGCAAAGCAACCATTGAGCGCGAAATAGGCACCGTACAAACCGCGAATGAAGAGGTCTTGAAAGGTATGAACCGCGCAAACCAGTTCAGGCAAAGTGTAGAACCCTATACCAAACAAATGGGACCATTATACAATGAAAACAATCCCAAAAATATGCTGGATGACATTACCCAATTGTATAATCTGCAATATTTGCACTTGTTCTGCAAGTTTTTAGGGATTGTAATAATTCTATATATGTTGTATTCGTTTTTTTCTTCGCGCCCTTCCTCCTCGCTGTCTAGCGCGACCGCTATTTCTTCCCCTTCTCTTCCTTCTCTTCCTTCTGTAAATGTATAACCT
>Ga0194130_10008009_pt1 | contig 11409 bp, 9 predicted proteins | sample TA2KigsurfametaG_FD_160084 | JGI IMG/M metagenome (GOLD analysis project Ga0194130, IMG submission 160084) | Freshwater microbial communities from Lake Tanganyika, Tanzania - TA2015050 Kigoma 12 surface | ecosystem: Environmental > Aquatic > Freshwater > Lake | place: Tanzania: Lake Tanganyika... | reverse complement strand
CGATGGTTCCGCCGGCTACGTGGAAACGATTTGCCATTGGTAAATGGCAACCCTTCAGTGGCTTGGCCACCCATTCTCGCTCACAGAAGATTGCCCAGCCTCCAGCCCCCTTTTTGGCGGGCGTTTCGAGTTGCTCATCGTGGATTGGCAAGATATACTTCAAAGTATTCGTGAAAGTCCGGCGCAAGAGAGATCGCGGCAATTAAAGCCTCGATCCGCCGAAGGTGTAAAGTGTCCCACAAACACTCAGGCAAAAGGACCGCCGGGACGAAACCGAATCTCTGGAGAGTGAACTAGGGCCTCATCGGCTCGGGTTCCACCGAAGGGGCAAGTCGCATTCGACAGGGACGAACCGATAACGGTATCGCTGACGAATGTTGCGGATCTCTCAGGTCAATGGACAGAGGGGCGTACTCCCAACCGAGGTGTTTTCGGGTTGTCGTTGTGCGAACGTAGTATCGAATTCGATTGCTACCGACCCTGACAACTGGAATCGCGAACGGTTGGTGACCCCTATCCGTCTAAATCTGCCTGAGAGGAATCTCACATGAGCTCGACTCATTCCCCGTTTGTCGCTCGCCATATTGGTCCCCGCCCTGACGAGATCCAAAAGATGCTCGACGTGTTGGGCTTCAAATCGCTCGACGAACTTACCACCGCCGTAGTTCCATCGAGCATTGCAGAGACATCGCCGATGAATCTGGCTTCGGGCCTCAGCGAAGAAGAGGCACTCCAAGAACTTCGAGCGATTGCATCGAAGAACCAAGTGAGAAAATCGTTTATCGGAGCCGGGTATTACAACACCCACACCCCGAAAGTGCTTCTTCGGAATGTTCTCGAAAACCCGGCTTGGTACACAGCGTACACTCCCTACCAACCTGAGATTTCCCAAGGTCGTTTGGAGGTGCTTTTCTATTATCAGACCCTAATCTCCGAATTGACTGGCTTGGAGATCGCGAACGCTTCGCTCCTCGACGAAGCGACCGCGGCTGCCGAAGCGATGGCGCTTGCGTTCCGTAACGCGAAAGGCGGATCGCGATTTCTGGTTTCGAAGTGGTGTCATCCTCAAACCATCGACGTCGTTCGCACACGGGCAATCCCTCTGGACGTAGAAGTGGTCGAATTTGATGAGACGGAGGAAGTGTCTGACTGGACCGGTGTGTTCGGCGTTCTGGTGCAATACCCAGCTACCGATGGCCGCTGCATCGACCATCGCGGATGGATCGCAAAGGCCCATCAAAACAAAGCCATGGTCATCATGGCAACCGACTTGCTGGCGTTGCTACTGCTCCAGTCACCGGGGTCCTTGGGCGCGGACATCGCGGTCGGTAGCTCCCAACGGTTCGGTGTTCCCCTCGGATTCGGAGGTCCACATGCCGCTTTCTTCGCTACCCGCGATTCTTTGAAGCGGACCATGCCAGGTCGAATCGTTGGTCAATCGATCGACCGTCACGGCAAACCCGCCTTCCGCCTCGCTCTCCAAACACGAGAACAGCACATCCGCCGAGAAAAAGCCACATCCAATATATGCACGGCCCAAGCGTTACTCGCGATCATGGCGACTTTGTACGCGTGCTACCACGGACCAGAAGGACTGAAAGCGATTGCGATTCGGGTCCATCGCCATACGAAGCGATTGCGACAAAGCCTAGTCGCAGGCGGGCTCCTTTGCAGAAACAAGCACTTCTTCGACACCTTGACCATCGAGGCCAATGGCGGGGATGCACCTTCGAAGACCAACGAATCATGGTCCGAGTCGGTGCTATGCCGCGCCGTCGAGCTGGGCTACAACCTCCGAGCGTTGGACAACCAAAAGGTCGCAGTCAGCCTCGATGAAACGACCACCGAAGAGGATCTTGAGAACATCGCTAAAGCTTTCGGCGTCCCTCTCCTCAACGACTCTGCACGGCAATCCTCGTCGTCGACCGATGATATCGGACTTCCTGCAGAATGGATTCGCAGCGATACGGTTTTGAGCCAAGAAGTATTCCATCGCTATCGTAGCGAAACCGAGATGATGCGCTACTTGAGGCGATTGTCTGAAATGGATATCGCGCTCGACCGAGCCATGATCCCGTTGGGTTCATGCACCATGAAACTCAATGCAGCATCCGAACTAACTCCTATCTCCTGGCCAGAGTTCAACTCGATCCATCCTTTGGTACCCGCCGATCAGTGCGAAGGATATCGTATCCTCATCGATCAGCTTGAAGCCATGTTATGCGAAGCAACTGGGTATGATTCCGTCTCGCTTCAACCCAATGCCGGCTCCCAAGGAGAGTACGCCGGTCTTCTCGCAATCATGCGATACCATGAGTCCCGAGGGGAGACCGATCGAAATATTTGCTTGATCCCAAGTTCCGCACATGGGACGAATCCCGCCAGTGCCCAAATGGCGAACATGCAAGTCGTCGTCGTGAAATGCGACGAAGCGGGCAATGTCGACCTAGCTGACCTCGATGAAAAGATCCAAACCTACGGTGCTCGAATCGCTGCGATTATGATCACCTATCCGTCAACGCACGGGGTATTTGAAGAAGGTGTGACGCAAGTCTGCGAGCGAGTCCACTCAGTCGGCGGCCAAGTCTACATCGATGGAGCCAATCTGAACGCACTGGTGGGATTGGCAAAGCCTGGAAAATTTGGAGGGGACGTCTCCCACCTGAATTTGCACAAGACATTTTGTATTCCACACGGTGGTGGTGGGCCTGGTGTAGGCCCGGTCGCAGTTCGGAGCCATTTGGCTCCCTTCCTACCTCGCGACGGAATGCATTCTCAACGCATCGGACCCATGGTTTCTTCGGCCGCGTTCGGAAGTGCGAGTATTCTGCCTATTTCGTGGATGTACATCCGTATGATGGGAGCCGCTGGTTTGAAGCTGGCTACCCAAGTGGCCATCTTGAATGCAAATTATATAGCACATCGGTTGAAGCCTCATTACCCGATTCTATACACGGGCAACCGTGGTCTCGTGGCTCACGAATGCATCATTGACACGCGTCCGATGGACAAAGAAGGCCATGTCGGTGTCGATGATATCGCGAAACGACTCATCGATTACGGATTTCACGCACCAACAATGTCGTTCCCAGTGGCTGGAACGCTCATGATCGAGCCAACGGAAAGCGAATCTCTTGTTGAACTCGACCGTTTCTGCCGATCGATGTCGATGATCTATGCCGAGTACTTGAAGGTTCGCAGTGGCGAATGGCCAGCAGACAACAACCCGCTCCACAACGCGCCTCATACCCTCGATTCGATACTCTCCGACGACACAAAGTTCCCTTACTCGCGGCGTATCGCTGTTTCTCCCGATCCGGAGGTCCTCAACACCACCAAGTATCTTCCACCGGTCGGCCGAGTCGACAATGTCTACGGCGATAGGAATTTAGTCTGTGCCTGTCCACCACTTACCGATTATGAGGTTGTCGAAGCAGAACCGATGACCGCATCTTAGGCAAAGAAATCGGCATGGGGACTTGCTTTTCGACCGCGCAAGTGATTCATTAGAGTGAACGAGGGTCGGGCGCGTGCTCGATCCGTGATTCGTTAAGGATCCTTTTTGAGAAGAAGGATTGGTGAATCGATGGCGGCCGTCGCGAACGGAACGGATTCCCTCGAGGAGTCAGTTTCAGCGGTGTGTAGTGCCAAGCGATCTAACGATGCAGCGGAATTGCATCGCATTGCCGAGGTGAGAGCACAGCAGGGAGTTTCCTTGCGAGCGATCTCGCGTAGAACGGGAGTTGAAATTCGGGATTTGAAGACACAGGAGCAACCTGACTCGAATTTAACTCTCGAACAACTGTATCGATGGCAGGAAGCATTGGACGTTCCCATAGAGAATTTGTTGGTCGATCGCGACCAACAGCTGTCCGAATCGGTGCAGTCGCGAGCAGCCTTGATCAAAGTGATGAAGACAGTCGTTGCATTGGAGGAGATTGCGACATCACCGCGTTTAGCTCGATTGACGCAAATGCTGCGCGAGCAATTGGTAGAGATGATGCCGGAGCTAGCCGAAGTCGGCGGTTGGCCCAACTATGGTAGCCGTAGAGATCCTGACTATGTTGGTCGGATCGCTGCAAACCCGATTCGAGTGGATAGTTATTCAATGGAATAACTGACTCGATTTGATGATCAACTGCATTGCAAAACACTCTCGATTTTGCATGCGGTTCTGTCGAACACACACTCCGACACACGCAGAGGCTGCCCTAACACTTGATGAGATTTCGCGAGCCGATAATGCCATTGTTCCGATGACTTATGACCTCACTCGGCCTCAACGCAAAACGGCCAGCCCACCGGGCTGGCCGTTTCTTTTTTTGAGTCTCAACACCGAATTCAAGGATCATCGCGATCGCAAAAACGAACGACGACTAGCTTTCACTGATCCAGTTTCTCAGCAGCGTAGCTGCAGCATCAGGATTTGCCCTCACCAATTGCGTCAATTCCTGCTTGAGGTCACCACCCGTGGTCCTCAACACAAGTGATTCGCCTTCTTCTCCCCCTTGCTCGTCGATTTCCTCGTTGTCAGCAAGTCCAGCTAAGTCGATATCCGCGGCATCATCAAGCGGAATATCAAACCCTCGCTCGAACGCAGTATCGCCACCTGCTGGCTCCGTCTTGGCAAAAGACCTCAAGGAAACGATCGCGACACCTGCCAACCCCAGCAACGCCAAGGTTTGCCATGAATCGGCCAACCAGTCCAAAGCTTTAGTCGTAAGGGATGGTTCCGGAAGAGCTGGCTTCGGGGAATCGATGTAGTCGGTTACCGTAATCCGTGGGAATTTATCCTCACCCGGTGCGGCTTTGTCCAAAATAGCACCCAACTTTGCTTGGATCGCTTTCTCGGTCTCCAATTTGATGGCTGAGATATCGGATTCTTTGGGGGCAGGAGCTGCCGATACTTGTTGATCGGGATTGCGAATTTGCCACGAATGCAAATAGGCTTTCTGATAGTACGAGAAAGGGACCGATACAGACATGGTCGCACTGGTTAGTTTCAGACCTACCTTGCGAATAGAACTGACGGAACTCCCCGCAACACTCCGAGCAGTCTCGCTTTGCTCTTTGGTCTTACTCGATTGATCCGGAGGGGTGAGTGACGCGCTCCGATTGGCCATCGCATTCGGCTCTGCACCTGGCCGCCCACCAGGGTTCATCCGTTGCGTATCCACATCCTTCTTGGTCGTGGTCGACTGCAAGGTGGTTGGTTTGTCGTTGTACTTGAGCTCTTCTGTCTCTTCCGATAGCGTTGAATCCAACTCAACATTGACTCCGACCTCAATGTCGCCATAGGCAGCGAGTAACTCAAGTGCCTTGCGTTTGAGATCTTGTTCGTAGAATGCCTTCGTCTTCAAAAACTGATCATGGGCCAACGCCTCAGGATCTTCGTTTCCAACAGTAGTCTCGGCACGGCTCATATCAAGCAAAGCGATGTCCCCTTTTCGCAATCCAGAGAACGAGCTTTGGATATACGAAATAATCGATTGCTTCTGGCTTTCCGTCAGTTGGTTGTTTCCCCGGGGATAGATTGCCACGCTCGCGGTTTTCTTCTTGTCCGATGAAAATCCTTCAGTCCTTTCGTCGTACGTCACCAAGGCCTCTCGCACGAATGGAAGTGTCGTCAATGCATTTTGAAGTGCTTTAATGCGGGTGTTTCGATACCGCAATTGAGTACTCAGGCCCGTCTCTAAAATATTCCCACCTTTCGTAAACTCATCCATTTCGGTGCCGAGTCGTAATGGGATAGCGTTGGCATCCTTCAAGGCCTTGAGGTACGAATCCTTGGACCCCTTGGGAACTTGGATCCGGGTACCATTGCGTTGATAGGCACGAAGTGCCGCTGTACTGAAAGCGACTTCGAATTGATCGAGCTCTTCTGAGTTGAAGTTCTGCCCATCGAACAGGTACTCCATCGCTACAGAACCGCCCGAGTAGCCTTGAGCGAGAAACCCAGCACCCACCAAAATTGAGACAAACATCAACCCCGCGAGAACGCGAGACTGTGGGTTCATCCCCATGAAGAGAGCTTGAAGCTGTCTCAAAATTTGAGTGATTTGGTTCATAGCCTACACACGAATTCCATTCAGTTCTTCAAAGGCCTGCAAAAGCTTGTTTCGAATCTGAACCAGTAGCCGAAAAGACATGTCCGCTTTCTGGATACTAGTGAACACCTCGGCTTGATTGATATCTTCCCCGCTGAGCAACTGCTCGATCTTCTTGTTCGAATCTACTTCAGCATCATTGACTTGCTGGACACCCTGGGTGAGCAGTTTGGCAAAGGGGTTTTGGCTTTCCGATTCCCCGGTCGAAGCTCGATTGTGCTGCGCCGCTCGCTGCGTGGCTTGCCACACATGATCGGTATGCCTTTGAAAAAGCGAGTTGGTTTGCACATCCATAGCGGCGAAGCGATTTCAACAAGTTCAATTAGGCGAGAATGCTCAATGTCTGCCGGGACATTCCTTTGGTGACCTCGATGATTCCAACGTTGGCCTCGTAGGCCCTGGACGCCTCGAGCGCATCGACAAACTGCTCGTTCATGTCAATATTTGGATACGCTACATAGCCCTTCCACTTACCCTCGGTGATCGCCATCGGATGCTCCGGCTGATACCGATAAACAGGCTCGACATCGTCCGTCTCTACTCTAGACACCTTGACCCCAGAAGCCCCACCCTCTGTTTTCTCTTCATCCGTTTGAAAGACGACAAATCGAGGCTGATACGGCTTGTTCTCGCCATCCTCGTTCTTAATCGTCGACATGTTCGCGATATTCCCGGAGATCGTATTGAGCCGAGTTCGCTGGGCGACCAACGCGCTGGTACTGATATCGAGCGATGAGATCATGGCGGATTCCTGGTTCAAATGGGAACGCACTTAGAAGGTTCTTCGACGAAGCTTTAGCAAATCCCCGTATAAAATCCAAGATCAGTTGTGCTTGTGACTATCCCAACGATGGCGTGCTACTCTCTTTCCAACCCCGTAAAAGTGGTGGCGAATCCGCCTGAAAAGCCTCGAGGGACGAACGACTTGTTGAACTGGGTAAGATTCGGCATCGAAGCTCCTCGGAGCAGCGTGCATAAATTCGGCGACTGAGTTAAATTAGGGGAGATACAGACGTACCCTTCAATGACAGCGAACTATGTCAACCCAAAGCACGAAGACCGAAGTCGGCAGTTACTTCATTTCGAATTACCCACCGTATTCCCAGTGGAATGAAGCGGCTCTGCCGGAGATTGCATCCTCGCTGGCGTCACCACCAAGACTCGTGCGCGGCGAACCAACCCCGCTCGGGCTCTACCTGCACATCCCCTTCTGCCGCAAACGATGCAAGTTTTGTTACTTCAAAGTCTTCACGAATGTAAATGCCGACCAAATCGAGCGGTATGTCTCCGCATTGAGCCATGAAATCGGACTGGTGTCTGAACAAGCGATCATGAAGGATCGGCAATTTCGCTTCGTCTACTTCGGTGGAGGAACCCCGAGCTTTCTCTCGGTCAAGCAACTCAATTCCCTCATGGAACGCTTGCACCAACACGTTACCTGGGACGGCGCCGAAGAGGTAACCTTCGAGTGTGAGCCAGGGACTCTAAGCGAGGCCAAGGTGCAGACGCTCAAGGAACACGGCGTCACGCGTCTAAGCCTCGGCGTCGAGAGTTTCTCCGACGCAATTCTCGAAGAAAACGGTCGTGCTCATCTCTCTAAAGAAATCTTTCGAGCCTGGGAATGGATCCGCAATGCGGCTTTTCCAAACGTCAACATCGATCTGATCTCTGGAATGGTTGGCGAGACGTGGGATAACTGGAAAGAGAATATTCGTCGCACGCTCGAACTATCTCCCGAGAGCGTAACCATCTACCAAATGGAATTACCATTCAACACGGTCTATTCCAAGGGACTACTCGAATCCAAGAGCGAAGCACCAGTGGCCGACTGGCAAACCAAACGGGATTGGGTTCGCTACGCCTTTGAAACGTTTCAGGAAAACGGATATTCCATTAGCAGTGCCTACACCGTGATCAAAGACCCATCGAAGGTCAACTTTTCGTATCGAGACAACCTATGGCAAGGCTCCGATTTGCTGGCAACCGGAATCGCTAGCTTTGGTCATGCCTCCGGAGTTCACTATCAAAACGTTCCTGACTGGGATCGGTATGTCGGCATGATCCTCGACGAAGGCCGATTGCCTCTTGGACGAGCCTACCGACCAACTGCACTGCAATGCTTGATACGAGAAATGATTTTGCAGATGAAGAAGGGATATCTCAATGTCGATTATTTCCACCGTAAGTTCGACGTGAACATCGTGGACAAGTGGAAGTCGCAATGGGAGGAATATGTCTCGGAAGGTGTGGTGACGATGCCGTTGGATTCAGAGGGAAATTCCCAACGCATTGAATTGACGATGGACGGACTACTTCGGGTTGATAGTTTGCTTCCGGCTTTCTTCGAACCTGAATTTCGTGGGGTTCGCTACACATGATTGGCAACGCCCTTTGGGTTGCATGCGCACTTACACTCCTTGTGGTAACCGGTTCTGTAGTTGCACAGAGTTCGGAGACGAGCTCGTTCGATTCCGACGGAACCTACCGCCCACGAACGCACGCATCGACGCTGCTCCCCAATGCCTATTGGGTCCATAAAGACTTGCTCTCCGGTGGAATGCCACACGGACCCGATGCGTTTGAAGAGTTGCGCAGACTCGGTATCAAAACCATCATCAGCGTGGACGGTATCAAACCAGACGTCGATTCAGCCGAACACCATGGGATGCGGTATGTCCATTTACCTCACGGATACGATGGCATCTCAAAACAGCGTCTGATGGAAATCACGAAAGCGATTCGCGACCTGGAAAAGCCGGTTTATCTTCATTGCCACCATGGCAAACACCGAGGTCCAACCGCAGCCGCGGCGGCTTGCGTGTCCGCAGGTTGGCTAGCTCCGCATACTGCTCCCATCATCCTCAAAACCGCAGGAACAAATCCAGCGTTCAAAGGCTTGGTTGCAACCGCCACCAACGCGGCTCCCATGACCCCCGAAACCCTTGATAAACTCCAAGTCAATTTTGTACCCATCGCCGAGGTCCCACCGATCATCGAAACAATGGTCGCCATCGATGATGTATTCGACCGATTGAAAAAAAGTCAAAGGGATGGCTGGAAGAAAGAGGATCAAGCAAATGGGTTGCTCCTCAACGAACACTTTATGGAATTAAGCCGTACTGAGTCTCATGGAGTACACGGAGCGAGGCAACCCGAATTCCAAGAGTTGCTCCGTCAAGGCCTAGAAGCGACTAGTCTGCTGGAACGCCAATTGACCGCTGTAGAGAACTCTGCAGCCAACGATGCACTTCTTCTACAAAAGATCAATGATACGATGAAACAAGTTTCACAAAACTGCACTCAATGCCACGCGCAGTTCCGAGACAATAGCAACGGCCAATAGCACCTTCGAAACCATCGAGTCAACAGGCGCTATGTTGGCACTCCAGAAATTTGATGAATATCCATGATCCTTCGTCGGTTGCAACAAACACTCCAGCGCTCCACAATCCAGCGATGCCCAGAGTGCGACACGGTTATTGAATTCGACGCGATCAACATGAGCGAAGGAGTCGCAGCCTGCAATCAATGCCGCAAACTCTTTCGACTATCGGAACTGAACTGGAACCATCGTTCGCGTGAGGAAGTTCTTCAAAAAACACCCTCTGGCTGCTCGCTAACTCCATGGGGGCAAAGCTTAGTGGTAATCGCATCAACTCGCTCCATCCCTGGTTTTATTGGCTTGCTATTCTTTACCCTATTTTGGAATGGCATCACTTCTGTTTTCGTAGCGGTGGCGATGGCCGGCATTTGGGTAAACGTCATCGGACCGCTTCCGAACTGGTTTCCTGCACCCGGCGTCAAAAATGGACAACCGATGGTTAACAACGCCCCGATGGGTGTCGGCGAAACCTTGTTCCTCTGCCTTTTCTTAGTTCCCTTCGTGGCCATCGGAACAGGCATGGCTATCGCATCCTTGATGGCCCTGTTCGGCCGCGTCAAAGTCGTTATCGATGAGCTTGACTCCTTCGTCTCTACCGGAATCGGTTTCCTTTCCTGGAAAAAACGCTTCGATGCCAATAATGTAGAACTCGTTCGTTTCACGCGCCCCGACTGGGGCGAGTCGGGGAATACCTCGCAGTCCTCGGTTGAGTTGCTCGGTGAACCTTCGATTCAATTCGGATCGATCCTCACCAACAACAGGCGGCAGTGGTTAGGTGCAGTGCTGCAAAAAATATTCTCGGATAACACACACGACCACTCTCGACCGGCACCCGACGACGCCCCCCTTCCGATTCCACATTGGTTGCGTTCAGACCGTTAACGGCACACTCTCGATCGTTAAACACCTTGATCAGAACCGAACTGCAATCGATAAAATCACTCCATCTTTGAGCGCAAGTCAAAGTATGATCCACGCACCATTCCCTCGGAAGCCCACGAAGCAATCGATGTTTCCTACACCGTCGAGGTTTCCTGCACCGTCGAGAAACCCTGAGCGGGAAGAGCATTTTGATCGCAGATCGCTGGACACTTGCGTCGTCGATACAAGCTTAAATCGGCTACGTGCATGGCCCCTCGTCGTCCTAGTATCCACCCTCTTCGGTGAAACGACTGCCTCAGGACAAGATCCAATTGACAGCAACCACTCTAGGTTGATAACCATGAGTCGTGACACACGACTTTTGTAACCGATCCACAGCGAGTCGATGGATCGATCGATTATCCGAAATGGCTGAATCAACACATGGGCGATGGAGTCTCCCCGGAGAACAATGCGATGGTACTGATTTATAAGGCTACTACCCGGAGTCGCTCAACGCGTTGTATCCGAATTTATTGGATATCGAACCGATGGATCTTTTGCAGAGGAACCACTGACCTGCAAAAGCACCGAAACGGGCTGCTTTTTCTCGAGCGTAGGCAGAGACGGTCCTTACATCAATTCGGAGAACTTGATGGTCACTCTTGGTTACCGCTGGTACGCAATTCCGCTCTCTCCATTAGTCTCGATCAGCCATCCCAGATAGAAAAATAATTATGCATGGACAGAGACCGATGTGCTAAAATCCGAAGTACGACGCTGATGCTTTTTCCCGTCCCTACCTTCCGACGGCAGGCCAATGATCTCATCTTCGAATTTGCATCGATGCTCTCTATGGGTTGCTGCCATCTTGGTTATAGCTGTTGCGACCGCAAGTCATGGCCAAGATTCCTCTCCGACTGCCTTCGCCTCACTAATCGAGCTAGCGAATCGTCGGGAACTTTTTATCGATCACTTCCTGGTAGATTCTCTCGAGGGTCTCTCCCTCAAGTTGCATGAGCCCAAGCCCACGCTGCCCATGACAGAGCCCGCCAACGA